>Ga0182018_10001730_pt1 | contig 23920 bp, 21 predicted proteins | sample 812P2MmetaG_FD_120490 | JGI IMG/M metagenome (GOLD analysis project Ga0182018, IMG submission 120490) | Permafrost microbial communities from Stordalen Mire, Sweden - 812P2M metaG | ecosystem: Environmental > Terrestrial > Soil > Wetlands > Permafrost | place: Sweden: Stordalen | collected...
GGGCCCTTCTTCAAGCTACGCGGCATACCTGCTCAACCCTTCGCCTATCGCCGCGCGCCGCGGGTGCGGCGCCGGCGGACGATCATCGAATCGGACTTCTTCTTGCGGGCCCGGGTGCGGCCCTCGGCCTTGCCCCACGGCGAGACCGGGTGACGACCGCCCGAGGACTTGCCCTCCCCACCACCGAGCGGGTGGTCGACCGGGTTCATCGCCACGCCACGGGTCTGGGGACGCTTGCCCTTCCAGCGGTTGCGGCCCGCCTTGCCGATCTTGACCAGCTCGGCTTCGGCGTTGCCCACCACGCCGAGGGTGCCCCGGCAGTCGATGGAGACCCGGCGCATCTCGGTCGAGGGCAGCCGGAGGGTGGCGAAAGGCCCGTCCTTGGCCACTAGCTGGATGCTCATGCCGGCCCCCCGGGCCATCTTGCCGCCGCCGCCGGGCCGCAGCTCGACGTTGTGGATGGTCGAGCCGACCGGGATGTAGCGCAACGGGAGGGCGTTGCCGGGGCGGATGTCGGCTCCCTGGCCGCTCTGCACCTTGTCGTCCACCTTCAACCCGGACGGGGCCAGGATGTAGCTCTTCTCCCCGTCGGCGTAGTGCAGCAGGGCGATGCGCGCGTTGCGGTTGGGGTCGTACTCGATGGCGGCCACGCGGGCCGGCACCCCGTCCTTGGTGCGGCGGAAGTCGACGATCCGGTACTGCTGCTTGTGCCCACCGCCGCGGTGGCGGGCCGTCTTGCGGCCGTGGTTGTTGCGCCCACCCGATCCGGGATTGGGGGCCAGCAACGACTTCTCGGGACGATCGCGGGTGATCTCGGAGAAGTCGGAGACCGTCTGGAAACGGCGGCCGGGACTGGTGGGTTTGCGTGAGCGAAGTGGCATGGGAGCGATCCTGTGATCAGCGATCGAAAAGATCGATGGAGTCGTCGGGGTGCAGGGTGACGATGGCGCGCTTGGTGTTGGGGCGGTGCCCCTTTATGTTTGTGCGCCGGTTGCGCGTCGACTTCCCCTTGCGGTTCAAGGTGTTGACGTTGGCCACCCGGACACCGAAGGCCTGCTCGACGGCGTGGCGGACATCGATCTTGGTGGCGCGGGGATCGACGATGAAGACGTAGACGTTCTTGTCCATGAGCCCGTAGCTCTTCTCGGACACGACCGGCCGGATCAGCACTGACATGGCGTCACGCATCGGGGGCGGCCTCCTCGGCTTCGGTCGTGGCCTCGGCTTCGGTCGTGGCGTCGGCCGCGGCATCCACGTCGGTGTCCGCTTCGGCCGTCAGCTCGGCTTCGACCTCGACCAGCTCCGCCTCGGGCTCGATCACCACTTCGGGACCGGCTTCGGCCGGGCCGCCGGCAGCGGGTGCGCCGGGTGCGCCGGATCCGCCGGATCCGCCGGGGAGGGTGCGGTCGGAAAAGAGGATCCAGTCGCTGCGCAGGACGTCGTGGGCGCAGAGTTGGCCCCAGGTCGTCGTCTGGACGTCGGGCAGGTTGGCGAAGCAGCGCCCTACGATCGTCTCGTCGTCGGCCAGGACCACGAGTGCGGAGCCGTTGATTTTGAGCTTGCGCAGCGCGGTGACGGCGCCCTTGGTCTTGGGCTCCTCCCAACCCCAGTGGTCGACCAGGGCGACCCGGCTGGTGGCGGCGCGGTCGCTCAGCGCCGACAGCAGGGCCAGGCGCACCATCTTCTTCGGGGTGTGCTGGCGGTAGCTGCGCGGTTTGGGGCCGAGGGCCACGCCACCACCGCTCATCGACGGCGAGCGGCTCGATCCCTGACGGGCGCGGCCGGTGCCTTTCTGCGCGAAGGGCTTGGCCCCACCGCCACGCACCTGCGCCCGTGTCTTGGTCGACTGGGTCCCGGCCCGGATGGCGGCCAGCTGGGCCGTCACCACCTGGTGCAGGACGGCCCGGTTGGGCTCGAGCCCGAAGATCGACGGCTCGAGGTCGACCGAGCCCAGGTCGTGGCCGGCGATGTTGCGCCGCTTCACGCTGCGGGTCACCGGTGCCGGGCGGTCCTTCTTGACCGGGCCCCGCACCACGGTGTCGGTCACGGTCATCGCGACCCCCCGGGCTTCGTCATGGCCTTCACCGAGTCACGCAGGACGACGACGGTCCCCCGGGCTCCGGGCACGGCACCCTTGACCAGCACCAGCTGGCGCTCGGGGTCGGCCGAGACCACTTCGAGGTTGAGGGCCGTGACCCGCTTGCCCCCCATCTGCCCCGGCATGCGGGTCCCCTTGAAGACGCGGGAGGGGGTGGCGCAGGCACCGATCGAACCCGGCACCCGGTGGCTCTTGTGGTTACCGTGCGACGCGCCCTGGCCCTTGAAGTTGTGCCGCTTCATCCCGCCGGCGAATCCCTTACCCTTGCTCACCGCGATGGCGTCGACCCGGTCCCCGGCCGCCCACACGTCGGCCGCCAGCTCCTGGCCCACGCTGAACTCGTCCACGTCGTCGAGGCGCAACTCGACCAGCCCACGGCCCGGCTCGACGCTGGCCTTGGCGAAGTGGCCGATCTCGGGCTTGGTGAGCGTGGAGGCACGCCGGAAGCCCCAGGTCACCTGCAGGGCGGCATAGCCGTCCGTCTCGGGAGTCTTGACCTGGACCACGCGCACGGGCGCGACTCTGAGCACCGTCACCGGGATGGCGCGGTGCTGGTCGTCCCAGACCTGGGTCATGCCGACCTTCTCGCCGACGATCGCCTTGCTTGCCACGTGTCAATCTCTCCCTGCGCTGCGCCCGGCCTCCCGTGCGCACGCCAACGCTCCGCCCGGGAATCCCGAGCGGAGCGCTCGAATGGTTTGGCGTGAGGTACCGGAACAAGCCGGCGTTCACGCACTTCTGTTGTAGAGGGCGGCACCGGAGGTGCCACCGAGGTGCCGAAATCGGCCCGTTCGACGTTACACCACCTGGGCCCCGCTCTGCCAGGCGGATTGCCTGGATCTCAGGCGGTTTGGATCTTTATCTCGATGTCGACCCCGGCCGGCAGGTCGAGCCGCTGGAGCGAGTCGACCGTCTTGGGCGTGTGCTCCACGATGTCCACCAGGCGCTTGTGCACCCGCATCTCGAAGTGCTCCCGGGAGTCCTTGTACTTGTGCGGGGAGCGGATCACCGTATAGCGGTGCTTGTCGGTCGGCAGCGGGATCGGCCCCAGCACCTTGGCCTGGGTCCGCAGCACCGTCTGGACGATCTTCTCGGTCGACTGATCGAGAATCTCGTGGTCGTAGGCCTTGAGCCTTATGCGGATCTTCTGCTTGGGGCCGTCGGCCATGGTGCCTGCTCTCGTTCTTGCTGCGCGGTCTGTTACTTGAGGATCTTGGTGACCCGACCGGAAGCGACGGTGCGACCACCCTCCCGGATGGCGAAGCGGAGCCCTTCTACCATTGCGATGGGCTTGCCCAGCTCGACGTTCATCTCAGTGTTGTCGCCGGGCATCACCATCTCGGTGCCCTCGGGCAGGGAGATGGTGCCGGTCACGTCGGTGGTCCGGAAGTAGAACTGCGGGCGGTAGTTGGTGAAGAACGGCTTGTGCCGGCCGCCCTCCTCCTTGTTCAGCACGTAGACGTTCGCCTCGAAGTTGGTGTGGGGGGTGATGGATCCGGGCTTGCACAGCACCTGACCGCGCTCGACTTCTTCCTTCTTCGTCCCTCGGAGGAGGGCGCCGATGTTGTCGCCGGCGCGCCCCTCGTCGAGCAGCTTGCGGAACATCTCGACGCCGGTGACCACGGTCTTCTGGGTGTCGCGCAGGCCGACGATCTCGACCTCCCCGCCCACCTTGACGACGCCCTGCTCCACCTTGCCGGTGACCACGGTGCCACGGCCGGTGATGGACATGACGTCCTCGATCGGCATGAGGAACGGCTTGTCCACGTCACGCTCGGGCTCGGGGATGAAGGAGTCGACCGCATCCATCAGCTCGACGATCTTCTCGCTCCACTCGGGATCACCCTCGAGTGCCTTCAGGGCGCTGACCTGGATGATCGGGGTGTCATCACCCGGGAAGTCGTAGTTGCTGAGGAGCTCGCGCACCTCTAACTCGACGAGCTCGATCAGTTCGGGGTCGTCCACCATGTCGGCCTTGTTGAGAGCCACCACGATGTAGGGCACGCCCACCTGGCGCGCCAGTAGCACGTGCTCACGGGTCTGGGGCATGGGGCCGTCGGCCGCCGAGACCACCAGGATGGCGCCGTCGATCTGGGCGGCGCCGGTGATCATGTTCTTGATGTAGTCGGCGTGGCCGGGCATGTCGACGTGGGCGTAGTGCCGCTTGTCCGTCTCGTACTCGACGTGGGCGATGGTGATCGTGATGCCGCGCTGCTTCTCCTCGGGGGCGGCGTCGATCTGGTCGAAGGAGGTGAAGGACGTGTTGGGGTTCTTTTCCGACAGGACCTTGGTGATCGCCGCCGTGAGCGTGGTCTTGCCATGGTCGATGTGGCCCATCGTCCCCACGTTGACGTGTGGCTTCGTGCGCTCGAACTTCTTCTTGGCCATCGCCGTAACTACTCCCTGATATCGGACGGAGCCCCCATGGGCACCGCCGCGGCGACTGCACGCCGCTTTCTCTCTCTAATTGTGCGACCTCGTGCGACCTGTTGCCGGAGGCGTTGGCTCCGGCTACTCCCCGTGGGCCCGGGCGATGATCTCCTTGGAGATCGACTCGGGAACCTCGTGGTACGCCTCAAACTGCATCGTGAACGTGGCGCGACCCTGGGTGCGCGAACGCAGGTCAGTAGCGTAGCCGAACATGTCGGCCAACGGTACCTGCGCATTGATCACATGGCTGTTGCCCTGCTGGTCCATGCTTTGCACCTTGCCGCGCCGGGAGGAGAGGTCACCGATGACGTCGCCCATGTAGTCGTCCGGCGTGGTCACGGTGACCGCCATCACCGGCTCGAGCAGGACCGGGCTGGCCGCCCGGAGCGCCTTCTTGATCGCCATCGACCCGGCGATCTTGAAGGCCATTTCCGAGGAGTCGACGTCGTGGTAGGAGCCGTAGGTCAACAGGACGCGGACGTCCACGGTCGGGTACCCGGCCAGGACGCCCGAGGTCAACGCCTCCTGAATGCCGGTGTCGACCGAGGGGATGTACTCCTTGGGGATGGCGCCACCACTGATTTTGTCGACGAACTCGTAGCCGCCGCCGGGCCCGGTGGGCTCGGCACTGATGACCACGTGGCCGTACTGGCCCCGGCCACCGGTCTGGCGGACGTACTTCTCCTCGATCTTCTCCACCGCGTTGCGGATGGTCTCGCGGTAGGCCACCTGGGGCTTGCCCACGTTGGCGTCCACCCTGAACTCGCGCAGCATGCGGTCGACCAGCACCTCGAGGTGGAGCTCGCCCATGCCCGAGATCACGGTCTGGCCGGTCTCCTCGTCCGAGCGGACGCGGAAGGTCGGGTCCTCCTCGCTGAGTGCATAGAGGGCCTTCGAGAGCTTGTCCTGGTCCGCCTTGGTCTTGGGCTCGACGGCCACGTGGATGACCGGCTCGGGGAACTCCAGCGCCTCCAGCACGATGGGTCGGGACGGGTCGCAGAGGGTGTCGCCGGTCGTGGTGTTCTTGAGACCGACCACGGCCATGATGTCGCCGGCGAAGATGGCGTCCATGTCCTCCTGCTTATTGGCGTGCATCTGGAGGATGCGGCCGATGCGCTCCTTCTTGTCCTTGGTCGAGTTGGAGACGCTGGAACCCTTGGTCAAGCTGCCCGAGTAGACCCGGATGTAGGTCAGCTTGCCGACGTCGGGGACGGTCATGACCTTGAAGGCCAGGGCGGAGAAGGCCTCGCCGTCGTCAGCCTTACGCTCTTCGATGTCGTCGGGGTGGTTGGGCCGGATCCCCTGGGTGGGGGGCAGGTCGAGCGGGCTGGGCAGGTAGTCGACCACGGCGTCGAGCATGGGCTGGACGCCCTTGTTCTTGAAGGCCGAGCCGCAGAGGACCGGCACCACCTCGGCGGCCAGGGTGGCCGTGCGCAGGGCGCGGCGAAGGTCGGCCGCGGTGATCGGCTCCTCGGCCAGATACTTCTCCATGATGACGTCGTCGAAGTTGGAGACCACGTCGATGAGCTGGTGCCGGGCGTCCTCGACATCGGAAACCATCTTCTCGGGCACCTCGGTGACCTCCCACTCCTCGCCCATGCCGTCGCCCCAGACCAGGGCCTTCTCTTCGAGCAGGTCGATGACCCCGACGAAGGCGGACTCGACACCGATGGGCAGCTGGGTCACCGCCGGCAGGGCGTCCAGGCGGTCCCGGATCATGGCGACGGTGCGCTCGAAGTCGGCGCCGATGCGGTCCATCTTGTTGACGAAGCAGATCCGGGGCACGTGGTACTTGTTGGCCTGACGCCATACCGTCTCGGTCTGGGGCTCCACGCCCGCCACGGCGTCGAACACGGCCACGGCGCCGTCGAGCACGCGCAGGGAGCGCTCCACCTCCACGGTGAAGTCGACGTGGCCCGGCGTGTCGATGATGTTGATCCAGTTGTCCCGCCAGCGGCAGGTGGTGGCGGCCGAGGTAATGGTGATGCCGCGCTCCTGCTCCTGGACCATCCAGTCCATGGTGGCGTTCCCCTGGTGGACCTCACCGATCTTGTAGTTGCGACCGGTGTAGTAGAGGATCCGCTCGGTCGTGGTGGTCTTGCCCGCGTCGATGTGGGCCATGATCCCGATGTTGCGGGTCTTGGCCAGGGGGTACTTCCGGGTAGGGAGGGCGTCAGCCATGATGCGTGGTGTTCCTTCGAATGGAGTTGCGATCCACTACCAGCGGTAGTGGGCGAATGCCTTGTTGGACTCTGCCATCTTGTGCATGTCCTCACGGCGCTTGACTGCCGCGCCGATGTTGTTGGAGGCGTCGAGGATCTCCCCGGCCAATCGCTCGGCCATGGTCTTCTCCCGGCGCTGGCGCGAGTACGTCGTCAACCAGCGAATTGCCAGTGTAGTGGCGCGACGGGGGCGGACCTCCACCGGCACCTGGTAGGTGGCGCCGCCCACCCGGCGGCTCTTGACCTCGAGCTCGGGACGGGTGTTCTCGACGGCCCGCTTGAGGGCGGCCACGGGGTCCCCGCCGGAGCGCTCCTGCACCAGGTCCAATGCGCCGTAGACGATGCGCTCGGCCAGGGTCCGCTTGCCCCGCGAGAGGATCTTGTTGACCACCTGGGTCACCAGGACCGAGCGGTAGACCGGGTCGGGGGCCAGTTCTCGCCGGGTGGCGGGTCCGTTACGGGGCATCAGGACTCCTTTTTGGCGCCGTAGCGACTGCGGGCCTGGCTGCGCTCGCGGACGCCCGAGGTGTCGAGCGCACCGCGGACCACCTTGTAGCGCACACCGGGCAGGTCCTTCACACGACCACCGCGGACGAGGACGATGGAGTGCTCCTGGAGGTTGTGGCCGACACCGGGGATGTAGGCCGTGATCTCGACGCCCGAGGAGAGGCGGACGCGGGCCACCTTGCGCAGGGCCGAGTTCGGCTTCTTGGGGGTGGTGGTGTAGACGCGCGTGCACACACCCCGCCGCTGGGGGGCGCCCTTGAGGGCCGGCGTCTTGGTCTTGGTCACCTTGGCCTGCCGTCCCTTGCGGACGAGCTGGGCGATTGTGGGCACGCGTTACCTCTCGATACTGAAATGGTGAATCCATGTGTGACGCGGTAACCGCGTTGGCCGAGGCCTCACATGGCAGACGAAAGATGATAGCCCGTGCCCAGGGGTTGGACAATCGCGTCCGCCCCCGGCGCCGCCACCCCGGGGCTTCCGGCCGGGCCAGCGCGGGCGTTAGCCTGCCTGACTATGGAACATTCGATGGCTGAGCGGCTGGCCGAGTTGGCCGAGCGCAAGGAGCAGGCCCTGCACGCCGGCAGTGAGGCGGCGGTGGAGCGCCACCACGCCAAGGGCAAGATGACGGCCCGGGAGCGGATCGCCTACCTGCTCGACGAGGGCTCGTTCCAAGAGCTCGACATGCTGGCCCGCCACCGGGCCCACGGGATGGGGCTCGAGGACAACCGCCCGTACACCGACGGCGTGGTCACCGGCTTCGGGACGATCGACGGCCGCCGGGTCTGCATCTTTAGCCAGGACTTCACGGTCTTCGGGGGGGCGCTCGGCGAGGTGTTCGCCGAGAAGATCCACAAGGTGATGGACCTGGCCGCCTCGACCGGGGTGCCCATGATCGGCCTCAACGACGGCGCCGGGGCACGCATCCAAGAGGGCGTGGTCTCGCTCCACTCCTACGGGGGCATCTTCCACCGCAACGTGACCGCCTCGGGTGTGATCCCCCAGATCAGCGTGATCATGGGCCCCTGCGCCGGCGGCGCCGTCTACTCCCCGGCCATGACCGACTTCATCTTCATGGTGCAGGGCACCTCGCACATGTTCATCACGGGCCCCGACGTCGTGAAGACGGTCACCGGCGAGGACGTGACGCTCGAAGAGCTCGGCGGCGCCATGAGCCACGCCACCAAGTCGGGCGTCGCCACCTTCGTCTCCCCCGACGAGAAGGCCTGCCTCGACGACGTCCGCCACCTGCTCTCCTTCCTCCCCTCCAACAACCTCGAGGAACCGCCGCTCGAGCTGACCGGCGACGAACCGGACCGCCAGGTGCCCGAGCTGATCGACATCATGCCGGTGTCGCCCAACCAGCCCTACGACATGAAGAAGGTCATCACCGCCGTGGTCGACAACGGCGACTACTTCGAGGTGCACCGGCACTGGGCCATGTCCATCACGTGCGGCTTCGGGCGCATGGGTGGCCGGGTGGTCGGGATCGTGGGAAACCAGCCGGCCGTGCTGGCCGGCGTGCTCGACATCGACTCGTCCGAGAAGGCCTCGCGTTTCGTCCGCACCTGTGACGCCTTCAACATCCCCCTCCTCACCTTCGTCGACGTGCCCGGCTTCATGCCCGGGACCGACCAGGAGTACGGGGGCATCATCCGCCACGGGGCCAAGCTGCTCTACGCCTACTGCGAGTCCACCGTGCCCCGGATACAGATCATCACCCGCAAGGCCTATGGCGGCGCCTACGTCGTCATGAACTCCAAGTCGATCGGGGCCGACCTGGCCTATGCCTGGCCCTCGGCCGAGCTTGCCGTCATGGGCCCCAACGGCGCCGTCGAGATCGTCTACCGCCGCGAGCTGGCCGAGGCGCCCGATCCGGCCAGCCGGCGGGCCGAGCTCATTGACGAGTACACCGAGCGCTACGCCAACCCCTACATCGCGGCGGAGCGGGGCTACATCGACGACGTCATCTCGCCGGCCGACACCCGCGCCGTGATCTGCCGCAGCCTGGACATCCTCTCCTCCAAGCACGAGGAGCTGCCGCGCCGCAAGCACGGCAACGTGCCGCTGTGAACCTGGCCCTGTGAGCGCCGCCAGGACCAAGGGGAAGGCTGCCCCCGCGCCACGCCCGCCCGCGGCGGCGGCCCCCGCGCTGGTGGTCGACCCGGCACGGCTGACGTTGGCGCCGCGCCCGGTACCCGGTCCCGAGGTGATGGCGGCGATCACCGCCGCCGTGCAGCAGTGTTGGCCCCGGCCAGCCGCACCCGAAGCCCTGCACCCGGTCCAGCCGACCTGGCGCTTCAGCGGCCGCTGGTGGGCCCAACCCCCCACCCGCCGCCGGGCCCGACCCTGGGTGAGCCGCTGACCGTCTACGTCGACGACTGGCGCCAACGGGCCACCATCCGCACCCGCGAGGACCGCTGGTCGCACCTGGTGGCCGACGACGCTGACGAGCTGCACGCCATGGCGGCGCGCCTCGGGATCCCCCGGCGCGGCTACCAGCGCCATCGGCGCTCGCCAGCCCTGAACCACTACGACCTGCCCGAGCGCCTCCGCCTGCGGGCCATCGAGCTCGGGGCCGTCGCCATCACCTGGCGCGAGCTGGGCCGCCTCACGCGGGAATGGCGGCGCGGTGGCGCTCGGCCAGAGCGACCAGATCCTCCATGATGCGGCCGAAGGAGAAGTCCTTGGGGGTGTAGACCGACGCCACTCCCTTGCCCCGCAGCACCTCGGCGTCGTCGGGCGGGATGATCCCCCCCACCACCACGGCGGCATCGACCCCGGCGGCGCGCAGGCGGTCGAGGATGTCGGGCACCAGCTCCATGTGCGAGCCGGAAAGGATGGAGAGGCCCACGATGTCGACGTCCTCGTCGCGGGCCGCCGCCACTATCTGCGCCGGGGTGAGACGGATGCCCTGGTAGATCACCTCGAAGCCGGCGTCGCGGGCCGCCACGGCGATCTGCTCGGCCCCGTTGGAATGCCCGTCGAGGCCCGGCTTGGCCACCAGGAGCCGCGGTGGCCCTCCGGTGCGCGCCGCCAATGCCTTGGTGCGGGCCACGAGGGGGGCCAACTCCTCGCCCCGGTGCCCCACCCCGCCGCCCACCCCGGTCGGGGCGCGGAACTCCCCGAAGATCTGGCGCAGTGCGCCGGCCCACTCCCCGGTGGTCCCCCCGACGTGGGCCAGGGCGATGGTGGCCTCCATGATGTTGCCGTCCGGCCCTTCGTCCTCGGCCACGGCGCGCAGCGTGTCGAGGGCGTGCCGCACGGCTGCCTGGTCTCGCTCGGCGCGCCATCGCTGCACATCGGCGATCTGGTCCGCTTCCACTCGGGGGTCGACCTTCAAGATGTGCTCTATCTCGTCGTCGCCGGTGAGTGGGGAGGGCGCCGTCTCGGTGAAGCAGTTCACACCGACCACGCGCTGCTCGCCGGTCTCGATGCGCCGGACCCGCTCGGACTGGCTCGACACCAGGCGCGCCTTGATCTCGTCGATGGCCCCGAAGGCGCCCCCGAGCTCTTCGATCTCGGCCAGCTCGGCCCCGGCCGCCTCCATGAGCTCGGCCGTCTTGGCCTCGATCACCTTGGAGCCCTCGAAGATGTCGCCGTACTCGAGGAGGTCGGTCTCGAAGGCCAGGATCTGCTGGATGCGCAGCGACCACTGCTGGTCCCATGGGCGCGGCAGGCCGAGGGCCTCGTTCCACGCCGGCAGCTGCATGGCCCGGGCCCGCGCGCTCTTCGAGAGCGTGACGCCGAGCGTCTCGAGGACAATCCGGGGCACGTTGTTCTCGGGCTGCTGTTCGGTCAGCCCGAGCGAGTTGACCTGCACCCCGTAGCGGAACCGGCGCAGCTTGGGGTCCTCGACCCCGTAGCGCTCGCGGCAGATGCGGTCCCACATGGCGGTAAAGGCCCGCATCTTGGTGGTCTCCTCGACGAAGCGGACGCTGGAGTTGACGAAGAAACTGATCCGACCGACCACCTCGGAGAGCTCAGAGGGGTCGATCTTGCCGGAGTGGCGCACGCCGTCGAGGACGCCGATGGCAGTGGCCAGCGCGTACGCCACCTCCTGGATCGGGGTCGCACCGGCCTCTTGGAGGTGATAGCTGCAGACGTTGATCGGGTTCCACTTGGGCACCTGGCGCACCGTGTAGGCGATGGTGTCGACGGTGAGGCGCAGGCTGGGGCCGGGCGGGAAGATGTACGTGCCGCGGCTCAGGTACTCCTTGACGATGTCGTTTTGCGTCGTGCCGGCGAGCCGGCGGACGTCGACGCCCTGGTCCTCGGCGTGGGCCACGTAGAGGCCGAGGAGCCAGGCGGCGGGGGCGTTGATGGTCATGGAGGTGTTCATCTCGCCGACCGGGATCTGGTCCATGAGCACTTCCATGTGGCCGCGGTGCGCCACCGGGACGCCGACCTTGCCCACCTCTCCCGCCGCCTCGGGCGCGTCGGGGTCGTACCCGGTCTGCGTCGGCAGGTCGAAGGCGATGGACAGGCCCGTCTGGCCCTTGGCCAAGTTGTTGCGGTAGAGCTCGTTGGACGCCTTGGCCGTCGAATGCCCCGAGTACGTGCGCATCAGCCACGGTGCGTCACGCGGCGTGTCCTGGGCCATCGCTCTCACCTCCCGGGTGGGAAAACCTCTTCCACCATTGTGCCCGCCGGTTAGCGGTTGTAGTCGTAGAAGCCGCGCTTGGTCTTGCGGCCGAGCTGGCCCGAGGTCACCATGCGGCGGAGCAGGGGGACCGTGGCGTAGTTGGGGTCCCGGAACTCTTCGTAGAGCGCGTCGAGGATGGCCACCGAGGTGTCCAGTCCGACCAGGTCCAAGAGGGCGAAGGGGCCCATGGGGAACCCGCACCCGCCCTTCATGGCTGCGTCGATCCCTTCCTTGGTGGCCACACCTTGTTCCAGCAGGCGCACGGCGTTGTTCAAGTAGGGGAAGAGCAGCGCGTTGACCACGAACCCGGCCTGGTCCTTCACTTCGACCGGCTCCTTGCCACAGGCCTGGGCGAAGGCGACGGCAGCCGACACCGTCGCGTCCACCGCGGTGACCGGACGGACCACCTCGACCAGCGCCATGGCCGGGGCCGGGTTGAAGAAGTGGATGCCGCAGACGAGGTCGGGGCGCCCCGTCGCCATGGCCATCTCCACCACCGGCAGGGTCGAGGTGTTGGTGGCCAGGATCGCCCCCGGCTTGCACACGCTGTCGAGCTCGGCGAACAACGCCTTCTTCACCGCCAGGTCCTCGACCACCGACTCGATCACCAGGTCGACGTCGACCAGCTCCCCCAGGTGCGTGGTGACCGACACCCGCTCGGCGATGCCGTCGGCCTCGTCCTGGGTCCGCTTCTCCTTCTCCACCTGCTTGGCCAGTGACTTCAGCAGTCCGGCCCGCATGGCGTCCGCGCTGCCCTGGCTGCGGCTGCGCAGGACGACCTCGTAGCCGGCGGCGGCGGCGACCTCGGCCACGCCCGACCCCATGATTCCCGACCCCACGATTCCTACCCGAGTGATGGACATGGGGACAGAGGCTACCGGTCGGTAACCGCCCCGGTCGAAGGCGGCCTCTGTGCCTGCGTGCAAGAGTGGCGCCCATGGACACGACCGGCCTGCTGGCCCTGGTGGGAGGGAACGAGTGGACCGAGGGCTGCACCTTCGACGCCGCCCTGCTCGAGGCCTCGGGAGGTAAGGAGGTGGTGGTGCTGCCCACGGCAGCGGCCTACCAGCACCCCGAGCGGGTGGTGCTGCGGGCCGCCGAATGGTTCGCCGACCTGGGGGGTCAGGTGGAGGGGCTCATGGTCGTCGACCGGGCCTCCGCCAACGACCCGGGCATGGCGGCCGTGGTGCGCGCCGCCCGCTTCGTCTACCTCGCCGGCGGCTCCCCGCTCCACCTCCGCTCTGTGCTCAAAGATTCCGCCACCTTCGCAGCCCTGGCGGAAGCGTGGAGAGCGGGGACCGTGGTCGCCGGCTCGGCGGCGGGCGCCATGGTGCTCACCGACCCCATGGTCGACCCGCGCGGGGGCGCGCTCACGGTCGGGCTGGGCCTGGTGGATCAGCTGGTGGTGGTCCCCCAGTTCGGCGACATGCACGAGGACGCCCACGGCCAGAAGCTCGAGCGCACGGTGGCGCTCGCCCCGGACGGCTTGCCCGTGGTCGGCATCCCCGAACGCACCGTGTTGTGGCGCGACGGCGAGGGCCATTGGAGCTACGAAGGCGTCACCCCGCCCGTGGTGTTCGTCGACGGCGACCGTAGGGAGGGGCTCGACGCCCTCCAGCCGCACTGAGCGTCCCGGTGCTCCAGCCGCACTGAGCCTCCCGGTGCGGTGATTCAGTCGTCCTCGACGATGGTGACCGATTCGATCGTGATCGTTTCCTTCGGCTTGCCCGACTTCGTCCCGAGGGCGTCGATGGTCTGCACGACATCGCCGCCGCTGACCACGGCACCGAAGAGCGCGTACTGCGGCGGCAGGCGCACCCCGTCCGCACCGCTGATCACGAAGAACTGGCTGCCGTTGGTGTTGGGCCCGGCGTTGGCCATGGCCAGCGAACCGACCTGGTACCGCCCGGGCGCGGGGAGCTCGTCGGCGAACTTGTAGCCGGGGCCACCGGTGCCGGTGCCGGTGGGGTCACCGCCCTGGAGCACGAAGCCGGGGATGACGCGGTGGAAGATGACCCCGTCGTAGTAGTGGTAGCGCGCCAGGAAGACGAAGCTGTTCACCGTCTTGGGCGCAGCCAGGGGGTCGAGGGCGATCACCATGGTGCCGTGCGAGGTGACCATGGTGGCCGTGTAGCGCTTGGCAGTGTCGATGACCATCGGTGGCTCCTGGTCGAAGGACCGCTGCTGCGGGCTCGAACCATCGGCGGCGGGCGGAACGGGTTGGACCATGTGTGCTGACTCCCGGCTGGTTATGTGTCGCTGATGGAGATGGACAAGATGCGTTGGGTCACGTCGGGGGGGACGCCCGCGGAGGAGCCCTGGGCGTTGATGGCATCGGCCACGCTCATGCCCGAGACGACGTTGCCGAACAGCGTGTAGGTGTTGGACAGGGACTCACCCTCGGGCCCCGTCACGATGAAGAACTGGCTCCCGCCGGTGTGGGCCTGGCCGGTGTTGGCCATGGCCACCGAGCCGAGCGGGTACTGGTCGGCCGGGTTGGCGGCCTTGGGCGGGTACTCGTCGGGCAGGGTATAGCCAGGCCCGCCGGTGCCGGTGCCGGTGGGGTCCCCGGTCTGGTCCATGAAGCTCGGGATGACGCGGTGGAAGATGACGCAGTGGTAGTAGCCCTTGTCGGCGAGGAAGACGAAGCTGTTGACCGTGGCCGGCGCGGCTTTGGCGTCGAGGGCGATGGTGAACGTCCCGGCCGTGGTCACCACCGTCGCCGTGTAGCTCTTGGCGGTGTCGATCGTCATGGCCGGGGCGGAGGAGTACTGCTGGGTGTTGACCCGGGTGCTGGTGCTGGCCGGGCACCCGGCCGCCACCGCAGCCTTGTTGGCCGCGGCCTGGGCCGTGGCGTTCGCCGCACTGGAGGCGGTCGTGGTGGAGGTGGTTGAGGGCACCGTCGTCGAGGTCGTCGAGCTGTGCGGTGGCGTCGCATTCTTCTTCGGCGGCTTGCTGGACGAGGTGAGGAAAACGATGCCGATGACGATCCCCGCGATCACGACGACGATGATGACGTTGCGGATCTGCCGGCGGCGCTTCTTGGCCTGGGCCTCTTGCGCCAGACGCGCTTCCCTCGCTGCCCGCTGGCGGGCTCTCTTGTCGCTGGGCACGGCCCGAGACCCTATATGCCCTGGGGGGTCCGGTTCGATCACGGTCGGCGCCCCGTGTCCCGGGGGAGCCACCAGGGGCCATTAACGTCGGGGGGATGCCGGTGGTCGTCCAGAAATTCGGGGGAACATCGGTTGGGGACGCGGACCGCATCCGCGCCGTGGCCGACCACATTGCCCGCACCCGGCGCGAGGGGACCGACGTGGTCGCCGTCGTGAGCGCCATGGGCAAGACGACCGACGACCTGATCCACCTGGCCGACAGCGTGAGCAGCGTCCAGCCTCCCCGCGAGTACGACATGTTGGTCAGCACCGGGGAGCGCATCTCGATGGCCCTGCTGTGCATGGCGCTGGCCGAGCTGGGGGTCGAGGCCGCCTCCTTCACCGGGAGCCAGGTCGGCATCATCACCGACAACGACCACACCCGGGCCAAGATCCTCGAAGTCAGGGCCGACCGCCTGCGAGAGGCGCTGGCGGCGGGCCGGGTGCCGGTGGTGGCCGGGTTCCAGGGGGTGTCGGCCGATCGCGAGATCACCACGCTCGGCCGCGGCGGTTCCGACGCCACCGCCGTGGCCCTGGCCGCCGTACTGAAGGCCGACGCCTGCGAGATCTACACCGATGTGACCGGGGTGTTCACCGCTGATCCGCGCGTCGTGCCCACGGCGCACCGCATCAACCGCATCTCCTTCGAGGAGATGCTCGAGATAGCGGCGACCGGCGGGCGCGTCCTGATGCTGCGCGCCGTGGAGTTCGCCCGCAACCACAATGTGCCGCTGCACGTGCGGTCGAGTTTCACCTGGGAACCCGGGACCTGGGTGGTCGAGGAGGATGCAGACATGGAAGAGGCCGTCGTCACCGCAGTGACCCACGACACCAGCGAGGCCAAGGTCACGGTGAGCGCGCTGCCCGACCACCCGGGCGTCGCCGCCAAGCTCTTCCGGGCCCAGGCGGACCGCTCCATCAACATCGACATGATTGTGCAGAACGCCTCGGCGCACGGCACCACCGACATCTCGTTCACCGTCCCCAAGTCGGATCTGGCCGTCTCGGTGGAGACGGCGGAGGCCACGGCGGCCGAACTGGGGGCCAAGGGCGTGACCTCCGACCGCGACGTGTCGCGGGTCTCGCTCATCGGGGTCGGTATGAAGTCACACCCGGGGATCGCCGCCCTCATGTTCGAGACGCTGGCCAAGGAGGAGATCAACATCGACATGATCTCCACCTCGACCATCCGGACGTCGTGCATCGTGCGCACCGCGGACGTCGAACGCGCCGTGCGCAGCCTGCACGCCGCCTTCAACCTGGGCTGATGCCCCCGGCACCGCCGCCGGCCCTGCGCACGGTGTGGCTGTTACGCCACGCCAAGGCCGTGGCCGACCTGCCGCCGGGTGGCACGGACTTCGACCGCGTGCTGGCCCCGCGGGGCCGGCGCGACGCCACCGCCCTGGGCGGGCGCATCGGGCGCCGGGGCAAGGGGCTGGGACTGGGCCGGGTGCGCCTCCCCGAGGTCGCCCTGGTCTCGGCCGCGGCGCGCACCATGGCCACGGCCGAGCTGATGTGCGCCGGCATGGCCGCCCCGCCCCTCCTCGAGCGGCGGCACGATCTCTACGGCGCCGAGCCCGAGGAGGTCGTCGCGCTCTTACGCGCCCTGGACGATGACATCTCGACGGTGCTGGTGGTCGGGCACAACCCGACCATGCAGGCCCTGGGGCTCGGGCTCCTCTCCCCCGACGACACCGACGGCCACGACCTGGTGGTGCGGCGGGGCTTCCCGACCTGCGCGTTGGGGGTCTACGAATTCGGGCCTGTGGCGTGGCGTGACGTCGGCGCGCGGCGCGCCCGGTTGGCCGGGCTGTTCATCCCGCCCTTCGCAAAGGAGGGGTAGCCGGGCCGACGGCCGACGGCCGACTTGCCGACGGGCCCTCTCAGCCGAGGGCGCGCAAGATGGCGGCGTCGCCCTGGCCGCCGCCGCCGCAAAGGGCCACCGCCGCCATGGCCGCCCCGCGCCGGCGCAACTCGAGCAGCGCGGTGAGCGCCAGCCGGGTGCCCGACATCCCGACCGGGTGCCCGAGGGCGATGGCCCCCCCGTTGACGTTGATCTTCCCTTCGCTGATCCCCAGGTCGTCCGCCGACGCCAACCCGACGGCGGCGAAGGCCTCGTTGATCTCGAAGAGGTCGATGGTGTCCAGATCGATGCCCGCCTTGGTGGTCGCCCGCATAATGGCGCGCGAGGGCTGGGTCAGCAGGGAGGTGTCGGGGCCGGCCACCATCCCGTAGCTGACGATCTGGCCCAACGGCGTCCGGCCCAGCTCCTTGGCCTTGGCCGCCGACATCACCACGACGGCGGCGCCGCCGTCGGAGATCTGCGAGGCATTGCCCGCGGTGATGGTGCCGTTCTTGTCGAAGGCCGGCTTGAGGGCGCCCAGCGACTCGGCCGTGGTACCCGGGCGCACTCCCTCGTCCACGTCGACGAGGAGCGGGTCGCCCTTGCGTTGGGGAACCTGCACCGGGACGATCTCCTCGGCCAGGCGGCCATCCTTGGCTGCCGCCGCCGCCTTCTCATGGCTGGCCGCCGCGAAGGCGTCCTGGCGCGCGCGGGAGATGCCGGCCTTCTCGTTGTAGCGCTCGGTGGAGAGGCCCATGGCGATGTGGTCGAAGGCGTCGGTCAGGCCGTCGAACATCATGGAGTCGATCAGCGCGCCGTCGCCGAGCCGGTAGCCGGCCCGGGCCCCGGGCAGTAGGTAGGGCGCCTGGGTCATCGACTCCATCCCGCCGGCGACGACGATTTCGGCATCCCCGGCCCGGATCATCTGGTCGGCCAGGTAGATCGTGTGCAGCCCCGAGAGGCACACCTTGTTGATGGTGTTGGCCGGCACCGAGAGCGGGATGCCGCCCTTGAAGGCCGCCTGGCGGGCCGTGATCTGCCCCTGGCCGGCCTGGAGGACCTGGCCCATGAGGACGTAGTCGACCTGTTCGGGGGCCACGCCGGCCCGCCGCAGCGCCTCGGCGATGGCGAATCCCCCCAGTTCCATGGCGGAGAAGCCGGCCAGGGCACCGGACAGCTTGCCAATGGGGGTACGAGCTCCCGCGACGATGACGGCGTCAGCCATGACCTACCTCCGAGTCTCTCCCGGTCAAGTTACCGGTCGGAAACCACATCTTACGGGCCAACTAACGTCGTGGCACATGAGCGACATCTTGAGTGCCGTACTCGAAGGGGCGCCCGCCGAGGAGCTGGCCGCCCTCCCTCTGCCCGACACCTACCGGGCCGCCGTGGTCCGGCGGGACGAGGTCGGCATGTTCGAGGGGATGGAGTCGTCCGACAAGGACCCGCGGCTCTCCCTCCACGTCCAGAACGTGCCCCTTCCCGAGCTCGCCCCCGACGAGGCCTACGTGGCCGTTTTGGCATCCTCCATCAATTTCAACACCGTGTGGACGTCCATCTTCGAGCCCTTGCCGACCTTCGGCTTCTTGGACCGCCTGGGCAAGGAGGGCAAATGGGGCGAGCGCCATGCGCTCGACTACCACGTGGTCGGCTCGGACGCGGCCGGCGTGGTCCTGCGCACCGGGTCGGCCGTGCGCAACTGGAAGGTGGGCGACAAGGTCACCGTCCAGTGCAACTACGTCGACGACCAGGACCCCTCGGCCCACGACGACTCCATGTTGGCCACCAACCAGCGCATCTGGGGCTTCGAGACCAACTTCGGCGGGCTGGCCGACGTCACGGTGGTCAAGGCCAACCAGCTCATGCCCAAGCCGGCCCACCTCAGCTGGGAGGAGGCGGCCATCAACGCGCTGTGCAACTCGACCTCGTACCGCATGCTGGTCTCGCCCAACGGGGCCCACATGACCCAGGGCGACAAGGTCCTGGTCTGGGGGGCGAGCGGCGGCCTGGGCAGCTATGCCGTGCAGTACGTGCTCAACGGCGGCGGCACACCCGTCGGCGTCGTCTCCTCGCCGGAGAAGGTCGCGTTGCTCAACGAGCTCGGCGTCGAGGCGGTGATCGACCGGCGGGCGGCGCGCTATGAGTTCTGGAGCGACGCGCACACCCAGGACGAGTCGGAGTGGCGGCGCTTCGGCAAGGACATCCGGGCGCTGGTGGGCGGCGAGCCCGACATCGTCTTCGAGCACCCGGGGCGCCAGACTATGGGCGCCTCGGTGTTCGCCTGCAAGCGCGGTGGCGTGATCATGACCTGCGCCGCCACGTCGGGCTACATGATCGAGTACGACAACCGGCACCTGTGGATGAAGCTCAAGACGATCAAGGGCTCCCACTTCGCCAATTACCGCGAGGCCTGGGACGCCAACCAGCTGATCTGCGAGGGCAAGATCCTGCCGCCGCTCTCCGCCGTCTACCCCCTCGAGCAGGTGGGCGAGGCGGCCTACCAGGTGCACCACAACCTGCACGAGGGAAAGATCGGCGTGCTCTGCCTGGCGCCCGAGCAGGGCCTGGGCATCGACGATCGCGCGTTCCGCAGCCGGGTCGGCGAGGACCGCATCAACATCTTCCGGAGGCACGAGGCATGAGCGAGGGCCTGCTGACCGAGATCGACCACGTGGCCATCGCCGTAGTGGACCTCGAGGCGGCGATCGCGTGGTACCAGGAGGTCTTCGGCGCCACCGTGGCCCACCGCGAGCGGGTCGAATCCGACGGGGTCGAAGAGGCCCTCCTGGCGGTGGCCGACTCCTATATCCAGCTGCTCACGCCCATCCGGGAGGACTCCCCGGTGGCCAAGTACCTGGCCAACAGGGGCGAGGGCCTGCACCACGTGGGCTACCGGGTGGCCGACTGCGGCGCCGCGTTGCAGGCGGTCAAAGACGCCGGCGGGCGGGTCATCGACGAGGCCCCGCGTCCGGGCTCGCGGGGCACCACGGTGGCTTTCATCCACCCCAAGACCTCGTTCGGGACGCTGATCGAGCTCGTCCAGGAGTAGCTCGTCCAGCAGTATCGGGCCCGGGCTGAACGCGCCGGGCCCACACCGTCGGGCTCAGACAGAGCACGAGCCCGACCGCGACGCCGCGGCGCCGGAGTCGGGCTCGCCCCCAATCCTTCTTGAGCGGGCGATGAGAAGGGCGCTTAGGCCCCGGCCTCCGCCGCCCCGTCGGGCGGGCTCTGCTCAATGGCATTGCCGAAGGCGTCTTCAGCGGTCGGGGCCGCGCCGAGCCAGCTGGCATCGATGGACGGGTCGAACGGGTCGTCGCCGACGCTCTCCCCGCTCATGTCACGCAGCCAGGCGGCCAGGTCCTCGGTGTCCGAGTCCCCCGAGCCGAGGGCCCAGAACGGCATGGCTTCGGCGTCGGGCATCTCGAGGCGGATGTTGCGGTAGTGCTCCATGCCCGAACCGGCCGGGATGAGCTTGCCGATGATGATGTTCTCCTTGAGCCCGAAGAGCTGGTCGCTCTTGCCCTCGATGGCCGCCTCGGTGAGCACCCGCGTCGTCTCCTGGAAGGAGGCGGCGGAGAGCCAGCTCTCGGTGGCCAGCGACGCCTTGGTGATCCCCATCAGCTCGGGGCGCCCCTCGGCGGGGGTCTGCCCGTCCTCGACCAGATTGCGGTTGACCTCGGCGTAGATCTGGTTGTCCACGCGCTCACCGGGGAGGAACGGCGCGTCGCCGGGCTCCGCCACGAGCACGCGGCGCAGCATCTGGCGCACGATCAGCTCGATGTGCTTGTCGTGGATCGACACACCCTGGTCGCGGTACACCTTCTGCACCTCTTCAACGAGGTACTGCTGCGTCTCGCGGATGCCCTTGACCTCGAGCAGCTCCTTGGGGTCCTTGGGCCCCTCGACCAGCGCGTCGCCGGCGCCCACTTCCTGGCCGTCGACCACCTCGAGGTGGGCGCGGGGGGCCACCAGCGTGGAGACCTCCTCGCCTTCGTCGGACACCACGGTGACGTGGCGGCCGATCTCGTCGTCGTCGATGCGGACGACACCGGAGTGGTGCGCCAGCACGGCCGCGCCCTTGGGGGTGCGGGCCTCGAACAGCTCGACGACGCGGGGCAGGCCGTGGGTGATGTCCTCACCGACCACACCGCCGGTGTGGAAGGTACGCATGGTGAGCTGGGTTCCCGGCTCGCCGATGGACTGGGCGGCGATCACGCCGACCGCCTCGCCGAGCTCGATCATGAACCCTGTGGCCAGCGAGAGGCCGTAGCACGAGGCACAGACGCCCTGCGGCGACTCGCAGGTGAGCACCGAGCGGACCCGGATGCGGTCCACCGAGGGGTCGTCGCGCATGGCGGCGATGTTCACGTCGTCGAGCAGCGTGCCGACCGGGTAGGTGGTGCCGTCGGCGAGCTTGACCGGCTCGGTGAGGAGCCGGCCGAAGGCCCGCGTCTCGAGGTAGTTGCGGTGCCCCGGGCCATCGGGCGCCACGCCCTCGATCCAGATGCCCCGCGTCGAGCCGCAGTCGTCGATGCGCACGATCAGCTCCTGGGCCACGTCGACCAGCCGCCGGGTCAGGTACCCCGAGTCGGCGGTGCGCAGGGCGGTGTCGGCCAGCCCCTTGCGGGCACCGTGGGTGGAGATGAAGTACTCGAGCACCGAGAGGCCCTCCCGGAAGGAGGACTTGATGGGCCGAGGGATCATCTCGCCCCGGGGGTTCGAGACCAGGCCCTTCATGCCGGCGATCTGGCGGATCTGCTGGGAGTTACCCCGAGCGCCCGAGTCGACCATCATGTCCAGCGGGTTGAAGGCGATGGTGGCCAGCTGGGCCTCCATGGCGCGCCCCACCTCCGAGTTGGCCGACGTCCAGATCTCGATCTCCTTCTGGCGCCGCTCGTCGTCGGTGATGATGCCCCGCTTGAACTGGGTCTCGGCCTTCTCCGCCTCCTTCTCGTAGCGGTCCAGGATGGCCTGCTTGTCCGGCGGGGTCTGGACGTCGTTGATGGAGATGGTGAGGCCCGACTGGGCGGCGAAGCGGAACCCGAGCGCCTTGATGCGGTCCAGGCTGGAGGCCACCACGTGCTTGGGGTAGTTGGCCGCCAGGTCCTCGACGATGGTGCCGATCGGGATGTTGCGCTTGCCCACCACGTCGTTGACGTAGGCGAAGCCCACCGGCAGCGCTTCGTTGAAGAAGAGGCGGCCAGCCGTCGTGCTGAACGAGAACGACCCTTCCTCGGGCGCGGTCACGCCGGCGGCGGCCAGGCGCTGGGCCAGGGGCGAGTCCGGGAGCGGGCGCATCACGATGGGGACCTGGAGGTCCAGGTCGCCGGCGTCGAACGCCGCCTCCACCTCGTGGATGTGGCGGAAGGCGCGGCCGGCCCCCTTGTGGTCCTCGCCCTCGACCAACAAGGTGAGGTAGTAGGCGCCGAACACCATGTCCTGGGTCGGAACGGTGATCGGACGCCCGGTGGCGGGAGACAAGATGTTGTTGGCCGACAGCATGAGGACGCGGGCCTCGGCCTGCGCCTCCGCCGAGAGCGGGAGGTGCACGGCCATCTGGTCGCCGTCGAAGTCGGCGTTGAACGCCGTGCAGACCAACGGGTGGACCTGAATGGCCTTGCCCTCGACGAGGACGGGCTCGAAGGCCTGGATCCCGAGGCGGTGCAACGTGGGCGCCCGGTTGAGCAGCACCGGGTGCTCGCGGATCACGCCTTCGAGGACGTCCCAGACCTGGGGCCGGCGGCGCTCGACCATGCGCTTGGCCGACTTGATGTTCTGGGCCAGCTCGGCGTCGACCAGCCGCTTCATGACGAAGGGCTTGAACAACTCGAGCGCCATCAGCTTGGGCAGGCCGCACTGGTGCAGCTTGAGGTTCGGCCCGATCACGATGACCGAACGGCCCGAGTAGTCCACCCGCTTGCCCAGCAGGTTCTGGCGGAAGCGTCCCTGCTTGCCCTTCAACATGTCCGAGAGCGACTTGAGCGGGCGGTTGCCCGGCCCGGTCACCGGGCGGCCACGGCGGCCGTTGTCGAACAGCGCGTCGACCGCCTCTTGGAGCATCCGCTTCTCGTTGTTGATGATGATCTCGGGCGCGCCGAGGTCCAACAGGCGCTTCAGCCGGTTGTTGCGGTTGATGACGCGGCGGTACAGGTCGTTGAGGTCCGAGGTGGCGAAGCGGCCACCGTCGAGCTGCACCATGGGGCGCAGGTCGGGCGGGATGACCGGCACGGCCTCGAGGATCATGGCCCGGGGGTCGTTGATCCGACGTCCGTGGTCGTCGCGGCGGTTGAAGGCGGTGACGATCTTGAGGCGCTTGATGGTCTTCTGGCGCCGCTGTGCCGACAGCGGGCGGCGCCCGTCCTTGGCGTCGATCATGTCGCGCAGCTTGATCTCCTCGGCATCGAGGTCGATGCGGTCGATCAGCTTGAGGATGTACTCCGCCCCCATGCCGCCTTCGAAGTACTCGTCGTAGCGCAGGCGCAGCTCGCGCCAGAGCATCTCGTCCTCGATGATCTTGCGGCCGTGGAGGTTGCGGAACTCGTCGAGGGAGCGCTGGGCGATCTCGGCATCCTCCTGGGCCCGCTCGCGGGCCGAGGCGATCTCCTTCTCGACGGCGCGCTGGCGCGCCTTGATTTCGGCGTCACGCGCCCCGTCGGCCTCGAGCGCCTTGAGCTCCTCCTCGAGCGCCTTGAAGCGGCGGTCGATATCGAGGTCGCGCTTGCGCTCAATGTCGGTGATCTCCTCGGCCATCTCGGCCTCGAGGGTGGGGAGGTCCTGGTGGCGCTTCTCCTCGTCGACCCAGGTGACCAGGTTGGCGGCGAAGTAGATGACCTTCTCGAGCTGCTTGGCCTTGAGCTCCTCGCGGGGCTCGGTGCCCATGAGCAGGTAGGCCAGCCAGCTACGCGTGCCGCGCAGGTACCAGATGTGCACCACCGGCGCCGCCAGCTCGATGTGGCCCATGCGGTCACGGCGGACCTTGCTCCGGGTGACCTCGACGCCGCAGCGCTCGCAGATGATGCCCTTGAA
>Ga0182018_10001731_pt1 | contig 23915 bp, 21 predicted proteins | sample 812P2MmetaG_FD_120490 | JGI IMG/M metagenome (GOLD analysis project Ga0182018, IMG submission 120490) | Permafrost microbial communities from Stordalen Mire, Sweden - 812P2M metaG | ecosystem: Environmental > Terrestrial > Soil > Wetlands > Permafrost | place: Sweden: Stordalen | collected...
CGTGGGCGGGATGATGCTGCTCGGCCTGCTGTTCCAACCCATCAATCAAGGCTCCTGCACGTTCTATATCTTCGCAGCGGCCATGCTTCCGTTTTGCGTGGAAACACAAATCGCTGCCTTTGCGGGATTGGGCGCGATCGGAACCATCGGCGCGATCGACGGAATATTATTCCACGTCGCCGGCTGGACACTTTTTTACTCTTCGCTCTTTCCGGTGATCATTGGTGTGGGAAACACCTTCTTCGCCGAGCGCAACCGTATGAACCGCAAACTGCGCAAGGCCAACGAAGAGATCGAGAACCTGGCCAAGGTGGCCGAGCGCGAGCGCATTGCGCGCGATCTCCATGATGTCCTCGGACACACGCTGTCGGTGATCACGCTGAAGTCAGAACTCGCCGGCAAACTGCTGGACCGCGATCCCCAGCGGGCGGGAAAAGAAATCCGCGAGGTGGAACAAATCTCACGCCAGGCATTGTCCGATGTGCGCGATGCCATTCGCGGATATCGTTCGCTAGGCCTGGTGGCTGAGCTGGCGCAAGCGAAGTCGACGTTGGAGACCGCCGGCCTGACCGTGCAATGCGATGCTGCGACCACGGTGAAACTTCCCGCCGTGCAGGAGAGCGTGCTGTCACTTGCCGTACGCGAGGCCGTCACTAACGTGGTCCGTCACGCGCAGGCCCGCACTTGCCGCATGCGCCTCGAGCAACAGAACGGCTCTTGCCGTCTCGAGATTCACGACGACGGATGCGGCACTTCCAACGGCGAAGGCAATGGATTGCGCGGCATGCGCGAACGGGTCGAAATGCTGGGAGGCACGCTGGACCGCAGCACCGAAGCGGGCACCACCCTCACCGTCACGCTTCCTCTTAAAGAAGTAACGCCGAAACGCGAAGGCTCTCCGCATTGAATCCCCTAAAAGAAAACGCAAGAGAAGCTACGAAAGAAAGCCGCAAGACCATTCGTGTCGTACTCGCCGAAGATCAAGGTATGGTGCTCGGTGCGCTCGCGGCGCTGCTCGAAATCGAAGGCGACATTTCTGTCGTGGGACAGGCGCGTAACGGTAAAGAGGCGCTCGAAGCCGTACTCATGCACAAACCCGACGTCTTCATCACAGACATTGAAATGCCGCACATGAGCGGCCTCGACGTGGCCGCGGAATTAAAGCGGCGGCGCACGGGGACGCGCGTCGTCATCGTCACCACGTTTGCGCGCTCGGGATATTTACGCCGCGCGCTCGACTCGGGAGCGTCGGGATACCTGCTGAAAGACATGCGCGCCGAGGAACTCGCGGATGCCGTGCGCCGCGTCCATCAGGGCCTGCGCGTCATTCATCCCGAACTCGCGACCGAGGCCTGGGGCGAAATGGATCCGCTGACCGACCGCGAACGGCAGGTGTTAAGACTGGCCGGCGAAGGGATGACCAGCGGCGATATCGCCGCCGAGTTGGGTCTTTCGGACGGCACCGTGCGAAATTATCTTTCCGAAGCCATCAGCAAGTTGGGTGCAGGTAATCGCGTCGAAGCTGCGCGGATTGCGCGCACCAAAGGATGGCTGTAGAACAGTGGCTAGTGGAACAGGTCTCCAGTGAGATTCGGACGATCTCGCATTTGCTTCATCCCCCACTCCTCGATGTCGCGGGTCTATCCTCCGCGCTTCGTTGGTACGTAGACGGCTTCTCGGAACGCAGCAATATCAAGGTGGATCTGGAAATTCCCGCCGATCTCGGGCGCCTGCCATCCGATAGGAAATCGCCATCTTCCGCATCGTCCAGGAATGTCTGACTAACATCCACCGCCATTCGGGGAGCGCTACCGCTACAATCCGCCTTCACTGGGAAGGTGACCGTCTCATTGTTCAAGTTCAGGATCGTGGCAAGGGTATACCGATCGAGAAACAACGCGAAGTGATCGAATCGGGTCGCGGCGGTGTCGGATTTGGCGGAATGCGAGAGCGCCTGCGGCAACTCGGCGGCACTTTGGAAATACAATCCGAAGGAAACGGAACTTTGGTCATTGCAATCCTTACCGTGACATAGCTCTTGCGCGTAGCCGAATCTAGCGGCTTCCGCTGCGGTGTCCCGTTCTGCCAGCGGTATGGATTGAATTGCTGATGGATTCCAGCAGAGCTCTGGACCTAAAAAAGCTAAGGCTCTCCACGCTCGATCCCCGCCTCTTCTTTGCGAATTGTTTTATAAGCCCAGGCCATCCTTGGAGTGTTGTGGGCAATGCCGATGTGGCCTTCCGGGTTCAGCACGATAATTCCGCCGTGGCCGTTCAATCGCTGTTTCAAATAGTTCATCGCCTCTTGCGCGGCCCACTCCGGCAAATTACCGGCGGAGATGCGGTCGGCCGTCCACTTGGCCAGCACTAACTTCATGATCGGCTCACCCCAGCCCGTGGTCGAAACGGCCGCGCTCTCGTTGTTCGCATAACAACCGCAACCGATCAGCGACGAATCTCCGAGGCGGCCGGGAGCTTTGTTCAGCGTGCCGCCCGTCGAGGTCGCCGCGGCAATGTTGCCGTTGCCATCGAGCGCGACAGCGCCCACGGTGTCGTGAGAAATCGTCATATCGTCAGCACCGGGCTCGTCAGAGCCGGGCGCGAATAAATCGTTGCCGTCTTGCGTGATTCTATCTTGCGCGAATCTGTTTTGAGACGACCCGTGCTTTTCGGCTTCACGCCGCGCGGCTTCGGCCTGGTATTTGCGCAAGCGATCAACTTCGCGCGGGATGACCAGGTCTTTGTTCTCGCATAACGCGATGCCGTGTTCGGCGGCGAACTGCTCGGCGCCCTGGCCGACAAAATAAACATGCGGGCTATCGCTGAGAATTTTGCGGGCGGCGCGGACGGGATTGCGCAGGCGCTCGACGCAGCCGACGCCTCCGGCGCGCAGAGTGGCGCCGTCCATGATGAGCGCGTCGAGTTGGACTTTTCCATCACGATTCAGAAAGCTGCCACGTCCGGCGTCGAAGGTCTCGTCGTCCTCCATGATGACAACGGCCTCCTCGACGGCATCGAGCGCCGCACCGCCGTGCTCGAGCACGCGCCATCCCGCGGCCAGCGCGTGGTTTACGCCTCGGAGGTGGGCGTCGACCATGTCATCGGGCATGGCCCACGCCCCGCCGTGAACGACCAGAACCGGATTGTTTGGCATCGCGCTTTTTAGTCTAGCGCGTTTTCGATTTTTGTCCGTTTCGCTGGGGGCCGCTGAGTTGGAGACTTGAGGGGGTATCCCCCTCGCCCTCGATCTTTTGCAATGATCTTTGCAATCATTGCTTTGGCGCGAAATTTCCCGCAAAATCCGTAGCCTAAAGGACTTATGGGTAAAAATCCAGATTCTAAAGAGCTGAGCTGAGTCGGAACCGGATGACGCGCGCTTCGTGCGCCGTTTCTATAATGGAACAAAAATGTGGGTGAAAGTAAGGTTACATGTCACATGGGGGTTGTGGATTTCCAACAACAATAAAGAAAAAGAATTGGTTTCACAGGGGTTCCAGCCGAGGGAGCTTCGAATGCATCGTTGGCGGATTGTGGGCTGGCAATTTTGTAGAAGTGGACGGCACGGTAAGCTCACCGTCGACCACTAACGGTCCGCCAGCGATTTCACAATCTTCACGGTTTCCAGGCTCACGGTAACGACTTGCCCGATCAAGCGAAGGGATGTATTGCGGGTCGTCTGCGCGGTTGGGAGAGTTGGTGATGCCGCTGCGCTTATCGATTGATTCCTTGATATTGGTCGATGCCCCATTCGAGGGCGGAGCGGTTGCCCAGGCGATAGTCGTAGGTTTCTTTCGGAATGTCGCTGAGAGCTAGGAATTGGCTGTAGATGAGTGTCGTTTTGTCTTTGCTGAGCTTCATCTTGGTGACGCGGTAATCGAGTTTCTTCCCCCGGAGGCGAAAGATGGGGCACCCTCTGTGTCTGGGCGCCGGCAGAGAACTCGCGCGTTCTTTAGGCGGCTTGGCCGGGGATTATCGACACAGGCGGGTCCTGGGTTCTGGTCCAGGTGTAGCGCATGCGGTGGATTACTGTGATCGTGGAGAGGATTGCGATTACCCAGAGGACTGGGGCCATGCGGTTCAAGAGGGCTCCGAGGATGACCAGGACCAGGCGTTCGGGGCGTTCCATGAATCCGACGCGGCAGGAGCCGATCAGGCTTTCGGCGCGGGCGCGGGTGTAGCTGACCATGATTGCGCTGATCATGACGAAGGCGGTCAGCACGACGTAGAAGAAACGTCCGCCGCGGGCGTAGAACACCAGCAGACCGAGGAATTGGCTGGCGTCGCTGTAGCGGTCGACGACCGAGTCGAAGAAGGCGCCGAAGCGGGTAACGCGGTTGGTGGCGCGGGCGACCTGGCCGTCCACGAGATCGAAGAAGCCGGAGAAGATGATGACCAGGCCGGCGTAGATGAACATGCGCTTCTGGTTGGAGGCGTTGGCGGAGCCGAACAGGATGGCCGCCCAAGTGTTGACGACCAGGCCCATGAAGGTGAGGACGTTGGGATTGATGCGGGAGAGCGCGAGCCAGCGGACGATGGTGTCGAGCAGGACTCCACAGACGCGGCCGAAGGCGCTGGTCCAGCTTAGGGACGGCGATCCGGACGAGGGCTCGGCCATTTACGCGCCCGCTTTCTCCGGTTCGATCTCGTCGTGGATGGTGCTGAGGCTTAGGATTTCCAGTTCGCGCATGCCGTTGGGGCTGACTACGATCACTTCGTCGCCTACTTTTTTGTTGAGCAGCGCGCGCCCGATGGGCGAGGTGGTGGAGATTTTTCCGGTGGCTACGTCGGATTCTTCGCTGGTCACCAGCTTGTATTGCATTTCTTCGTTCTTCGTGTTGTCGAAAACTTTTACCGTGGAACCGAGGCCCACTTTGTCGTGGGGGATGTTGTTCATGTTGACCATGGACAAATCGGCGAGGCGTTTGCCCAGTTGGCGGACGCGCGCTTTGACGAACTCCTGGCGCTGCTTCGCCATGTGATACTCCGCGTTCTCGCTGAGGTCGCCGAGGGCGGCGGCTTTTTTTATTTCTTTAGGAAGTTCGTGAATCAGCTCGTGTTCGAGCGCGTTGATTTCTTCCTGCAGTTTTCGTTTGATTTGTTCGGTCATGATTTGATCAGCAAGGATTACCGGCTAGGCTTGGCACATTATAACTCCGGGGCTGAGCAGGAGCGCATTTGCCCGGAGCCGGAGTGGTTTCCTATCCCATCGGCGTGATTCTACGGCCGCAAATGCGTCAACACCCATGGGTGAGCGTAGGGTCGGGTCGGAAGAGAGCTACGCCTGAAATTCCGACGCTTCCGGGAAGCGCAGTTTGCACTTGGCCAAGGCGGTGGCGAGAATTTCCTCCACCTTGGATTCTTCGCAGTTGCGGGCCATGGCCAGTTCGCTGACCAGGAGATAACGGGCGCGCTCCAGCATTTTCTTCTCACGAAACGATAGAGGCTTGGCCTGATGCAAGGTGATCAGGCTCTTGAGGACGCTGGCGACCTCCAGAAGCGAACCAGTGCGCATGCGGTCGGAGTTTTCCTTGAAGCGGTCTTTCCAGTCGCCGTTGCTTCCGTTTTCGCTGACGGAGAGCGCGTCCAGAACCTTTTGGATTTCGCCGTTGCGAACCACGCGGCGCAGTCCTACGCTGCCGGCGTTCTGACAGGGAACCATTACCTTGAGGCTGCTGGCTTTGATATGGAGAAGGTAGAACTTCTCAATCGTCGCACCGATTGAGCGGCTGCTGATCTGTTCAATGACCCCTACCCCATGATTGGGATAGACAACCTTGTCGCCGATGTGGAAATTTAAGTCCGTACCGCTCATGGTTAGCACCAAACAGGCGATAAGATCGAGGGAGAGAAACGTCAAAAGACCTACTTGATGCTACTCTCCGGGCGACCTGAAAGCAAGGAGCGGGGCGGGAACCCGACTTCAGGTGTCCCTTGAAGTTATTGAAAGGAAAAGCTTAAACGTCATGGGCCGCACTGGATCTTGGGAGTAAAAAAGGGGCAAAGCTATAATTCGGACCATGAATTCCAATCCGAACGAGCCCGGTTCAAACGAGACTGAGCAGAGCCGTTCCCCAAGGGGGAATGCGCGCAAGCTTCCCGTGGGCCGGATTCTTGGGCTCGACGTCGGCTCGCGAAGAATTGGCGTCGCGGTCTCGGACCCCCTCGGGATTACCGCGCAAGGGCTGGAGACATTGCAGCGCAGAAACAAACGGTATGACTTTGAATGTCTCCAGCGGGTGATTCAGGAGTACGACGTTCGGGAGATTGTGGTTGGGCTGCCGCTGCGCATGAGCGGGGCTGAAGGAATCCAGTCGGACAAGATGCAAACCTTTGCCGAAGAAGTACGCAAGCGATTTCGGCTCCCGGTGCATCTTTGGGATGAACGGCTCACTTCCGCTCAAGCTAACCGGCTGTTGCGCCAGACGGATCTCTCGATTGAGAAAAGAGGCAAGGCCGTAGACCGGATGGCAGCGGTGTTGATTCTGCAAGGGTGGATGGAGCAGCGGGCTGGAACGGCTTCCGGCTTTCGGCTTCCGGAATAGTGGACTAGTGTCCGCGCATAGCTTGTCTATATGCCACTACGTTCTTATTGTGCTCCTCGATGGTGCGCGCGAAGCGGTGGTGGCCTTGGGCATCGGCCACGAAATAATAGTAGTCGCTCTGGGCAGGGTGCATGGCGGCTGCGAGGGCGCTGCGTCCGGGATTGCCGATGGGTCCCGGGGGAAGTCCAGCGTGGCGGTAGGTGTTATACGGCGACTGGAATTGCATGTCGTCGTGATGCAGCGCACCTCGATAGGTTCCCGCCAAAAGTTCTGCATAAATGATACTGGGGTCGGCGTCGAGGGCGATGTTGTTATTCAGTCGGTTGTAGTAGACGCTGGCTACCATCGGCCGCTCCTCAGCCACAGCCGTCTCTTTTTCAATGATGGAGGCCATGATCACCGTCCGCTCCAGATCCGTCGGGGCTGACTTGGGATCGCGAACTTTCCCGTTGACCTCTACTTCGATCTCAGGCGAACTTGACAGTGGCGTTTCCGCGCTCCCCGGCGATTGGACTAGCCCGATCTGGCGGGCCTGCTGACGGAACTGCTTGACCATCGCGGCGGCCATTTCCTGCATGGTCAGCATGCGAGAGAATTCGTAGGTATCGGGGAAGAGATAGCCTTCGAGAGAGTGCGCTCCGGGAGCGATGTCGGCAATCAGGGCGGTGTCAGACTGGGCTATTTTCAGAAAATCCTGCGCGGGGCCGAGGCCGGCGGCTTCGATGGCGCTGGCAATGTCGAACATGGTGAAGCCCTCGGGCACGACGACGGTGTGGAAGTAGACGTCGCCGCGCCCGAGACGTTTCTGAACGTCAATCATGTTGGCCGGCTTGTCGAAGAGATATTCTCCAGCCTCGAGCGAGCGCCGGTGGTGAAGGTAGTGCCACAGGACGAAGGCCTGTTCACTGCGAATGATTCCGGCAGTCTTGAGCTCGGCGGCGATGCGGTGGGTGGAGAAGCCCGAGCGCAGCATGACGAAGATCTGCCCCGAGAGCTGGACGGGCAGGAGAACCGCCCAGGCGAACCATCCCGCAGTTCCGAGCGTTGCGATCAGAATCAGCCAGATTATCTTGCGCACAGTAGCCACAGTTTAGACGATTATGGAATCGGACGGACTCGACGATCTTGCACCGGGGTTTACTTTAGTAAGCGCTTGACTTTAGTGAGCCCTTGATTGGCGGGATGTTTAACCGGGATGTTTAATTAAAAGGAGCGGCGAACCTGCTCCATATCTTACTGCAACCTTTCCGGCGCGATATACTCAAATGTTTAGAGGTCTTTTTATATCCTGATGAGACGTCGCTCGTTGCTTTTGGTCGTCCCCCTGTTTCTGGCCGTGCTGTCCACTACGGGCTGCGTGTTTCGCACTCGTCCGGTCGAAGATCAATACTCGAAAGTCCCGCTCAAGGAATCGACGCAGCAGGGATTGATCGACAGCATTAATCAGCAGGCGGAATCCATCCACTCGCTGAAAGCGACCGTGGACATTGATTCTTCTTCCGGCGGCATGAAGAAGGGGCATTACACCGACTACAAGGAAATTCGCGGCTACGTTTTGGCTCGCAAGCCCGACGAGTTGCACATGATTGGATTGATGCCGATCGTGCGTACCACGGCTTTTGACATGGTCAGCGACGGTCAGGAGTTCAAGCTGTGGATTCCGCCGAGGAATCGTTTCGTGATCGGCAAGAACCAGGTGGAGACGCCCAGTTCCGACCAACCGATGGAGAACATTCGCCCGCAGAATATTTACGAGGCGCTGTTGATCCGCCACCTCGATCCGAATTCCGAAATTGCGGTGCTGGAGAACGGCTACGAGACTCTTCATGATGTCAAAGGGCACCGCATCCTGCAGGACGATTACGAGTTAACCATTATCAAGAAGGACGAAAAGGGCTGGAGGCTGGCGCGCAAGATCATCTTCGGACGCACCGATTTGAAGCCGCACCGGCAATACATTTACAGCGAAGATGGCAAGGTAGCCACCGATGCCAAATACGCCGAATACAAAGACTACGATGGCTTCAGCTTCCCCGCGCGCATCGAGATCTACCGGCCGCAGGAGGAGTTCGACATCACGCTAAATATGCTGAAAGTGGACATTAACCAGCCGCTGAAGGATGATCAGTTCGTGCTGGAGCAGCCGGCAGGAGCGGTGGTGGTGAATTTGGACCATCCACAATCGAGCCTGGTTGCGCCACTGGGTCAAAGATAGTTGGGATTCGGTATTTAACTCAAAATCCCCATCCTAGCCGCAAAAAACGGCTCGGATGGGGCACCCGCTGACCGCTCAGTTCCGATTTCCTATGATGAACAAAATGGTGGTCGCCAACCTGGTGCATCGGCCGACACGGTCGTTCATCGCGACGAGTGCGATTGCGCTCGAAGTGGTCATGATTCTGATGGTGGTGGCGCTGTTTTACGGATTGTTGAATGGATCAAAAGAGAGCCAACTTGGCGTGGGTGCGGATTTGATGGTGATGCCTCCGGGATCCTCCGGTCTAGTTGCAATGTCGGGAGCGCCGATTTCAGTGAAGGTGGGGGATGTGTTGCGGCGCGTACCGCACGTGGTCACGGCTGCACCCGTGGTTTGGGCATTCAGCCAGAAGCCGCTAGAGGTCGATTACGGGATCGACTTGGCCAGCTACGACCAACTGCCACCGGCGTTTCACTATCTTTCGGGCGGCCCGTTTCAAGAACCAAACGATGCGATCGTCGATGACTACTATGCTGGCATGAATCAAAAAAAAGTTGGCGACACGGTCGATGTTCTGAACCATCAGTTCCGCATTAGTGGCATTGTTCCGCACGGAAAGGGAGGACGGAAGTTTCTGCCCCTGGCGACCATGCAGGACCTTATCGGAGCGGATGGTCGCGCCTCTGTTTTCTATGTCAAACTGGATAATCCTGCCTATCTTGATGAGACGACGAAGGCAATTCAGGCGATTCCGGGAATGGAACAGTATTCAGTTCGATCGATGGCGGAATATCTTTCGATGATGACGCCGGATAATCTTCCGGGGTTTGATCTTGCCATCAAGGTCGTCATTGGCGTGGCGGTAGTGGTTGGGTTTCTTGTGATTTTTCAGTCGATGTATACGGCGGTGATGGAGCGGACGCGCGAGATTGGGATTCTGAAGTCGCTGGGCGCATCAAAGTGGTACATCGTGAATGTGGTGCTGCGGGAAACTTTGTTGCTGGCGGTTGTAGGGATTGTCGCGGGGATTATCATCAGCATGGTGACTCGGCGCGTCATCATGTTCGAAAAGCCCGTCCTGCGGCTCTTCTGGAGCAACACGTGGGTGTTGCGGGCGACCGTGATTGCGATTGTGGGCGCACTGGCGGGGGCGTTGTACCCGGCATTGAAGGCTGCGCAAAGAGATCCGATTGACGCGCTGGCGTACGAATGAATGGCAGTCGCACCATTCTTCTTTTCTTCTTTTTTTAGTTCTTCTTTTTTTCTTCTAAATGACTGCAAGCTTGCCATTGTCATCCTGAAGGTGCCGTTCGTTGGCGCCGAAGGACCTATGCGTTAGCGTCGAGGCCAGTGCATAGGTCCTTCGCTTCGCTCACGATGACACAGTACCGAAATTGAGGCCTGAGTTTACTGCCCTCCCAGATATTGCACGTGCACGTAGGTGCCGAGTCTCACGTTGTAGGCGAGATACCAGCCTTCGTGGTCGGGGTCTTCGTAGATCACGACTTGGTCGCTGTCCCAGAGCCAGTCATTGGCATAGGCAAGGTCAAACGCGGCAACCCCGAAGTAGAAACCGCCAAACCAGAAACGATTCGGGCCGCCTCCGGCAATGCGCCAGACATGGCCTCGTCCGAAGCCGCCGGTGAATCGGCCATGCTCCCAGGGATGATCGAGGTGGAAGCGGGCATCACCTCGTCCGGCGTCGTGCCCGACCCACTCGCCGTTATGGTGAACGTGCGGAGCTTCGGGATGGCCTGCTTCGTCACGGCCGGCAGGTCTGGCCGGCGCGCCATGAGAAACCGGCGGACCATGTTTAGGAATGTATCCGCCACCTACGGCGTGGCCGCCTGATTCATGGTTATTTTGTTGCGCCAGGGCGGGCAAAGAAAGGATCAGAGATACAGCAAAAACTGTGGGGAGTAATCTCATGAGCTACCTCCGACAGTTACCTTACCGTCCTCGGCTTTTACCGGAACAGATCGTTGACAATTCTTTGTAGATTACGCTATCGTAAAGACTTTGGTAGTTATGTGGTTGCCCGCCTGATCGCCTGGCGTTCCTCGCCGGGGAATCAACGAGCGGTCTTCTTTCGCAGCTTTATTCAATCTGGGAGAACTCTGATGTCAACCTATTTCCCCAAACAGGGGGAAATTGTGCGCAAGTGGTACGTCGTGGATGCGGACGGGCAAACGCTCGGGCGCCTGGCTTCGCAAGTGGCACGCGTCCTCATGGGCAAAGAAAACCCGCAATATACGCCGTTTCTGGATACTGGCGATCACGTGATCGTAATCAACGCCGAGAGGATTCGAACCACTGGCATGAAGGCCGAGCAGAAGCAGTATCACCATTACACCGGGTATCCCGGCGGCCTGCGCACCGAAGATTACAAAAAGCGGCTGGTGCGGAAGCCGGAGATGGTGATTGAGTCCGCCGTGAAGCGTATGCTGCCGAAGAATAAGCTGGCGGCTCACATGCTTTCAAAGCTGAATGTGTACAAGGGCGACAAGCATCCGCACCAGGCACAGAAGCCGCAGGATTTGAAACTGGAAGTGCGAGTGTATCCGGCGCGGAAAGCCGCGGTTTCGTAAGCAGTGAGCGGTACGCGCGAGATCCCTTCGCTCCGCCTGAAAGGCGGCCACGCTCAGGATGACAGCGCTTAATAAATCAATTTGTCGAGACGTAAGGGTCGCTTCTAGTGGTTTGAGCTAGAAGCTAGGAGCTAAGAGCTACATGGCTGAATTGGTTCAATACTACGGAACGGGACGCCGCAAGCGGGCGATTGCCCGTGTGTATTTGCGTCCGGGCAGCGGCGAGTTCAAAGTAAACGGACGTACCTTTGAAGAATATTTCGTAACCCCGGCGCAGCGATCGGCGGCGAAGTCGCCCTTGGCATCTTCGGAGACAGCGGCTACGTTCAACGTGATCGCCAGCGTGCTCGGTGGCGGCGTGCGAGGTCAGGCGGACGCGGTGAAGTTGGGCATTGCCCGCGCTCTGATGCAGTTCAATTCCGAATTGCGGAAGAAGCTGAAGGCCGAGGGCATGGTTAGCCGCGATTCGCGCGGTAAAGAGCGCAAGAAGTACGGACAGAAGGGGGCTCGCAAGCGCTTCCAGTTCAGCAAGCGATAGTTGCCTTGGGTGCGATGCCGAGATTCCTCCGCCCCTCGCGTTCGCCTGGCGGCTGGGAATGACAAAGGGAATGGTTTTCGCGTTCTGGGAATAGGATTTGGATTTTGGTGTTAGCTGAGAGCTGACGGCGGAAAGCTGACAGCTTGTTTTCAGGAGTTCAATTCTTCCCGTGCCTCGCGTGCGGGGCGGGAATGGCAATCCGGAGCGGCACGGTGGCGCAAAGGATGCAGACTAAAGAGGAGGTTCATTGGCTACGATTACCATGAAGGAGTTGCTCGAAGCGGGCGTCCACTTCGGGCACCAAACCAAGCGCTGGAATCCCAAGATGAAGGAATACATCTTCGGAGAGCGCAACGGGATCTACATCATCGACCTGCAGAAGACGCTGAAGATGTTCAAAGAGGCGTCGAAGTTTGTGCAGGACCTGGCGAATGACGGACGCATCGTGCTGTTCGTGGGCACCAAACGTCAAGCGCAGGACGCGATTGCCGAGGAAGCGCAGCGTTGCGGAATGTTCTACATCAACCAGCGCTGGCTGGGTGGACTGCTCACCAACTGGGTCACGGTGCAAAAGTCGGTGAAGCGGCTGAAGGAGCTCGACGAGATGGCCACGGATGGCCGCTACGAGCTGCTGCCCAAGAAGGAAGTGATCAAGCTCGAACGCGAGCGCAAGCATCTGCAGGCCAACCTGGCCGGCATCAAGAACATGAGCCGGTTGCCGGACGCGATCTTTGTGATCGACTCCAATAAAGAGCAGATCGCCGTTCGCGAGGCCCGCAAGCTGGGCATCCCGGTGGTCGCCGTAGTCGACACGAACTGCGATCCCAGCGAAGTGGATTATGTGATCCCCGGCAACGACGATGCGTTGCGGGCGATTCGGTTGTTCACGTCGAAGATTTCGGAATCGATTGCCGAAGGCGCGCAGTTGATGACCGACAAGCAGGTTGCCGACATGCAGGCTGCGGCCGATGCCGCGCAGGCTGCGACCGGGCCTCCGGCGGAACAAGCTGGCATTGACGCGAGCGAAGATATCAGCATGGAAGAAGTGCTAGGCCCGGGAACGCACAAGAAGCCGGTGGTGAACGAAGAAGAATTGCCCAAGGTCGAGAGCCAGACGGTTTGAAGAGTAGTTCTCCGGTTCTCAGTTCTCAGTTCTCAGTTCTCAGTAGTCAGCGAAAAACCGGGCATTATTCCTTAGGGGAAACTAGACCCGCGCGGGTCGTCCGGCGCGGGTCAAAGTTTGTAGAGCAGCATCGAATGTGGAGACGCCGCTGGCAACGTCTTGTTCAACATCGTTCGGGACGATGCAAGGGGAGCAGTAGCAAGCTAAGTCTCTACGAAAGAGTAGAAAGTAAAAAAAGGATTCATCGAATATGAGTACTACTACAGTGAATATTTCCGCGGCACAAGTGAAGGACCTCCGGGAGAAGACCGGAGCTCCAATGATGGATTGCAAGCAGGCCCTGACCGAAGCTAAAGGCGATATGGAGCAGGCGGTCGTAATTCTGCGCAAGAAGGGCGTATCGGTTGCAGCCAAGAAGGCGACTCGGGTGACCAGCGAAGGATCGGTTGCCAGCTACATTCATGCCGGCGGCAAGATCGGAGTGCTGGTCGAAGTGAATTGCGAGAGCGATTTCGTGGCGCGCACCGACGACTTCAAAGAGCTGGTGCACGATATTGCAATGCACATCGCAGCCAGCGATCCCAAGTTCGTACGCAAGGAAGACGTGACCAAGGCGGACTTTGAGCGCGAGAAAGATATCTATCTGGCGCAGGCGGTAGCTTCGGGCAAGCCGCAGAACATCGCGGAAAAGATGGTCGCGGGCAAGATGGAAAAGTTCTACGAAGAGGTCTGCCTGCTGGAGCAGCCTTTCATCAAGGACCAGACTATGTCGATTGCGCAGCTCATTGCCGCCAAGGTGGGCAAGCTGAGCGAGAACATTGCGGTGCGCCGGTTTGCCCGCTTCAAGGTGGGTGATGCCGGCGAGACCATCGCCGTGACGAAGCCTACAGAGCCGAAAGGCGAATGATTCAGGGCGCCCATGGGGCGCCTTTTTTTGTGGCCCTGTTTCTGAAGACTGCGGGGGCGAGACGCCCCCGCGACAGCCGGCGAGACGCCGGCGCTACACTTAAAACGCCGGCGCTACGAGAACTCTTTCATGACGACAACCCCTGCCTTCAAACGTATTCTTCTCAAGCTTTCCGGTGAGGCGCTGGCGGCGAACCAGGGATTTGGCGTGGCGTCGGCACGCATCCACGAGATTGCCGCCGAACTCAGCGACGTTCACAAGTTGGGCGTGCAGTTAGCTATCGTGGTGGGCGGGGGAAACTTTTTCCGTGGTGTGGCTCAGCAGGCCAAGGACATGGACCGCGTGTCCGCCGACCACATGGGGATGCTTGCCACGGTCATCAATGCGCTCGCGCTGCAGGATGCGCTGGAGAAGCAGGGCGTCTACACCCGCGTGCAATCGGCGATCGAGATGAACCAGGTGGCTGAGCCCTTCATCCGCCGCCGGGCAATCCGGCACCTGGAGAAAGGCCGCGTCGTCATCTTTGCCGGAGGCACGGGCAATCCCTATTTCTCGACCGATACGGCGGCTTCGCTGCGCGCCATGGAGATCAAGGCTGAAGCCATCCTCAAGGCGACGCGCGTGGATGGCATTTACGACGCCGATCCCTTGCAAGTCGACGGTGCCAAGAAATTCAATGAGATCTCGTATATGGACGTTTTGAAACTGGGATTGAAGGTGATGGACTCCACTGCCATCAGCCTGTGCAAAGACAATAACCTTCCTATCATCGTCTTTAACCTGAATCAGCACGGCAACATTCGCCGGGTGGTGTTGGGCGAAAAGATCGGATCCAGGGTAAGCGCCCTAGCGGACTCCAGTTCGTACTAGACGGCACATTTATCGCTAAATTTTGTATATTATCCACAGCAGATAACTTTGCGAATTTAACCATAATTCTTTGGAAGAAATCCATATTCGCCCCGAGCCGGATCTCCGCCACCGGAGTTAGCCGGCAGAGACCTGCTCAGGGAGCAGCTGCGCGTGGCCCTCGCCCGAATCCTAACCGGTAAGCCGGCCAAAAGCGTGCTGATGGTAGGGGTCCGCGGAGTTGGAAAGACCGTGCTTCTCGATCCGGTAAGATAAGGAGGCGGAGTCGGTTGGTATTTACGCCCTACGTAACCACGAGTACATTCTGTGAGGTCTGCTTTGCCAACATCGCTCGGTTTATAATGCAACGTTTTGATATTGAGATGACACGGGGCTAACTATATGGCGCAAGCGACCATGGCGGCGATAGCCGGCCTGAAGGAAACTTACGTACAACTAAAGACGCGAATGGAAAAGGCGGTGGAAGACTTCCGCAAGGCCATGGCGGGCGTCCGGACTGGACGCGCCTCAGTGCACATGCTGGACAGCGTGACTGTGGACTACTACGGCCAGCAGATGCCGCTGAACCAGATTGCCTCGGTGCACGCACCGGAACCACAGTTAATTACCGTTCAGCCCTTCGACCCGTCGCAACTGGGACCAATTGAAAAAGCGATCCGCTCCGGCGACATGGGATTGAATCCGATGAACGATGGCAAGCTAATCCGCGTGCCGGTTCCGCCGCTCACGCAGGAGCGCCGGCAGGACATGGTGAAGCACCTGCATCGAGCGCTCGAAGAGCACCGCACGGCGGTGCGCAACATTCGCCGCGACGGCAATGACGCGATCAAGAAGGCGCTGAAAGACAAGAAAATCAGCGAGGATGAAGAGAAGCGTTCGCTCGACGAGATTCAGAAGCTGACCGACGACGAAATCAAGAAGATGGAAGAGATGAGCAAGGCGAAAGAAAAAGAAGTGCTGGAACTCAAGTAAGCGGCCGCCCCCGCCAGTTCTTCGCCGAAGCATTGTCGACTGCCCGCTTGTTATCGCTTCCCCCCACACGAAAGTACGTGTTCCAGTAGCGCTCTCTGCTCGGACGACCCTCTAAGTCCTTGCACTGCACTGCAATCTCCGCGAAATACGAAAATGCCTGGGCAGTAACCTGCGTTCTGGTTACGCGACATTCCAAATTTGCGTGTGTTTCCATCTCCGTACGACAAGTTTGCTCCCCTAACTAAGAATCCTGTATCTGGAGCTTGCCATGAAAAAAATCTTTGCCTTGACGGCCGCAGCCCTGCTCGCAACAATCGCGCTGGTTGGTTGCGCATCCAATTCCTCTAACTCTGCTTCCTCTGGTGCGCAGCCTGCCAATGTCTTCGTCACCGGCGAAGATGCGCCCTTATCTTCGGTGGTGAGCTTTCAGCTCACCATCAACTCCATCACTTTGAATGGGCAGAATAATTCGCCACAAGTGATTTCCACTCCGACCAGGGTGGACTTCGCGCGCCTGTTGGGCTTACGTTCTCCGTTGGCGTTTAACTCAGTTCCCGCCGACACCTACAGCAGCGCCACGTTCGTTTTAGCGACTCCGGTCATTTCTTATGTCGACATGACGCAGAATCCACCGGCGCTGAACACGATCAATGGGACGCTGGCGCAATCACCCGATACGCTGACGGTGAACTTTCCTACACCGATGGTGGTGGGCAGCAATGGTCTCGCCGGCTTGAAGGTGGAATTGGACATCCGGCAGTCGGTCCCCGTAAACGGCGCGGGCCAGGTCACCGGGGTTGTCAACCCGGTGCTCTACATTAAAGCCACCAAGGCCAGCGATCCCGACGGGCAAATCACCGACCTTACGGGCGGCCTGGCTTCGGTGAACGCCGCTGGCAATTCGTTCGTGATTCAGGGGCCTTACGGGCGTCAGTTGACGGTCGACGTCAATAGCTCCACCCAGTTCAACAGTGGATGGAGCATCAACAATCTCGCGACGCCAGCGTTCGTCGGCGTGCAAGGCGCATTCCAGGATGACGGCAGCTTGATGGCCACCGGAGTAGAAGTTATCACCACGGCGCGATCATTCCTCTCGGGGCGAGTGCTGGCGGTGACGAACAATGGCTCGGGTCAAGCGCAACAAATCACGATGTGGATGGGCGAGACAGGCGCCGACATGGTTGCAGACGTCGATACGATTCAGACCATCGATGTGAGCCAGGTCAGCACCTATGATGTCTGCTTCCTCAATGGTCCGGTTACGGATGCCGTGTTCAACGACAGTACGGTTATCGTGGGCCAGAGGATCTTCATTGGCGGCAGCTACGCCAGCAATGTTTTCACACCGACGATGATCTCGTTGCGGCTGCAGGGCGTGTACGGAATGTTTGTGCCGGCGAGCGTCACCGTGTCGAATGGCAATGCCGGCAGCTTCCTGTTGTCGAACAACGGGCTGGTCGGTTATTCGGCGGGCGGCCCGGTGACGATTAACACCTTCAACGCGACCGTTTTCTTCAACTTCACTGGACTCAATCAGCTCCAGTCCACCACCACCGCGATTCCTTTGGTCACACGCGGTCTGTTGCTGAAGGATCCTATAAACGGCAATCCGGAAGTCTATGCGGGGTGGGTGGCGACGCCTGCACAGACGAACTGACGGTTTCGGGTTGTTATCTGGCGGACGGCTGCACGGCCGTCCGCTTGGCTTTTTCTCTTTCATGTTCATGAATTTGCGAGACGCAATCTCTCCGCTGGCACGGTAAGCACCGTATAATCGAAGCTCATGAAGACGGTTGTGCATGCCGCCTGTCCCCACGACTGTCCGGATGCCTGCGGTGTGTTGATTACCGTCGAGGATGGACGGGCCACGAAGATTCAGGGCGATCCCGATCATCCGGTTACACGCGGGTTCTTGTGTGCCAAGGTGGCGAAGTATTTGGATCGCGTGTATTCGCCGGATCGCGTGCTGTATCCCATGCGGCGGATTGCTGCCAAGGGGCCGGCGGCCGGTGCCGCGCTCGCGGGCCGGAGTGCCCGCGCCACACCAAGGCGGAGCTGCGCTCCGCATGGACAGCCAAGGGCGGCTGTCCTCACACAAACTTTTCCCCCACAAGCTGCTTCACAAATCTGGGAGCGAATTTCCTGGGATGAAGCGCTGGATGAGATTGCTTCGCGCTTTCGCGCGATTTCGACGGAGTTTGGCAGCGAGGCGATTTTGCCTTATTCCTTCGGTGGAACGCTGGGTGCGCTCAATGGCGCTTCCATGGACCGCAGATTCTTTCACCGACTCGGAGCGTCGCAACTGGAACGCACAATCTGTTCGGCGGCGGGAGAAGCGGGGCTGGAATCCGTTCTAGGAGTGAAGCTCGGCACCGAGCCCGAGCAGTTCCGTCATTCCAAGTACATCATTGCCTGGGCATCGAATATCCACGGCAACAACGTACACCTGTGGCCGTTTGTTGCCGAGGCCCGGCGCAGCGGCGCGAAGCTGGTGGTGATCGACCCGTATCGCACGCGAACTGCGGACTGTGCCGACTGGTACTTGCCCATCAACCCGGGCACGGATGCGGCCCTGGCCCTCGGCATGATGCACGTGATCATCGGCGAAAACCTGCACGATGCCGATTACATTGAAAAATACACGTTGGGCTTCGTGCAACTGCGCGAAAAGGTGAAAGACTATCCCCCCCAGCGGGTGGCTACGTGGACGGGAATCGCCGCCGAAGACATTCTTAAACTTGCGCGCGAGTACGCTACGGTAAGGCCCTCGGTGATCCGCCTGAACTATGGCGTGCAGCGTTCCGAGGGCGGCGGAATGGCGACCCGCGCGATCGTCATGTTGCCCTGCATCCTCGGATCGTGGAAAGAAATTGGCGGCGGGTTGCAGATGTCGACCAGCGGAGCTGCTGCTTTCAATACCGAGGCCTTGAAGCGCCGCGACCTGATGAAGACTGCCCTGGGAGGCGAAGCCCGCACCATCAATATGGTGAAACTGGGCCGGGTGCTCAACACCGTCGATGATCCTCCGGTCAAAGCTTTGTTCGTTTACAACTCGAATCCGGCGGCAGTTTGTCCGGAGCACGACGAAGTAGTTCGCGGGCTGCTTCGGCCGGATCTTTTCACGGTGGTGCACGAGCAATTTCTTACGGACACCACCGACTACGCCGATATCGTCTTGCCGGCGACTACGTTTTTTGAGCATAAAGATCTGCAGAAAGCGTACGGGCACTATTATGTGCAGGTTTCAAATCAGGCGATCGCGCCGCTCGGCGAGTGTCGTCCAAATGTGGAAGTCTTTCGCACGCTGGCACAACGCATGGGGTTCGACGAGGATTGCTTCAGCGAGACCGTAGACGAGATGATCGACATGGCCTTAGAGTCGAAAGATCCCTGGATGGCGGGAATCAATCGCGAGCGGCTGGAGCGGGGGCAGGCGCGGCTGAATTTTTCGCCTTCTGGCTCTCGACCTTCGGCATCCGGAGTGGCGCTGCGCTCCGCTGGACAGCCGGCGACTGTCCCCACACAAGCAATTCCGACCCAGGCAGAGCCGTTCCTTCCCTTTGCCTACGGCGGGTTTCGTACGCCGTCCGGGAAGGCTGAACTTTACAGTCAGGCGGTAAAGGGGATGGGACTCGATCCGGTCGCCGACTTTACCCCTGCCACGGAGTCGCGGCACGGAAACAAAGAAAACTCACTTCCACTGGAACTGCTGGCCCGCAAATCCGACAACTTCCTCAATTCCACATTTTGCAACGTATCCTCGGCTCAGGAGATGGAAGAAAGTGGTCTGCTGGAGATTTGTGCTGCCGATGCGCGGGCGCGCGGCATCGCCGACGGAGATAAGGTTCGCGTCTTCAACCACAGAGGGGACATTCTGCTTAATGCCCGAGTCGATGGCAAAGTCCAGCCAGGAGTCGTCTCGGCAAGACTCAATTGGGCGAAGACAACTTCCCGATTCCAGAGCATTAATGCTCTGACCTCAGAAAAACTTACTGACATGGGCAACTCGGCTACGTTTTATTCCGTCTTGGTTGAGGTAGAGTTATCCAAGCCATCCCCATGAGCAACCGCAGGTCTTGCCGATCGGGTCGGAACTGCAAGATAAGACCCAGAAAGAGTTGCGGCTTGGACGCTTTCCAATGCTCTACCGTATAATGACAGTTTTCTTACATCTCAGAGGCTGAGGTCGTAGCGATTCCTTTTCGCTTTCATTCGGAGAACCTTGTTGTGCCCAAGCGCCCCTGCATTCTCCGGGCCGTGAAGGTGCCATCTTCTTCATTTCAACGGCTTTGGCCAAGAGTGGGGCGGCGTGTGCCCGGGCTCTGCTGCATGCTGGTCGTGCTCGTATGGGCAACCGCAAGCCTGACTTGGGCGCAGACTGACGTAATTTCGGAGATTATTCCAACCGGCAACCGCCGCATTCCCGCCGACACCATCCGGGCGCGCATCTTCACCAAGCCGGGAGACATTTACGATTCCGCCGCACTGGAGCGCGATTTCAATTCTCTGTGGAATACGGGCTACTTTGAAGACGTCAAGTTCCTTCGGGAACAGACTCCCAAGGGATGGCGAATCATCGTCGAGGTGAAGGAAAAGCCAACCATCCGCGAAATCAACTACGTTGGCCTCAACGCGGTTTCCAACAGTGATGTGCTGGACCGCTTCAAGCAGGATAAAGTCGGCCTGGTGGTCGAAAGTCAGTACGATCCCACTCGCATCAAGAAGGCGGAAGTCTCCATCAAGAATTTGCTCTCTGAGCATGGCCGCCAATTTGCCACCATCCGCACCGAAGTGCGCCAGATTCCTCCCGCCGCGGTCGGTATCACATTTGTGATCAAGGAAGGACCCAAGGTCAAGGTCGGCAAAATTAAGTTCGAAGGCAACAAGGCCATCAAGTCGCGAGTTTTGCGGGCGGCGATGAAGAACCTGAAGCCCATTGGCATTCCGCATTCCATCTTCCTGGAGAATATCTTCGCCAAGACCTACGACGCCACCAAGCTTGAAGAAGACACCGAACGGGTGCGGGCCGAGTATCAAAACCGCGGCTACTTCAAAGCCGGGGTCAGCGATCCCAAGACGGAAATCCACGACACCGGACATAAAGGCTTCCACATTCCGATCCTGCAGTCGGGATCCGGCAAAGCGGTTGATATTACGATGCCCATCGAAGAAGGGGATAAGTACCGTCTGGGCAAGATCACCTTCAAGAACAATAAAGCGATTTCCAATACGGCCGCGCTGCGTTCTCTGTTCCCACTCAAGGACGGAGATGTTTTCAGCCGCGACAAGATCGCCAAAGGACTGGATGCTCTGCGCAAAGCCTACGGCGAGTATGGTTACATCAACTACACGGGCGTTCCCTCCACCACTTTTGACGACGAGAAGAAACTCGCATCTCTGGAAATCGACGTCGACGAAGGCAAGCAGTTCTACGTGCGCCGCATTGAGTTCGTCGGCAATACCACCACGCGCGACAAAGTGATCCGGCGGGAACTGGCTCTCGAAGAGGGCGGCGTGTACAACTCGCGTTTGTGGGAACTGAGCCTGCTGCGCCTGAATCAACTTTCCTATTTCGACCAAATCAAGCCGGACGATCCGAACGTCACCGACAAGAAGCTGGACGAAAAAAATGGTCAGGTGGACCTGACGCTGAAAGTTCACGAAAAAGGCAAGAACAGCATTGGACTCAACGGCGGCGTCAGCGGCCTGGAAGGCGCCTTCGTGGGATTGAACTATTCCACAAACAACTTCCTGGGACTCGGCGAGACGCTGCAAGTCCAGCTTAACCTTGGAAACCTGTCGCGGAGCGCGATGTTTGGCTTCACCCAGCCTTACATGTTTGATCGCCCGCTGCAATTCGGTTTCACCGTGTTCGGCAACAAGGTCAGCTATAACCAGGCGCGCCAGCTGTCCATTTTCAGCGGCCAGAGTTTGAACTTGCCGAGCGCAGTCTTGCAGAATTTGCAGAACTACTCGCAGTCCAGCGTTGGGTTTACTACTTCGCTGAGTTCGCCATTGCGCAATAAACGCTCGTTCAAACGTCTCGGCATGACGTATTCGCTGGACCGGTCGACTTTGATCCCGCTCAGCACGGCGTCCAAGAGTCTGTTCGATTTCATCGCCTTCCGGGGCATCTCCGGACCGCAAGCTGTAAATGGGATCATCACCAGCAAGATCTTCCCCAACTTCTCATTCAATACCCTCAACAGCGGAATCTCGCCTCATAGCGGGCATCAGATGACGATGGGGATAGAATTCGCTGGACTGGGCGGCACGGTCCGGTCAATCCGCCCCGTCATTCAGTACAAGAAGTTCATCCCGGTACAGAATCGCCGCAATGCGATCGGCTTCAATGTGCAGGGATCGTTCATCAGTGGGTACGCAGGTCTGGTGGCGCCGCCGTTCCAGCGCTTCTTCATGGGCGGCGAGAACGATCTTCGCGGCTTCGATATCCGGTCAATTTCGCCGGTGGCGTTTCTTCCCAGCTCCAATGTGATCACGCTAACCAATCCCGACGGCTCTCCCGTTCCCAAGAACCCCGCTAATCCGCGGCTCGGGAACTGGGTCGTTCCCATCCCGGTTGACCAGATCGTGTTCCCCGGGGGCGACCTCAGTGTATTCACCAACCTCGAATATCGCATCACCATCGCCGGCCCGGTGGCAGTCGCTCCGTTCGTGGACACCGGGATCGATCCAGTCCTCCGGCCTTCTCAATTGCAGATCGCCCAAGTGCAATTTGACCAGGTACTGGGCACATATTTCGGATGCCCGGCCCTCGATGCCGGTTATAACTGCCTCGGTGGAAAAATCCTGAGCCCCGCGCCTTCCGATCAGCTGAAGATTTTGGGCCAAACCAACTGGAGGCCGCGCATGTCCACCGGACTCGAATTGCAAATGTTCCTGCCGGTGGTGAACGCGCCCTTCCGTATCTATTGGGCCTATAACCCGCTGCGGCTCGACGAGCAGGCCAATCCGCCGATTCCTATTACGCGCTCCATGTTCCCGGCGGGCGCGGCCGGTGACTACACTTATCATTTGGCAGTCAATACCTACGCCCCCAGCTTCCTGTTACGGGAACCGCGCAAGACTTTCCGGTTCACCGTGGCGACTACTTTCTAGCAATTCGGCTCCGACTGGTTACGCTACCGCATGGTTTGACGGCCCGAGAGTGAGGTCTCTATAATGTGAGTGGTCCACGCCATCTCGGGAACCGAGAAGGGTGGACGGCTCTCCCGCCGGGCTCGACGTGTGATATTGGCAATCGAGCGCCGCCATTTTTCGACGGCGGCTTGCGAGCAGCGAGGGCCTCATTCAGTGCGACCCAGCGTTGACTGAAGAAGCAATCGGAAAAGATATCGAAGTTCATTCCCGGAACCAGGTTCCAAGGAGTTCAATCGATCCAATGAAAAGCAAGTATTTGCGACTTCTTCTGGCCATTGCGGTTACGTTCACGTTTTCCGCCTGGGCTCAAACCGGCAGCGCCGCTACCCCGTCGGGTCCGACCGTCGCGCCTGCTAATCCTGCCCCATCGGCACCTACGACTACCGCTGGCCCTAGCACGGGCACAAAAGTCGGTGCCATCAACATCCAGGAGGCCATCTTCGGCAGCAACGAAGGCCGCCGCGACTTGGAAGCCTTGGGCAAGAAGTATGAACCCAAGCAGAATGAACTGAAGAGCCAGAACGACGAACTCGAAGGCTTGAAGAAACAGCTCAGCACGACGCAAGACAAGCTGAACGAGGATGCGCTCGCCACCCTGAAGAAACAGATCGAAACCAAGCAAAAGAGCTTCGACCGCGCCTATCAAGACTTCCAGGAGGAAGCCGGCGGCCAGCAACAGGAGATTGCGACCCGCGTGCTGCAGAAGATGGCCCCGATGATTGTGAAGTATTCCGAGGAGAATGGCTTCGGTATTATTGTTGACACTTCGAAGCCGTGGCCGCAGAGCAATGTGCTGTGGTGGGGGCAGGCGGTCGATATCACCAAGGCAATCGTGGATGCTTACAACGTGCAGTCGGGCGTGCCCGCGCCGCCGGCAGGAACCGCTAAACCGGCCGCTCCGAAACCTTCTAGCGGCGCAGGCGCTACGAAGCCGGCGGCCCCTAAGCCGACAACACCACCGCAGTAGCTCAGCCGGACACCTAGAGTGTCCAGAAAGTTCCAGCAGGCCGCGTGAAAG
>Ga0182018_10001733_pt1 | contig 23888 bp, 19 predicted proteins | sample 812P2MmetaG_FD_120490 | JGI IMG/M metagenome (GOLD analysis project Ga0182018, IMG submission 120490) | Permafrost microbial communities from Stordalen Mire, Sweden - 812P2M metaG | ecosystem: Environmental > Terrestrial > Soil > Wetlands > Permafrost | place: Sweden: Stordalen | collected...
CGTCAAGCCAAAGCTGGGAAAGCCAACTGTTCTCCGCCATGGTGTAAACCATGTCTCCGGTCTGTTTTGTAAAGCATCTCCCCAGTACACTCATGCCGCAGCCCCCTACCGGGGGTGGGGGGTACCCCCACCTATCGCGCGGCCATCGAAACCGAAAACTCGTTCCCCGGCACAGATTGCCGCCGAACCACCGCGCTGTCCTCGTCCAGCTTGAAACGCCCGACCAGTTGTTTCAACTCCCCGGTCAAACTCGACAAATCTCCACAGGTGGTCGCCGACTGCTGCCCCGTTGCCTCCGCCTGCTGAGCGATCGTTGCGATGTGCGCCACATTCGTGTTGATTTCAGACACAGCGGTCGTCTGCTGTGTGGATGCTGTCGCAATCTGTGCGATCATGTCGCCCACCTGCTGCGCCGCCGTGATGATCTCGCCGAGCGCCGCACCCGCTTTCGACGTGTCGGCCACACCAAGCTCCACCAGCTGTGTACCCGCCTCCATCTGCGCCACCGCGGTTGCTGTCTCCTGCTGCACCGCCTCAATGGTTGCCGAGATTTCCCGCGTGGCCCCCGTCGTCCGTTCCGCCAGCCTGCGAACCTCACCCGCAACCACTGCGAAACCGCGGCCATGTTCCCCCGCCCGCGCCGCCTCGATCGCCGCATTCAGCGCCAGCAGGTTGGTCTGACTCGCAATTTCCTCAATCGTCGCGATGATCCTGCCTATCTCGTCCGAGCGCTTGCCCAGCTCTTCGATCCGTTTTGCCGTCGCACCCACCGACTCCGCAATCGATCCCATCCGCTCCAGCGCTCCGTTCACGATCTCGCCACCCTGCCGTGCAATATCCGCCGCGCGGCGCGCTTCCTCAGCGGCCTGGCCGGAATTGACCGAGACCTCCATCACCGTTGCAGACATCTCCTGCATGGCCGTCGCCACCTGGGTGATCTGACCGCTCTGCTCTCGCGAACCCTCCGCCGTCCGGTGCGCGGCAGTGGAAATCTCCGCCGCTGCCCCCGTCAGCCGCTCTGTATTCGCTGCCACCCCCGAAATGATGTCGTGCAGACTGTCCATGAAACGGTTGAACCACTCTGCCACCACCGCGATTTCGTCATGCGCATCGATCTCGATCCTGCGCGTCAGGTCGCCCTCACCCTGGGCAACGTCCCGTATGTGTTCCCCCAACCGGTCCAGCCGCCCGAAGATCGAACCCGAGATATTAAAGGAGACTGCCAGCAGGACCAGCACACAAAGCAGAGTGATCGCTCCCGCCTTCATCGCGCTGCTCAGCCACACCGCGTTAACGTCATCGACGTAGGTTCCAGTGCCGATTACCCATCCCCATGGCTCGAATTCCCGCACGCAGCTGAGCTTTCTGACCGGCTTGACGTCCCCGGGTCTCGGCCACAGATAGTACAAACTCCCGCCACCATCCCTCTGGGCGAGTCTCGCGAATTCAACAAAAATCCGCGTACCCACCGGATCTTTCAGATCGCTCAGATCGTGGCCCTCCAGTTCCGGTTTGAAGGGGTGCATCACCATCACCGGGCGCAGGTCGTTGATCCACAGATAATTTTGGTTGCCGTAACGCATCGCCCGCAACGCCTCTTGGGCATTTCTCTGCGCCTGCTCCGCGGTCAGGACTCCCGCCTTCTCCTGCTCATACTGCGCCGCGACCGTCGAGTAGCCCAGCTCCACCAGCGATCGAGCCTGTTCCTCCTTATCCGCCAGCAGGCGAGTGTGCTCGGAAGCGAGCCAGGTGACCGCGAGCCCGATCAGTCCGCAGGTGGCCACCGTAATGAACAATCTGAACTTGTGTTTAAGTTTCATAATCCGATCCCCCGGCGTCAGGAACCGCGGCTTCGCACAGCTCAACTGAGTTCACAGCATGAGTTTCGGAGGCCGGGGCGAATCCTAATGACCCTATCGGCGCAACTGTCGCCGCTCATTACCGCAAACCGCCCCGGAGATCGTCAGCTTTTCCCAACTGACGCCTTCCTGTACAAACTTCCTATGCGCACCCGAATCTTCCAGGTAGACGCCTTCACCACCACCCGCTTCGCCGGCAACCCCGCCGCCATCATGCCCCTTGAGGACTTTCTCCCCGACCCGACCCTCCAGGCCATCGCCGCCGAAAACAATCTCGCCGAAACCGCCTTCCTCGTCCCGCAAAACGGCGACTACCGCCTCCGCTGGTTTACCCCCGCCACCGAAGTCCCCCTCTGCGGCCACGCCACCCTCGCCAGCGCTGCTGTCGTTATGGAGCGCATCGAGCCCACCCGCACCCACGTCATCTTCCACTCCGCCAGCGGTCCGCTCCCCGTCACGAGAAACGGCGCAGGCTACGTCATGGATTTTCCCAGCCGCCCCTCTGAGCCCGTCGCGCCCCCGCCCCAACTCGCCGAAGCTCTGGGTGCCATCCCTATCGAAGTCCTCGAAAACGACTTCAACTACATGGCCGTCCTTGCCGACGCCAGGCAACTGCGCGCCGTCGCTCCCGACATGGCCGCCCTCATCCGCATCGGCAAGCCCGGCTACATCGTCACCGCTCCCAGCGACGACCCGCAGTACGACTTCCTCAGCCGCTACTTCGCGCCCATCAAAGGAATCCCCGAAGATCCGGTCACCGGCTCCGCCCATTGCATGCTCGCGCCCTATTGGGCCAACCGCCTCGGCAAAACGCAGCTCACCGCCTTCCAGGCCTCGCCCCGCGGCGGCAAAATCATCTGCCGTCTCGTCAACGACCGTGTCGAGCTCGAGGGAGAGTGCGTCTTCTACCTCGAAGGCGAAGTCGAGATTTAGGGATGGGGCCAACGAATGGGGACAACGCGAATCAGGTCCCCCTTTCTTTCTTTATAAAATCTGAAGCTCCCCATTCAAACCTCTTCGTCTTGGGATGGTGGCCCATTCAAGCCCGGTGTTGGCTTGAGCGGGTACCTGCTGAGCGGAAGCTACTCCACAACCTCCCGCCGGCACATCACCACGCCCGCTCCCACGTACCAAACCGCCTGGATTAGAACCAGCACAATCATTCCGTGCACGTCCATGCGCACATGCCCCACAACCACCAGCACCGCGAACAGCGGCGCAGCCACGCAACCATAAACCGCGATCCATCGAGGGAGCCCGCCATTCCGTACTATGGACACGGACCAAAGCACGATCGCTGCGGACAACCCAATCGAAAAAATCCCCGCAAAAGCCTGGTTAATCTGAAAGATGGACGCAGCCACAATCTGCCACTGTGGCGCAGCTGCGCGAGCGTCGCTCACTTCATCGAGCAGGATGTGGGGCATGACAAACCCGCTCACCGCCGCCGCCATCATGACCGCGACCGCGGCAAACCCGTACACCACCAGCCCCGCGAACGCCAGCCGATCCGGCCCGGCGATCCGCCGCGTCAGCCCGCAGGCCCCCAGAAAGAGAACCACAAAGCTGACGATGGCCAGGCTGTGCGCCAAACCGGATGTCACTACCAGATGCGGGATCTGATCCGGAGTCATCGAGCCCGCACGGTGCGGATGCACGGCCATCGTTACGATCCCGCCCACAGCCCCTGCGATCAGTGCGATTCCTGCCTTACGATTGTCTGTCATTCGCAGTACTGTAGGAACAACCAGCAACAAAGTCACGCACAAATTCGTGCGCAGCCAGCGATCCCGCACAAAGAAGGTGCCCATGTCCGGAAACACCGAACCCAGGCAGCCCCCGCAGCCAAACGTGAAGCCCGCGAGAACCGACCGCCGCGTTCGGCGCACCCGGGACACGCTCGGCAGCGCTCTCGTTCAGCTCATCCAGGAAAAGCCATTCGACGAAATCACCGTCCAGCAGCTGCTCGATCGAGCCGGCGTCAGCCGCTCCACTTTCTACACCCACTATCGCGACAAGGACGATCTCTTTCTCAGCGATCTGGAAGACTTCTTCGAATTCATCTCCACTCTTCTCACCCGCCAGGGAGCCCCGGCAAAGCGAGTCGCCCCCGTCCAGGAATTCCTCTCCCATCTCGCCGACGTCCGCGAGTTCCACGACGCGCTCGTCGCCTCAGGCAAAATGGACGACGTCCGCGAACTCGGCCTCGGTTATTTCGCCCGCTCCATCGAACAACGCCTGCTCATGGCCGGCGTCACGATGGACGCAGCCTGTCTGCGCGCCACCTCCCACGCCTTCGCCGGCAGCGTCTTCTCGCTGATGGAATGGTGGCTCTGCCACAACATGTCGATCTCGCCCTGCGACATGGACAAGCTCTTCCATCGCCTTGTCTGGGACGGGATCGGATAGGGGGGTGGCCCGTTCAAGCCTTCTTTTGGCTTGAGTGGGCTCGTGCTTGAGTAGTCCTGTGCCTGAGCGGGCGCTCGCGCTACTCCAGCCGATACTTAGTCTCCGCCAGGTGATACAGCGGCCGCCAAACCAGCCGATTCACCGTCACCACCACCAGCGCCATAATCATCGTCGCCGCCAGCAGCACCGGATAATTCGCATCGTTGCTCGCCGCGCTGATCTGCGCCCCCAATCCCAAAGTAGAAAGCGTCTGCCCCTTCACCTGAAAATATTCAGCCACAATCGACGCATTCCACGCGCCCCCCGACGCCGTGATCAATCCCGTTATCAGAAACGGAAAAATCCCCGGCAGGATCACCGTGGTCCACCGCTGCACCCGCCCAAAGCGGAACAGCGTGCCGATCTCCCGCAGCTCCGAAGGAATCGCCTGCGCCCCCGCAATCACGTTGAACAGGATGTACCATTGCGCCGCCAGCAGCATCAGCACCACCGACCCGAACCCCATCCCCACCCCAATCCGCATCAGCGCAATTACAATCAGCGGGAACAGCGCCGTCGCCGGAAACGATGCCGCGATCTGCGCCACAGGCTGCGCAATGTGCGACAGCCGCGGATTGAACCCGATCGCCACGCCCACCGGAATCGTCCACAGCGACCCAATCAGCAGCGCCGCATCCACCCGCACAAACGTCAGCCCCGCGCCCGCCAGCAATCCCAGAAACTCGTTCCGATGAATGATCTTCAGCAGCAGCAGCGCATGAAACGCCGCGATGCCGATCACCACCAGCAGCACCGCCGCCGCGATCAGGTACAGCGCCGTCGACACTCTCCGCGATTCGCCCGCCGCCGGCTTCGGCTCCCTCCGCTTCCGCCGCGCCGCCATCTCCACATAAAACCGCTCCGCCATCGGCCTGAACGTGTACCGGTTGATGATCCCCAGCACATTCGAGTTGCGCAGCGCATCGAGCACCGGCGACGTCACTCGATTGCTGCTCTCTACCGTCTCGAACTTGAACTTATCCGACCACGCAATCAGCGGCCGCCACAATAACTGATCCGTGAGCACAATAATCACCACCATTGTGATCAGTCCCCACGTCACCGCCGCAAAATCGCCATGCCCCGCCGCCGTCTGCAGATACGACCCCAGCCCCGGCAGCCTGAAATTGCGGCTGCCCACCGGAAACATCTCGCAGACCATCAGAAAAAACCACCCATTCGCGACTGACACGATCGAGTTCCACACCAGCCCGATCGCCCCGAAGGGAAGCTCGAGCTGCAACAGCCGCTGCCAACGCGAAAAACGATTGATGGTGCAAGCCTCCATCAGCTCCCGCGGAATGCTCTTCAGCGAAGTGTAGAAGCTGAACGCCATGTTCCACACTTCGCCCGTGAAGATCAGCAGGATCGCGCCAAGTTCAATTCCCAACTGCTTGGAAGGGAGCAGCGACATCATCGCCAGCATCACCCCCGGCAAAAAACTCAGCACCGGAATCGACTGCAGGATGTCCAGCGTCGCGATCAGCAACGATTCCAGCCGCTTGTTGTACGCCGCCATGTAGCCGTAGCCGACCGCAAACACCAGGCTCAGCGCATACGCGACAAAAATCCGCACCACGGAATAAAACGCATACAGCGGCAGGTGCGCCGGCGACCGGTAAATCTCCACTTCCGGAATTGCCGAGCTGAACCAGAACTTCGCGATCCACAAAATCGCGTAGAAGCCGGCCAGCAGCGCTGCGGCCACGCTCAGGTCGACAAAAAACGGCCACGTCCGCTCCATCACAAATGCGCGTGAGAGCGTGAACCGCGGCCTCATGCGGGGCCCCCGGCGAGCTGGCTCGCTGGGGGCGTCATCCCGCCTTCTCCTCCTCGCGCGGCCCCTCAGTTTTTTCGTCCGGCAGCCCCGCCGGCACTTCCTCCCCTTCATGCACGTGCAGCATAAATCGCCGCCGCGCATCGTCCCAGTCGAACAGCTCCGCATACCGACCCCAGTTGATCGCCGTCTCCAGCTGCCGCGCGCATTCATCGTCGCTGAACTGCTCGTCCAGCATGTCCAGAAAAAACTCCTCCGGCACCGAATGATCGCTCTTGTTCGCCAGCGCGCGCGTAATTTGCCGCAGCAGCAATATGTGATCGATCGCCGCTTTGCGGAACAGCTCCTTCTGCTTCAGAATCTCCGATTCGGCATACGCCTTACCCTCGGGCGTAATCGCCGCATCGCCTTCCTCCACCTTCAGAAAACCCAGCAGCTGCGCGGCTTCGACGATCGGGAACAGATCGTCGATTTCGAATGCCAGCTCGTCGGCCAGCCGATAAATATCCGTCCGGCCGCCCAAATCGATAATCAACTCCAGCAACCCGGCAATCCCGCCCGGCCGCGCATGCGGCAGCATCTCGTAGCGCATCTGCCGCTGGTCCCGCACCCGCCGCCCGTCCACAAGCACCGGCAATTCCGTCGGCGCCACATCCGGCCGCGTCAGCACTTTGTAGATGTAATCCACCAGCGCCGTGAACGCGTGGCTCTTTCGCTCCCGCGGATGCGCCAGCGAAACCTTGAAGTCCGTCCGCACGTGCCCTGGATTCCGCCCCAGCACGATGATCCGATCCGCCAGCAGAACCGCTTCGTCGATGTTGTGGGTCACCAAAAAAATGGCCTTCGTCGGGATCGTCTTCTTCTGCCACAGCTCCAGCAGCTCGCCGCGCAGATTATCGGCCGTCAACACATCCAGCGCCGAAAATGGCTCGTCCATGAACAGAACTTCCGGCTCCACCACCAGCGCCCGCGCAAATCCCACCCGCTGCCGCATCCCGCCCGAAAGCTCCTTCGGATACGCCGCCTCGAATCCATCCAGTCCCACCGTGTCCAGAATCTTCAGGCTGCGCCGGTAGCGTGCCGCAGCCTCCATGCCCCGCGCCTTCAGCGGCGCTTCCACATTTTCCAGAACCGTCAGCCACGGAAACAGCGCAAAACTCTGGAACACAATCGAGACGTTGATTTCTGTCGAAAAAAGATCCATTCCGTGCCAGAGAACCGTGCCCGCCGACGGCCGCGACAGCCCCGACAACATCCGCAGCAGCGTCGATTTTCCCGACCCCGACGGACCCAGCAACGCCACAATCTCGCCTGGATAAATGGCCAGATCGGTGGGCGCGATCACCAGAATGCGCGCATCCCGCGATTGCGCATAGTACTTCTCTACCTGCCGTGCCTGGATGATGGCTTCAGTCATAGGATTCGGGCCAGTCACTCCTGCATGCTGCGGCGTATGCGCTCCGCATCATGGCCAGGAGCAGAAATCCGTTTGGCGATCCGGATGAAAAAACTGTAAGGTGGGAGCATTGCTGCAGGATGAAGCATCTCCCGAAGAAAGCGTATCATCATAGCTGCAGGTCATCCCGGCACGACTGCCTCCATAGTCCGCTCGGCGATTTTGCAATCCCTATCCTGTTCCATTTGACGACAAGGAAGCGGTAATAGACGAATGTCCGAACAGCAGGCGAAACCCAAAGTGCTTGTCGCGGATGACGAGCGCGTGATCGCCGATACTCTTGCGATCATTCTCAACCAGGCCGGATTCGATGCTACCGCCGTTTACAGCGGCGAGAAGGCTGTCGAGATGGCCCAGATCCTCAAACCCGACATGCTCATCAGCGACGTCATCATGACCGACCTGAACGGCATTGATGCCGCCATCCAGATTCGCGCCATGCTCCCCGGCTGCAAGATTCTCCTGTTCTCCGGCCAGGCCGCCACTGCCGATCTGCTCGATCGGGTCCGCGTCCAGGGCCACGAGTTCGAAATCCTGGCCAAGCCCGTCCATCCCCAGGATCTGCTCGCCCGCCTTCGCAGCTAGTGGCCTGTCGCAAGGATTTCGTTAGCACCGCCACGAAAATGGCTGCCCCACGTCTCGCTGTTGAGACGTGGGTTGGCGAAACTCCGATCGGTAACGAAGTCTCTGCGACAAGCCACTAATCCTTTTTGCGCGGATACCACGTGATCTGCCCCGCCACGGTCGTGTCGCTCTGCGCGCCCGTCATATAAATCGGCGCCTTCCATCCCTCGTACTGCACAGACCCGCGCACCTCGATATCCTTGCCGATCCGCTTCCGCACCGCGCCCTGGAAGTCGTTCTGCGTCGTCCCGCCCGGGATGAAATCGCCGTTGATCTTCGCGTTTCGATACATGAACTGAATATCCTCGTTGCCCGAGAGATGATACGTAAGCCACGCCTGGCCGCCCTTGCCTTGGCGCCCCACCCAGTCCGGCAGGAATCCTTTGTTGGTCGGCCCCTGCGCCTGCACCACCTCGTAGTACAGGAATCGTCCACCGGTTCCCGCCGAGCTCACCGTATTGGTATTTGCCCCCTCCACGCGAAGGTCGAGGTGCGGCAGCCCGGGAAACTGCGCCAGATAAATCCCCGGATGCACACCCGCACGCCGCGGCGCACTGATTGGGCTCACGTCGTCATGCGTTAGCGAGTCCGTATACAGCGTCACCCAGTTCCGCAGATACGGCAGCCGGTAGTTGAAATCGAAGGTCCCAAAGCGCGCCCCTGGATCGTCGCGCGAAAACTTCTCTGCGGCTGAAACATTCTGAAAACTGAAAAAGCTCTTCAGGAATGTATGCAGCGTGATCGGCGTGTGATCCTTACCCCCCCAGACCACCAGTCGATCGAATCCAAACTCCAGGTTCTTCGTCGGCTTGAAGCTGATCTTCTCCATGTGAACCCACGGATCGTTCGGATCGGTGTGCCCCTTCAAGCTCCCCACAAAAAATTCGTATCGGAACGGCCCCGTCAGCCGCGATAGTCCGGGAATCCGCAACGGCTCCACCCGATCGATCTGAAAATCATAGATGTCCTCGGCGTTGTTGCTCCACAGCATCGCCGCGCCCTGATCCGGCCCCAGCCAGTGATCGCTCTTGCCAAAAGAAACCTCGTGACCCAGCAAATGATAAGAAAGCGTCGCCTCCAGAATCCGCGCGTTGTTCGCCGCCGCAATTGGTCCACCCGGAATCGTCGCCTGATTCGGATTTGGCGTGCACGGGCCGCCCGTCAGAGGATTGATGTAGATCGCGTCAACGCTGCAGGACAAAAACGTGTACAGTGCCGGAGAATAACCAGCAGCGCTCGGCGCATACTGATACTCGCCCCGGAAATACAGCGTGAATCGCCCCGCCTCTGCCCTCGCGCTGAAGCCCGAGTAATTATTGAACCCGCCCTCATACGGCCGTCCGTAGTCGTTGACCAGCGTCTGCCCCAGATGAAAGCTGTCCCGCAACGGCGTGCCGCTGATCCCCCGCAGATTCGTGTAGACACTCTCCAGTTCGGCGCTCGGATGGTTCAGCTCCGTCGCATTGTTGATATCCGGCTGCACCTCGTGCAGCACCGCCAGGTAAATGTCCCGCGCCTCGTCGTCATGCTCATCCGTATCGATGCGGTCCGCACTCTGCTCCAGCATGTGCGCGATACTCAGCCGCGTCCACGGCCGTATCCCCAGAAAGGCGCTGTCCAGATATCCCAGCGCATGCAGCCGGTCCAGCGCCGGATAAACCCAGCTGTCCATCGGCACGTAAGTCGACCCCTCCGCGCTGGTCGTAATCGCTTCCGGCGGCGGTTGATATCCCGGTGGAAACGGCTGCTGGGTCGTAACCTGTGCTTCCGTCAGGGGCAAGAAAGCGCTCAACAACAAAACTGCGGATAGAAAAAAAGAGGATCTCAATCGGACCTCGGTGGGTTTCTTGCCACATTCCAGGCACGTCCGACAATCACCGGCGCGCCCCTGCATTCAGACTGTCTGAATCCAGACTCCTTACTTTCACACTCCTTGCTTTCAGACTCTAGGAAGGAATCTCGCACTGTCAAGCCAGCAGCTGTTCAGCTGCTGAAAAACGGGGAAGCTTTGAAGGGACACGGCTTCAGCCGCGCCGTTAGAACTGCAAAATCAGCCCGGCTTTAGCCGCCGAGGGATGGTCTATCCTCATCCCCGAATTCTTGCATAGCCGACGGCGGCCGAGAAAAAGCCCGCCCTCACATGTGCGCAGGATCGCCTCTCTCCGCATCCACGCCCAGCTCCGCCAGCGCCTGTTGCGCCCGCTTTGCATCGAATTTCCCGTCCCGCGCCAGCTTCGCCAGCGTCGCGGCCACCACCGACTCCGCGTCCACCTCGAAATGCCTCCGCAGATGCTCGCGATTATCGCTGCGCCCAAAGCCATCCGTCCCCAGCGAAACCAGCTGCGTCGTCAGCCACGGAGCCAGCTGGTCCGGCACCGCCTTCATATAATCGCTTGCCGCAATCACCGGCCCTTTCGCCTTGCCCAGCGCCGACACAATATACGGTGTCTTCTCCGCCTTCGTCGGATGCAGCCGATTCCACCGCTCCACGCTCAACGCCTCACGCCGCAGCTCGTTGTAGCTGGTCACGCTCCACACATCGGCTTCGATGCCGTATTTGTCCGCCAGAATCCCCTGCGCCCGCAGCACCTCGTTCAGAATCGGCCCGCTGCCCAACAGCTGCGCCATCGCCTTCCCGCTGGCGACCGGCTTGAGCCGGTAAATCCCGCGCACAATCCCTTCCCGCGCGCCCTCCGGCATCTCCGGCATGGCGTAGTCCTCGTTGTACATCGTGATGTAATAGAAGACGTCCTCGCCGTCTTCGTACATCCGCTTCAGCCCGTCCTGCACGATCACCGCCAGCTCGTACACATACGCCGGGTCGTAGCTCACGCACGTCGGAATCGTGCTCATCAGCAAATGGCTGTGCCCGTCCTGGTGCTGCAGTCCCTCGCCCATCATCGTCGTGCGCCCCGCCGTGCCCGCCATTAGAAAGCCCTTGCCCCGCGCATCCGCAAACGCCCACATCATGTCGCCCACGCGCTGAAATCCGAACATCGAGTAATACATATAGAAGGGAATCGTCGGCACATGGTAATTCGCGTATCCCGTGCCCGCCGCCGTAAACGAAGCCATCGCCCCCGCTTCCGTGATCCCTTCCTCCAGAATCTGCCCGTCCTTCTCTTCGCGATAAAACAACAGCATGTCCACGTCGTGCGGCTTATATTTCTGCCCCTCGCTCGCGTAAATCCCCACTTGGCGGATCGCCGACTCGAGGCCAAACGTCCGCCCCTCGTCCGGCACAATCGGCACCACCAGCTTCCCAATCTCCGGGTCCTTCATCAGGTGCCGCAAAATGCTCACAAATCCCATCGTCGTCGACACCGCGCGTCCACGTGACCCACTCGTCCACTCGCTGAACGACTCCAGCGTCGGCGCCGTGAACTTGATCTCCGGCACATCGCGCTTCGGCATGTAACCGCCCAATCCCTGCCGCCGCGCATGCATGTACACCATCTCCGGCGAATCCTGCGTCGGACGAAACAGCTTCCCCGCCGTCGCGTCGTCGTCGGAAATCGACAGCTTATAGCGATGCGCAAACTCCACCAGCGCATCGTCCGCCATCTTCTTTTCCTGGTGCGAAGCGTTGCGCGCCTGCGTGCTCCCCAGCCCGTATCCCTTCACCGTCTTTGCCAGAATCACCGTCGGACCGCCCTTGTGCTCCACGGCCTGCTTGTACGCGTTGTAGATTTTCGTCGCGTCATGTCCGCCGCGATGCAGATGAAAAATCTCATCGTCCGACATGTCCTTCACCAGCTCCAGCAGCTCCGGATACTTCCCGAAAAATTCGCTCCGGATATACGCGCCGCCCTTCGCCTTGAACGCCTGATACTCCCCGTCCACGCACTCTTCCATGCGCTTCAGCAGCAGCCCCGTGTGATCCCGCTCGAACAGCGCATCCCAGTCCGAACCCCAGATCACCTTGATCACGTTCCACCCTGCGCCGTGAAACACCGCTTCCAGCTCGTCGATAATCCGCCCATTCCCGCGCACCGGCCCATCCAGCCGCTGCAGGTTGCAGTTCACCACAAAGATCAGATTGTCCAGCTTCTCCCGCCGCCCCAGCGAAAGAGCCCCCAGCGTGTCCACTTCGTCCGTCTCGCCATCGCCCACAAACGCCCAGATCTTCCTCGGCGTCTTCTCAATCAGCCCGCGATTCTCCAGATACCGCATGAACCGCGCCTGATACACCGCGTTCAGCGGACCAATCCCCATCGACACCGTCGGGAAGCGCCAGAAATCCGGCATCAGCCACGGGTGCGGATACGATGACAGCCCTGGCGTATCCCGCAATTCATGCCGGAAATTCAGCACCCGTTGCTCATCCAGCCGCCCCAGCAAAAACGCCCGGGCATAAATCCCCGGGCTCGCGTGTCCCTGGAAATAAACGAAGTCCCCCGGCTGATCTCCATACGTCGCATGAAAGAAATGATTGAACCCAACCTCCAGCAGCGTCGCCAGCGACGAATACGTCGCGATGTGTCCGCCAATCCCCGGGTCCTTCTTGTTCTGCCCATGCACCATCGCCATCGCGTTCCAGCGAATCAGCGCCTCGATCCGCCGCTCCAGAGCCCGATCCCCTGGATACGCCACTTCCTCATGCTTCGGAATGGTGTTCATGTAGCGCGTGGTCAGCTCGCTCGCCTGCGAGATCCCCGCCTCGCGCGCGCGCTGCTTCAGCGCCGTCAGCAGCTCAGCGCCCTGCTCCGGCCCCTCGCCCACCACCACTTCATCGAATGCTTCGATCCACTCCCGAAGCTGCTGAGAAAAATCGCTCTCCACCGCATTGCTCACCCTCGTTGCCATAAACTCCCTGATCTCTCCTCTGCTGCGCTCGACCGGCATTTTCAGCCTGTTGCATAACTCGGATTCTTTGAAGGGGCACGGCTTCAGCCGTGCCATAGAGCCTGCGATGAAACGGCTTCAGCCGCTGAGGGATGATTTTCGCCTACATTCCGCCGATACACCTACGCGATCGCCTGCGTCTCAATCTCGTTCTCGCCCTCAACCGCGTTGTGCGCGCTAACAATCCGTTCATCTTCCAGCGCCTCGAACTCCGCCACAATCTCCCGCCGCCACTCCAGCGCCGGCAATCCTCGCGCCGTCAGCCAGTGCTCCAGATGAGCGACCGCGTCCTCGCTCTCGACCCCAATACTCGCACCCGCGCCCTTCCTGCCACTCGCCGGCAGCACCCATCGCATCGCCACAATCCGTGTAGGACCCGCGCCCTCGCGTGCCCGTGCAATCGACTCATGCGCCACCCGATACACGGCCACAACATCCTGCATGTCCACCGGAATCGCAGGCATCTCGCCAGCCTTCTTCTGTTCACGCTCAGCCGGCCCCTTGGCTTTGCCCTTCCGCTTCGGCTTCCCGTTGCTCTCGAACGCCGCGTCTTCGACAAAAAGCATGGCCAGCTTCGCAGAACTGGCAATCGCCCAGGCTTCCTCCATCACCTTCCCGGCCCGAGCAATAGCGCGAGCCCCCTTACCTGTCCCCTCCGAAAGAATCACCCGCACCCTCCCCGTCTTCCGCATGCGATCGGCAACCGCCTCGCTCAGCGCCTCAATCACCCGCTCCTCAAAGCTGCGCTTCGCCAACCCGAACGGGACATGCTCACGCAGCAGATGCGCGAGTGATTCCGCGTCCTTAGCAACCATCCCATCGTCCGCGCGCAAATCGGCCGCAACCCCAGCCACCACTGCCTCACGTCCCCGCAGCCAATCCATTCCAACACCATCGCCGCGCGAACCCAGCAGCTGCACCTTCAGCGCCAGCTCAAACAGCTGCCGAAACTTCGCGGCACTGATGAGGCTCTGCTCATGCTTGCCGTTCGCCGCGGCAGACGAAATCCTCATCCTTGCTTCACTTGCCATCTGTATCCTGAAAAATCCTTTGCAATCGCTATCGGAAGTGTCCGCCTGCCTCAGTTCGCCGGCTCTAAAGCAATCCTGTCTGATGCAATCCGGCCCAACGCATCCGGTCCTGCCGATCCGTCGTTGGTGTGTGGGGAACGGCGCATATGCCACCAATCATGCACCGCCGGCCCTGTAAAAATTGTAGCGCAGCCGCGCTCTGGTCTCCGCATGCGAAGGACGACGGCACACCTTCCCGTCCGTCCCGCTACAAAGAGTCGCTTTCCCTCCGACCCCATCTCGGATTTCAACAGTTTTGTGAAAAAGCCTGTGCATTTCCCGCAAGCATTCAAGCGAAACTCAGAAACCATGCGCCCCTCAGCGTTCTGCACTCTGTCCGATGCATACCCAGTTCAACGAAGAATGTGATCTCAGTCACAAAGGCCTTCGTCGTTCACCGATCACCGCCTTCGCACGTTTCCTGGCTAAAGAGCTTTTCGCTAACGTTGCATCACGCGCTTTGCTAACAGTTTTTCGCTAAACGTCTCTCACTCGCCTTTGCTCGCATTCCTCTCGCTGCTTTTCGCTGAATAGCCTTTCCTGAACGCTGTACGCTGACCGCTGAACGCTGTCCTTACGTCGAATACTCCGCATTGATCCGCACATACTCCGCGCTCAAATCGCAAGTCCAGAATCGGCAGCGCCCCTCGCCCAAGCCCAGCGCAATGCGGATCGAATACTCCCGCTGCTCAAGATAGGCGTGCGCCGCGCCCTCGTCATACTCCGGTGCGCGTCCGCCGCGCGCGCAAATCGGCAACTCCCCGAACCAAATTGCAATCTTCTCAGCATCAATCGCCACGCCCGAATACCCAACCGCCGCCATCAACCGCCCCCAGTTTGGATCGGCTCCCGCCCACGCCGTCTTCACCAGCATCGAATGCGCAATCGACTTTGCGACACGCAACGCATCCGCATCGCTCGGCGTGCCCTCAATCTGCAACTCGACCACATGCCCAACGCCCTCGCCGTCCGACACAATCTGCTTCGCCAGCGATGTGCAGACCTCCGCCAACGCCGATCGGAACTTCGTGTCCGACGCGCCGACCTCTACCCCCGAAGCACCCGAAGCCAACAACAACACCGTGTCATTCGTCGACGTATCCCCATCAGTCGAGATGCGGTTGAAGCTCACCTCCACAGCCGCTTGCAAAAATCCATCCAGCACCGTCGGCTCTACCGCCGCATCGGTGAACAAATAAACCAGCATCGTCGCATGCAAAGCCGGCCCCGCAGGCACCAGCTGCGGATGAATCATCCCCGCGCCTTTGCACACCCCCGCAATCCGCACCCTCTTCCCACCCACATCAAACGCAGCGCGCGCCACCTTCGCCCGCGTGTCCGTCGTCAGAATCGCCTGCGCGAATCCAGCAAACGCCACCGCATCCCCAGCCAATTCACTCTTAACCGCCGGTAGCACCGCCACCAGCTTCTCCGCTGGCAGAGGCACGCCAATTATCCCCGTCGAGGAAGGGAAGACCTCATGCCCCGCGCACTTGAAATGCTCTGCCGCCGCCCGGCACACCCGCTCGCACGCCGTGATCCCAATCTCCCCCGTAGCGCAGTTCGCATTCCCCGCATTTACCGCAACCACGCGCACGCGTCCGCCACTCCGCGCCAAATGTCTCCGCCCCACCGTGATCGGAGCAGCCTGCACCCGATTCGATGTGAACATCGCAGCCGCACTGGCACCTTCATCCGCCACGGCCACAGCAAAATCCGCTCGACCGCTCGGCTTAATCCCCGCCTTCACCGCCGCAAATCGAAATCCGCGCGGCAGCGCCTCAGAAGAAATCAGAGAAGCATCCGTCATGTCGCGTCACTCACCCGTCTTTCGCCCGCTCTGCGTCGGTGCCGTCATCAGCGAGACAAATTCCCGCGTAAATTTCGGCAGATCCAGATCGAGCTGCGCGTGGACCTTCTGCACATCTGCCGCCGGCCGCATCGCATCCGTCCATGTGAGCGTGTCCCCGTAACTCGGACCATGGCTCAGGTCCACATCCATATAAACCTGTTTCTCCTTCGTGATTATCGAAGGATCAAGCCACGCGCACGCCGCCAGCTCGTCCCACAAGTAATAACGGTCCTGCGACCAAGCCGCAATATACCGCGCCGCCGGTTGCGGCGACTTCGCAATCTCGTCCACCATCGCCTCCGTGAACATCGCCTTGATCGAAACATCCACCGTCGTCACATCGATGCGTGGCCAGTGTGCGCGCAGCACGATGTGCGCCGCCTCCGGATCGAACCAGAAGTTGAACTCGTGCCTCGAGCTCTCCGCAAACTCCGGATCGTCGGTCTGAGGATTCAGGCTCCCGCCCATGATCACGATCCCCTGCGTTAGCTCGGCAAACTCCGGATCGATCCGAACTGCCAGCGCAATATTCGTCAGCGGCCCCGCGGCATAAATCGTCACCGCGTGCGGATGCGCATGCACCTGCCGGATCAGAAAGTGCACTGCATCCTCATCGATCGCCTTCGTGTGCGGCGCTCCCTCCGGCATCGGCGGCACCACATACGGCCCGTGAATCAGCGGGTTCGCCGGCTTCACCTCCACCACGCCATTCGCAGTCTCCACCAGCGTCGTCGGCCCCTGTCCCCATGCACCCAGCCAATCCACCTGCCCCACCAGCGGCGTGTTCAGCCGCGTCTCTTCTTCCGTGCGCACCAGCGGAAACACCGCCCCCTTCGCCACCGGAACATCCGTGCGCCCAATCAGCTCCAGCATGCGCAGCGTGTGCTCCGTCTCTTCATCGCGCCACGCGTTCCCCGTCACCATCGTGATGCCCAGCACCTCCACCTGCGGCGACTGCAGCAGCACCATCATCGCCATCTGGTTCGATCCGCCAGGCCCCGATCCATCCTGATCGATCAACACCAGTCGCCGTTGTGCCCCCGCAGCCTGCACCAAAAAGGCCGCAAGCACCGCCGCGATCGCCATCCGCAATCCACCCATCCAGCGCGCGTCCGCCGAACGAAATGCTCGCGGCGATTGAGAAATCAAAGAAAGATCAGCCATACCTGTGTGCAGTGATATTTAAATCTACCAACTTCGCACTCTGAAATAATTCTTCTTCCGGAGCACCCTGCCCATCGGAGCATCCTGCCTATCGTGGACCAACCCGACTTCCTCCTCATGCGCGACGTCTCCGTCGCCCGCGGCGACAACGTCGTCCTCCACAACATCTCCCTCCGCATCGCCAATGGTGAACACCTCGCCATCCTCGGCCCCAACGGCTGCGGCAAATCCACCCTCATCAAAACCCTCACCTGCCAGTGCTACCCCATCGTCACCCCCACCACCGAACTTCGCCTCCTCGGCCACGAGCGCTGGGACGTCTCTCAGCTCCGCACCCACCTCGGCGTCGTCTCCGCCGAACTCCCCGGCGAGCGCACCCCGGTCACCCGCGGCCTCGACGCCGTGGTCGCCGGATTCTTCTCCGCTTCGACCCTCTGGCCCAACCTCCACGTGGAACCTGCCATGCGCGAGCGCGCCCACGAAGCACTCGTCCTGATGCAGGCCACGCACCTCGAATCGAAGCTCGTCGGACAAATGTCTGCCGGCGAGCAACGCCGCATCATGATCGCCCGCGCCCTCGTCCACCAGCCACAAATGCTGCTCTTCGACGAGCCTTCGAACGCCCTAGACCTCGCCGCCCAGCGCGAACTCCGCGCAGCTCTCCGCCGCGTAGCTCAGCAGGGCACCGGCATCCTCATGGTCACCCACCACATCGCCGACATTTTTCCCGAGATCGAACGCGTCATCATGATGCGCCAGGGCCGCATCTTCGCCGACGGCCCCAAGAGGGAACTGCTCACCCCCGAAAAACTCCGCGACCTCTTCGGCGTCGAAGTCCGCCTCATCGAGCACGAAGGCTCCTGGCACTCCTGGTAGCCGCTCTGGACGCTCGTTTTCGCAATGTCTCACACGTGTCCGGCCTGGCCGGGTTCGCCAGAACCCGCCCTGAGCAAGGCCCCCGCGGGGGACCGCGTCGAATGGGCCTCTATTCCTGCCCCTTGCCGTTTGCCCCACTCCCGCGTTAACGTATCCGTACACGGGAAAGGAGGATGATCCAGCGAATGAAAAATTCTGATGGTAGTAGTAGCAGTCGCAGAGCCCTACGTGAGGTGACTGAGGCTTAGAGCCGCTCCTGGCTCCGAAATGATCTAAGTCCTGGCGAACCAAACGCCGAGGCCACTCCGGAAAGCGGGGGCGCCTCAGGTCAATCTCAACAGCTCACCGGTGATCAAGGCCCGCTGGCCAGTCTGGCAGCGGGCCTTTCACATTTGGAGCCGTTTCCAGCTCGTGACCATGGTAAAATGACCATGGTCATATGGGAGGACCCGATGAAAACCATGGGCGCCGGCGCCTTCAAAACCCACTGCCTCTCCGTAATCGACGAGGTATACGATCATCATCAGGAAGTTGTCATCACCAAGCGCGGCAAACCCATGGCCAGGCTGGTTCCTCTCAAACAGGAAAAGCCCGAGAGCATTCTTGGCTTCCTGAAGGGCAAGGTGAAGGTTGTCGGCGATATTGTGTCGCCCATCGTCGAACCCTGGGAGTGGGACGAAGACATTTTTCCGGTTGGCACGTCGGAGCGGGAAGAATTCGAGCGCAATAGGAAAAAGTCCTCAGCAAGGGCCGCAACAAAGAACGCCGTAATAAAACGGAAGTGATCGTTCTCGACACTCACGTCATCATCTGGCTCGGCGAAAGCCCAGGAAAAGTTTCGCCTCTCGCCAGGCGAGCCGTCGATGAAGTGGAAACCAGCGGCCAAAGACCAATCATCTCCGGACAAAGTCTTTACGAGATTGCGTGGGGCGTTGTACGAGGCAGAATGTTGTCCTCTGTCCCACTTGAGGACCTGCTGGCCGAGATTGAGCGCCGATTCATCGTTCGCCTTCTCAGCCCCCAGATCGCCCTCGCCGCAGCCCAACTCCCCCCAACCTTCCCTTCCGACCCCTTCGACCGCATCATCGCCGCCACCGCCATCGTCGAACGCGTCCCCCTCCTCACCGCCGATCGGAACATCCGCCGCTCCCGCGCCGTCCGAACAATCTGGTAGCCCCGCCACCCTCGTCGCCAGTTCTACAATGTCCCCATGGAACCCCTCGTCATAGCAGGCAAAGCCTTCCAGTCGCGCCTCATCGTCGGCACCGGCAAATACCGCAATGGCCCCGAAACCCAGGCCGCCCTGGAAGCCTCCGGCGCAGAGATGGTCACCGTCGCCGTCCGCCGCGTCAATCTGGATCGCTCCATGGAATCCCTGCTCGACTTCATCGACCCCCGCCGCTACTTCCTCCTCCCCAACACCGCCGGCTGTTACACCGCCGACGAAGCCATCCGCGCCGCCCGTCTCGCCCGCGAAGTCGGCCTCTCCGACTGGGTCAAGATCGAAGTCATCGGCGACCAGGCCACCCTCTACCCCGACGTCCAGGCCACCCTCGAAGCCACCCGCATCCTCGTCAAAGAAGGATTCACCGTCCTCCCCTACACCTCCGACGACATCGTCTTTGCCCATCGCCTCGTCGATGCCGGAGCCGCCGCCGTCATGCCTCTCGCCGCCCCCATCGGCTCCGGCCTCGGCATTCAGAACCGCGCCACGCTCCAGATCCTTCGCGAAAAAATCACTGACGTCCCCCTCATCGTCGACGCCGGTGTAGGCACCGCCTCCGACGCCGCCCTCGCCATGGAAATGGGCGCAGACGGCGTCCTCATGAACACCGCCATCGCCGCCGCCGCCAACCCCATCCTCATGGCCGAAGCCATGCAGCACGCCGTCCTCGCCGGCCGCCAGGCTTACATCGCCGGCCGCATGCCCCGCAAACTCTACGCCACCGCCAGCTCCCCCCTCGAAGGCGTTTCGCGGTAACTAAAGACACTCGGCAAGCTCACTATTTGGAAAATTGATAGAGACATTGTGAGCGAGCTGGGTGCATAGTTTCGGATGAGCAGTGCGTGCAAAATCTGAAGCTGAAAGACAACGTACATGAGCGATCAATTCCTGAGTCTTCTGAGCGGCGAGGAAATCAAACAACTAGGCTTAGTCGAAGATGCGAGGGAAGATCTGTACCGGGCGTCTACATACGACTTGTCGATTGAGGAGATCATTCCGTCAGGCGGCATAATGCCGGAGGGTTCCAAATTCCCACTCTCACCGGGCGGCATGGTTCGTGTGATTTCGAAGGAATTCCTGAAGTTGCCCGATACAGTCACCGGGCATGTCCTTCTCAAAAATCAACTCTGCACACAAGGTGTGCTGGCAATCAGCATTGGCGTCGTTGATCCTGGTTTCGAGGGACCCATTTCGAGCACGCTGATCAATTTCGGGCGAGAGATTTGCGAGATCAATAAGGGCGACGCGTTCTTGCGCGTCAGTTTTCTCCGATGTCAGCAGTCCCCCAAGGCTTTACATTCGCAGAAGAATACCCGAGAGGGTTATGTCAGAAAGGCGAGGCAAGAAGTTCAGGCATATTCGGGTCCAACATTCCTGAGTATGGAAACGATGACGGCGAAGGCCGCCGAGGAGGCCTTTAAGTCGTTCAGGAATGGAGTGCTGGAATGGGCGACTGTATTTGGCGTCGTCATCGCCCTACTAGCAGTGTTCGCCCCGCTTGGCGCATCCTACGTCGATAAGTACGTGAGTTCGAGGGACAGTCACGACGCTGAACTGGAACAGAAGATCGAGAAGGAAGTTGGGGCACAATACGACCTCCGCATCAAGGCGCTCTCTTCCGAAATTGAAGTATTAACCCACAAACCTGAGGAGACTGGACACAAGAATGCGACCGCAAATCGACAATAACCTTTCTGAGATCAAGAAGAGTTGGATCTCCTTGGCTGAGCTGACAGCGAAGAGATCGAACTGCGTCCGTCGATCCGTGGGAGCTGTGCTCATAAAGGATGGCGAAGTTCTTGCTGAGGGCTGGAACGGTGTTTCGGATGACTACCCAAACTGTCGTGTGGCTGGCTGCCCTCGATGCATAGGTGGCGGAGATACTGGAAGCGGCTATGAGAATTGCATTTGCATTCACGCCGAACAACGAGCAATCGCCGAGGCTGCGCGAAACGGAACAGCAACGAACGACTCGGCAATTTACGTAAACTTGCGGCCCTGCCTGCAATGCTTAGCGATATGCAAGGCCGCGGGAGTCCGCGAGGTCTACTATTCCGGAGAAGAATGGGAGTACCCTGCTGAGGTCGAGAAAATCTACCACGTGCTGTCTGACCAATTTGCAATCTTCAGCCGAATCGAAAGCCCAGCAGGACTGATAGTCGGGTGGATTCCGAATGCCAGTCCCATCGGACGCGAGCGATAGCGTTGTTGGCTCCGCTCCAATCGACAAACTAATCCGGGGTACAAGCTCGTCGCAAGCCCCCCTCAATCCCTGACCTGCGATAAGCCGGCGGGCCTGATTTCAGGCCTACATCGCCGGCCGCATGCCCCGCAAACTCTACGCTACCGCCAGCTCCCCCCTCGAAGGCGTCTCCAAAGTCAGCCTCGTAGGGTCAGCCTCTGGCGTCTCCGCTCCCAGCCTCACCCAAACGGAGCCGGCGCCTCCGGCGTGCGCGCCTTGATGGCTGCGTCACAGTCGCAGGCTAACTGCGATTCCGGATCATTGGCGCGGCATACGCATTGTTCCGTCCGTCGAAATCCGTGTATACAAAACGTCTCACCGGCGGCCGGTGGACATGCGGCTTCCGTCTGCTCCTGGTCTTGCTTCTCGTGGCTATCCATCGTTGTCTCCGTCATCGGCGCTCAGGCCATGAACTTGAAGCGCCATCCTCCTCTGTCCCGGACCGCAACGATATCCGCAATATTCAACTGCGATTGAACTGCGCCCGTATCATGCCGATGGGTGTAATGTGCAACGGCCCTTCCGAGGCCGCCCCACTGTCGCCCAGGGAGGCAGAGAATGTCCGAAATTGCCGCAGCCCCAACACCGGCTGCAGGATTGCCAAAGGGTCAGAGAACCGCCCTCAGTGTCGAAGCTCTGGCTCGCTCCTTCCTCGACAATCTCTTCTTCGTCCAGGGCCGCTCCCTCGAACGCGCCACCGTCAACGACCTCTATATGGCGCTGGCCCACACCGTGCGCGATCGCCTCGTCGAGCGCTGGATCTCAACCGTCACCAACTATCAGGCGCAGGATGTACGCGTCGTCTGCTATCTCTCCGCCGAGTTCCTCACCGGACCGCATCTCGCCAACAACCTCATCAACCTCGGCATCTACGATGAGGCCGAGCAGGCCATGCACCAACTGGGCCTCGATCTCAATATCCTCGTCGAGCAGGAGGAGGAGCCCGGCCTTGGCAACGGAGGCCTCGGACGCCTCGCATCCTGCTTCATGGATTCCCTCGCCACCCTCGACATTCCCGCCATCGGTTACGGCATTCGCTACGAATATGGAATCTTCGACCAGCAGATTCGCGATGGCTGGCAGGTAGAGACCACCGACAAGTGGCTCAGGCTCGGCAATCCGTGGGCCCTCGAACGCCCCGAGGACGCCTTCGAAGTCAAGCTCGGCGGCCGCACCGAGACCCAGTCGGACGCCAGCGGCCGCGCCCATGTCACCTGGATTCCGCAGAAGCTCGTCCGCGGCATCCCGCACGATACCCCCATCCTCGGCTACCGCACCAACACCGCGAACACCATGCGCCTGTGGTCCGCCCAGGCCGTCGAGTCCTTCGACTTCGGCACCTTCAACAATGGCGACTTCGTCGGCGCGGTTGCCGATAAAGTCTCGTCTGAGAACATCTCAAAAATCCTCTATCCCAACGATGACGGCATTCAGGGCAAGCAGCTGCGCCTGGCCCAGCAGTTCTTCTTCGTGTCCTGCTCCCTGCAGCACATCCTTCATATCCAGCTCACGCAGAAGCGGCCCCTTGCCGAACTGCATCGCAGCTTCGCCATTCAGATGAACGACACCCACCCCGCCATCGCCGTCGCGGAGCTGATGCGCCTCCTCGTCGATGAGCACTCCCTCGAGTGGGACGTGGCCTGGCACGTCACCCGGCATTGCCTCTCCTATACCAACCACACCCTGCTCCCGGAGGCACTGGAGCAGTGGCCGCGCAGCCTCTTCGCCGCTCTGCTCCCCCGTCATCTCGAGATCATCGACGAAATCAACCGCCGTCACCTCGACGGCGTGCGCCTCCGATTCCCCGGCAATGAAGCGCGCGTACAACGGCTTTCTCTCGTCGACGACAACAACGGCGGATTCGTGCGCATGGCCCATCTCGCCGCGGTCGGCAGCCACGCCATCAACGGCGTCGCCGAACTCCACACCGAGCTATTGAAGACCAACGTGCTTCGCGATTTCTACGAGTTGACTCCCGAGAAATTCAGCAACAAGACCAACGGCGTCACTCCCCGCCGCTGGATCGTACTCAGCAACCCGCGCCTCACCAAGCTCCTCAATACCCGCCTCGGCAGCGGCTGGATCCGCGACCTCGATAAACTGCGCCGCCTCGAGCCGATGGTCGACGATCCCGAGCTGCGCAGCGAATGGCGCGCCATCCGCCAACACAACAAGCTCCAGCTTGCCGCCTACATTCACGAACGCCTCAGCATCGCCATCGACCCCGAGTCCATCTTCGATGTGCTGGTCAAGCGCCTCCATGAGTACAAACGCCAGCACCTGCAGCTCCTTCACATCCTCACCCTCTACAAGCGCATCCAGCGCGACCCCGGCGCCGACGTCGTTCCCCGCACGTTCATCTTCGGAGGCAAAGCCGCACCCGGCTACCGCATGGCCAAGCTCATCATCAAGCTCATTCATTCCGTGGGCGAAGCCATCAACTCCGATCC
>Ga0182018_10001738_pt1 | contig 23835 bp, 19 predicted proteins | sample 812P2MmetaG_FD_120490 | JGI IMG/M metagenome (GOLD analysis project Ga0182018, IMG submission 120490) | Permafrost microbial communities from Stordalen Mire, Sweden - 812P2M metaG | ecosystem: Environmental > Terrestrial > Soil > Wetlands > Permafrost | place: Sweden: Stordalen | collected...
CACCTGCGTGATTTCCGAAGGCACGCCGATCACGATCCGCGGATGCACCAGCATCTTGCGGTTGTGCGCCTTCTGGATGAAATAGTTCAGCATCTTCTCGGTGACCTTGAAGTCGGCGATGACGCCGTCTTTCATCGGCTTGATGGCTACGATGTTGCCGGGCGTACGGCCGAGCATCTCTTTCGCCTCTTTGCCCACGGCTTCAACTTCGCCGGTGTTCTTGTTGATGGCCACGATCGAAGGCTCGTTTACCACAATGCCTTTGCCACGCGCATACACCAGCGTATTCGCAGTTCCGAGATCGATGGCTAGATCGCTCGAAAACATGCTGAACAGCGAACGCAGATTGTGCGAACGCGATGAGCCGTTATTAAACCCGTTGTTTGACATGACAATACTTCTCTCTTCCGGGAATTCGTCTCGCCCCTGGAACCTGGGCCTTCGTCGGTTTCCGCGTGAGTCGCTCTCCCCTGGCTTCTTCTATTGTACGTTTTCTTCTATTCTACTTTGATCTTCAGGAGAACTGGTTGTGACACTGATGGTTCCAACCGTTCTGCCAATTATCGAATTCTTCATTCTTACTGAATCACCACTTTTTCCTGGCGTGTGTTCACTCCACCTTGCGAGTTCTGCGCCGTGACCGTGATCAAGTTCTCTCCGTTCGGCAAGGGCGGCGTGAAATAGTGGAACGTACCATCGTCGCCGACGATGGGCACTTCTCTACCGTTCACCATGACCCGCGCTCCCGCCTCGGTCTTGCCCGTGACTTCAATCACGTGTCCGTGCTGGATAAAGGGATCGATGTCGAGCGACAGATTAATTTTTTCTTTGGTCTTGACCACGATGGTGAAGCGGTTCTTTTCGCTCTCCACCGATTCTTTCCCGGCCCCATCGTAAGACTGAATCGACCAATAGTAAGCGCCCACCGGCAGACCGGTCACAACCACACTCGGCGTTTCCACCTTGCGATCCAGTAGCAACGACGAAAAATATGGATTGTGCGAAATGCGCAACCGGTATCCCGCGGCGCTCGTCATGGGTGTCCAGGCGAACTCCACTTCCTTCACCTTTTCACCAGTGTTGATGAAAACCGGCATCATGTTTCCCGGCGTAATGGGCGTGGGCGGACCGATTTCCGTAGCCCGTTCCATGGTTTTCGATTCAGCCTGGAAACTTACTTTCTCCCAATTCGACAGGTGAAGCGTTTCTCCATTGCGCTCAATGTCGCCGCCGCCCTTTTTCACCAGGATTTCATGCTTATCGTCTTTGGGGTTATTGTGCACCATGGCCGACGAATCGGGAGCGAGTGAAGCCTTCGCACCGGCGACAATTACCTGCGACTTCGAACCCTCGACATAGGTCGCCGTAGTCAGATCGACGGTGCCGGTTGTGACTGCCACCGAAACGTTGGTCTGCTGCTGATCGTTGGCCGAGTTCTCCTCGATTACGATCAGAGAATCCTGTTTCACGGTGTAGTTGGTGCCGTCATTGAAAACGATCTTGGCCATGCCTTCCGCACCGGTCTGCACCACATCGCCTTTTTCGAGCGGCACGTTGTAGTCGGCGTTGATCCAACTATTGCCGTTGCCCTTCCGCACCCGGACCGTGCCATCGAGCGCCGTGAAGTGCGCCTGCTGCGCGACCGCAACCGACGGTCCCTTGAGTGGAGGCGCGAGACCTGCAACTTTTTCAAGCAGGCCGCTGGAAAGTTTCCCCGCCGCCTTCACTGTGGAGTCGGTGAATTTTGGAAACATCACGTGCATGACCGCGGCGAGGATCAGCGCCACGCCCAACAATGCCATGAGCACACTGCGATACGTCACCGTCTTCCAGGCGACGTAAACTCCCGGCTTGGTTTTATTCGACACGAGCCCGTGCCAACCTCAATACAAGATTCTGAGAATACGGGATAACTCACCCACTGTGACCATCATATCCTTGGTGGCGTGGGTATTAAGCTTGGGTCATGGGGTGAAAGGGTTACGAAAGTGCCCACGGATTCGACCCATAATTTAGTTGGTTTTAGGGCAGGTAGCCAGATTATCAAATTGGAGTTCCGCTCCCGGGGAGATACCGAAAGTTACTTGAGAGCAGGAGGAACGCCAGCCCGTCCGGAGACGCTTCATTACGCCCGGATTGACGGACATTGTAATTTCCCCGATTTCCGGGCAGCGGACGTGCAGCGTGGCCTCCGCCGCTCCCGGGTTAGAGACATCGATCCCGGCAAATACATGGGGGCGGAGGAGTTGAAACGCTGCCATCCGCTTGGTGGTGGCCAGATTAAAGGTTCCTAACTTGCCCGAAGGTATGTGGATGGTCCAGGAATCGCCCATCCAAGCAATGACCCCCGCTGGGTATTCTCCTCTTAGGGCTGTCCCTGCCGCCTGGTGCGGATCGTCGAAGGTAACGAAGAGGGGCGTCGCGCTGCCTCCCGTACCTTCGATGTGGACAATTCCGGATCGCCGGTGCCGAATCCGCAGAACGCGAGTGCTCGAGTCGAAAATGAACCCTTCCTGAGATAAGTCGGATCGCTTGGACAGGAGGATGCCGCCCGCCGAGACCTTGGTGGGGTCGAAGTCGACCCGGAGCACGTCGATCGACTCTCGATCAAAAGTCGAGTAGGTAATCGCTCCTCTTCCGTAGGAAATTTTCGTCAGCACGGAAGTTGAACCCAGCAGATGGGACTCGTTCGCCGGCGCCCACTCCGGAACTGCCCACAAGCCATCCATCAGGCGCCGGGGCCCGTCGGCGAATTCGTCCGTAAACCACCATTGTTCGCTGAACGGCGCGTGAGCTTTGCCGGGCAAACCCTGGAAGTAGGTTACCCAGTTAAACGAGCGGAACGACTCCTCCTTATAGTTGTCGTCTCCGGTTCGTGAAAAGTACAACGCCTCGACTGCCGCCAGGCGGGCGGTATGGCTGTCGCAGCATTGGTTCGGTTTGTTGCAGCAGAAATTCACTCCATCGCCCTGCTCGGTAGTTACGAGTGCTCCGTGAACAAGATACTTCGGCCACTTCGGTGTCGTCTTCACCCACTCCATCAACTGCTGGGAGTGCTGCCGCCAGTCAGGGTCCGTTTCCGGGTGCAACAGGACGTAACGGGCCAGTTCTAGAGGAATCACGTTATTCATGTTACCCATTGTGGGTGGCACATCCTCGAAGTAGCCGACCCAGACGTTATTCTTCAGCGGATAAGCCTCCAGCCACTGCCACGCTGCCCGGCGCACTTTCGCGTAGTCAGACACATGCCCCTGTTTCAGCCGGATCAATTCATCAAATAGAGAGATCGGCCCCAGAACATTTGCGGAGTAAGGTCCCATCCCTTTACCTTCCACTCGCCCGTCGCGAGCAAAGCAGCGCACCGGCCACGGCGAGTGCAGTGCATCGCCCGGCTTGTAGTTCTTGAACAGCACGTCGGCAAAATGGATGGCCGCGCGCAAATACTTCGTCTTGCCCGTCATCTCGTAGAGACGCACATAGGCATAACCATCCTCGCCGATCACGTGCGGCTCGACATAGTCTTCGCCGTGACTGCTCCAGCCGGAATAGTGCGGCGCCCCGGGATTGGCCGAAGGATACGGCACACCGGGCCACAAGTAGTCTTTGTCTTTGGGTGTAGTGCCGTTTTCCATCTCATAGTCCACAAAGCTTTCGAGAAACGTCAACGTGCGTTCATCTCCCGTGTAGGGGTAAAGATGTTCCACGAAACCTTCCAGCATCGCGCGCAGGTAAGCGGTAGAGTTGGCCCAGTTGCGGTCGGGAATCATTTCGTAGGTGACGGGGTCAATGGCGAAGCAGCAGTAAAAGTAGGGGAGCCGCTGGCGCTGGAATTGATCCCAGAGGATCGTCCACTGGGCAAGAAAATCGGAAGAGTAAGAATCTCCTGTGGATTCCGGAAAGGGCCAGGGCAGCAGCAGGCCATGTGAATCGAGTTGCACCGGACGGCCCGCAATCTCAGGTTCATCCACCGTGCTGATGACGGGGAACGGCTTCTGCGCCGTTGCCGAAAGCACAAGAAAAACGAGCAGCAATCCGGCTAAAGCATTGCGCCACATGAGGACGAAAATATCACGGCACCTGAATTTACGTCTCCTTCGTGTGACTTCGTGCCCTTTGCGGTTAAGGTTTCGTAGAGACTCTGACACCTGCTTCCCTCGCTTGCCCGTCTACATCCCGGTTGTTAGCATGGAAGTTCGGCACTTTTCTCAGGAGGTTTCTATGGCGACGGACACAATGACCAAGCCCGTGATCGATGGCGGCACCACCCAAACGAGGGTGTTCAAAAATTTCATTGACGGCGAATGGGTCGGATCCGCCAGCGGACAGACTTTCGAAGACCGCAATCCCGCGGATAACCGGGAGGTGGTGGCGATCTTCCAACGCTCGAATAAAGCGGACGTAGATGCAGCCGTAGATGCGGCCAAGCGCGCGTACGCAAAGTGGCGACTGGTGCCCGCGCCACGGCGCGCCGAGATGGTCTTCCGCGCCGCCGAGATCCTGATGGAGCGCAAAGAAGAGCAGGCCCGCGACATGACTCGCGAAATGGGCAAGGTACTGAAAGAGACCCGCGGCGACGTGCAGGAAGCCATCGACGCCGCCTACTACAACGCCGGCGAAGGCCGCCGCCTGTTTGGTCCGACCGTTCCCTCGGAGCTGCCCAGTAAATTTGCCATGGCGATTCGCCAGCCGATTGGCGTCTGCGGCATGATCACGCCGTGGAATTTCCCGATGGCCATTTCTTCGTGGAAACTGCTGCCTGCCCTCGTCTGCGGCAACGCCTGCGTGATTAAGCCGGCGCAGGACACTCCGCTATCTACGTTCAACCTGGTGCAAGCGCTGACCGACGCCGGTGTGCCGAAAGGTGTGATTAACGTTGTCGCCGGTTATGGTCCCGAGGCGGGCACCCCGCTGCTCGAAAATCCGGCGGTTCGCGCCATCTCGTTCACCGGCTCTTCGGCGGTCGGCAAGATCATCGGCACGACTGCGGCGAAGAGTTTCAAGCATTGTTCGCTCGAACTCGGCGGCAAGAATCCAATGATCGTGCTTGACGACGCGAACCTTGAACTGGCCGTTGAAGGCGGCCTCTGGGGCGCTTTTGGCACCACCGGACAACGCTGCACCGCAACCAGCCGCATCATCGTGCAGAAGGGCGTTTATCGCAAGTTCATCGATCAGTTCGTCGCGCGCGCGAAAAAGATCAAAGTCGGCAACGGTCTGGATGAGTCGGTCGAGATGGGTCCGGCGGTAAACGAGAAGCAGCTCAACACCGATTTGAGCTATATCGAGATCGGAAAAAACGAAGGCGCTAAACTGGTCACCGGCGGCAACCGGCTCGACAAGGGCGAATACCAGCATGGCTGGTTCCTCGAACCCACGGTTTTCATCGACGTCGATCCCAACATGCGCATCGCACAGGAAGAAATCTTCGGCCCGGTGGTGGCGATCATCCCGTGTGAGGATCTGGAAGATGCCATCGCCATCGCCAACAACATCGAATACGGCTTGTCGTCATCGCTCTACACGAAAGACGTGAACAAGGCGTTTACGGCCGTCCGCGATCTGGAGACCGGCATCACCTACATTAACGCTCCGACCATCGGCGCGGAAGTTCACCTGCCCTTCGGCGGCACGAAAGCGACCGGCAACGGCCATCGCGAGGGCGGCATCGGCGCGATCGATTTTTATAGCGTGTGGAAGTCGGTTTACGTCGATTACTCCGACACGCTGCAGAAGGCGCAGATCGACCGGGGGAAGTAAGAGTTCAACCGCCGAGACGCAGAGTGCGCCGAGATTTCTTGAAAGGACTATTCTCGGCGTACTCTGCGTCTCGGCGGTAATCTGAGTTCGAAATATGCCCATCACTCAAGCCCGCGAAATCGCTCCCGCCGCCCGTCTGGAAAACGTCCGCTATGCGATCCGCGATCTGGCTTGCGTTGCCGACGAGGTCGCGCGCCAGGGACACAAAATCTTGCCGCTCAACATCGGCGATCCGCTGAATTTCGACTTCCAGACTCCGCCGCACATGATCGAAGCTGTTTATCGAGCCATGCGCGACGGCAAAAATGGATACTCAGGTTCTTCGGGCATCCCGCAGGCGCTCGAAGCGATTCGGTGCGAGGCGGTTCGTAAGGGGATCACCAATATTCAGGATGTTTTTGTCACCTCGGGCGTCAGCGAGACCGTAGACATCTGCCTGACCGCGCTGCTCAATCCCGGGGACAATCTGCTGACTCCGTGCCCGGACTATCCGCTCTATTCCGCGGTCCTCGCGAAGATCGAAATCGGGCTGAACACTTATTACCTGAACGAAGAAGACGGCTGGCAGCCCGATCTCGACGACCTCAAGGGGAAGATCACGCCGCGGACGCGCGGGATTGTGTTGATCAATCCCAACAATCCGACGGGATCAGTCTGCAGCCGAAAGATGCTGGAGCAGATCGCGGAACTGGCGCGGCGGCATAATCTTATTATTTTTGCCGATGAGATTTACGACAAACTCATAATCGATGACGACCCGCACGTCGCGATGGCCGCGGTCGCACCCGATGTTCCGGTCATTACTTTCGGCGGACTGTCCAAAAACTACCTTGCCCCCGGCTGGCGCATCGGATGGGGCATTGCCAGCGGCGAAGCCGCCGTCATCAAGCCGTACCTTGAAGGCGTGAACAAGCTGTTGCGGGCGCGCTTGTGCGCCAACCATCCCGAGCAATACGCGATCAAGCCCGCGCTCGAGGGCCCGCAGGATCATCTCGTCGAAGTGAAGCGCAAACTGTGCAGCCGCCGCGATCTCACCATGAAGTGGTGCGCGGAAACTTCGCGGGTAAGCTGCGTGTCGCCGCGCGGCGCGTTCTATGCGTACCCCAGCATCGACATTCCGGAAGGCGACGACGTCTTCGTCACCGAACTGATTCGGCAGAAGCATGTGATGGTCGTGCACGGCTCCGGCTTTGGACAGCGCCCCGGGACGAAACACTTCCGCATCGTTTTCCTGCCCGATGAAAAGACGCTGACCGCTGCCTACGCGGCGATCGCCGATTTCTTGCGCGAACGCTACGCGTAGGGAGGATTCTTTCCTGTAGAGAGACGCGGCAAGCCGCGTCTCTACAGGAAATTGGATAGACGTTTGGGGCTTGCGCTGCTTGCCAGGTCTTAGTAGATTCCCGGGATCAACGCGGGCACCTTGCGCGCGTATGCCTCGAACTCCGCGCCAAAAGTCTGTCTTAGGAGCCGCTCTTCGCTCTGAATGCGGATGTACGTTCCCGCAAGAAAAACGACGATCGCAATCGCCAGTGGGATCGCTCGATCGATGACCAGTCCAGTCGCCAGCAGCATTCCAGACATCCCCGTGTATATGGGGTTCCTTACGAGCCGGTACGGACCCTCCTGAATCAACTCGTGGCCTTCGACGACGCGCGCGGTCAGAGCCCATTGTTTGCCCAAATGCCGCGCCGCGGAATTCACCAGCCACACCGAAACCACTGCGATGACCACGGCGAGCGCTGCCAATCCCCATTCCACGACCACCGAACGAGACGCGACCGGAGACAATTGTTTCCGCAGTAAGGGGTTGAACCAGACGAAAAAGAAAGCTAAACCTTGCAACGACATTCCGACCAGTGAAGTCCGATCGCGTTTCGTCTCGCGGACCAACTTGGGACGTCTCTTCAGCCAGAATATCAGTGGAAGCAGCCACCAGCATGCGATAACCGCATAGAATGCCACTGTTTGCGCCACGTGCGGTGCCTCCGAAATTGCCACGCCTCTCCCCCTCTGACCGCGACCGTAGGTACATTCGGTCGGAACTTTCGTAACTCTACACTGATGGGCCTATTTCCTATACTTGTTCTGATACTCACCACGGAAATCCATCCATGCGTCGATTGTTCCTATGTTCCATAATCGTCCTGCTGAGCACTATCGCCCTGGCGCAGAGTAGCTCTCCAGACGCTTTGTACGAGCGCGGAATGGACGCGATTACGGGTGTCGGGCCGTCGCGAAATGACGCGCTGGGAATCGACTATTTTCGCCACTCCTCCGACCTCGGCTATGGACCAGCCCAGATTGCGCTGGGTTACTACTACGAAACCGGAACCTTTCTGGCGCGCGACCCCGGCCAGGCCCTTGACCTGTATCGTAAGGCGGCTCAACAAGGGGACCCGCTGGCGGGTTGGCTCACCGGGAGGCTCTATTTCCTCGGCGGCACGGTGCCGCGCGATCTCGACCTGGCGCGGAAATGGTTTAAGTTGGCCGCGGACCAGAACAATGCTTATGGCGCGTATTTCCTCGGCCGTCTGATGGCGGATAAGGACTATACCAAGGCTCCCGCGCTCTATAAGATTGCCGCCGACCAAGGCCTGCCGCAGGCGCAATATTTCTACGCCAAAGCGCTGAGAGACGGCCGCGGCATTGCGCAAGACCGCTTCACCGCGTATGTCTGGTACACCATTGCAGCGGATGCCGGTTATGCGGCCGCGGGCCCCGACCTCGGCGAACTCAGCAACGGCGGCTACCTTACAACCGATCAAATCTCGCAGGCGAAAGCGAAGGCCCGCGATATGGAGCAAGTTGTGATCCGCGCCGTCACCGCGCGCGGATGCTCGGGATGGGATGGAGAGTTTGACGAATTGCCCACCGCGCCTCCACCAAAACTACAGCGCTTCTGCCACTAGCCCGTAACTTTCATGCTGTGAGACGGGATTACCTTCCCGCCCGCGTGTCAGGCGCCGCGGAGACGCGGCAAGCCGCGTCTCTACATTTAGACCCAGAGGCTCCGCCCCTACACCAGTTCCGTGCCCCATAAATCATGCAGGTGAACGATTCCGCGCAGGCGCCAATCCCCGTCAACAACAACGAGGGACGTAATCTTCATCTCTTCCATGCGCGCCAATGCGGTGGCTGCGAACTCGTGGGGTCCAATGGTTTTCGGTGACCGCGTCATGCAATCCTGCGCCGTCAGATCGAGCGTGTCTTTGCCACGCTGCTCGAGCAATCGGCGGAGATCACCGTCGCTGATCACACCGAGCAGGCGATCACCCTCGACCACCGTGGTCATGCCCAGTTTCTTGCGCGACATCTCGTAAATCACGTCCGGCATTTTCGTCTGCGGCGCGACCCGCGGAACCGCATCTCCCGAGTGCATCAATGATTCCACCCGCGCCAGCCGTTTGCCCAACTTTCCACCCGGATGCAAGTTGGCAAAGTCTTCTTCCTTGAATCCGCGCTTTTCGGAAAGCGCCACCGCCAGCGCATCGCCCAGAGCAAGCATGGATGTAGTGGAAGCGGTGGGAGCCAGTCCCAGCGAACAAGCTTCCTCGGAGATCGAACAATCCAAAGCCACGTCCGCCGAAGATGCCAGAGTAGAAGCTCGTGTGGAGCGGGCGCCATCCCTCGCTGGCTTTTTCGCGGACTCGTCACAAGTCATGCTGATGAGCGGAACCTGCAGTCGTTTAATCGTCGCAAGTAACTGCAGAATTTCTTCCGTTTCGCCGCTGGCTGAAAGCGCCAGCACAACATCGCCGCGCACAATCATTCCCAGGTCGCCATGCAGCGCGTCCACCGGATGCAGATAAAGCGCGGGCGAGCCGGTCGAACTTAATGTAGCCGCAATCTTGCGAGCAATCAGTCCGCTTTTCCCCATGCCGGTAACCACCACGCGGCCGCGGCATCCGAACATCAGATCGAGCGCCCGATCAAAGTCCGCAGCCATTGGCCCCGCAAGCCGATCCGCCAGCGCTCGCAGCGCCTCTGCTTCGATGCGCACCACGTTTTCGCCCACATGTTTCATGAAGGGGAAATGTTAGCAGAAGCCTGCTAAAGTACAGCACAAGGGCACAGCAGGATAGTGGTGCAGGTTCAGGATGCCACTGACGAAACCCTAAACCACGGGGACACGAAGTATCACGAAGGCTTCTAGCCCAAGGGTTTTCCTTGGTGTACCTTGGTGCCCTTGGTGGTTGGCGATTTGAAGGCAATAAGCAATCTTCGGTCAAGACCCCATCGTTATGAGCCAACCTACAATCGCAGAGGGAAAAATGGGACTGACTCTGGGGTTTCTGCGCCCGTGAAGAAGTTCGGGACCGTTTTCGCGGTCGCACTTGCTCTCCTGATGACGGCGTGGCTGATGCCCGGCAATGTCGCCGGGCAGGGAACCAAGATTTCCCGGCCTACCTTCTATAAGGATGTGCTTCCGATCCTCCAGAATAATTGCCAGAGTTGCCACCGCAACGGAGAAAGTGCGCCGATGCCGCTGGTGACTTATGAGCAGACACGTCTTTGGGCGGGGCAAATAGCTGCCGCGGTTGAGATGAAGATGATGCCGCCGTGGTTTGCCGATCCCCGCTACGGACACTTTGCCAATGATCCATCGTTGACCGAGGAGCAGATCTCGACCATCGCAGCATGGGAAAAGGCGGGAGCGCTCGCGGGGGATGCGCAAGATGCCCCGCTGCCGCCGAAGTGGAGTACGGGTTGGAATATTCCGCAGCCCGACCTGGTAGTGAAGATGCCAAAGCCGGTGCAGATTCCGGCCGGAGGCGAAGTGGAATACACATACGAAATTGCGCCCACGCATTTTACCGAAGACAAGTGGGTGCAAATGGCAGAGGTGCGGCCCTCGAGCGCGGCACATGTGCACCATGCGGTGGTCTATATTCGGCCTCCCGATTCGCCCTGGTTGCGGCATGCGCCGGTGGGGGTACCGTTCACGGCTTCGATGCTGAGCGATCCGGATGAGCGCCGGCAAGCGCACGAAACCACCAGCGATCTGCTGCTGGTGTATGCGCCCGGGAGTGCGCCGGACCGCTGGGCGGACGGTATGGCAAAGTTCGTGCCCGCAGGATCGGATCTCGTGTTTCAGATGCATTACACGACCAACGGCAAGGCGGCCAGTGATGAGACGAGCGTTGGGCTGGTGTTCGCGAAGGCCGTGCCGAAACAGAGAGTCATCACACTGCAATTGAACAATCATGCGCTGCTGATTCCGCCGGAGGCGGACGATTTTCGCGTGGAAGTGCGGGGAACGCTGCCGAACGATGCAACCCTGCTCAGCTTTTTCCCGCACATGCACCTGCGTGGAAAGCGTTTTGAATACGACATTGTGCATGACGACGGAAGCCTGGAAACGCTGCTGCGTGTGAATTATCACTTTCACTGGCAGTTGAGTTACAAGCTGGCCGAGCCGCGGGAATTGAAGGCGGGAACCAGGCTGAGGGCGGTGGCCTGGTATGACAACTCGCGGAACAATCCGCACAATCCCGACCCAGAAAAGACGGTGACGTGGGGTGACCAGACGTCGGAAGAAATGATGGTTGGTTTTTTCGACGTGGCCGTGCCCGCGGGGATGGACAAGTGGCAGTATTTTATCCGTCATGGTGAGGCGGGAACTAAATAAGGGCACCGCCAGCCCGATGCTTGCCAGAATTGGACGCGTGCACTATAGTTACTCCGCTTTTTCACTCCAAACTCAAAGGAGAGATAGATGCGCAAGCTTTTACTAGTTGCAATTTCCTTATTAGTATTCGTCTCCGCAGCCATGGCTCAGAGCAAAGTGGACACCAAATGGCATTGCTCGAAAGCAGCGACGGAGTACAAACTCGACGTTGGCGACGCACCGGACCACGTCTATTGGATCGGGCAAGGCACCTGTGAAGCGACCTCAAGCGATGGCGACCTCAAGGAAAAAACGGGAGCCTACACGGAATTCCACGACCAGTGGAAAGCGTCCATGAATTTCCACGGCTACTTTAATTCGACCACGCCCGACGGAGACAAGGTTAACTACACATACGAAGGATCCGCTTCAACCGAAATCGGGAAACCTGCCAAAAATAAATGGAAGATTGTGAGCGGTACCGGAAAAAACAAGGGTATTAAAGGTTCCGGAGGTTGCGCCGGAAAGGTCAATACGGACGGCACTGCTGACTGGACCTGCACGGGCCCGTATTCGATGGGCATGGGCAAGTAAGCTGGAAGGGTTAGTCGGTCGTTGGTCGCTAGTCGTTCGTCGTTGGGCAAAGAACCCGGCGCCAAACTGGCTTCGAATACCTGGAGTTAGCGACGAACCGCGAACGACCAGCGACCCGCGACCAACGACTGCTTAGAAGTGATCGTCGGTGGCACGCCCCGGATGTTCCAATGCCCGAGCCTGGATCGCCCGGTCCCACGGGCCTCCCTGCCAGTTATCTTTCTTGCGATCCGCAATCAGCCATGGCGGGAGCGTCATCAAGAGGCGGCGACTGAGCGCGTTGAGATAGGGTTCGTAGAGAACGCGAAGGTCCGCCAATTTTTCTGAAGCGTCCGCTCCATCCGACAGAGTCACGCCATGCTGGGCGAGGTCGGCACGGAGCCGCTTCAGGTCTTCCTCCACGAGCCGGCCGGCATCGTGTGGACTGTACTCCGCATTTACCACCTGCGCCAGATCGACGGCGGCGTGTCGCGCCATGGCGAACGTGAGCTTCGCCTGGTCCGGATGAATGCCCTCCACGCCGGTCATGATCAACGACGTGACATCGAGCATCACCGTTAGCGAGCCCAGCCATGATTGATTGCCATGCTGCGACCGGAAGAAAACGAGCACCGGATAGGAGATGTGGCTCGATAGAAGGTCGGCGCACCAGCGCTCCCAGTCGCGAAAAATCTGGTCGAGCACCGTTTGTTCCGGACAGCAGCCCAATCGGTCCAGAAACTCAGCGGCGCTCGGAGGTGACCCGGCGCGCGCATCGAGCAGCGAAATTTCAATCTCCCGCGAGGCAAACGAATTGTAGATTACCGGCAAATATCCAACCACGACTCCGAGAAACGCGAAGCCCATGCCCGCTTCCATCACGGCGAGAGCGCGAGCGGCTGCATTGTTGGGAGTGATGTCACCGTAGCCCAGCGTGAAAAAAGTTTCGCCGCTGAGATAGACGACTTTCCCGAACGTGATTTTTTCATTGCCCAGGGAAACATGTTCGCCCAGTCCATACTGCACGCAGGCGAATCCAAAAATCAGTCCGAGCGCCCAAAACCCCAGAAGCACAATGAGCGAAAGCGGCCCATAGTATGCCAGGAAGCCTTCGCGCCGTCTCTCGGCCTTGATGTGCAACCCCACTCGAGTCCAAAAGCGCCAGGTTTTTTTGTAGAACAAGCCCGTGATGCGAAAAGTTCGTCTGACGCGCCGCGGCAAAACCACGGTCTCAAACGCATCCATCAGGATGAGGAAGACCAGAACAATACCGGCGATCGATGCCCACCAATGCATAGAGGATGAAGTTCAGAACAGGGAATGGTAGCAGATTCAGAAGTGAACCCAATGGGATTGCTTATCGGCTACTCATGCTCGGGCCGGCGCGGTGCGCCACCAGCGCAAAGCGACTACCCAGAGCACGAAGATAGGCACAGCCAGAAGGTAACCGCGGACGACCAGGATCGGGAAGGCTTCGGCGGCGATGCGATAGAGATAGAGCGCGGCAACAGTGATTGCCAGCACCGCCATCCACACAGTGGAAACTCGGGCGCCTCCTGATTCCTCCCTGGTAGCTCCGCGGTCAGACCACTCGCGCGCCGCCCGCTCGACAAGGACAAGCATAGGCAGTAGCGCCATGGTCAGGTCTTGCATGTGGAGGTGGTAGCTGATCAGGATTGTCGTCAGGATGGCCACTGCATAGGCCATGCTTTCATCGTTCTTAGCCCGGTTACGCAGCACAAACCAAGTCGCCACCACTCCGACCACCGCCGAACTTATCAAAACCACAGGCAGAATCGCTCCCACGTCGAGCCACGGTGCGAGTGCCCATTGTAGAAACCCACGCAGGTTCGGCATGAACCAGGGGATAAATCCCCACGGGGTCATTACATCTTGCCGGCGCAGCATCGCAGGATAGTCATGGATAATCGCAGGACCGACAAGCGCCAGAGAAATCCCGCCCACCAGGGTGCCACCAGTTACAAAGCCCGCCAGTCCACGCCATTTCCCACGGAGGAACAAAACAAAGAATACGATCGCCAGCGCCAGATGAAACTTGAAGCAGGCCAGTGCGATCAGGAACCCGGCCAGGAACGTGCGTCCATTGTCCATTGACCGCAGAGACAGGACCAGCAACAACAGGAATATAAGTGAATCCTGACCTTCTCCTAACACATACATCACTGGATAAAATGCGAGTAAGTAGAGAACGAGCGGCGTCCCCGCCACCTGAGTAAGTGCCCGACTATAGGGAGTAAGCAACCACGCAATGAGAAAGATGATGGCAACGTTGCCAAGCGCCCAGACAAGCAATGCCATTCGATATGAAAGTGTCGAGACCGGCCAGTAGAACAACAGCTCGTAAGCGAGATGATTAAAAGGCAGCAGACCACTGGTGCGAGTTTCTGGATAGAGCCGGATCTGGGCTTTTTCCTGAGCGTCGAATTGGTAAAGCTGGCGGCCCTGGCCCGACGCCATCATGTCGACGCCGGTCATGAAAATTCGTAGATCGGTCACCACCGGGCCATGGGAAAAGTACCAGAGCGTCTGCTTGCCACTCACCCCGATAGAGATCAGGCAAAAAACCACGAGCCCCCATCTGGGGACCGGGCGCAAACGATGAATGGCAGACGTTGCTTGCATGCGCAGAATTATGATGCGGTGTAGTGACTTTACCTTGATAACACGTTATGAGTCAGGCTCGGTCCGGAAAGAAGATTGCGGAGTCACGCTAGTTACCAACGGAGGGGGCGTCCAATGGCTATGGAGTGCTGTACGCCGTGTCCAGCGCCTTCTTCACGGCCTGCAATTCTTTCAACAAGCCGCGCAGATTCCGCGTGTCGAGCGCGTTTGTGCCGTCGCTTTTCGCTTCTTTCGGATTATCGTGAACTTCCATGAACACACCATCCACGCCCGCTGCCACCGCCGCCCGCGATAATGTCGGGATGAATTCAGGCTGGCCCCCACTTGCTGCGGGCTTATCGCCGTCGCCTTCCGAGGAGGACGGCAGCTGCACCGAGTGCGTCGCGTCAAATACCACCGGGGCGAACTTGCGCATGATGGTGAGGGAGCGCATGTCAACGACCAAATTGTTATAACCAAAGCTCGAGCCGCGCTCGGTCACAAATACCTGACCATTGCCGGCATCGCGACACTTGTCGACAGCGTGCTTCATGTCCCAGGGCGAAACAAACTGCCCCTTCTTGATGTTCACGGGACGGCCGCTGAGCGCCGCCGCCACGATCAGATCGGTCTGGCGGCAGAGAAACGCCGGAATCTGCAAAACATCCACCACCTCGGCCACAGCCGCCACGTCGGCAACCTGATGCACGTCGGTGAGCACCGGTATGTGCACCTGATCCTTGACCTTCCTGAGGATGCGCAGGCCTTCCTTTATTCCCGGCCCGCGATAGCTGCGGATCGACGTGCGGTTCGCCTTGTCATACGACGCTTTGAAAATAAATGGGAAGTTCAGCGAACGCGCCACGCCCTTGATGATCTCCGCCATGCGCAGCGCGTGCTCTTCACTCTCGATCACGCAGGGACCGGCAATGAGAAACAAATCGCCGGCGCCAACGCGGACGTTATCGATTTGGAAAGATAAGGTCAAGAAATTTGTAATTGGGTAATTTTGTAATTTGGCAATTTGAAATTCTTCGCCCACCAAACTCCAGTTTTCAAATTACCCGATTGCAAGGTTACAAAATTATCTCCGCCCCACTTTTTCCGGCCGCAGAAACATTCCGACCTCGGCCGCGTCTTTTCGGCCTTTCTGTTTCTGGCCGTGTTCGTAGGCAGCGCCCACGAACGCTTTGAACAGCGGATGGGGCTCCAGAGGCTTCGACTTGAATTCCGGATGAAACTGGCATCCGATAAAGAACGGATGACCGGGTATCTCGACCATCTCGACGTAAGTGCCGTCGGGAGTTGAGCCGGAAATGCGCAGTCCTGAAGCCACCATCGGCTCCTCATACTCGCGATTGAATTCGTAACGATGGCGGTGTCGCTCGCTGATCTCGGTCTGGCCGTAAACTTTGTACGCCAGCGTACCCGTCTCGATCTTGCATGGCCACGCTCCCAATCGCATGGTGCCACCCAGTTCCTCAACGCCCCGCAACTCGCGCAGCTTGTAGATCACGCGATGCGGAGTCGCGGGATCGAACTCACTGGAATTGGCGTCCGCCAGTCCGCAGACGTTGCGCGCAAATTCAATGCAAGCCGTCTGCATCCCGAGGCAGATTCCGAAGTACGGCACATGCTTCTCGCGCGCATACTGGATCGCTTTCAACATGCCTTCGATGCCACGTTTGCCGAATCCGCCTGGCACGAGCAGCCCGTCGTACTCTTCCAGCTGTGCTTCAAAACTTTTGTCGGTACTCTTGTCCGTTTTATCGGCGGACTCCAATCCCTCAGCTTCGATCCAACTCACTTCCAGCTTCAGGTTGTGTGCGAGTGCGCCATGCACCAGTGCCTCTTTCAGCGATTTGTAGCTGTCCTCGTATTCCACGTACTTCCCGACAATGCCGATGCGAACCACATCCTTCGGGTTATAGACGCGGTGCACCAGATCGTTCCACTTCGATAGATCGCGATCCTTAGCCTCCAGATGCAGACGGCGCAGCACCAGCGTGTCCACTTCTTCGTGCGCGAAGACGACTGGCACTTCGTAGATAGACGCAACGTCTTTCGCCGTGATCACCGCTTCTTCTTCGACGTTGCAGAACAGCGCAATCTTCGACTTGATCTCTTTCGAAAGGAAGCGATCGGTGCGGCATAAAAGAATGTCCGGCTGAATTCCAACGCTGAGCAATTCTTTCACGGAGTGCTGCGTCGGCTTAGTCTTCAATTCCTGAGCCGCGGCAATAAACGGCACCAGGGTCACGTGGACGAACAAGGTATTGTCGCGCCCCAATTCCTGCCGCATCTGGCGGATCGCCTCGATGAACGGCAGCGACTCGATGTCGCCCACCGTGCCGCCAATCTCGATCAGCGCCACGTCCACGTCCTGCGCGACCTTTTTGGCCGCCGCCTTGATTTCGTTGGTGACGTGCGGAATCACCTGGACCGTCTTGCCCAGGTAATCCCCGCGCCGCTCCTTGGCGATAATCTGCTCGTAGAGGCGACCCGTCGTCCAATTGTTATCGCGAGAAAGTTTGGCGTGCGTGAAGCGTTCGTAATGACCAAGGTCGAGATCGGTTTCTGCGCCGTCGTCGGTCACGAAAACCTCGCCGTGCTGAAACGGCGACATCGTCCCCGGATCGACGTTCAGGTAGGGATCGAACTTCATCAAGTTGACTTTGAGGCCGCGGCTTTCGAGCAGGCATCCGATGGAGGCCGCCGCGAGACCCTTGCCCAATGAAGACACCACACCGCCGGTTACAAAAATGTACTTGGCCGACATCGCTTCCTCGCTCTGATTTTGTTTGGAAAATTGTGCGGGCTGGGGTGCACGATCAATTATGGCAGAAGTCTTTCGGGAAGGGAATGTGGAAAATAGCAGCTGTCAGATCCCAGTTTTCAGCCGTCAGTTTGAACCTGGATCGCCAAACATTTTCGCCCAGCCGAATCAAACCGCCCGCATCCAACCTCTCGGAAGTACCAGAAAAGGCGGATAATGTTCCGCGGCATGAAATCATTCATCGTCAGGACGGGCGTTCTCGCGGCGGCAATGCTGACGCTCGCCTTCTCTTGCCTGTCGCAGACTCCCGCTCCCGCCCAGGCCCGCCGCCTCATCCTGAAAGACGGTTCCTACCAGTCTGTCACCAAGTATGAGATTCACGGCGACCGCGTCCGGTATCTTAGCGCCGAACGCGCCGAATGGGAGGATGTGCCGACCTCGCTGGTTGACTGGGACGCCACCGACAAATTTGAGCAGGGGCGCGATCAGGGCAAGCTGGCTCCCGAGGCGGTCGAACTCGACAAGCAACTCGACGCCGAACGGAAAGCCCAACAATCCCATTCACCGGAAGTCGCGGCCGGCTTGCGGCTCCCTGACGAAGGCGGCATCTTCTTACTCGATACTTACGAGAATCAGCCGCAGTTGGCCGAACTGCAGCAATCGGGCGGCGATGTGGACAAGAACACAAAATCGAATATTCTGCGATCGACGATCAATCCGCTGGCCGGGGTCAACCAAACCATTGAACTTCCGGAGGCGCATGCCAGGATTCAGTCGCACACCGCCGTGCCTTCCCTCTACATAAACATCGATGAGAATGAGGTTGAGGCGGCGACTGCAAAAGTTGCCAATGGCGATCCACCGCTCGCGCTCACCGACCGCTTCAAGATCATTCGAGTCGACGTCAAAAACGGCAAGCGGGTAGCCGGAGCGATCAAGATCGCGGTCACCGGAAAGACGAAGACCGACGAACGGTTTGTGGCGGCCACCGCCACTGGTATGACCGGAGGCTGGATCAAGCTCACTCCGACGGACTCTCTCCCGGTGGGCGAATATGCCGTAGCCGAGATGCTGGGGAAAGATGGAATGAACATCTATGTGTGGGATTTCGGCGTGAACCCCGCAGCGCCCCCGAATGCGTCTACGTGGAAACCCGATCCGAAAGAAGCACAGCCAAAAACCGACCAGCCCGAGGACCTGCAGAAGCGAGAAAAACAGTAACGTGGGCGGCCGCCCTGTCTTTACGTCTCCATCAACCCGCGCGACGCAATGCCGATATTGTCCCGGGTCGTATTCTTCACCACATACATCATCTCGTCCGCCTGCCGGATGATGTCGTGCGGCGTCTGCGCATCGTGCGGAAAAGTAGCCAGCCCCATACTGGCGCGCACGTTCAGGATTAAGCCCTGCTCGGTGCAAAAACTTCCCGAGCGCAAGGAATCCTGCAAGCGTTTCGCGACCACCACCGCCTGATCTTTGCTGGTTTGAGGAAGCAGAACCACGAACTCGTCTCCACCATAGCGGAAAGCGAAATCGATCAACCGCAACTGCGCCTTGACCAGGTATCCGACTTCGGCCAGCAACCGACTCCCGACCAGATGTCCATGGGTGTCGTTGACCTGCTTGAAGTGGTCGAGATCGATGAAAATCACGCTGAACTGGTATCCGAAGCGAGCCGACCGGTAAACCTCGGTTTCGAGCGTCTTGTGCAGATGACGCGCGTTAAACAGCCCGGTGCAATCGTCGGTGATCGTGAGTTCCTGAATTTTTTCGACCGAGCGGGCGTTCTCGATCGAAATCGCGGCGTAATCGCACAAGGCCTGCAGGAAGAACATTTCCTGCTCGCTCATTTCCACGTTCGCGTTAACCAGTTGGATCACACCCAGCACCCGATGCTTCGAGCGCAACGGCACGCAGATGACGGAGCGTGTCTGCACCCGCGTGATCTCGTCCAGCCGGGAAGAGAACCGCCGATCGTTCTGCACGTCGGGGACGATCAACACCTGTCCGTGCTTCGCCACCCAACCGGCAATACCCTCGCCAACTTTCAAACGCGCCTTCGACAAAACCTCAGCCGCCGCGCCCACCGCGATGGCGAAATAGAGTTCATCTTTTTCCTCATCCACCATCAACAGCGACCAGGTATCCGGGCGGAAATATTCCGCCATTTTTTCCATGATGGTCTGCAGGATCGAATCAAGGTTGAGCGAAGATGTCAGCGCCTTGGCGACATCGTGAAAGATCGTCAGCTCTTGCGACAGACGAATTGGGGATGTGCCCGTTCCCTCCGGCATGAACTCCTCGTTCGAGTGGCTGGATAGGAAATTATAGGTTCGGCGGCGTCGCTCGGGCAACGAACGTCGGTAACCGGTACCAGTAACGCCACCTCGCCGGGACATGGGTTAACCGAAGGCAAGCGTCCTTTCGATCAGCCCGTTGGACGGTAGCAATCCACAGACCGATAACGGCCGCGTGCTGAGCCGGGCCGGTCTGTAGATTCGAGCGTCGCGGGATCAGAATTTATAAATCAGAGCGAACTCCATCACGCGCGGCTGAGTCAGAGTTGAGGAGTAATCTCCGAACGTGTTCGATGTCTCCACCTGGTCCTGCATTGCGTAAACGTCGAATCGAGCCGTATTCGTCACGTTGAAGACGCTCCAGCGCAACTGAACCAACTGCTGTTCCGCGTGGGGGATTTTCCAGCTCTTGGACAGGTTCATGTCCACGCCTAAGTAACCATCCCCACGAACCGTATTGCGGGACCCGCTTTCTCCCGGGAAGGCAAAACCGAAGCCGTTACTCGCCTGGGTGGGATTTTTGAACACATTGGGAGTCCCGTTGATCATCGTCGTACCCGTCTTGATAGGCTGGCCGGTTAAATCCGCCCACCCCATTTCATCCCAGTTGGTCGGCCAAACGTAGCCCATGTACACACTGGCTGGGAATCCCGAGGTCCAGCGCGCGGTTCCGCCAAGTTGCCAGCCGCCGATGACGGCGTCGGCCCCTTTGCTGATATCCCCACCAAACTGCTTGCCGCGGCCAAAAGGCAACTCTGCAACCCAATATCCGTTGATTTGGTGTCGCAGATCGAAATCACTGGGACCGTACATTTCACTGGGGGACCATGGATTAATGATGCTGTCGGTAAGATAGTGGACGCCGCGTTCTGCCTCCGACTCCAGGTCCATGGATTTGCTGTAGGTATAGTTGAGTCCGAACAGAAGTCCGTGCGACATCTGCTTGTGCAGACCGACCTGAAGGGCGTTGTAGTTCGAATAGCCGATCGACCGCCAGTCCCATAGCGACGAATATTGGCTGTTGTAAAAGCTGTTGAGTCCCGTTACAGGTGAGGTCGGGAAACCGTACAAGTCCATAAGGTAGAGCGCGGAGGTCTCGTTGTAGAGGTTGCCGCAGCCCGGGCCGAAAAGGTCATAGGTCGCAATCAGCAAGCTGGGCGTCGTCGCGCCGGTCGAGCTCGAGCAAAGCGTGTAACCAGATGAGTTTGGCGTCAGCATGTCCTGCCAGTATTGTGTCGTCGGCCCGATCACCGAAGCGTTGATGCTGCTCTCCGGAGTGTTGTTGCGCCACAGCGTTGACAGCCGCTTCGCCGCCGCGAAGTAGTCGATCCCGGATTTCGTATCCACCAGGTCCATCGGAGCGGCGACGTCGTCATACGCGAGCAGACGGTGAGCGAAGTGTCCCACGTACGCCACATCCAGAGTCATCCGCCCCGGCAGCTGCCGCTGGATGGAAAGATCGACGGCGTAGGAGTAAGGAGTTCTCAGAGATTGGTCAATCCCGCCGGCGATCGCCTCCCACGCCTTGCGGATAGACAACCGGAAAGGTCGAGGGGGGAGCGGGCTCGGTTGGCGGGGATTGCGTTCATGCTGGTGAGGCGAGGGGCTGTGGCAGGCGTCAACGGTGTGCCAGGCGTCAATATAGCGGGAGGGTTCGTGAGCAGCGTGGAGAGGCCAAACGTACCGCCCGCGTCATAGGTCATAGCCAGCGCCGGCCCGAAGCTGTCAAAATACATGCCGGCACCGGCGCGAATCACGGTTTTGTCCCCCAGGGACCAAGAGAATCCTACGCGTGGAGCGAAATTCTTCCTCTGCGACTGGTACAAACCGGGCCTTCCCCAAACCGAACCGGCCGGTGAGAACGCGATCACAGGATCCTGGTTCGAGGGGATGCCTTTGCTTGCGTCACTGGCGCGCTGGTTGAACCAATCACCCATATTTACCGATGGCGTCACTTCCTGCCCGTTGGTTTCAGTGATGGGCGTCATCAATTGGTAATTCAAGCCGTATGTGATCGAAAGGTTGGGCCGCGCGTGCCAGGTGTCCTGGAAGAACAGGCTGTATGTGTCGGTTGCCCAGTGGCGAGAGACGGGAGCCCCTTGGGCGATTGGGGAGGCGGTAGTAAGGCTATCAACGTGGTAGTTGTACCGGGCATCCACTTCGCTGACGATGCCCATCATCGCGGTGAGTGGCCAGTCGTAGCCTTGATCGAAACCACTAGCAACGGGCCGGATAGCAGGGGCCGGAATTGGTGCAGCCGTAGGCGGGATTGAGAGGATCGTTCTCATTGGCTAAACCGCTATACTGGAGCCAGTCGGAATTCGTCAATCCGTCGCTGAAAGAGGTGCCGGTACTGTCGCTGGTTCGGCGGATGAACAGGATGTTGGTGCCAAACTGGAAGTTGTGCGATCCCTTGGCCCATGAAACAGTGTCGACCAGATTGTGAACGGGCGCGGTAAACGCACTTCCATAGACGTTCGGCTCGTCCAGTCCCCGCATGCCGACCCACAGTTCGTTGGAATCGCCCGGTGATGCGATGCTCTGGTGGGTGATGCCATAGCGTACATTGTTTACCCAGTGCGGCCCGAAAACGCCGGTGTAGCCCGCGACGAACCCCTTGCTCACATCAATCGATGAGTATTCCGGCGCGGTGCCGGGAAGGAACGGCGCACCGATGGAGGGATCATTGCGGGCGGCGCCGCGAAAGAAAAGAGTGTGATTTCCATTTGCGCTAAGTTTGTAGTCCAGCCGGCCAATGTACCAGTTAAAGTTTGTCAGCGTCGGGGCGGCAAAGCGGTACCCCGCGAAGTTCACAAGATTGCCCACCGTGTAGTCGTTAGGCAGCGGGTAGGTATGAAAGTAGGTGAGTGCCACCTGGCTCGGCCCGATACCGAGCGGATCCATCTGCGCGAGATTGCCAGGAGTCAGCCCGTAATAACCGGGTTGGACCGTGTAGCTGGCGCCGCTCTCGCCCGTGACGCTGCCGCCCGGACATTGGCTCGCTACACTGCATTGATACTGGATGACTCCATCGTCCAGCGACGCAGTCGGGATATTTCGGAGCACGCTCTGCTGCAGCGATTGCCGTTGGCCCTCGTAGTTAAAGAAGAAAAACAAACGGTTTTTCAAAATCGGGCCGCCGATGGTGCCGCCGAAGACATTTCTCACTAGGTGTTCGGGCACGTTCGGCTGGCCGCTTCCCAGTTCGGATAATTTCAGGAAGTAGTCGTTGGCTTCGCCGACTGTGTTCCGGTTGAACTCGTACAGCGATCCGTGAAACTGATTAGTGCCGCCCTTGTCACCATGGCAATCTGCGCTCCGGCGGAGCGCCCTTCAGTCGCGCCATAGTTTGAAGTGGTGACTCGAAATTCCTCCACGGAATACGGCGTGGCTGGCAAAACGCCGGTGAAGGCGTAACCGTTGAATTCGTCGTTGACGCTCACCCCGTCCAGCGTGATGTTGTTCTGGTCGCTGTGCTCGCCGTTCACCGAGCCAGCGCGCGTGTCATAACTGTCTTGCAGGATAGTCTCCCCGTTGTAGACGACGCCGGGCTGCAGGCTGAGCAGCAGCGGCATGTTCTCCGCTTGCAGTGGCAGGTTTTCGATCTCAGTCTTGCCCATCGTGTGCCCGAGGCTGGCGTCGGTCGTGTTGAGCAGCGGCGCCTTACCTGTGACTTCTACCGTCTCCGTCGAGGCGCCAACCTGCAACCGGGCGTCCGCAGTGGCGGGCAGGTCCACTAACAAACGCAGGGAGGTTTCTACGTAGGTGTGGAAGCCCTTTGCCTCAACCGTCAATTTGTACAGGCCCGGCAGCACGGAGCTAAATTCATAGTCGCCCTTGGCCGTGGTAGTGGTCTGACGGACCAGGTTGGTCTCAACATTGGTAAGGATTACCTTGGCTCCTGGAATCGTCGCGCCGGAAGAGTCCGTGACTGAACCGCGCAACGAGGTAGTTGCCTGACCCCAGACAGACAAGCTCAACGCCAGGCTAGCTATCGCAACACCAACCATCATGAGTATGTTTCGCGGCATGACTTTCCTCCTCACCTCAAACCTTCGGGCGATCACTACGAGCGTTCTCCTGCGCATTAGTTTCGCCTTCCGGTACTTGTCTCTGGTTGTGCTAAACGGTTGACCATCTTAAAGCGGTCCCCGCGATACGTGGACTTCACATACTCCACCGGCTGCCCACTCTGAGCG
>Ga0182018_10001739_pt1 | contig 23828 bp, 19 predicted proteins | sample 812P2MmetaG_FD_120490 | JGI IMG/M metagenome (GOLD analysis project Ga0182018, IMG submission 120490) | Permafrost microbial communities from Stordalen Mire, Sweden - 812P2M metaG | ecosystem: Environmental > Terrestrial > Soil > Wetlands > Permafrost | place: Sweden: Stordalen | collected...
TCTGGAACTCGAAGTTGCCGGCATGGCTTTGGTGTACGGATTCGAGCGGTTGGCGTTCTTCACCGGCACCTTTCCTGACAATGTAAAAACGATCAGAGAGGCCCAGCGGCGGTTCAATTCTATGAATACGAATGCCATGAGAGGTCGATTCTTGTCATGGGTGAGCGTTGTCCAGAGACACAGAGACGGAAGAATTCATCTTCATCTTGTAATCGTGTGCAAAAAGGATGTGAGAACCGGCTTTGACTTCATGGCGGTGAAACGAAGGGATTACTCATCAGCTTCGGCCTACTTGAAAGCCGAATGGAAGTTCTGGCGGGATAACGCTCCGAAGTATGGATTCGGTCGTATGGAGCTGCTGCCGATACGGACAACGGTCGAGCAATTTGCGGGTTACGTTTCGCGCTATCTTACCCGTCAGGGAGGCACACGTCTTACGGAGAAGGGTGCGCGTCTCGTTCGATATTCAAAAGGCTGGAAGACAGTTTACGGGCCGTTCTCCTGGGTTTCGGAGCAGGGATATTTGGAACGGGTCCAATCCCAACAGGAAAAGGCATTCAGTAGGCTAGGTATTAGAAGCGTAGCGGAGGCGGAGTTCCGTTGGGGTCGCGGTTGGCGTCGGCATTTCAACAGGCTCTTTTATGCTCAATGGGAAACCTTTTCAACGGTGCTGCTTGCTGTGGAGCGCAGTCTCGAATTCTACGATGGAATCGATTTTGCCATCGGTGAGGCGTGGGCTGAATGGGACAAGCGTGCAGCCGAAGCCGAGGAAGATGAACGATATTGGTGCAGGTCTGAGCAGGGCAACGGCATCCGAATGACCCCGGATTGACAGGCTCCTTGCTTGCTCCGAGAAAGGTCACACGCCCATGGGTTTCATTAGTCGATTTAAGGTCGATTTCTCGTATTCGATGCTCCGTAAGTTTATCGAAAACGCATTTAAGGACCTCTCGCATCGAGATCCAACTATGGAGCGATACGCCATATTTTGCGACATTTGGCCGGAGGCAGCGGCACGTGTTGGTGCGACAGCGATGATTGCGAGCCGCGATCAGTATGTGAAATTTATCGCAGCATTCGCCAATCCACAGCCTGCAATCTCGTTTACAACTCAATGGTTAGCCATGGGAACCCTTATCGGATTTAGCAAGACGAGATATAGTGACGATTTTCGAGAAGGTCTTATGGCTTATGAAGTCAATATTCGTCGTGACCACGGGGTAGCGATGTCCAGTCATTTTGCACAACTCAATCCGAACGGGCATTTATCTTATGTCATAAGATATCGCCGCGAGCCATTTACCGACGAAGACGCTGAAATGCTGGCGGATGTGCAACGGGTTTCGTACACACTCAAATAGAAAGTATTGGAAGTATGGAGCCGATTATTGAGTTTCGGGAGCGCATTCGGGCACTGCACGATGAACTTGTGGCCACGATTCGAAGTTATGTTCCGGAGGGGCTGAACGAGTTGCCGCAGCCATTTACGGTCTACATAAAGAATGACGGACGTATTTTAGCCCTGAATGTGACTGCCTTCCTGCAGGACAAGGGCGTGCATCTGATTGGGGCACGCGTCCGCGATGGGGAAAAGCTATTGGCCAGAGATGACCAACTCGACTGCGAGACTCTTATGGATGTATTGGTGCGTGTACAAACAATGGGCAATTTCCCTGATGGCTCAAAATTGCTCCCTAAAACATTTTCGGAAAATGATGATGTTGGTACATTCTTGGGGATGCTCGTGGGAGTTCAAAAATATCACCTGAAATTACCAACCAAGAGCGGTCTCAAGGAATATGGCCCCTATTTCGGCGGCGACAGGTTGGGACTCCAACTTGGACAACTCGACGGACGGACGGCGGAATACCGGTTGGATGGGGAAACAAAGTGGAAGGAGATAGTGATTCAGTTTTAGAAATGAAATCCGCATTTAGAATCGTAATCCTACTGTTGGTGTTCGCGGAGCCGATTTCTCTCAATGCTTGGCCTTGGTCCCCAACGCCGATCAATCGACCGATTGACGCTGGTTCGAGCGATGCTTTGGAGAAAAGTTTAGAGGCATTGAAAAAAGACCTTTCGGCAGAAGATTTTCAGACCCTTATGTCCTCAGTGGCTTGGATTTCATTCTATGAGGGAACCATTGTTGGTGTTGGGGGACGCTATGACCCTGATTTAGCCGTGGTTCGGTCCCGTGCCGTGCTTAATGGGAAGAGTGCGAAGCAGGTATGCGATTATGCCAACAAACTGGCAAAGGATGCACCTCGCATCATGGAGGGCTACCGACATTGGATCGCCGCAGGTGGTAAATGATGGGCATGAAGGAAAGGATGCACCCCTCACGATGGGGCACCTCCGTTTGCCAGCTCCTGCGGGGCACGAGCCGCGCCCTCGTTAGAGCGGTTCAGTAGGACGTTGGAGTGGACAAATAGGGACACGCTCTTGCCAGGCCTTGACCGGGACGGAAAAATGGCCTTTGGTCAGCTTGCGCCAAAAAGAAAATAAAAAGCCCGAATAACTAAAAGGTACCGGATTTAACCGGACCACTGATCAATCAAGGGCTCACGTACAAAAGGCGTCTTAAAAAGGAGCTAGGCAATCGGCCAGCCGATGCTCCCAAAAATATGGCCGATAAGGCGCGGCATCCTTTTAAGCGGAGCTCATTCGAGCACTGTGGGATGCCGCGCCAATCTTTGAGAAAGGATTCCATCGTGAGCTCGAAAATGTCGGCCGCGGGAACACAAATTCCCGCTTCAAGATCGTTGGCTATTCAACTCGGGGATAATTCCCCCAAAGCGGCTGCTTCGTGTGCAGGAACTGATATCTCGCTTCCGGATGGTATTCTACCGATGAGGCTTAAGACGGTCGCGATTAAAACTGAGGTTTCGGTAAAGACCGTAAGACGGTGGATTGATCGAGGATGGCTACGGTCCCACAAGATCGGTGGGACACGGGTTGTACGAAGGCGCGATTTGCTGTCGTTTCTTGACCAGCAGGCGGGAGAGGTAACAAAGGAGGCGCCATGAGCTACCGCGTATTCAGGCAAAAGGGGAGTCGTAAGTATCGAGGCCGTTTCCGCCTGGGCGACAATCCTAAGATTCTTGATGTGCCTTTGCATACCGAGATTAAGCACGTAGCCGAGGCTAAGCTCCGGCAGCTGGTCCGGGAAAAAGAGGAGGAACTGGCCGGACTGATAGCGCCAAAGGCAGCACGAGACGCTGCGCGGACGCCCATCGCGAAACATTTGGAAGATTACGTTGCACACCTCAGATCACTGTCGCGTACAAAGAAGCATCTCGCATTTACGAGAAATCGGATTCTAAGGCTCTGCGGGGCTTGCGGCTGGCGATGGGTACGGGATGTATCCCCGGAGGGTTTTAGTCGTTGGGCGGCCAGCCAAGCAGACAAGGGACCCAAAACGCGCAATGAGTACCTTTCCCATATGTCAGCCTTGCTGACCTGGCTAGAGAAGGGTGGGCGCATCGCCGTAAATCCGCTGAAAAAACTAGAGAAGGCGGAAACTAGAGGTCATGAGAGGATCCGCCGAAGAGCGCTAACAGATGCTGAGATCGCGAAGCTGGTCCTCAGGCCAGGGGGAAGGGGTTTGGTCTATTTCTTGGCGTGCTACACGGGCCTTCGCCGTGGCGAAATTAAGGCCCTCCGTTGGGCGGACCTTCACCTTGACCTAGACGACCCATTCGTGTCGGTGCGGGCTGCGACCACAAAAAACCGGGAAATGGCGTACCTGCCATTAGTCAGGGACCTGGCAGACGGACTTAGGGCCGTTCGCGCCGAAAAGGAGAGCCCGACGGGAAAGGTCTTCGGTGCCGGCATTCCCAAGCCAAAGACGTTGAGGAAGGACCTAGAGGCCTGCGGCATTCCGTTCATGGATGATCTTGGGTGCAGGGTTGATTTCCATTCCTTGCGCCACACGTTTGACACGCTGCTTAACCGGATGGGCCTGAGTCCGAGGGCTGTCATGGAGCTGATGCGTCACAGTGACATGCGCCTCTCTACCAAGACGTACATGGACGCATCGCTACTTCCTCTCTTCAGTGAGATGAAGAAGCTACCTTCCCCAATAGCTTCCCTAAAATCTGGGAAACCCTGTCCAAACGAAGGCAAGCCTGTCCAAACGGAGTTTCCACTGTCGGCGTCGAAAATCGTTGATTTCACTCTAGAAATGGAGGCTTTGGCTAAGGCTGTCCCGAGTTGGGAAAACCTGGAAATGGCGGAGAGGGAGGGATTCGAACCCTCGGTACCCTTGCGGGTACACATGATTTCCAATCATGCACATTCGACCACTCTGCCACCTCTCCGTAAATCTTTGAAATCAGTCGCCACACCACGACAAGAAGAGGGACGTATCCTTCCAGGCGATAGGCGGCAGCGAATTGCAGCCGTCAAGCAATGCATCGCGTGCTTCAAGAGCCAAGGCTTAAAAGATCAATAACCCCCTCGCGGGCCGTGCTCGAATACCACAGGCCGTATCTTGGCCTTCGCACCCCTGCGGTCATTCAGCATTCAGGGAACCTCGTAGATCTCCGCTAGTGCGACCCCGGTGTCGCCGCTGGCCCCGGCGATCTGGGCCGTGTAGGCTCCCGGTGGCAATGTCACGAGAATCGCCGAGTCGAGGCTCGATGCGCGGTTCCACGGGAACGCGCCCACCCTTGACGCCGTCGCAGCTATCTGAGGATTGCCCGCCCATCCGCTGTCCGTCTGGAGAAGCGTCGAAGTCTGGTCGGCGTTTTCCCGATAGAGCTTCAGTGCGGGATCTGGCAACGTTCCGGAGACGCCGAAGGTGGCGAGTGCGGGACCCGATGCGCGGACCAGGACCGTCTTTGATGTGGATCCGCCGATCACAAATCCCGCGATGAGGATGTTGACCCCGGACCCGACCTGGACCCGCGTCGACAGGTTGACGAGGCGAGGGGAGGCCGGCGTGTAGGTGGCCGTCGGCGTCGCGTCGTAGACCTCGACGAGCGCCACTCCGGTGTCATTGCTCTGGCCGGCGATTTGCGCGGTATAGTTCCCGCCCGGCAGGTTCTCGAAAAGCGCTGAATCGTGGCTCGTCGGGCTGTTCCATGGGAACGCGCCCACCGCTGCCACGGCGCTCGCGATCATCGGGTTGCCGGCCCATCCGTCGTTTGTCGCAAGGACAGTCGGCGCGGAGTTGAAAAGCTGAAGCTGCGGATCAGGAAGTGTCCCCGCGACGTCAAAGGAGGCGAGCGCGGGTCCGGATCCGCGGATGAGGAGGGCCTCCGTGCCCTCAGTCGCGTGGCCGCCGACCGCAAAACCGGCGATCAGCAGGTTCACCCCGGTTCCGACCGTGGCCCGGCAGGAGAGATTGACCAGCCTTCCAATGTTTGTGGTGGACGAGACGGTGAGCGTGGCTGGGGTGCTCGTCGCGCTCCCCGAAGCGTTGGTGGCGACGCACGTGTACGTGCCCGCATTGGCCGACATCGCCCCCGTGATGACGAGCTGGGGGCCGCTGGAACCGGCAACGGCGCCGCCGTCCGAAAGCGGCTCTCCGTTCAGCGTCCACTGGTATCCTCCGGCGTTCGACGCGGCGGCGAAGACGACGGTCGTGCCGGTGGCGATGGTCTGGGAAACCGGTCCGCTCGTGAACTGCGGCAGGGCCGCCGATGACTGGAAGACAAAATGGGCCGCCGTCAAAGGCGGCAGCGAATAGGTCGCCTGGTTGTTCGCAAGCGCCGCCGGTGCGCGGGCCGTGATGGAGGGGCCGCTGTTGTCGAACGCATACACGCTGGCGCTGGCATAGGCGGCCGAGCCGGCAATCTGGAAGCTCAGGTCGGCCGTCTGGGTGTAGCTCTTGTTCAGCACGACCACGTGGAGGTCACCGGCCGCGTCGACCGACGCATAGGCCGACGTGTTCACCGTGTCGGAATCGGTCTCCGACACCGAGGTGGCTCCGAATCTTCCACCCTGGCCGTCGTAGTTGAGGTACAGGTTGAAGGCGGCGGCGGTGTACACGGGCGGGGGCGGATCATGGAGAATCCAGACGCAACCGAGGTACACCCCGAATTTTCCAAAGATACCGAGGACGTCGGCCTGGGCGATGCCGCCCGAGATGTTGCTTTCGCCGCCATAGCTGTATTCCGTGAACGACAGCTTCGTGCCCGGGTAGCGGGCGTTGATCGAGGCCTGGATGTTCGGGATCCACGGCAGGAACTGGGAGAAGTACTGCTGCACCCAGCTGTTTTCCACGTAGGTCGGGTCCCAGAGGACCCGCGGAGCCTGGACCCTGTCCATGTCGCTCGCCTTATCGGAGAAATCGGTCTGGGTTGTGATGGATTGGTCGGGGCCCGACCCTGAGATGTTCTCGTCGCTGTAGCGGTGAAGATCGAGCACGTCGATGAGACGGGTCCCTGTTGCGATCGAGGCCCGGCTCATCTGGTCGAGGTAGTAGTCGATGAACCATCGAAATCCCGTCGACGTCTGCAGTGCGGGCCAATCGGGCGCGTTCTGGAACGTGAAGTAGGACTCGCTGCCGTAAAGCACCGGCCCAAGGACCTCCGCGGTGGGATCCATCCGCTTGATCGTCGTGGCCAGGGCCACCGACTTCGACACTTCCTCCGCGCATGTCGTCTGCGCAGGATGGAGATAGGGATGGGTCGAGGGCCAGAGCGCGGGCTCATTGTCGAGGTCGTAGCCCTTGACCCCGGTCGCCCCGGAACCCGGTCCGTACCGGGAGACGAGGAGGTTCAGCACCTCGTCCATGTACACGGTGCCGTCGGTCAGGTTGGGCGATGCGGGGAACACTCCCCCGGGAGTGTTGTTCTGGACGAAATCCCATCGGGACGAGGGGGCCGCCTGTGCGGCAGTGACCGGGCCGTTCTCGTCGGCTGCGACGTAGCCGGCCATCTGAAGGGTCAGTACGGTGTAGGGAACTCCGAGCGACAGGGATGCGTCGTGAAACGTCGTGAGCGCGATCGCAGGCGTCGCCTGCTCGCCGGCCGGCAGCTCGTCCACGAGGTAGTTGTCGCTATTGTTGATGTAGTCGGTTCCGGCATTGGAGGCATTGGTCTCCCAATTGTATCCCGTCAGGCGGTCCCCACCGAACCGCCGTGCGCCCGGGGTCGAAACTCCGGACAGGTCCTGGTTGGTTCCATAGACGTAGGGGCTGATCGGCAGCCTGCCGGAGCCGGGATCAACGCTGATCTGGATCGACAGATCAGCGCCGGCCGCGGGAAGGGCCAGGATCAATGCGAACCAGAATGGGCGTCTTACGGACATGAAAATGGCGCGTTCCGTTTGGGGCTCCCGGCCGACCGCCGAGGCGTGCCGGGACGGTGAGTGACGATAGTGCCGCCGAACCGGATTGTCCAACTCCGGCATGGGCGGCCGCCTCTCCGGGTGCCCGACCATCGAGGTGTCCGTCGGGCGCAAAGGAAGAGCAAAGGCCAAGGGGCGGGGGAGGGTCAAACGGAATCTCCGGGTGCCGTTCTCGTCGATCCGGACGTTATTTGCCGAGCGCGACAAAACCTTCTTGCGCGGCCTTACCCGCCCGGTACGGTGGGGTGGTTTTTGCCCAAATTCGACCATGGTCTCCGCCAACACTGAACTGACCTACAACAGCAAGATAGAGGGTGACGTGATCGTCTCCCGGGCGGACTCGGTCATCAACTGGATCCGGTCAAATTCGATGTGGCCGATGCCGATGGGCCTCGCCTGCTGCGCGATCGAGCTCATGGCGACGGCCGCCAGCCGGTTCGACATCGCCCGCTTCGGCGCCGAGGTCATGCGGTTTTCGCCCAAGCAATCCGACGTGATGATCGTCGCGGGCACGGTGACCTACAAGATGTCCTCGGCGCTTCGACGGATCTACGACCAGATGTCCGAACCGAAGTGGGTCATCGCGATGGGGGCCTGCGCGAGCACCGGCGGCATGTACCGGAGCTATGCGGTCCTCCAGGGCGTGGACCGGATCGTCCCGGTGGACGTGTACGTGAGCGGCTGCCCCCCGCGGCCTGAGGCACTTTTGGACGCACTTATCAAACTTCAGGAAAAGGTGAAGCGGGAGCCGTCCGCGAGCAAACTTCTCTCGGCCTGATGCCCGCAGGACTTGACGCCGTCACAGCGCTCAAAGGCAAGTGGGCCAGCGTGACCGATCGCGCGAGCCTCGATCACCCGGCAATCAACGTACCGGCGCCCGACCTCCTGGCCGTGCTCGGTTCCCTCAAGCAGGACCATCGGTTTGACATGCTGGTCGACATTTCGGGTGTCGACTGGGCCGATCGCTCGAAACCGCGGTTTACGGTGGTCTACCATGTTTTTTCGACGGCGACGCACGAATATGTCCGCGTGGCCGCCGACTGCGCGGACGATGCGGCTCCCGAGGTTCCCAGCGCCACGGGGCTGTGGCCCGGGGCCGACTGGCATGAGCGAGAGGCCTTTGACATGTTCGGGATCCGCTTCACGGGCCATCCCGATTTGCGCCGGATTCTCATGTGGGACGGGTATCCCCATTTTCCTCTCCGCAAGGATTTCCCGCTCGCGGGCATCGAAACGGTGCTGCCGGATGCCGAGGTGGTCGCGGAGACCAAGACCGGCGCGATTGCGGCCCCCATGATGGGCGGACCCTTTGTGGCCGCGCCGGGCCAGTTGAACATGAGCGAGGCCGAGCCCAGGGCGAAGGATGAGAGCTGGACGGAGCGCCGCCCAAAACCGGACGTTTGACGCCGAACGCCGCCATGCCCGCCGAATACGCCTTTCCGGATTCCGCCGCCAAGACCGCGCATGGCGAGTTTGAGACGGAAAAAATGTCCCTGTCGATGGGACCGTCCCACCCGTCGACGCACGGCGTGCTGCGGATCCAGATGGAGCTCGACGGGGAGGTGGTGACGAAGGCGGATCCCGTGGTGGGCTACCTCCACAGGGGCGACGAAAAGATCGCGGAGAACATGACCTACAACCAGTTCGTCCCCTACACGGACCGCCTTGACTACCTGGCGCCGCTGGCGAACAACATGGCGTACGCGATCGCGGTCGAGAGGCTGGCGAAGCTCGAGGTGCCACCCCGTTGCCAGGCGATCCGCGTGATCACGGCGGAAATGGCGCGGATATCGGCCCATTTGCTTGGCCTCGGGGCCTTCGGCATCGATGTCGGGGCGTGGACGGTGTTCCTCTACTCGTTCACGGAACGGGAAAAGCTCTACAAGCTCTTCGAGGAACTGACGGGGGCCCGGTTCACAACGAGTTACACGAGGATCGGCGGCGTCGCGCGCGACGTGCCTGAGGGATGGACGGGCCGCGTGGACGCCTTCTGCGAGCAATTTTTACCCTTGCTGGAGGAAATCCTGAACCTGCTCACCCGAAACCGGATATTTGTGGACCGAGCGGCCGGCGTTGGCGTGATCTCGAAGGAGGACGCCATCGCCTACGGGCTCACCGGGCCCAACCTCCGCGCATGCGGCGTGCCCCTCGACCTGCGCAAGGACAAGCCCTACAGCGGCTATGAGCAGTACGAGTTCGACGTGGCCGTCGGGACAAAGGGGGACGGCTACGACCGGTACCTGGTTCGCGGCGAGGAAATGCGCCAGTCGGTGCGGATCATCCGGCAGGCCATCGCCAAGTTCCCCGGCGGCGCGTGGTACGCGGAGGATGCCAAGCGCATCATCGCGCCGCCCAAGTCCAAGGTCCTCACCTCGATGGAGGAGCTGATCCAGAACTTCATGATCGTCACCGAGGGACCCCTGATGCCTGCGGGCGAGGTCTACTTTGAGGCGGAGAACCCGAAGGGCGCCCTCGGATTCTACATCGTCTCCAAGGGCGGCGGGGTACCGTGGCGCCTGAAAATCCGCGCTCCGTCCTTCTGCAACCTTTCGATCCTTCCCAAGGTGTGCGTGGGCGCGATGGTGTCGGACGTCGTGTCGATCCTCGGCTCCCTCGACTTCGTGATGGGCGAATGCGACCGATGATGAACCTGCGCCCAGAAACCCTCCGGGAGATCGACGAGGTGATCCCGCACTACCCGCAGAAGCGGAGCGCCGCGCTTCCCCTGCTTCACCTGGTCCAGGAGGACGCCGGTTACATTTCCGGCGAGGCGATCGAATGGATCGCGGCCCGGCTGGAGCTTCAACCGATCAACATTTACGAGCTGGTCACCTTCTACCCGATGTTCCGGCAGAAGCCGATCGGCCGCCGGCACATCAAGGTCTGCCGCACCCTTTCCTGCGCGATCATGGGCGCCTACCGCACATGCGCGGAATTCCAGAAGCAGTTTGCCACGGGTCTCGGTGACGTTTCCCCCGGCGGCGAGGTCACGGTCGAGTTCGTCGAATGCCTCGCCAGTTGCGGGACGGCCCCAATCGTGATGATCGACGATACGCTGCACGAGAAGGTCGACGTCGCGAAAGCCCGGGCGCTCTCGGACCAGATCAAGGCGGAGGCCCCGTCGCGCGCGGAAACCCCCTTGTCCGGCTGATATGCCAGCACCCGTTCAAAATCGTTTGATTTTCAAGCACATCGGCGAAGATGGCTATACGGCGGACCTTGCGTGCTACCAGCGCAACGGCGGCTACGAGGTCCTGAAGAAGGCCGTGCTGCGCAAGCCGGAGGAACTCGTCGACGAGGTGAAGAAGTCCGGCCTGCGCGGGCGGGGTGGGGCGGGATTTCCCTGCGGGGTGAAGTGGTCGCTCCTGGACCGCAAGAGCGGCAAGCCGATCTACCTCGTCGTCAACGCCGACGAGTCGGAGCCGGGCACGTTCAAGGACCGCTATATCATCCACCAGGATCCGCATCAGCTGATCGAGGGGATCATGATCACGTGCTTCGCGAACAAGGTGGAGCGGGCCTTCATCTACATCCGCGGCGAATTCCCGGACGGGGCCAAGATCCTCGAGAAGGCGATCGCCGAGGCGCGGGCTGCGGGCTTCGCCGGAGCGAACATCCTCGGGACCGGTTACGGGTGCGAGATCTACGTCCACCGCGGCGCGGGCGCCTACATCTGCGGCGAGGAGACCGGGCTCATCGAGTCCCTGGAGGGCAAGCGGCCCTACCCGCGCATCAAGCCGCCTTATTTCCCGGCCGTCCTCGGCCTCTATCAATGCCCGACGATCGTCAACAATGTGGAGACACTCTGCCACGTGAAGCACATCGCCGCAATGGGCGGCGAGGCGTATGCCAAGATCGGGACCCCGGGCAACACGGGGACGCGGATCCTCTGCGTCTCGGGCCAGGTTCAGCGGCCGGGCTACTACGAGTTCGAGGTTGGCAAGGTGACGATGGGGCAGCTGCTCAATGACGTGTGCGGCGGCCCGCTTCCCGGGCGCACGTTCAAGGCGGTCATCCCGGGCGGCTCCTCGGCGAAGGTCCTCAGGTTCGGCGAGCGCTACAAGGGCAAGCGGAAGGTGGGAGCCGACATGGTCGAGTACGACTGGGGCGTCGAGGATATCCCGATGGATTTCGACTGCCTCGCCATGATCGGCTCCATGGGCGGATCGGGAGGAGTCATCGTGATGGACGACTCCGTCAGCATGGTCGAGGCGCTCGGCAACATCAACGCGTTCTATTCCCACGAGAGCTGCGGCCAGTGCACGCCCTGCCGCGAGGGTTCGATCTGGATGAAGAAGATCACGGCGCGCATGGTGCACGGCGAGGCCAGGCCGGAGGACGGCGCGCTGCTGAAGAGCGTGGCCGACCAGATCGCGGGCCGGACGATCTGCGCGTTCGGCGAGGCCTGTGCATGGCCGACCCAGAGCTTCATCGCCAAGTTTGGCGACGAATTCAAGGGCTACGCCAAGTCGAAGCAGGAACCGAGGGCCGAAGGCGTGCCCGAGCTCGTCTGAACCCTCCCTCGCCGATGATCCAGCCCGCCTCACCCGAACTCATCACCGTCAACATCGACGGCCGGGAAATCGCGGTTCCGAAGGGGACCAACGTGATCGAGGCCGCGCGGCGCCTCGGCGTCGACGTGCCCTATTACTGCTACCACCCCAAGCTCACGGTGGTCGGAAACTGCCGGATGTGCCTTGTCGAGATGGGCACGCCGGCCGTGGACCCGGCGACGAAGGCTCCCGTCATGGATCCGGCGACCGGCAAGCAGCGGATCAACTGGTCGCCGAGGCCGACGATCGGGTGCGCGACGAACGCGTTGCCCGGCCTGCACATCCGAACGACGAGCCCGCTGGTCAAGGACTGCCGCGAGGGCGTCATGGAATTTCTCCTCATCAACCACCCGCTCGACTGCCCGATCTGCGACCAGGCGGGCGAATGCAAGCTCCAGGAACAGTCGGCCGGCTACGGGCGCGGATATTCGCGCTACATCGAGCACAAGAATGTGAAGCCCAAGCGGACGCTGCTCGGCCCTCGGGTCATGCTGGATGACGAGCGCTGCATCCTGTGCTCGCGCTGCATCCGGTTCTCGAAGGAAATTGCGAAGGATGATGTCCTCGGATTCGTGGACCGCGGCAGCTACAGCACCCTGACGTGCTATCCCGGCCGGAAGCTCGACAACAACTATTCGCTCAACACGGTCGACATCTGCCCGGTCGGGGCCCTGACGAGCACGGACTTCCGCTTCAAAATGCGCGTCTGGTTCCTTAAGCAGACGAACAGCATCGACACGGAATCGAGCGTGGGAGCAAACACGGTGGTCTGGTCCCGCGAGGGCGCGGTTTACCGCATCACCCCAAGGCAGAACGACGGGGTGAACGACACGTGGATGGCCGACAGCGGGCGCATCCTCTACAAGGATATCCGCTCGCAGGGGAGGCTCGATTCCATCCGGCTGGGCGGTGCGGAGAGCGCGCTGGAGATGGCGGTCAAGGCGGTCGCGGATCTGCTCAAGAGGGGAGGCGCCGCGGTGGTCGGGTCGGGCCGGAGCTCGGTGGAGGAGCAGTTCCTGTCGAGAAAGCTCGCCGACGCCCTGGGGGCGAAGGCTTGGATTGTAGGGCGGGCGGGGCAGGGCGATGGGATCCTCGTCTCGGCGGACCGCAATCCCAATGTGCGCGGCGCCCTGGTCACCGGCCTTGTGGCCGGTGTGCCGTCGCCTTCGCTCGAGTCGCTCGGCGAGCTGATCGATTCCGGGGCCGTGGTTTCGGTCGTCTCCGTCGGTGAGGACCTGGCCGCGGCCGGTCTCACGGCGGCGCAGCTTGCAAAGGTCTCGGTCGTCTACCTCGGGACCCATGCGAATGCGACCAGCGCCGCCGCCCGGGTCGTTTTCCCCACGCTCACGGTTTTCGAGAAGCATGGTACGTTCATCAACCAGCAGTTCCGGATCCAGCGCTTTGCCAAGGCGGTGCCGGGCGTCGCCGGCGCCACGGACGACTTGGTCGTGCTTGCGAAGCTTCTGGCCGCGGCGGGCGGACCCCGGCTGGGCGCGGAGATCGGCCCCCTTTGGACGGTCCTCGCCGCCGAGGTCCCCGCGCTGGGGACGATGACGTATGCCGACATTCCGGACACGGGACTCCTCGTTGACGGAACCCCGTGGGCGCACCTTCGGTTTGCGGAGGGCCCTGGCCTCCATTTCAAGCCTCCAGAGCCGGCGACGAAGGAGGCCAGCCATGGCTGACCTTTTCTTCGGGCTTCCCTCCGCTGTCCAGGCCCTGCTGAAGGGCCTTGCGGTCATCCTCGTCATTTTTCCGATCGCCGCCGCGTGCTCGATGGCGGAGCGCAAGGTGTCGGCCTGGATCCAGGGCCGGCCGGGACCGAACCGGGCGCTCCCGCCGTTCCTCGCCTGGATCCCGGGAATCGGAATCCTGCAGCGCCTCGGGGTCTTCCATCTCGCGGCGGACGGGGCGAAATTCGTGTTCAAGGAGGAACCGCTTCCCGACCACGTCCACAAGTTCTACTATACGCTGGCGCCCGTCGTGGCGATGGTGCCCGCGTTCACCACGGTGACCGTCGTGCCCTTCGGCGCCTACCTGGTCGACGGCGCGGTGATCCCGCTCACCCTTGCGAACGTCGACGTCGGGATCCTGGCGGTGTTTGCCGTCTCCTCGCTCGGCATCTATTCGCTGATCCTCGCGGGCTGGGCCTCGAATTCGAAATATCCCTTTCTTGGCGGGGTCCGCGCCTCGGCCCAGCTCATCTCCTACGAGCTCTCGATGACCCTGTCCGTGCTTCCGGTGTTCCTATGGGTGAACGCGCCCGGGTCTTCGGGCAGCCTGAGCCTCGCGCGCGTCGTGGAGTTCCAGAGCGGGACGGGGCTGGGATGGGGATCGGCCTGGTTCGTCTTCACGATGCCGGTCTCGGCGCTGATCTTTGCCATCGCGCTCTTCGCGGAGACGAACCGGCAGCCGTTCGACATGCCCGAGTCCGAGTCCGACCTGGTGGGCGGATTCCACACGGAATACGGCGCGTTCAAGTGGTCGCTCTTCTTCGTCGCGGAATATGCCAACATGATCGTCGGCTCGGCAGTGTTCGCGCTATTGTTCCTCGGCGGTTGGAATCCTCTGCCCGGGCTCCCGCTCGCGTCCCTCCTCGAGGGGCTGCGCCACGCCACCGGCTCGGAGCTCTGGCTCCGCCCGCTGGCGGCGGGGCTGATCTCGATCGCGATCTTCCTGGCGAAAATCCTCGCGACCCTGTTCGTGTTCATGTGGGTCCGCTGGACCGTTCCGCGCTTCCGCTACGACCAGGTGATGAAGATCGGCTGGCAGAAGCTGCTTCCCCTCTCGATCGCCAACCTGATCGCCTACACGATCGGGATTTATTTCCTTCAATCGTAGCGCGACCCCTTCCCATGGCCGTCATCCAAGTCCAACGAAAATCGCTCACCCTGGCGGAGCGCGTGTACCTGCCGCAGATCTTCGGCGGGATGATGACGACGCTTAAGCACCTCCTGCGGCCGGCGGAGACGATGGAGTACCCCGAGCAGCGGCCGGCCATCCCCCCCGGTTACCGCGGCGTGCCGACGCTCGTCAAGGACCCGAACGGCCGCGAGAAGTGCGTGTCCTGCCAGCTCTGCGAGTTCGTCTGCCCGCCGAAGGCGATCCGCATCACCCCCGGCTCCATTCCGGCGGGCGCCCCCAATGAACAGGTCGAGAAGGCGCCGCAGGCCTTCGACATCGACATGCTCCGGTGCATCTACTGCGGCCTGTGCGAGGAGGTGTGTCCGGAGGAGGCCATCTTCCTGCAGAACCAATACTCGATGTCCGGGTACAGCCGCGCCGAGATGGTCAATCACAAGGACCGCCTCTACGAGCTTGGAGGGACCCTCCCGGACAAGCACTTCAAGTGGGACGTCAAGAAGTCTGCCGAGGAAAGCGGCAACGACCGCCACTAGGGCGCATCGAGATGGAACACGCGGCCTTCATCAGCCTTTCCGTCCTCACGCTGGCGTGCGCTCTCGGCGTCGTCTTAAGCAAGAACGCGGTGAACGGCGCGATGTGCCTGCTCCTGTGCCTCGCGGGGATCGCGGGCCTCTTCGTCCAGCTGCACGCCTACCTTCTGGCATTTCTCCTGGTGCTCGTCTACGCGGGCGCGGTGGTCGCGCTTTTCCTCTTCATCGTGATGCTCCTCGACATGCAGGGGGGCCAGCCCTGGAGGTTCCGGCGCCTGCAGTCGCTGGCCGGATTCGTCGCAGCGGCGCTCCTCATCACCGGCCTCAACCTGATCGCGGAGCGCGGGCGGCTTGGGGACGGCGCGCCGGTCGGCCACGAGGTCGGGTCCTCGCTCAAGCTCTACGCCTACCAGCTCTTCACGACCTACCTCCTGCCGGTCCAGGTGATGGGCTTCCTTCTGCTGATCTCGATGCTCGGCGTCATCGTCCTCAGCCGGCGGGCCGCTGAAGGGGAGCCTTCCAAATGACGCCGACCCTCGACGCCTACGTGATCCTCAGCTCCGCGCTTTTTGCGATCGGCTTCTTCGGAGTCCTCGTCCGGCGCAACACACTGGTCGTTTTCATGTGCCTCGAGCTCATGCTGGTGGCGGCGACGCTGGCGCTCGTCGCCTTCTCGCGCTTCAACGGGACGGAGGACGGCGATATCTTCGTGTTTTTTATCCTCACGGTGGCGGCCGCGGAGGTCGCGGTGGGGCTGGCGATCATCGTGGCGCTCTTTCGCACGCGCCAGACCGTCCAGGTGGACCAGCTGGATTCCCTGAAGCACTGAGCCGCGATCCATGACGCCCCTCCATCTGGCACTCTGTGTTCTCCTGGCGCCGCTCGCCTCGGCGGCTTTGATCGCGCTGTTTTTGCGCCGGAAGGGAACGATGGCGGCGACCGTGTCGGTGGCCGCCGCCGTCTTTGTCGCCGGCGGCGCCTTGGCCCTCGCATTCGGGGGGGCCCGTTTTTCGGATGCCTCGTGCGAGTGGCTCAGGTTCGGGTCGTTCTCGATCTCGCTCGGGTTCAAGTATGACGACCTTGCGGCGCTGATGCTCAGTATCGTCGGCGTGGTAGGCCTGTGCGTGCACGTCTTCTCGCTCGGCTACATGCACGACGACGCCGCGAAAGCGCGGTTTTTCGGCGGCCTCTCGATCTTCATGTTCTCGATGACCGGCATCGTGCTAGCCGACAACCTATTCATGATGTTCATCTTCTGGGAGCTGGTCGGATTCAGTTCCTACCTCCTCATCAACCACTGGCATGAGCGGAAATCCGCGTCAGACGCGGCGAAGAAAGCTTTCATCGTGAATCGGGTGGGGGACTTCGGTTTCCTGCTGGGGATCATCCTGTGCTACTGGGCGAACGGCACCGTCAACCTCACGGAGCTGGGCAACCATTCGCCTGTTTTCAGCCGGCTGATCCCCCTCCTTCTCTTCTGCGGCGCCGTCGGGAAGTCGGCGCAGCTTCCCCTGCAGGTCTGGCTCCCCGACGCCATGGAGGGCCCGACGCCCGTCTCCGCGCTGATCCACGCCGCCACGATGGTGGCGGCCGGCATCTACATGCTGTGCCGCATCGAGGTCCTCATGGTGCCCCAGGCCCTTCACGTGATCACCTGGGTCGGGGCGCTCACGGCGCTTTATGCCGCCCTGTGCGCGGTGACCCAGCGCGACATCAAGAAGGTCCTCGCCTACTCGACGCTTTCCCAGCTCGGATACATGGTCGCGGCATTCGGGCTGGGTTCGGTGGGGGCGGCGATGTTTCACCTGACCACCCACGCGTTCTTCAAGGCGCTCCTCTTCCTGGGCTCGGGCTCCGTGATCCTCGCATGCCACCATGAACAGGACATCTTCCGGATGGGCGGACTCAGGAGGAAGATGCCGCTCACCTTCTGGACCTTCACGATCGCCGTTGCGGCCATCATCGGACTTCCCGGTCTCGCGGGCTTCTTCTCCAAGGATGCTATCCTCGCGCTTGCGTACGGGAACAACCCCGCGGTTTTCGCGGTTCTAGCATTCACGGCCGTCCTGACCGCATTCTACATGCTCCGGCTTTGGAAGATCGTGTTTCTGGGCAATCCGAGGAGCGAGAGCGCGGACCACGCGCACGAGAGCGGGATCTCGATCACCGCGCCGCTCGTCCTTCTCGCGGCGCTCTCGATCATTGGAGGGTACACCCACGCCTATCCCAGCGCCTTTGAGGGCGTGTTTTCGCGGATTCCGGAGGCGGCGGGGGCCACGCACGCGATCATCTTCGCCGTCAGCATCGGGGTGCTGGTCGTCGGCGCCGGTACGGCGCTCGCCTTCTACGCGACGGACGGGAGGGACGCTCTCGAGGAGAAGGCGCCGGCCGCTTTCCGGTTTCTGGGCGAGCTGAGGACCTCATTCGATTCGGTTTACGACTATTATGTCGCGAAGATCCAGCAGCGGGGCGCCATGATCCTCAATTTTGTCGATATCATGGGCTTGGGCGGCCTCGTCGTCCGGGGCCTCGGGGGCGCCGCGGAGATCGTGGGGTTCGGCCTTCGGGCGCTCCACACCGGCCGTCTCAGCAACTACGTGTACTGGTTCCTTTTCGGAGTGGTGGTGTTCTGGGCCTTTGCCGCAGGCGTCCTCTGATACCGCCATGAGCCCCTTTCCCTTTGATCCGCTTCTGGTTTCCGTCGCCGCTCCGCTCGCGGTGGCGGCCTCCATCGCCGTGGGACTCCCGAAGCGGTTCGCGGTGAAGCTCGCCTACCTGGGATTCGCGCTCCCGGCGCTGATGGCGATTGGGGTCTGGTGGTCGTTCGGGTCGGCGGCCAAGGAAATCCACGGCTACGCTTTTCTTTCCAACTATTCCACCGGCCTGGACAGCCTGGGAATCGGGCTGAAGCTCGGCATCAACGGAATCTCGCTTCCGATGTTCGTCCTGGCCGGCCTCGTGGGCTTCGCGGCCGGCCTATATGCGATCCAGTCGAATGCGGAGCGGATGAAGACCTACCTGCTGCTGCTGCTGGTCATGCAGGCGGGCCTCATGGGGACGTTCGCGAGCGTCAACGTGTTCTTCTTCTATTTTTTCCACGAATTGGCGCTCGTTCCGACCTTCATCATGGTGGGCGTCTGGGGCGGCCGCGATCGGAGCTATGCCGCGATGACCATGACGATCTACCTGACGCTGGGCGCGATGCTTTCCCTCCTCGGCCTTCTCTCCATCTACGTGAGGAGCGGTGCGGACAGTTTTGACCTTATGGCGCTGCGCGACGCGCTGGCTGCGCAGCCGCTCGCCGACGTCGCGCAAAAGCATATCTTCGGGCTGCTGCTATTCGGTTTCGGGATTCTTGTTTCGCTGTGGCCCTTCCATTCCTGGGCGCCGCTCGGGTACGGGGCCGCCCCCAGCTCGGCAGCGATGCTGCACGCGGGCGTATTGAAGAAATTCGGCCTCTACGGCCTCCTGCAGATCGCCCTTCCGCTCCTTCCGGTCGGCGCGTCGCACTGGAGCACCTTCCTCGGCGTGCTCGCCGGCGTGGGCAACGTGCTGCTGATCGGGCTCGTGACGATGGCCCAGCGGGACCTGAAGCAGATGGTCGGATACAGCTCGGTCATGCACATGGGCTATGCCTTCCTCGGAATCGCGACCGGCTCCGTCCTTGGGGCGGGCGGCGTCGTCATGCTCATGGTGGCCCACGGATTTTCGGTCGCCCTCCTCTTCCTGCTTTCGACGAGCGTATTTCACCGCACCCACACCTTTGACATGGCGCACATGGGTGGCCTGGCGCAGAAGGCGCCCGTGCTCGCCGCCCTTTTCATCGCAGCGACCTTCGCCAGCATCGGGCTTCCGGGATTCGCGAATTTCTGGGGTGAGCTTCCGATCTTTGTCTCCCTCTGGAATTTCTCGCATGCGCTGACGGTGGTGGCATTGACCGGGACGGTGGTCTCGGCGGTCTACGGTCTTCGCGCCGCGGCCCGGATCTTCTTCGGGCCCCCGTCAGAGGCGTTCGCGCGGGTGGCTGAGGCCAACCCGACCTCCGACCTCGCCTGGAGCGAAAAGCTTCCCGCTCTTATTCTCATTGGCGCCCTGCTCTTCGTCGGAATCTGGCCCAAATCGTTCTCGATCGGGATCGACCGGGCGCTGGCCAGCGCCCCCGCAGCCCTGGCGACCCGCCGATAGGCGTAACCTGGACGCCGACCCATGGACCCCCACCTCCAATCCGCTCTCGACATTCGGTTGCTCGGCTTCGGCAACGTTTGGAGTGCGATCTGGCCGGAGCTCTCGCTTGGATGCCTTGCGCTGTCGCTGCTCGTCCTGGAAATCCTGCTTCCAAAGGCCGCGCGCGGGCACATCGCGATGATCTCGATCGTGGGCCAGCTCGGCATCCTCGCCACGCTCCTGACCCGCATCGACGCGCCCGATCAGGCCACCTTCAACGGCCTCCTCATGCTGAACCATTCGGGCCAGCTGATGCGCGTCTTCTTTCTTATTACCTCGATTTTCGTCTCAATTCTGGCGCGCGAGAGCCTGTCGAAGCAGCCGGTGCCGCGGGTCGAGTTCCACCACATCGTCCTCGTGGTCGCGGCGGCGATGATGCTGCTGGTTGAAAGCCGCAATTTCGTGATGCTTTTTGTCGCCCTGGAGACCTTGACCGTCGGGCTGTACATTCTCGTGAGCTATTACCGCTCCAACCCGAGGACCCTTGAGGCGGGCCTGAAATACGTCGTGATGGGGGCCTTGAGCTCGGCCCTGCTTCTTTTTGGAATCGTGCTGCTCTACGGCGTCGCAGGCAGCCCGGGCCTGGCCGGCCGAACCGTCGAGGCGATGCAATACGCCGGTCTGCGCCCGTTCCTTGAGGCCAACCCGCACAATTTCCTCGCGTCGGCCGGCATCGTACTCGTCCTTTCGGGCTTCGCGTTCAAGATCGGCGCCGTCCCCTTCCAAATCTGGATACCGGATGTCTATCAGGGCGCGCCCACGCCGGTGACCGCGCTCCTTGCGGTCGGCTCCAAGGCGGCGGGCTTCATCGTCCTGCTGGTCCTTGTTACCGAAGTCTTCGGGGCCTACGCGTGGCTCGTCGGGCCCGTGCTGACCCTCATGGCCGCGGCGACCCTCCTCTTTGGCAACTTGGCCGCGCTCAAGCAGCGCAATGTCAAGCGGCTGATGGGACTCTCCGGTGTTTCCCATGCGGGGTTCATCCTTTTGGCCGTCGTTTCGGCGGCCGGCGCACCGATGGCGATGGGCGCGGTGTACTTTTACCTGTACGCGTACCTGATCGCGTCCTTCGCGGTGTTTGGCGTGATGACGGTCCTCGCCGGACCCGACGACACGGATCAGGATCTCGGCAGTTATTCCGGGCTGGCGAAGGCGAGCCCATTTTTGGCAGGGGTTCTGGCCTGCGGTCTCGGATCGCTTGCAGGCATTCCTCCCTTTGCGGGATTCATGGGAAAGCTATTGGTTTTTGTCGCCGCCTACAGGGCCGGCCATTACGGGCTTCTCGCTGTCGCGATCGCCGGAGTGGTCATCTCCATCTATTATTACTTCGGGTGGATTCGCGCCGCCTACTTCAGCGACGAGGCCCCCGTGCGCCCGGATTCGGCCGAACGCGCCCGAGCCGGCGCCGGGCTGACTTTGCGGCTCGCGCTCGTGGTCCTGGTCGTCGCCTCGATCGTCCTCGGATTTTACCAGGGTTCGCTCGGCGGCTGGCTACTGGGACGCTGAGAGCCGGGCGTTGGCGCCCAGCTCCCAATGTGAGTCCATCACGGGCGCGGACAAAGCCTAGCGCCAATGGCCTTCCGTCCAGGCATAATGGCCGCCGCGACGGTCCCAGTGGCCGGCCTCCCATCCACCGCCCGGATGGAAGTGGGGATGGCGGTCATAGCGCCCGTTCAGCCAAACCCATCCGTGGTTCCAGTGCCAATGTCCCCCTATCCAGAAAAAGTCGGGTCCCGGCGCTATAGGAATTGCTTCAAAGATCGGGGCGGGCGGTGCCTCATTTGCGATCACCTCGATCTGGCCGCCGGGAAACGGCGGGGGAGCGCCCGGGACGACGTAGCGCCCCTCGATCCAGACCCATCCGTTGCCGCGCTGGTCCCAGTGTCCGGGAATCCACTCCGTGCCGGGCTGGGCCGGATATTCCCAGCGACCGTTCCTCCATTCCCAGCGTTCGTGGTGCCAAGCCCAGTGGCCCCGGATCCAAATGTACCCGGGTCCGGGCGTAAAGGGCACCGTCTCGAAGCGTTCCGGTGGTGGCTGGCCTTGGACGACAACTTCGGGGCCGCCAATTGTGACGCCGATGTCGACGCTGGCGCGGGCCGCAAGGGGCGCAGCGGCGCAGGCGAGGGCGAGAAGGGATATTTGGGTCAGTTTCATGGGTGGGAAGGGTACGATAGGGGTGGGATTACCCCAAATTAGACGCCAGATCCGGGAAAATGTTACACCCCCAATGGCGTCGCGGCCCGGCGGGACGGCGAACCCAATTTTTTGCTCCACTGCCGTTTCCGGAATTGTTTCCGCCTCTAATAGCTGCCTCATTTGTCGGAATGATGAAGGTTACCGGGCTTGCCCTGGTCCCGCCCCCGAGCGCAGCAGATCTCCCCAAAGTGACGCCCGAACTGCTGGCGTCGGTGCTGGCGCGCTATTCGCGCAGCACCGAAGGCATCGGCGCCATCCTTGCGAAGGTGGACGTTTCGAATCCGGACGCCTCGATCGACCGGATCCTGAAGTTTGTGGATTACGGCCACGCGTCCATTGGCGGCCTCACCGGCGGCCTTGCGGTCGCGCTCGACGGCGTATCGATGTGGCTGGCGTACAAACTATTTGAGATCGCGCAGATGGCGGATGGACAGGAGTCGAGCACGCGCTACATCGCTATGGATCCCACGAACATCCCTTCCGCCGCCGAACTGGGGATTCCGGACGACCTTGCGACGCGATGGCGCGACATCCTCGCTCGCTCCTTTGCGGCCTATAATGCCGAATACGCCCGCCTGGACGCCCTTGCGGTGGCGGAGCCGGAGCGGGTGCGTTTTCCAAGGGAAGCCAAGCCGGCCGTGGTCGCGCGCATCCGGAAAAACTATGCCCTGGACCGAGCGCGGTATTTTATCCCGTTTGCCACGCGAACCAACATCGGCCTCGTTCAGACGTCCCGCATGTGGGCCGTGACGGTGAAGCAGCTCGACTCGCTTCCGCAGCCGGAAGCGCGCGCCGCCGCGGCGCTGGTCCGCGACGAGCTGCTGAAACAGTCGCCCAGGCTCATGAGGCACAGCTACGCCGAAAAATCGTTTGAGGAGCAGGCCCGCCAGGAGCTCGGCGCCTCGCTCAGGATGGGGCTGGAGCGCCTCAGCCACGCTCCTCTCGCTGACGAAGTTTGGGTAAAAGTCGATCGGTCCACTCCGCCCTGGTATGCCGAGTCACAGCCCATTTCCGAGGCGCTCAGGCACCGCTCAAACCGATACGGCCAGCAGGGCCAGGCGACCCGGCGCATGCGCGTCACCTTCGCATGGAACAACATGGCGCTCGCTGAATTGCGGGATTTGAACCGACATCGCACGGGAAATCGATCGACGCCCCTCGTCCAGGGGGGATTTTACCTGCCACCGGAGATTCGGCGAGCCGATCACCATGCACTTCTGGATGATCAAATGGCACTTACGCGTGAACTTATGGAGCGCGGGTCAGGCGCCTACGTCTATTCACTGCTTCTGGGCGCGCAAACGCCCTTTGAGCATGGGACCCACGCCGACAAGTTCATCTACGAAGCGGAGTTGCGCACGGGAATGGGCGCCCACTTCCGCTACGCGGAACATCTGGGTGCGGCCTTGCGCGCATTCCATGAGCAGGTGCCCGAGGCACGGGAATGGGTTGTCGAGGGTACGGCGGAACCCGAATAAGCCGATTCGGCCATTGGTACGCAGCGAATTAAAGGTTGCTGCAATCAGTTGGCGACGCCACGAAAGAGGCGAGTTTCAATGAAATCACCGGCCGTCCTTTTCCAGCGGGCCCACATGGCCTGAAAGCATGTTCCGGGTCCTCCAGTACAACATGCAGTTTGGCATGGGATGGAACAGCGCAACTCCGGACAATGCCCCGATCGAACTTGAAAAAACCATCGCGGAGGTAAACCGACACAATCCGGACATCATCCTTTTGCAGGAGGTCGAGCACGCCCAGCCCGGCGGTGTCCAAATCGAGCCGGCGCCCAATTACTCGCGGATGAAGACGGCCCTGTCGGGCTATGACAGCTGGTTTTCTTACCCGAAGGCGGACCCGCGCGAGCTTCCGTTCGGCATCGGGTTGGCGATCTTTTCGCGCACCCCGCTGTTTGAAACGTTCCGACTCGACGTCCCATCGCCGGCCATCGAGTTCGAATTCAACGGCAGGAAGACGACGCCGACCGACCGGCTGATGATCGGCGCCAAGACCGTCGTCGATGGGCGCCAGGTGCAGCTCTACAATGTGCACCTGCTTGCTTTCTTCATGCTCGGCTCGAGCAGCACCAACTTTCCCTGGCAGCGCGATCTGGTCGCCGACCGTCTCGCCGTCTCGGATTCGCCGACCATCCTGGGGGGCGACTTCA
>Ga0182018_10001742_pt1 | contig 23807 bp, 20 predicted proteins | sample 812P2MmetaG_FD_120490 | JGI IMG/M metagenome (GOLD analysis project Ga0182018, IMG submission 120490) | Permafrost microbial communities from Stordalen Mire, Sweden - 812P2M metaG | ecosystem: Environmental > Terrestrial > Soil > Wetlands > Permafrost | place: Sweden: Stordalen | collected...
CAGAGGGAAGTGGGCCAATGGGAAGTGGGCCAATGGGAAGTGGGCCAATGGGAAGTGGGCCAATGGGAAGTGGGCCAATGGGAAGTGGGCCAATGGGAAGTGGGCCAATGGGAAGTGGGCCAATGGGAAGCGGGCCAGCGAAGCACGATGCGGCGGAAGCGCTTCATTTCTTTTCCGGACCGGCGTCGAGCAGTGTCAGGTTCTGTGCCGCCAGTTCCGCCGCCTCACTGTTGGGATCGACCTCTTTGGCGTGCGTCCAATCGCGCCGCGCACCGGCCACGTCGCCCATTTGCTCTCGCAGAATGCCGCGCTCCAACAGCGCTTCCGCGTCGCCCGGGTCCATCGCGATCGCGCGGTCGACGTCGGTCCCCGCTTCGTCCAGCTTGTCCATCCGCCGCCAGACCGATGCTCGCAGCACCAGCGCGTCACCGCGCGACGCATCCAGCCGCAGCGCCTGATTGAGGTCGTCCATCGCCTCACTGGAACGATCGAGCGCGTCGTACGCGTTGGCCCTCCCAATCAGCAGATCGGGATCATCCGGCGAGATCTCCAGCGCTTCGCTGGCATCCTTCAACGCTGGTTGCGCCTGATCGGCGATCAACCGTGCTTCCGCCGCCTGACTGAGCAGCACGGCGCGGGTGAAGCCCTCGGCCTTGCCGGCATGTGCGAGGTTTTCCAGCATCGTCGCGCCGCCCTCGGCATCGCCATTGGCGATCATCGCCAGAGCCTGACAGTGGATCGCGCCGTCGCCGCCGCCCGCCGCCTGCATGGACGTGGCGATGGCCTCCGCCCCTTCCGGATCCTCCGCCAGCATTGTCATGCACTTATCGTATTGATCACCGTCCGCGATCCGAGGCGGGAACGGTGGCACGGGCAGGTCGCCGGGCTGATGGTCGCCAGCACGCTGGCCGCCGGCGGGCAGATCGCCGCTCGCGACGCTACCGGCCGAAACGTCCATCTCCTTCGGGTCCGGCATGGCCTGTAGCCACCAGGCCGTCCCCATGGCGACGCCCAGTACCAGGACGAAAGCCCCGAGGACATAGGGCAGGCGTGAGGTCATGGCGCGCCCTGGCCAGTCTGATTGAAGTGCACGAATGAGTTTTGCCCGATATGCGATCCCTCCGGCAACTCACCAAATGGTGGGAACGGCACACTGCCCAGGGTGCCGGTAAAGATGCTGTCATGGATCAGGATCGATCCACGGATTATCGGCCAAACGGTCTCGGTCAGGATATCCTGGTCCACATGATCGTTTTCCACCCGCCAACCTGTGCTGGCGCGAAACAATTCACTGGGCGAGGGCAGGATGTTGCCGACCCCGCCCCACATACCGGCCAGAATCAGGTCGGTATGCGTGTACCAGTCACGCATCGCATGGAAGTAACGATCGGATCGCAGCCAGTCATCGACCGCGACCCGTTCCTTGACACAGAGCAACGAATCGGCGTCGCGAATCAGGAACCGCCGCACCGAAGGATCACGGATCGCCTCGAACCGCCACAGCAACCGGCGATGACCGGGCTGTCCCGGAGGCAAAATCATTTGCCGCAGTTGCACGCCGCGGCGCCCCAGATCGGTGACGTAATTATGATCCACCGCCGTATCGTAATAAACCCGTATCGTCCACGCGGGAAACAAATGCGGCAGGATGCGCACACTCTCCAGCAATGGCACCAGATAGCGCGGTTCGTTGCCCCACAGACTATACGCGATCACGTTTTCCGATGGCCTGGCGGGATTGAACGGAGGTGGTGGCACAGTCGGAAGAGACGCGATCGGCTCACGCCCGCCGAACCTTTGATCCTTTGCCTCCAGCGCGGCGCGGCCAGCTTCAATCGCCTCATCGGTACGGCCCAGATTGTTGAGTGCGTCGCACAGGCAATCGTGCACATTCGCACTGGTGGAGCCAAATGCCAGCGCCCGCCTACAGGCGTCTACCGCGGCTTCGAACTGACCCGAACTCACCAGGCAGACGGCCAGATTCTCGTGCAGCGCGGGATGTTCGGGGGAATCAGTCAGGCAGTCACGCAGGATGCGGATCGCCCCCGGCACGTCGCGTGACGCGAACAACAACAGCGCCAGGAACAAACCATCTTCGGCGAGACGCGGCCCCGACGCGAGAACTTTGCGCTGCACGTCAATCGCTTCCACGAGATCGCCGCGCCCGTGACTTTCGCGAGCAATCTGTCGCAGCTCGTCGCGGGCGTCGTCATCGAGCGGTGGAAAGCGACCTTCCATCAGCGCGGTTTCAGAAGAATGTCGGCTTCCGCGCTCGCGCTGACCGGCAAATCGTCCCGCTCGGCGGTAGGTGGTGGCACGGCGCCCGCCATGGACGCGCGTAACACGCCGGTTTGCTGCCGCGGGATCAACGGTGGACTGACACTGTCGAGACGCACTTCCTTGAACGACGCGAATTTCAGGCCGAGTACCTCGGCCGCCTCGTCAGCGCGCCCGCGCAGACCGGACAACGCTTCTTTGGTGGCTTCTTTGCGCGCCGTCCGCTCGGTCTCGCGCGACAGGCGCCAGCCGAGACTGCCTTCGACGAGGCCTTTTTGTTGCAGATCCCCCACGAGTCTCAGCATCGCTTCACCATCCTTGCCGGAGAGACTGAGGCTTTGCCCGGCCTGCCAGCGCTCGTTGCGGTCCGCTATCGATGGAGCGACGCGCCAGACATTATACCCGCCGGTGGAGATGGTGACGCCAGGTACCGCTTTCGCCGCCGCCACCGCGTCCCGCATCATATCGTTGACACGGCGCTGCGCATCCTGGGAGGTCGGCGCGACCGCCTCGGCCCGGAGCGAAGCAGCGAGTTCGTCAGGCGTGACCATGACGGTGGCGGTTTCCGCCAGGCGGAGGATGGTATCGTCAGCCCGTGCGGATCCGGTGCCGAAAAGGCATAGCAACGCCAGACCCAGAAGAGCGGGACGGCGGACGAGGAGCAGGCAAGGCATGCGGCGTCTCCGGCGGCGGATCGCGTCCGATTTGGGCCGGTCGCCCGCCGGGGGCAAGAGGCCTCATTCAGCAACCGCCGCGTCGCGGCTGGTCCGATCCGGGGAGTTGCCAGCCGAGGTCAGAGTTATGCCGCGGCTTTCGCTTCCCGCCGGCGCTGATGCAGGATGAACTCGGTGTAGCCATTCGGTTGCGTGCGGCCTTCGAAGATCAGGTCGCACGCCGCCTGAAACGCCGGGCCAGAGAATGCTGGCGCCATGGGGCGATACAGCGGGTCGCCCGCGTTTTGCCGGTCCACCACCGCCGCCATCCGGTGCATGGCCGCCATCACCTGATCCCGCGTCGTCACGCCGTGGTGCAGCCAATTGGCGATGTGTTGCGAACTGATGCGCAATGTCGCGCGATCCTCCATCAGCCCGACGTCGTGAATGTCCGGCACTTTGGAGCAGCCGATCCCCTGATCGATCCACCGCACCACGTAGCCCAGAATCCCCTGACAGTTGTTGTCGAGTTCTTGTTGGACATCGTCCGGCGACCAGTTCGGCCGATCCGCCACCGGAATGGTCAGCAAATCGGTGAGTTTCGCGCGCGCGCGTGACGCAAGCTCGGTTTGCCGCGCCGCGACATCGACCTGATGGTAGTGCAGGACGTGCAGGGTCGCGGCGGTGGGTGAGGGCACCCAGGCGGTGTTCGCCCCGGCCTGGGGATGAGCGATCTTCTGCACCATCATGTCCGCCATCCGGTCCGGCGCTGCCCACATGCCCTTGCCGATTTGCGCCTTGCCACGCAGCCCGCACTGCAAACCGATATCGACGTTCTGATCCTCGTAAGCCTTGATCCACGGGGTATTTCGCATGTCGCCTTTGCGGATCATCGGTCCGGCTTCGATCGAGGTGTGGATTTCATCCCCGGTGCGGTCCAGGAAGCCGGTGTTGATGAAAACGACTCGCTCACGCGCCGCCGCGATGCAGGCTTTCAGATTGGCGGAGGTCCGCCGTTCCTCATCCATGATGCCCATTTTCAGTGTGTTCTTCGCGAGACCTAAAAGGGTTTCAACACGCGTGAACAAATCGGCGGTCAGCGTGACTTCCTCGGGTCCGTGCATCTTCGGCTTCACGATGTAAACCGACCCGGCGCGACTGTTTTTAATCGGACCCGTGCCGTGCAGATCGTGCATCGCGATCAATGAGGTCACGGCGGCGTCGAGAAACCCTTCCGGTATTTCATTGCCTTCGGCGTCAAGCACGGCATCGGTATACATGTGATGGCCAACGTTGCGTATCAGCATCAGGCTGCGTCCGGACAACCACAGCGATCCGCCGCCCGGTTTCAGGAACTGGCGATCCGAATTGAGCGCGCGGGTCATCGTTTCGCCGCCCTTCTCGAACGTATCCTTCAGGTCGCCCTTCATCAGGCCGAGCCAGTTGCGATACGCGAGCACCTTATCCTCGGCGTCGACCGCGGCGATTGAGTCCTCGAGGTCCTGAATCGTCGTGATCGCGGCTTCGACCATGATCTCCGCGATCCCCGCGAGGTCGTCCCGGCCGATCCGGCGCGTGCGGTCGATCACAAGTTCCATGTTGAGGCCGTGATGTTTCAATACGATGGAGTCCGGCCTGGCCGGATCGCCTTTGTATCCAACGAAAGCCGCCGGGTCCTTCAGTCCAATACAGGCGCCATCCTTCAGCGTGACATTCAACGAACCATTCGGGCAGGCATAGAGTGTCGCGTCCGCGTGACTGCCCGAGGCCAACGGAACCGCGTCGTCCAACATCGTCCGCGCCCGCGCGACAACGCGATCGCCGCGAACTTTATTGTAGGCGCCGGCCCGTGTGGCGCCGTCATCCTCGGGGATCGCATCGGTGCCATACAGAGCATTGTAAAGCGCACCCCACCGCGCATTCGCGGCGTTGAGCGCGTATCGGGCGTTGGTGACCGGCACGACGAGCTGCGGCCCGGCGATGGTCGCGATTTCAGGATCGACGTTGCTGGTGGTGATCGCGAAATCGGCGGGCTCATCGACGAGGTAGCCGATCTCGCGAAGAAAACTCAGGTAGACGCCCTGGTCGAACGGTTTGCCCCGCTGTTCCTTGTGCCATGCATCGATCGCGGCCTGCAGCGAGTCTCTCTGGGCCAGCAGCGTCGCGCACTGAGGTGCGAGGTCGCTCAGCAGCGCGGCGAAGCCGGTCCAGAATGCATTGGCTTCGACGCCGGTGCCGGGGATGGCCTCTGTGTTCACGAAATCGAACAGGGTCCGTTCGACCTTCAGCCCGGCGGCGTCGACAAGGTGCATGCGATCGATCCTCGGCAGGCCCACGAGCAGGCCATGGTGCGGTGCAGCATAGGGTAAGGGAAAACCGACGCCAAGGGGTCATTCCGCTCGCCGCGTCCGGCCTCAGTTTGGTTGAAGCGACCGGCACGCGGCCCGGAACGATCCGGATTGTAACGTTTCTTGTTGCAAAGCGCGCGTGTGTGCGCCAAAAATTCGCCACGAAGCATGCATCGATAATGAGTGTAATCCAGTGAGACCGCGTGCGCGGATGCTTCGACAATGACGCGGCTGACCGGACCGGATTGGCCTGCAACCAAACGTGCCGCGGTTGGCGGCGGAAGGAGACGAAGATGAAATCATTTCTCGGCCTGTTGGTGGCGGCGGCCTTGGCCATCCCAGCCCAGGCGGCGCCGATCGTGACCTCGGGATCGACGGTCGCTGGTTCGATCATCCTGGTCGAAGGTGGTTGCGGTCGCGATTATCATCGTGACGAACGCGGTTACTGCCGCCCGAACTGGCGTGAATTCCAGGGCAGGGCTTGCCCTCCGGGCTGGCACCTGGGACCGGAAGGACGGCGTTGCTGGCCGAACTGACGTAAGCCGGCGGGACCCTCAGGCAACACTCAACGATATACGCCTCATCCCCCGGCTTGCCCGGGGGACCCCTCACGGCACCGTGCCTGGAGAGGTGGCCCGGTGATCCCCCCGATCAGGTCGAGGGAGGGCATGACGTTTGAGGTGAAGCCCGTCAGTCGACTCGCTTCTTCTTGAGCGACGCTTTCAGTGCCCGCCGCGCATCGCGTTGGCGATCTCCTCCAGTGCCGCCGGATCTTCGATTGTCGGCGGCACCGGCGCGGACTCGCCATCGGCGATTTTTCTGATACTGGCGCGCAGGATCTTGCCGGAGCGGGTCTTCGGCAATCGCGCGACCACGCGTGCGTCGCGGAATGACGCGACCGGACCAATCCGCTCGCGCACCAAAGCCACCAGTTCCCGCTCGATTTCCGCGTGCGGGCGGTTCACTCCGATTTTCAGCACCACGAGGCCGATCGGCGTCTGACCTTTCAGTTCATCTTTCGCGCCAATCACCGCGCACTCCGCGACGTCCTGATGCGAGGCCAGCACTTCCTCCATCGAGCCGGTGGACAACCGATGGCCCGCCACGTTGATGATGTCGTCGGTGCGGCCCATGACCCAGACATCGCCCGCTTCATCCACGACGCCCGCGTCGCCGCTGCGATACCAGCCGGGGAAGTCGGCCAGATAGGACGCGCGATAACCGTCGTCGTTCTGCCACAGCGTCGGGCCACTGCCTGGCGGTAACGGGAGACGGATGCTCAGATTGCCCGTCGTGCCCGGTGGCAACAAATGGCCGTCGTCGTCCAGCGCATGCAGATCGTAGCCGGGTGACGGCCGTCCGCCGGAGCCTGGCCGGAAGGGGAACAATCCGTATTGGCGGAATCCGGACGTGATGGCCCAGCCGGTTTCGGTTTGCCACCAATGGTCGACGACGGGCATTTTCAGCATTTCGTGCGCCCAGACGGCGGTTGGCGGATCGCAGCGTTCGCCCGCGAGATACAGTGCCTCGAGTTTCGACAAATCGTACGTCGCGGCGAGTTTGCCTTCCGGATCCTGCTGTTTGATCGCGCGCATCGCCGTCGGCGCGGTGAACAAAATTTTCACTTTATGCCGCGCGCAAACGCGCCAGAACGCGCCCGCGTCTGGGGTACCGACCGGCTTGCCCTCGTACATGATGCTGGTGCAACCGCGCAGCAGCGGCGCGTAAACGATGTAGCTGTGACCAACAACCCAGCCGACGTCAGAGGCAGCCCAGTACACATCGCCCGTGTCGCAACCATAAATCATCTTCATGGAGTTCCACAGCGCGACCGCGTGACCGCCGTTGTCGCGCACCACACCCTTCGGCCGGCCTGTCGTGCCGGATGTATAAAGAATGTACAGCGGGTCGGTCGCCAGCACCGGCACGCAGTCTCGTGGTGAAGCGGCGGCCTCGGCTTCCAGCAAATCGTGGTCGCGGCCGGCGGTCATCGATGCCACCGCCTGTTCGCGTTGCAGGATCAGGCAGGCATTGGGCTTGTGCGGAGACAACTCAATCGCCAGGTCCAGCAGAGGTTTGTACTGGATCACCCGGCCAGGCTCCAACCCGCACGAGGCCGAAACGATCACCTTGGGCTTCGCGTCCGCGATCCGCGTCGCCAGCTCTGCCGCGGCGAAGCCGCCGAAGACGACGGAATGAATGGCGCCCAGTCGAGCGCAGGCGAGCATGGCGATCGCCGCCTCGGGCACCATCGGCATGTAAATCACCACCCGGTCGCCCCGTGCGACCCCGAGATCGGCGAGGGCACCGGCGAGTTTGGCGGTGCGGTCGCGCAGTTCTGAATACGTGTGTGTGACGACCTTGCCGGTCATCGCGCTGTCCCAGATCAGCGCCGGTTGCGCCCCGCGACCCGCCTCCACATGCCGGTCCAGGCAATTGTGGCAGGTATTGAGCATCCCGCCGTCGAACCACTGACCATAAGCGCCAAGAGACGGGTCGAACACCTGATCCCAACGCTTCGTCCAGTCGATCCCCTCGGCGGCGTTCGCCCACCAGGAATGTGGGTTGCTTCGCCACGCGGCGTAGGCTTCATCATAGGACACATTGCCGAGTTTCCCTGGGGCACTCATCGCGGCGTTTCCTTGGTTGACTAAGCGTCTTGTTTGTCCGACCCCCAAGGGAGTGGGTCAAGCGGACAACGGATCGCCGGGAAAGGGTGCGGGAAATGGAACTGGATGGGCAAACCGCGATCGTCACCGGTGGCGGCTCGGGACTGGGCGCGGCGACGGCATCACTGTTGGCGGCGCACGGCTGCAGGGTCGCTCTGCTGGATATCAACGAAAGCGCCGCGAAGGCGCACGCGGAGACGATCAATGGCATCGGCATTCGCTGTGACGTGTCCGACTCCGCATCCGCCGAGGCGGCGATGGCGGCGGCGCGTGACGCACACGGACCCGCCCGCATCCTGGTCAATTGCGCGGGCATCGGCACCGCTGGCCGGGTGATCGGCCGCGATGGGCCGATGCGGCTGGAGGCGTTCGATCGTGTCATTCGGATCAATCTGATCGGCACCTTCAACATGATCCGCCTGGCGGCGGCGGAGATGAGCGGGCTGGACCCTCTGGAGGACGGCGAACGTGGTGTGATCGTCAACACCGCATCGATCGCCGCGTTCGACGGCCAGGTCGGGCAGGCGGCGTACGCGGCGTCGAAGGGCGGGGTTGTGGGGATGACGTTGCCGATCGCACGAGAACTGGCGCGTGCCGGCGTGCGGGTCATGACCATCGCACCGGGCGTGTTCCATACCCCGATGGTCGATGGTCTGCCGCCGGACGTACGCCAAAGTCTGGGCGACGGTGTGCCGTTTCCACGCCGGCTGGGATTGCCGGAGGAATATGCCGCGTTGGCGGCGCACATCATCAGCAACCGCTTCCTGAATGGCGAGGTGATCCGATTGGATGGGGCGCTGCGCATGGCGCCCAGGTGACGGCCTCCGCCACGCGGGGTCTGCCGATGTTCACGATGCTGAGCGGGCAAGCGGGTGAATGAAAGCACGGTGAAACGCGGATAGTGTAACAAGACGCTCCTGGATTGGCCAGGATCGTGCGCGGTAATGTCTGGTCTTAAAGTGATTGATCCGAAAGAGTTTGAAGCAATCAGGCGGATTTCAGGATAAGCGATGCAATCATCCGACGACCCCGTTTCCGGACCCGTTGACGGCTCGGTTCTCTATGGCGATCTGACCCCCGACCAGGTGGCAGCCCTGTCGTCACAAGGTGGCGTCACGGATCATGCCGGTGTAGCCGGAGGCGCGGCGCCAGCGGTCGCGAAGCCGTCGGCCGCTCTCCCGGCCGTGCCGGCTTCACCTACTCCGTTCACGATCAACATAACCTGGGACTCCAGCGTCGGCTCGGCGCCGGCCGGCTTCACCAGCGACGTCATCGCCGCGGTGCAATATCTTGAGACGCAGTTTTCCAATCCGGTTACGATCAACATCGACGTTGGTTACGGTGAGGTCGCCGGACAACCACTGAGCGGGAACGCTCTTGGGGAGAGCGAGTCTTACCTCGATCCGGTCTCCTACTCGCTCCTCCGCGGCTCCGTCGCGGCGGATGTGACGACGTCGACGAACGCGAGCGTGGTCGCGTCGCTGCCGGCGACGAGCCCGCGCGCTGGCGCCAATTACTGGGTCGCCCAGTCCGAGGCGAAAGCCCTTGGTCTGCTTGGGAGCACTTCCTCCGTTGACGGGTACGTCGGCTTCGCGCAGGCATCCGACTTCACCTTTGGTGATAACGCGTCGGGGGGACCGGTCAATGCTGGCACCTACGATTTCTTCGCCACGGCGGTGCACGAATTCACCGAGGACATGGGCCGCGAGTTGTTGGCCGGTGAATCCATAGGTCAAACGACAAACAGTTACTCGCTATTGGACCTGTTGCATTATTCCGGGCCTGGCACGCGCGACTTCTCCGGTACTTTCCCCGGATATTTCTCAACGAATGGCGGCGTCACCAATCAGGGCCAATTTAATACGTTGCCCTCGGGCGATTTCGGCGATTGGGCGTCCTCGGTGGTCAACAATCCGTTTGACGCCTTCGCCTCGCCGGGCGTACCCGAGGTGGTGACGGCCAATGATCTGGCCGAGGTCAACTCGCTTGGCTGGAATGCTACCGGAGCCCCGGCTCCCGCCGCGCCGGCGACCCCGGCCGCACCGGTTTTTCACCCGAGTGCTCCCGGGGTGCCGGTCAACGAGCCATTGGCTGAGAATCCGGCCGCACTGTCCTTCAGCCCCGAGACACATTTTCTGATGCTCGCCGATGGTGGCGCGGAGGCGGCCGGCGGAAGCCCGTTGGCCGCCGTTTCTGTCTCAGGTTTCCCCGCCCTGGACACTCTTGGTTATACTCTGGGCGGATGGGGGGCCGGGTCCTTCGCCATCACCAGCAAGGGGGAGTTGCTCGTTGGGGATGGCGGTCTGCAAGGCGCCCCGAACGGCCAGCTTTATGCCCTCGACGTCACGGCGACGGATGACACGGCGACGGGTAACCCTTCAGTTTCCAGCGCGCTGAATGTTGTCGTTGGAGATCAGGGCGACGGCGTCATCAGTCTCGCGTCGCTGGCCGGCGGCGCGACGTCCGCGCCGACATTGATTTTCGGGGGCGGCGGCAACCATACAATCGACGGAACTGGTATGACCGGGACGCTGTATTTCGATGGCGGCGGAGGAGCCGACACGATGACCGGCGGCGATGGTGTCAACGTTTATGAGTTTGGCGCCGTGTCGGATTCGACCGGCTCGGCGATGGACATCATCACCAATTTCAATGTGGCGGTGGACCTGATCGACATGACCGGGCTGGCGACCCCGTTCAGTGGTGCCGCCGCGCTTGCCTCGGGTGCCACGAGCCTCGGCGCCGACTCGATTGGCTGGCAGACCGTCGGCGGTAATACGTTTGTTTATGCCAATACCCACGCGCAGGCCGAGGCACTGGGCGCCACCGACATGACGATCGAGTTGCAAGGCAACGTCGCTCTGACCGCCAATAATTTCGCCTACGTCTGACGCGCCGCTTACCGGCCGATGATGCGCCGGGCGATGGCCATGCGGTGCACTTCGGACGGGCCTTCGTAGACGCGCATCGTGCGGACTTTTTGTGCCATCAGTTGCAGCGGCAGTTCCTTCGCCACGCCCATGGCCCCGAACGATTGCATGGCGTGATCGATGATCTCGGTCGCCATTTCGGTGCCCCATAGTTTCACCATCGAGGCCTCCATGCGCACGTCCTTGCCGGCATCGGCCTTGGCGGCGGCGTCGTAAACCATCAGGCGGCAGGCGTGGATTTTCATCGCGGCATCAGCGATCCACCACTGAATCGCCTGCCGGTCCGCCAGGCGTTGACCGAATGTCACGCGTTGTTTGGTGTGCTCCACCATCATGTCGAGAGCGCGACGCGACATTCCAACGGACCACGCGCCCATCTGTAGCCGGCGCACCGTCAGGCGAAGCTGCATCGGCGCATAGCCTTTGCCCTCGACCCCCAGAAGCTGCGATGCCGGGATCCGGCAATCCTCGAACACCAGTTCATAAGTGCGTTGGCCGCCGAGCATGGGGATTTCGCGTTCGATAATGAAGCCTTTCGTGCCACGCTCGACGATGAAGGCGGTGACACCTTCGGCGCGTTTGCCCTCGCCGGTGCGGGCCATGACGATGACGAAATCGGCTTGCGGTACCCGGCTGACCCAGATTTTGCGGCCGTTGATGACCCAGTCTCCACCGTCTTTGACGGCACGGGTGGTCATGCCGGCCGGATCGCCTCCCGCGCCAGGTTCGGAGATCGCGATCGCGGAGTGCATTTCGCCGCGGGCGTAAGGTTCCAGGTATTTCCGCTTTTGCTCGTCATTGGCGACGGCGATCAGCATGTGCAGGTTGGGGCTGTCCGGCGGGAAGGTGAATGGCGCGCAGGTGCGGCCTTGTTCTTCATAGACGCCGACCAGCGCGGAGTAAGGCAGGTTGGCGCCGCCGTATTCTTCCGGCACGTCGAGGCCCCAGAGGCCGAGTTCCTTGCAGGTGGCGAGGACTTTCGTTTCTTCCTCTTCAGTCAGGCCGGACGGCTGCCCGGACATCTCGCGGGCGAGGGTGGCCTTTTCCAGCGGGATCAGGTCGCGGTCGACAAACTTCGCCACCAGTTCCTGGAGCATGCGGTGTTCTTCCGGGAGTTCAAACATGGCGGCGGGTCCTTTGGGCTGGTTCGCCATCTTGTTGTGGCCCGCCCCGGGTGGGGAGTGCAACATCTGAACTGGCTTCCGCCGCGGCGGCACCCGCGGATGGCACGGCGGAGTGCTCAACCTGGCTTTATCGCCTCGAGTTTCCTTAACTCTTTGACATGCCCCATGACGCGCAGGATGATAGTAAAGGGGATGATGACAATTGGGATGATCCAGACTTTTTGGTACCACACGTCACCGACTGAGCACCACAGACGCAGAATGTCGATACAGCTCTCCAGAATGTGGCCCGCGTAGTACGTCAGTGGAATGGCGAGAAATCCCTCCGCAAAGATCTGCAGGCGGAGCAGCCTTCTTTGCAATAATCTGTCGTTCCGGTAACCTACTCTCAGAGTGAGAGATGACAACGCCTGCCGGAAGCGGCCCAACCGGACGCCAAGCCTGTCGATGTGATCATAGGTCGTAAAATAGCGGTGCCTTACAAAGAAAGAGTATTTCTGGAACCCTTCCACCATATCCAGGCGAAGCGTGCTCTCCTCCTCTCGAAACTGTTGAACGTAATATCTCGAACGCTCAATCCTGTATTCAATTCCACGGTCGATGCCACGGCCAAGTTCCGCGGCCCTCGTGCGCAATTTCAACGCCTGGTGTTCCATTGCTTTTAGTTCGTCAAGATTCCACCGGTCTCGAGGATTTCTGTCTTCCTGCTCCAGGTCTGTCGTCATCGATTCCAGATCGTGGCCGGCAGCGATCAGCACGTCGAGGTTCATGAGCGCCGCGACCCTCGTCGACCCCATCACGAAAAGCCGGTCGATCAGCCGTCCCAGTTGCCAACTGTGGTCGAGCTTGCAGACCAGCAGAGCTTTGGTAGGGCTGTCATCGGGGTCCGGACCGATGTATTCCGCCGAAAGCGACGTCATGTACAGGACTCGCCGGCCGAGCAGAAGGTTCGCGGTATATTCGGTCCGGGCGTCCATTCCGGCCGATGGCGCCGAGATGAAAGGCTGCATGGTGTCGGCACAGGTCACCGCGGCCGCTCGCCCCAGGACGTTGTTGAGCGCGATTCTCTCAGACAGGCGGCCGAGTTCGGCGTACTTGTACTGTGCCGGGCTCAGGAAGTTGGCCGCGCGATCCACCGGTACTGGATCACCAGGGGGTTCTGGCTGTTTGTCCTCCGGTTTCGAATCCTGATGAGGGAGATGTAGCAGAACGATTCGGCCATCATAGATCACCCGCCCAATTTGCTCCCACTCAAGGCTGCTCGAAACCAACTTCAAACATGGCCCAAGAATCTCCTGCTCGAATTGCTGCCATATCGTTTCGTACAAGAACTCATGTGCGGGCAGCAATTCCTGGCGGTCCTCGGCGGATCGGCCTTTTTTGGCGGTTCCATCGATGATGTCATGATACCTGGTCCCGCAGATGTCGCCAATTTTCTCGAACTGCTTGGTAATCTGCTGTTTCAGCGTAGGACGGGGTTCATCGGTGTCTTCCCGCTTTTCGAGTTCATCCGAACCGGACAAATCAATGTATATGCCCATCGACACATATTCGCTGTGGCGTTGGAAGCGAAACTTAATCCAGATGCCATGCCAGAAGAAAGCCAGGGAAAAGTTCTGGTACCGGGCGGGCATGTCCGTTGTACTGAAATCCATCTTCTTGCATTTCTTCAGTTTATGGTGCGGGCACACGCAGTCCGGTGTGTCATCTGGGCGGAAGATCGGTCGCAACTGCCATTCGCCGTTTACAAGGCCGAGTGTGTGCTGAAACAAGTAGAGGCGGTCGATTGGAACACCGTCGATTTCCGCGGGGTAGACGTTGTAGGATCGTTTGCGAAGTTTGCCGCCCGCGGGCTCGACAGAAAAGCCTGGGTCGATCGCCGGCCTGGTGACTTGCGCGACGATGCCAGCGATGAATTCGTCGAAATGACTGATCCAATCGGACCGCCTCGTCGCAACGGTATCGTGGCTGTCTTCCGATTCGGCGGAGACCGCCACCGGCTCCCGGAAATTCATTGGACGAAGAAAGCAACTTACGACTTCGTCTGTTCGACTGATCCAATTCGATTGCTTCGCTTCGACAGGCTGCGCGGGTTTATCGGGTGCGGCTGGCATCCAAAAGTTGACCTGGCGGCACAAGCCGGGGGCGCCAATCCGTGCCGGTGGTTTCCGATGGGCCCCAGAGTGAAGGAAGGTATATTCTGGATGCTTTTTGAAGATGCTTTTCGTCTCATCCATAATTGTACCACCTCCTCGTGCCCGACCCGAGTTCGATTCTTGACCGTATTGTCGATTCCGCGACTGGTCCTGTCAATGAGCTGACCCCCGTACCGATGAGCGGCCTCCAGGGTGCCCCCGAATAACCCACTCGGGCTGTATTCAGAATTTCGTCCGATCTGATTTGAACGCCGTGGCGATCGATGCGATGATCGTGGTGCGGAGTTCGTGGGACGCCGTTGATTGTGGTTCATGAGACCATGCATGGTATTTCCGGGGAGACGCCCACGTGCCTATCCGCCGCGTTCTCGCCCTGATCTGGGTCGCCGGCGCATTCGCCGTCATGCTCTGGGGTTGGGCGTTTTACGCCGGCCCATTCCGTTGGGCAGCGGAATGGCAACTGGAGCATTTTGGCTCCTACGAAATGAGGCTCACTCTGTTTGGACCGCTGATCGTACTATTGATCCCCGCCGGGTTGATCGGCGGTTGGGGGCCGTTGGCTCCGCCTCCCGCGCGAAGCCCGGAGGCCCGTGTGGCGAACGCGAGGCGCAACGGTCTTGTCATCGCGACGTTGGGAGCCGTGGCGATCGTGGCTGCAGCGGCGGCCGGCGGTCTCGGCTATATGCGGATGCAGACACCGTTCACCAGCGCGGAACTCGTGCTGGCCACCGGCACCGAGCCGGCGCCCGCCTCGGATCTGGTGAAGATCACCGGCGTCGCGCGTACAGATCTGATTGTCCGTTATGAAGAAACGATCAACGGCATGGCCAAACAGTGGTCATTCGTGCCACTGGTCGCCCGGTCGTGGCAGCCGGCCGATGCAATTCGGTTCGTATTGAGAACCAATCAGGATGCGTGGATGCCTCCGGAGGGTGCCAGCTTGCGAACGCCGCTCATGCTTCGGCGGGGAAGCCCGCCGTTTGTGATGACAACCCAACCATCGGTTCTGAAGCATCACGCGCTGCCGGGTATCGTCCAGACAGAATATGACAAGGCGCATATCCCGCTCGATCCCTCCCTCGTCGTGGTCGAGCAGTCTTCGGCGGAGGTTTATACGCCGTACTGGATGACCGCGGCGCTCAGCGGTCTGGTGGGGTATGCCTGCTTCCGGGTGGCCTGATCGGCGTGCTGAACGCCCGTAAGGCAGCAAAAATCTGACGCGGATCACGGCGAGTTCGCGTTAAGGATATGCGTGTGACCGTCGCGCGCATCGGGCCTGAACCCAGGCGATTCCCAGAATGGGACGCTCCCCGGCGCGGCGTTCACGGTGATCGCACCGCCACGGCGCAGCGTCCGGCCAGGCAGTTCCGAAGCAAGTCCGCGGCCGATCCCGCCCCGGCGAAACGCCGGCCGCACATAGAAGCGCCGCATCCGCAAGGCGCCCGCCACAACCGGATCGAGCGTGAGACCGCCAATGCCCGCCAGTTCCTCTTTCACGAAGGCGGCGAGTAGAGCCTCTCCGTCGCGATCAAATCGGTTTTCGCCCGAGATCCAGTCAGCGACGAGTCTTTCGACAAATCCATGACCATCGGCGAGCGCTTCCGCGCGCAGCGTGTCGAAGCCAGCGGGCAAAGTATCGATGACAGCGGTGATCTGAAGCTCATCAGAGCGGCCTGAATCGGCGGTTGGCATCCGTTTGTCTTCCCTTTTGCTTCCCCGGCTACTCAGGCCGCTGGCGCTGGCGTCTTATCGCGGTAAAGGCACCACGGCTCGCCCGCGCACCGCCAGCACTCCGGTTTGCGCGCCTTGCAAATATAACGGCCATGCAGGATCAGCCAGTGATGCGAGTGGCGGAGCAGTTCCGGCGGAATGCGTTTCACCAGCCCATCCTCGACCGCACGAGGCGTCGCTCCGGGCGCGAGACCGGTTCGATTGCCAAGCCGGAATATATGCGTGTCAACCGCCATCGTGCTTTCGCCGAACGCCACATTCAACACGACGTTCGCGGTCTTGCGCCCAACACCCGGCAGCGCCTCCAGCGCGTCGCGGTCGTTTGGCACCTCGCCGCCGTGCCTTTCGATCAACAGGCGAGATAATTCCACGACATTGCGTGCCTTCGCCTGCCACAACCCGATCGAGCGAATGTGTTTCGCCACGCCATCGACGCCAAGCCGCACCATGGCCTCCGGCGCCGGCGCGTCGGCGAACAGCGTGCGAGATACGCGATTGACCGATACATCGGTGGCCTGCGCCGACATGACGACGGCGCACAGCAAGGTGTAGGGCGTCGTGTAGTCGAGCTCGGTCTCAGGCTCCGGATTGGACGCCGCGATCGCTTCCATGAAACTCCGGACAGCGGCGCGCGTCATTTGTCGTGGCCGCGCGGCTTTTTGGGCAGTCCTGACCAACGGCGATTTCTGCTTTTTTGTATTTGCCACTGTTGGCCTCTACCTTTGCAACTTCCCGCAATAGAATGTGCTCCGCCCCGACTGCACGATCCGTCGCACGCCGGTGCAGCCTGTTTCGCCGGGACATTCCTCGCACCGTTCTCCCTCGCGCCCATACACTTTCCACGCCTTTTGGAAATACCCCAGTTCCCCATCCGGCTGCACGTAATCGCGTAACGAGGAACCGCCGGCCGCGATTGCTTCGGTGAGGGTCGCCTTGATCGCCGGCACCAGCCGCGCCGCTCGCGCCCCCGGCACGGTATGCGCCAGCCGAACCGGTGAAATGCGCGAGCGAAACAATGCCTCGCACACGTAAATGTTGCCGAGACCGGCGACCAGCTGCTGATCCAGCAGTGCCGCCTTGATGGGCGTGCGCTTGCCTTCCAGCGCTTCATTCAATGCCTCGACCGAGAAGGTGTCGTCCAGCGGCTCCGGTCCCATGCCGTCGAGTAACCGATGCTTGTCCTCTCGCGCTGTTGGCACCAGATCGACCGAACCGAACCGCCTCGGATCGACGAAGCCGAGCCGCCACCCGTCATCGACCTCGATGACGAAATGCTCGTGCGACGAATCGGTGTTCGGACGGCCTGGCGTCAGGTTCATCCGGCCCGACATTCCCAGATGGATCAGCACCGAGTCGCCGCCGCTGAGCCGCATCAGGATGTACTTGGCCCGCCGCCGGAACCCCAGCACTTCGGCGCCCATCAACCGCGCCGCCAGCCCCTCCGGAAACGGCCACCTCAGATCCGGCCGGTTCACCTGGGCGTGCACGATTCGCCTGCCCTCCAGCCGCGCCTGGAGGCCTCGCATCACTGTCTCAACCTCGGGGAGTTCCGGCATCAGGGTTCCACGCGCTATAACGGCCCCATCATGAGCGAGCAGGTCGATTTCGGCTACCGCCAGGTGGGGCGCGGCGAGAAAGCGGGCATGGTGCGCGCGGTCTTCGACAGCGTCGCGCCCCGCTACGACCTGATGAACGACCTGATGTCGCTTGGCGTGCACCGGGCGTGGAAGCACGTGTTCGTGACCGCGCTGGACCCGAGGCCTCGGCTGACGTTGCTTGATCTGGCCGGCGGCACTGGCGACATCAGTTTCAGTTGGCTGCGCCGAGGCGGCGGGCCCGCGATCCTGTCCGACATCAATCCGTCGATGCTGCGCGTTGGTCTGGACCGTGCGGTTGGCCGCGGCCTGATCGGTGGCCTGTCGCCTCTGGTCGCCGACGCCGAGCACCTGCCATTGCCGGATCGTTGCGTGGATCGTGTCTCGATCGCGTTCGGGCTGCGCAATTGCACCGATAAAGACCAGGTGTTGCGGGAGGCTCGGAGGGTGCTGAAACCGGGGGGACGGTTTCTTTGTCTCGAGTTTTCGAAGTTGCGGGTGGCGGCGTTGCGGCCACTGTACGATGCCTGGTCGTTCCGGGTGTTGCCGCGTCTGGGTCGGATCGCGGCGAGGGATTCCGGCAGCTACGTCTATCTGGCCGAGAGCATCCGCACGTTTCCGGATCAGTACAAATTGGCTTCGATGATGGTGGATGCCGGGTTCGCGCGCGTGACGGTACGCGATTTGTCCGGTGGTATCGCGGCGATCCACGCGGGGTGGCGGTTATGAGCGGGCTGTCCGGCAAGAAAGTTCTGCTGATCATCTCTGGCGGTATCGCCGCGTTCAAGGCTGCGGAGCTGATCCGCCTGTTGCGCCGCGCCTTGTGTGGCGTGACCTGTGTACTGACCGAAAACGGCGCGCGGTTTGTCACGCCGCTCACTTTGCAGGCGCTGAGTGAAACCAAGGTCTACACCGATTTGTTCTCGTTAACCGATGAGAACGAGATGGGTCACATTGAGTTGTCCCGAGCCGCCGATCTGCTGGTTGTCGCGCCCGCCACGGCGAACATCCTGGCGAAGATGGCCGCGGGGCTGGCGGACGATCTGGCATCCACCGTGCTGCTGGCGACGGACAAGCCGGTTCTGGTGGCGCCCGCGATGAATGTGCGGATGTGGCTGCATGCGGCGACGCAGGCGAACATGGCGACGCTGCGGGCGAGGGGGGTCGGCGAGATCGGCCCCAACGAAGGTGCCATGGCCTGCAACGAATTCGGCCCCGGCCGCATGGCCGAGCCGGCGGAAATTCTGGCCGCGATCGACGCCGCGCTTTCGGGTGGGAAACCGCTCGCCGGCCGTCACGTGCTCGTCACCAGCGGACCGACGCATGAGCCGATTGATCCCGTGCGCTACCTCGCCAATCGCTCGTCGGGACGGCAGGGTCATTCCATCGCGGCTTCTCTCGCGGCACTTGGGGCGCGGGTAACGCTGGTCAGCGGGCCGGTGTCGATCCCTGATCCGGCGGGCGTGACGGTGCGGCGGGTGGAAAGCGCCGCGCAGATGTTGGCCGCGTGTCAGGCGGCGCTGCCGGCGGACGCCGCCGTATTCGCCGCGGCCGTCGCTGACTGGCGCGTGGCGAATACGTCAGAGGGCAAGATTAAGAAGCGGCCAGGCGTCGCGGCGCCGGTGTTTGAGTTGGTGGCAAATCCCGACATTCTCGCCACGATCGCCGCCGCTGGACCCGCGAGGCCCAGGTTGGTGGTGGGATTCGCGGCGGAGACGGATGAGTTGATGGCGAACGCTCAGGGTAAACTGCGCCGCAAGAACGCGGATTGGATCGTCGCCAATGATGTTTCATCGGAAACCGGGATCATGGGCGGTGCGGAGAACGAAATTCACCTGATCACGGCTTCCGGGGTCGAGGACTGGCCAAGGATGGAGAAGGGTGAGGTGGCGCGGCGGTTGGCGGCGCGGATCGCGGAGGCGCTTTCGCCATGACGGTTCCGGTTCGTGTGCGGCGACTGCCGCATAATCAGGACTTGCCGTTGCCGGTTTACGCGACGGAAGGTGCCGCGGGGTTGGATTTGCTTGCCGCGGTGGAGGAGCCGGTCGTGGTCGCGCCGGGACAGCGCGTGTTGATCCCAACCGGCCTGGCGATCGCTTTGCCGGCCGGGTATGAGTTGCAGATCCGGCCTCGGTCGGGGTTGGCCTTGCGGAACGGCATCGTTTTGCCAAACAGTCCCGGGACGATCGATGAGGATTACCGCGGGGAGATCCAGGTGATCGTGCTGAACGCCGGCGGCGAACCGTTCCGGGTCGAACGCGGGGCCCGGATCGCTCAGGCGGTACTGGCGCCGGTGGTGCGGCTGGGCTGGGAGGAAGTGGCGGACCTGGATGTCACCACGCGGAACGCTGGCGGGTTTGGGAGTACGGGGCGGTAGTGCACTATCCCTGTCATCGCGAGCGAAGCATGCGCCCCGGCCTGACCGGGTGGGCGAAGCAATCTCCATCAGTGGGGACACGGAGATTGCTTCGCTTCGCTCGCAATGACAGGGTGGATGGATCTGTGGGCACGACGTTCTTCTAACTAAACGACATCCCGCCGCTCAGCGCCACCGTCTGGCCGGTCATATAACCGTTCCGGACCAGCAGCAAAACCACCTGCGCCACTTCCTCGCTGGTGCCAAATCGTCCCACGGGGATTCGGGACAGTGACGCCGACAACCCAGCCTGGACCATGTCGGTCGCGATCAACGAAGGTGCCACCGAATTGACCGTGATCCCGTGTTTCACAAGCCGCGCGGCGTAACCACGAGCCAACCCTTCCATCCCGGCCTTCGACGCATTGTAGTGCGGCCCCACCCCGCCGGCCCCACGCGCCGCGCCTGAGGAGATGTTGATGATCCGCCCCCACCCTCGTTCCCGCATATGCGGAAAGGCCGCCCGGATGCACAGAAAGGCCGACTTCAGGTTAACGGCGATCGTGTGATCGAAATCTTCCTCGGTCAGCGCGTCGATATCGTGGAAAATCGCGATGCCGGCGTTGTTGACCAGGATGTCGACGATCCCAAGCCCGTGCTCGATCGCGCGGAACATATCGTTCACCGCGTCGCCGCGCGAAACATCGGCCGGAACCGCGATCGCTCGCCGCCCCATGGCGTGGATTGTTTCGACGACGTCGATCGCCTCCGCCGCCCGTTCCCGATAGTTCACCGCGACATCCGCGCCCGCCTCGGCCAGAGCGATCGCCACGATGCGTCCGATGCCGCGCGACGCTCCGGTCACCAGTGCAATCTTTCCCGACAGATCGGTCATGCGAAACGCCTCGCCGAGTAGGGGGCCAGGTCGACCGAGATCAGCCCGCCGGCGATGATTTCCGCGACGATCTTACCCATCGTCGCACCGGCGGTCAGGCCAACATGGCCATTGCCGAACGCGTGCACAATGTCGGCACTGCCTGATGCCGGCCCAAGGCAGGGCAGCCCGTCCGGCGTCGAAGGCCGATGCCCCATCCACAGGGCGACTCGTTCCGGCGGCAGATCGGCGGGCAGGTCCGGATAGACATGGCGCGCGAACTTAAGCAGCACCTCGGCCCGCTTCCAGTTCGGTGCGGCATCAAGGCCCGCCAGCTCCACCTGACCCCCGATCCGCAATCCCGCCGGTGTCATCGCGAACGCCATCTTCCCATCACTGGGCGATACCGGATACCGCGGAGCCACACCGGGATCGCGGATCACGACGTGATACCCGCGCTCGGTTTCCAGCGGCACCCAGTCGCCGGCCGCCGCGGCGAGTTGTTTCGAATACGCACCCGCCGCGATCACCGCTTTGTCCGCTTCGACTTCCCCGGCGTCAGTGGTCACCGCGCGAAGTTGGCGATTTTCGATGCGAAACCCGGTCGCGCGCGCATTGTGCAGCTTCGCGCCCGAGGCGGCCGCGTGCCGCACCAAAGCCGCGACATACGCACCAGGATCGCGGCATTGCCCATTCTCCTCCACCAGCAAAGCGAATTTGTAATTCCGGCTGACCGCCGGTTCGCGTTGGCGAAGTTCATCCTCGTCAAGTTCCAGCCAGCGCGTGCCGTTTTCGCGGCGGATGCGCCAGCTTAAAGCCTCGGCTTCGAAGGCTGCCCGATCTGGGAAGACATACAGCCCGCCCACGCGGGTGATAAGGTCGCCGACACCGGCCTCCTCGGCCAGGGCGCGATGCCGTTCCGGCGCCTCGGCCAGCAGAGGGTGCAATGCGCGCGCGATCGCCGAGAGTCTGGCCGGCGTGGAACCGGCGATCACGAACCGTCGCAGCCAAGGGATCAGCCGCGGCAAATAGCGCCACCGAATCGCCAATGGACCCAACGGATCCAGCAAATATCCCGGCACCTTCTTCCAGATTCCCGGCGTCGACATCGGAATGACCGAACTCGGATTCAGCAGCGTGCCGTTGCCGTAGCTGGCGGCCTGCTCCCCACCCGGCTCACCGGGCTCGATGATCGTGACCCGGTTGCCGCTCCGTAACAGTTCCACCGCGCAGGCGGCACCGATGATGCCGGCGCCAATGACCGCGACGTGCCGGCTCACGCCTTCTTCAGTCCATAGAATTGCGGCCAGCCGTCGGGAACGTCGGTGATCCGCTTGTTGAAGGCGGTCGGCTGGTCGTACATGCCCATCGGTGCAAAAGGCGGATCCTGCCAGAACAACGTCTGCATCTCATCGACGATTTTCTTTTGCGCGGCAACGTCGGGCGCCTCGAACCACGCGTCGTACAGCGCTTCCATTTTCGGATTGGCCGGCCAGCCAAACCAGGCCGAGGATCCGTTGCCGCGGATGGCGATATCGGGCGCCGGCGAAACGTTTCCAAAACCGCCAAGATACGTGTAGAAAATATTCCAACCGCCCTTGTCGATCGGCTCGCGGCTGGCGCGGCGCTGCACGACCGTGCCCCATTCCAGCGCCTGCATGTCGACGTTGAAGCCGATGCGGCTCAGCAAATCGGTGGCGACCTGCGCCTCAGCCCAGATGTTCGGCAAAGTCGTCGCCGCGAGCACGACAATCTTCTCCCCCTTGTAACCAGCGGCGGCGAGTTCGGCCTTGATCTTCGTGAGGTCCTTCGGCCCGCGCGTGTTCTCCACACCGACGGTACTGGCCATCGGTGTACCCGGAACGAAGATGCCGACATCGGTTTTAATCAGCGACGGCTCGGCGCCCGCATAAGCCTCGATGATTTCCTTCTGGTCGATCGCCGAAACGACGATGCGCCGGATCGCCGCGTTATCGAACGGCGGAAACAATTGATTGAAACGCATACAGGCGATTTCACCCGTGCGGTCCTTCACCGTGACGGTGATCGATGAGTTCTTCTTGAGCTGCGCCACCAGGTCGATATCCGGATTCTCCCACCAGTCGATCTCGCCCTGGGCCAGCGCGGCCGCTTTGGTCGCGGAGTCCGGGATGTAATTCCACACGGTACGATCGATGTGGACAATCTTAGGACCGGCATTGAAACTCGCGACGCCACTGGAACGAGGGACATAGGCCTCATTCTTCGCGAACACGACGCGTTGGCCGGGCACACGCTCATCGGCGACGAATTTGAACGGGCCGCTGCCGATCGCCTCAGGGATTTGCTTCAACGGATCGGTCTCCGCCAGCCGGGTCGGCATGATCGCGCAATACACCTCGGCCAGCGCGTTCGGCAGCAAAGGGAAAGGCTTGTTCAGGCGGAATTTGATCGTGTTGTCCGACGGAGCGGAGAGTTCCGCTACTCGCTTCATCAGCGCCTGACCAAATGGGTTGCGTTTGGAGAACCGGTTGATGGTCGCCACGCAATCCTTCGCCAGCACCTTCTCCCCATCATGGAACTTCAGCCCATCCCGCAGCGTGAGTTCCCAGGTCAGGCCGTCGCTTTCCGTTTTAACCCCTTCCACCATCTGCGGCTGCACATTGAACTGCGCATCGTACCCATACAGGGTATCGAACACCGCCAGCGAATAGTTGCGCGTGATATCAGCCGTGGTCCAGACCGGATCGAGCGAGGCCAGGTCCGCGTGCGGGCAAAAGTTCACCGTCTTCGCGCCTTGGGCCTGGACGATCTTCGGTGCCGCCAGCGCGGCCGATACGGCGGCGGTGGACTTCAGGACATCGCGGCGTTTCATGCGTTCAGGCTCCAAGGTGTTGCTGTTCGTCCAGATTAGCCGCGATCGGCCGGACCGGGGAAGGGTTCGGACGCGTGCAACGCGGCGGCGAGAACCGGCGCGGCCGCGATCGACATACCGTGTCCGTCATGGCCGACCCCTGGCACATCGATCACCGTCCATGCGCAATGGGTGCCGAGAGAGTTCGCCGCGTCATGGCCGAGGCGGACATAATTATGCGCGCGATGATAGCGCGTCTCC
>Ga0182018_10001743_pt1 | contig 23799 bp, 18 predicted proteins | sample 812P2MmetaG_FD_120490 | JGI IMG/M metagenome (GOLD analysis project Ga0182018, IMG submission 120490) | Permafrost microbial communities from Stordalen Mire, Sweden - 812P2M metaG | ecosystem: Environmental > Terrestrial > Soil > Wetlands > Permafrost | place: Sweden: Stordalen | collected...
CAAACCCCCGCGGTTTAGTTCAACGCACGGTTTACTCGATTCCGCGGCGTTCAGATCCATCCTGCTCTCGGGCTTTCCGGCGCCGCGAAACCGAGCAAACCTTTTTCATTCGCACAAATCTTCGAACTCTATCTCCTTTCCTGCTAATCCCGTCCGCCCCGCGCACCCCCGGTTCCGCCAGCCGCCGTGCTACTACTGAAGCGAAAGGAGCCCGCCATGACCCGCACCGGCGCAGCGCCTCAAAGCCAAAAACAAGAAATACCGAACGAACCCAATTCTCCCTCGAACCCCATGAAAGGAAACCCGCTTGCCGTCCAGCCGTCGAACCCACGCGCGACCGCGGGTTCCCGCGAACCACAATCCTCTAGAACATTTCTTATCGGCGTTTACCGGCGTTCATTGGCGGCTAAAATCCTCTTCCTATTGCCGGTGCGAAAGGAGCCCGCATGACTCGCACCGCGCAGCGCCTCAAAGCCAAAAACAAGAAATACCGGAACGAACCCAATTTCCCCTCGAACCCCATGAAAGGAAACCCGCTTGCCATCCAGCCGTCGAACCCACGCGCGACCGGGGGGTTCGGCGAGCCCCCACCTCAAGCACGCTTCCTATCCGCGTTCATCTGCGTTCATCGGCGGCTAAAATCCTCTTCCTATTGCCGAATCGAAAGGGAGCCCGCCACGACTCGCACCGGCGCCGCTCCTCGAAGCCAGAAACAAGAAATACCGAAACGAACCCAATTTCCCCTCGAATCCCATGAAAAGAACCCCGCTTGCCATCCAGCCGTCGAACCCACGCGCGACCGGGGGTTTCGGCGAGCCCCCACCTCAAGCACGCTTCTTATCCGCGTTCATCTGCGTTCATTGGCGCCTACAATCCCTCTTCCGATTGCGAAGCGAAAAGAGCCCGCCATGACTCGCCCCGCGCCGCTCCTCGAAGCCACAAACAAGAAATACCGAACGAACCCATTTTTTCCTCGAACCCCATGAAAGGAAAACCGCTTGCCCGTCTAGCCGTCGAACCCACGCGCGACCGGGGGTTTCGCCAGCCCGCAACTGTCCAACCTCCCCTTCAGAGCCAAAAACCAAATGCACCGAACGAACCCAATTTCCGCCCGAACCCCATGAAATCAAAGCCGGCCTACGGGCCCTCACCGCGCCGCTCGTCCACCCCGAAAAGGTCGTCAGGCCATTACTTGCCGCCAGGCAACGGCCCGAGCCACAGACCCAACCGACCCATCCCACGCCCGTTGATCGCCATTACGGACATCTCCCGGTTGGCATGCGCGATTTCTTCACCCCTCTGGGGCCGTCCCTTGGCTCAAGCCGGGTTGCCGCGCAAAGATGCGATTCTTTCGGCGACGATCGGAAGTATCATCTATTAAAGAAGAGGAGTTCAAATGAGAAAGATCGTTTCAAGGATTCTGATCGCCTGCACCGTGTTGGGAACATCGCCTGTTTTCGCCCAAGTAAAGCAGACCAAGGAACAGGTCATGTTTTACACCTCCGAGTGGAAAGGGGACCGCTTCCCCGACGGCCGTCCGAAAATCGCCGACAATCTGCTCGAGCGCGCACTCGACGTATCGATCGAGGACATCTGGGACTATATACGCGGCCAGGGCTACGTAAACCAGTTCGAGAGCGGCTGGCAGGCGCTCCACGTCGAGAAGCCATTTGCCGGCCGGGCGCTCACGGCGCAATTCATGCCGCGGCGGCCCGACATGGCCGCGGCGGTCACTGCCGAAGGTAAGGCGGAGGGACGCGTCAGCGGGACCAATAGCTGGGTCATCAATGAACTTACGATGGGCGACACGATGGTCGCGGACGGCTATGGAAAAATCGTTGAAGGCACGCTCATCGGTTCCAACCTGGGGAGCGGCATCGCCGCGCACACCCATTCGGGCTTCATCTTCGACGCCGGAATCAGGGACGCTGAGGAAAACCGAGAAATCGCCAACCTCAATGGGTTTTATCGGGGCTACGATCCCTCGGCATGGGCTCAAATGCAACTGACCGGAATCAACGTTCCGATCCGTATCGGACGGGCCATCGTATTGCCGGGGGATTTGGTCCTGGCCAAGCACGATGGGGTTATCTTTGTTCCCGCGGCACTCGCCGCGGCAGCCGTCGGCAAGGCCGAATTTACCAACCTTCAAGATGCCTTTAACTTTGAATTGAATAAGCAAGGCACCAACGGCGCGGAATTCGAAGGCGGTTGGACGGCGCAAAAATATGCCGCGTTTGCAAAGTGGGTGGACGCTCATCCCGAGAAGTTAAAAATGACCAAGGCTGAATTCGCCGCCCTGCTGACGCAGGCTCAGGCCCCCCGAGGCACCGGCGGGGGCCGTGGCGGCCGGGGTGGGGGCGGCCAGTAGCGGGTAGTGGGCTTCCGGGATCGGCTTCGAACCCGGAAGCCTGGTAACGTGATCGCAATTCGTGTAGCCATGACATTTCCAAGAGCAGCTATCTCCTTTATTGCGGCCACCGCCGCGTTGAGCGCGCAGCCCAACACCCCGCGTTCCCAGCCATACGCCGCCACCTTGAGCCGGCTCGAGGCAATGACCACCCTGCCGCTCACCCAGTGGCGCTCGCACGCCGACATGCCCCACGGCGAAGATCCGGCGCTGGACGATTCCACCTGGACGTCCGCGGCCCTCGCCGCCGGGCGGGGTGGCGGCACCGGCGCAAGCTGGTATCGCACCACCGTGGAAATCCCCCCGGCCGCGGGAGGGCGCGATCTGCACGGCGCGCGCATCCGTCTGCAGGTGCGCTTTTCGAACGACGGTCGCGTCTTCTTGAATGGCGGACTGGTGGCTCAGGGCGACGGCCGCACACTCGACCCGATCTTGATTACCGGGAAAGCCAACCCCGGCCAGAAGCTCGCAATCGCCGTGAAAGTCCCCTACCACGCCGAGACCGGTCGTTTTCAAAGCGCGCAGTTGCTGGTGGATTACCCCGGCCAGCCCGACCCCGGCGTGTTGCGCACCAACATTCTGGCCGCCGCGAACGTGCTCGGCGGCTTTCCCAACGGCCAGGCGCAGTACCGGCAGCAACTCGACGATGCCGTCAAGGCCATCGATTTCACCGCCCTGGACCGCGGCGACCAGCCGGCTTTCACTCGTTCGCTCGAAGCCGCCAACCGCGGCCTGCAGCCGGTCAACGACTGGATGAAGCAGTTCACCGTCCGGATCGTCGGCAATGCGCACATCGACATGGCGTGGCTCTGGCCCTGGACCGAAACCGTCGAAGTGGTGAAAGACACCTTCACCACCGCTTTGCAGCTCATGAAGGAGTACCCCGATTTCACCTACGCGCAATCCAGCGTGCAGGATTTCGCCTGGCTGCAGGAAAAATATCCGGCGATCTTCAGCGAGATCCAGCAGCGGGTGAAGGAAGGCCGGTGGGAACTGGTGGGCGGCATGTGGATCGAGCCCGACCTGAACATGCCCGATGGCGAAGGCCTGGTGCGCCAGTTGCTGGTGGGCAAGCGCTGGTTCAAACGCTATTTCGACGTGGACGTGAACATCGGCTGGAATCCCGATTCGTTCGGCTATAGCTGGCAGCTCCCGCAAATCTACAAGAAATCCGGCATCGATACCTTCGTGACGCAGAAGATGTCGTGGAACGCGCAGGAATCCTCGTGGCGCGAGACGTTCACTTTCCCGTACAAGCTCTTCTGGTGGCAATCGCCCGATGGCAGCCGGGTCCTGACCTATTTTCCGCACGGATATGGCGGCGGCATCGGCGCCGCCAGCCTGGCGCAAGACGTCGCCGATTACGTTCCCAAAACGGGCTTTCCCGAGATCATGCATCTCTATGGCGTGGGCGACCACGGCGGCGGGCCCACCCGCGAAATGCTGGATGACGCTCTCCGTCTCAAAGACTCCGCGGCGGTTTTTCCCAAGATCCAGTTCAGCACCGCGCGATCTTTCTTCGACGACGCGGAAAAGGCCATCGCCGCCGGCAGCCTGAAACCGCCGGTTTGGGACAACGAGCTCTACCTGGCCTATCATCGCGGCTGTTACACCACGCAATCGGAAACCAAGAAGCTCATCCGCCAGAACGAAGAGTTGCTGCAAAACGCCGAGAAATTCGCCTCGCTTTCCTTTCTCACTGCCAATCGCCCGTACTCCAACGGCGATTTCGAAGACATTTGGAAGCGCGTCCTGTTCGATCATTTCCACGACATCATGCCCGGCTCCGGCATCGCCGTCAATTACGCCGATGCCGATCGCAACCTCACCGACGCCTCGCTGCGCAGCCAGAAGATCCTGGACGGCGCTCTGGATTCTCTCAACGCCCTCATCGACACCCGCGGCGACGGCATGCCCGTGGTGGTCTACAATTCGCTCTCCTGGGATCGCACCGGTCCGGTCGAAATCGAGACCGTCGAGCCTCCAGCCGGCCAGCACCTGGAAGCGCGCGATTCCACCGGGCGGCCGCTCGCGGCGCAGGTGGTCGCGAGCGATGCGGCCGCCCGCAAAGTCACGCTCGATGTGGTGGTGAAGGCCGTGCCGGCGCTGGGCTACGAGGTCATACACGTTGTGCCGGTCTCGAACCCGCGTGCCGCGGCATCGGCTCTCAAGATCGATGGCGCCAATATCGAGAACGAATTCTTCCGCCTCAAGATCGACCCGCACACCGGCTGCGTCACCAGCCTGGTCAACATCGCCGACGGCAAGGAAGCCGTTGCGCCGGACGGCTGCGGCAACCTGCTGCAGGCTTTCAAGGACGTTCCGCGCACGCAGGACGCCTGGGAGATCCGCTTCGATCAGGACGTTTGGGAGCTGAAGCAGCCGCGCTCCGTCGCGGTGATCGAGCGAGGTCCCGAGCGCGCGGTGGTGCGGATCCAGCATACCTTCCATGCGCCCACCCGCGTGGGCGGGCCGGATTCCACCATCCGGCAGGACATCACCGTCTATTCCGGCGTGCCCCGCGTCGACGTGAACACGCAAGTGGATTGGCACGAGCAGCATGTCCTGCTGAAGGCCGGATTCCCGGTCAACGTGCACAGCGACAAGGCGGCGTTTGAAATCCCCTACGGCACTATCGAGCGCCCCACCACGCGCAACACGCCCGAGGAGCAGGGAATGTTCGAGGTCCCCGCCTTGCGCTGGGGCGACATTTCCAATGCATCGCAAGGTTTCAGCCTGCTGAACTCGAGCAAGTACGGATACGACGCCAAGGACAACGTGATTCGCCTCTCGCTGCTGCGCTCACCGCAAATGCCCGCTCCCGACAACCACATCGCCGACCAGGGATTCCACGAATTCACTTACTCGCTCTACGCCCACGCCGGCGATTGGAAGGCGGGCCATACCATGCGCCAGGGCTACGAGCTGAATTACCCCCTGATTCCCGTCGTCTCGCAGGCGCACGCCGGACCCTGGCAGGCGAAGCAGGCCTTCTCGCGGATCGATGCGGACAACGTGGTGCTCACCGTCCTGAAGAAGGCGGAGGACGACAACGGGCTGATCTTCCGCTTCTACGAATTCGAGGGCAAGGCGGCCGATGTCCATCTGCAACTGCCCCGCAAGGCGGCCACGGCGGTGGAAACGGACCTGATGGAAAAGCATGGTCAACCCGTCACCATCGCAGCGTCCGGCCGCGAACTGGTGATTCCCACCGGGCCGTACCAGATCAAGACCGTGGAGGTCGCGTTTGCCGCCAACCAGTAAGGCGGCGCCGCGCGGGCCGCGCCGCTCCCATGACCATCTCGCGGGTGGATCAACCAAAGCGGCTACCTAAGCGCCGCCATGCGCAAGCGCGTGCAGCCTGTCATCGACAAGATCGAATACCATCCCCGTGCACCGGCGGGAGCCCCAAGTCAAGAGCCGGCGCACGCGGCATCCTGTTTATGCTTGAACCTCATCGAGGACTGTGACCTCTGAAACGACTTAGTCGTCGGCGCTCACGAGAAGTGACCCATTTGTGCTCGGATAGAGTGACCCACCCGAAGAACAGGCCTTGCCCGAGGGGCAAGAAACCGCCCAGGCGATTTCATCCACGCCGAAGGCGTGAAAGCTCCTTGCTTCCAATGGAGGGCGCTCTGGCGGCGAGGCCCCGGCATCATTTCGCCGCACGTTTTCGGGGGCCTTTTCGCCAGTCTGGTGGGTCGTTTTTCGTGAGCAAACCTGGGTCATTTCTCGCGAGTGCCGAAGACTTAGTACTTCGTTTCAGAAGTTCGCCGATGTATCTTTGCCCCCGAGCGCCCGAATACGTTACCGTACTTGCGAAATGGTGTACTTACTAACGCAGCGCCAGCGCCACCAGGGTCTGCCCCTGTGCGCCCGTGGTTTTTTCCTGTTCGCGCAGCAGTTCGGCTTCCCGGTCCGCGATATCGAGCTGCACTTCGCACGCCGCGACCTCCTCGTCGGTCGCCCCGTCGAAGCATAGCTCGCACACTCCCACCGCGTCGCCGCCCCACCGCACCGGCGGCCCGAAGACTCGGCACGTCACCGGGCGCGCGGCATACAGGTCGCACGTGCCCGTCTCCGGGTCGAGCACTGGGCAGGGCTCTTCGTCCGGCAGCGCTGCCAGCCGCGCTTCGAACTCCGCATCGTCGAAGAGCGAGCCGGCCGGAAACTCCGGCATGCGGGCGACGGCGGAACGCGCCCGCTCGATCACTCGCGCCGCGCGCTCCGGATCGCTGGCTTGCAATTCGGCGAGCCCTCTCCGCAGGCGAGCGGCATCCAGTTGGGTAATCGGAAACGGCCCTACACAACACGCGCAGCACCCCGGACGGCACACCAGCCACGGCCCGCTCTTCCGCGCCGCCTCGGCCAGCGCCGCATCCACGATCCGGATGAATTCGCGATCCCCGCGGCTGCTCATTACGATCGCTATTGTAGCGCGCCCGCCGCCGCTTCCTTCGCAGTTCGCTGAGCCGGCGGAGACTGCTTCGGGCCGAGGGAAGCAAAAGCTGAGAGCTGACCGCTGAAAGCAGCATTTTCTAATCCATAAATGAGCCTGAAACCGAACCTCACAGGCAAGGCGTCTGGGTCTGCGTTTGCATGTTGCCCCTTTCCCTCATATTAGGTCGCGCTGCAGAACGGCCCGGAGCGGTCAAGGGCGCGCCGTTGTTGCGCGGCGAAGCGAACCCTTGACGGCGAGGACTGTTCTGGAAAATGGTGCTTGAGGGAAAGGGGGAGGCGCTTTTCAGGCTTCATCACGCGTTGGACAATTCTAAAGCTCGCGGCGAAGCCGCGCCGCATGTTACCATCGCCGTTCTCCGAGGTTCTATCGGTTTGCGTAAAGTCCCCCTGGTTGAATCGCTGCGAATCATCGGCAGAGGGTCGCTGAACTGGCTCGCCGAACGTCCTATCGTGGTCTCGTTTGAGGTCACCGACGCCTGCACGTGTTGGTGCAAGCACTGCGATCATGGCGGCCCGCGCGACGAATCGCGCAATCTGAAACCTTCCGGCTATGCCCGCTACATGAATGCGTTGCGCCCGTGCGTGGTGCAGGTATCCGGCGGCGAACCCCTGATGCGCGACGACATCGTCGAGATCGTCCGCCGGATCAAGGGCGGCTCCAGGCCGCCGTACACCATCCTGGTCTCCAACTGGTCGCTCATGACGGAAGAAAAGTACCTGGCGCTCGCCGATGCCGGTATCGATCAATTCTCCGTGAGCTTGGACTTCCCCGACCAGCGCCACGACGATTTCCGCGTCTATCCCGGCCTCTATCGTCACCTCGAAGAGCTGATTCCGCGGCTCGCCAAATTGGGGCGCGACGACATCGTGCTCAACAGTTGCATCACCAGCGAAAACGTCGGCGAGATCGGCGCCATCGCGGACAAGGCGCGCGAGTGGGGCATCAACCTCTGTTACAGCGCTTACTCCGCGCGGCGCACCGGCTGCCGCGACTATTTTCCGGAGACGCCCGCGCAACTCGCGCAATTGAACCAACAACTGGACCGCGTGGAAGCGCGCCGCGATTCCACCAATTGGATCGTGAACTCGCCCACCACGCTCGACGCCACTCGTCAGTACTTCGCCAACAAGGGAACGCCCGGCTGCAAAGCGGGATTGCGTTTCCTGGTGGTCACCGCCGATGGCGCCTTGCAACCGTGCTCGATGCAATTCCACCGCTACCAACTGGAAGACCGCAACCGCATGATCGCCGAGTTCTCGCGCACCAACCAATGCGACGAATGTTACGTCTCGATTCGCTCCTATCTCGACAAGAGCTTCCCGCAGTTGCTCTGGGAAAACGTGAGCGGATTTCTCTCCGTCAAGTAACCGCTCACCCCGCAAGTAACGCGCTCACCAGCCGCGACTGTCAAGGAGCGGAGTTTCTCCATTCACGCGAGGTGGCTATCCGCTTGACTCAGGTAATGGCTCTGGCGGCAGCCTGGTGGGGCGGTCCTCCTGGACCACGCGGGACGCCCTAGTCCCGCTGCCGGAAGCGGAGGCAGGGGCCTCCGCGTGGGCGAGGTGCACGCCCCGTGACGTGCTACCAGTTGCACCAACCTGAGTCAAGCGGATAGCCCCTTCACGAATCCGCTCACCCCGCAAGTAACGCGCTCACCAGCCGCGACTGTCAAGGAGCGGGAGTCCCGCTCCATCGCGCGAATCCGCTCACCGCGCAAGTGACCCGTTCACCAGCCGCGACTGTCAAGGAGCGGAGTCCCGCTCCATCGCGCGAATCCGCTCACCGCACAAGTAACCCGCCCACCTAGCCGCGACTGTCAAGGAGCGGAGTCCCGCTCCATCGCGCGAATCCGCTCGCCGCGCAAGTGACCCGTTCACCGAGCCGCGACTGTCAAGGAGCGGAGTCCCGCTCCATCGCGCGAATCCGCTCACCGCGCAAGTAACCCGCCCACTGAGCCGCGACTGGAGGGAGCGGTCCTAACCCCTCAATTCAACTTAAACGAGAACTTCAGAATGGTGACAATCTCGATCGGCACACCGTTCAACTTAGAAGGTCCATAGACCCACTTCCAGGCCGCGTCGACAGCCGCGCGCACCAGCAGCGGATTGCCGCTCTTCACCTTGACTTCGTGAATTCGGCCGTCCGTCCCCACTACGCACTCCAATTCGACATCGCCTGCCACGCGTGCCGCTTTGGCCAGTGGTGGGTATTGCGGTTCCGCCCGAAGGAGTGGCTCTCCCAGATGCACATTGCCGCCTTGAGTGTATCGAGCGATCGCCGGGGCCGGCTCAGCCACCGCTCTTGCTGCCGGCTTCTCGATTACCGGCGGCGCCACCCGCACCATGTTCCTTGTCATTTCTTGCAGCATTGCTCCCACCACGCCAAAGTCCGACCCGCTTCTTTCACCACCCATGCCGCCGATTACCGTAGGCCCGGTTGGTGGTTCTTCGATCAATGTGTAGACACGAGTCGGTACGCTGGCGGGTTGATACCTGGTCAGCGCCCATGGTGTCTCCCGCAATACTCTCACGCTGGCCGGCTGCTTCTTCATTTCGTCCCCCAGGGGTTTCGGTCCCGGCGGCATGGGCAACGCCAGGCTTTCCCAGAACCGCGTGGCCGGCAGCGCCTGCGGCCATACCATTGGCGCCAGCACCGCGAAACTGACCAACGCCACCTGGCTGGTCAGGCCCAAGAAAGTGGTCCAAACCCGTTTGCCGGATGGACCATCGGTAAGTGTCGCCTGTTCGAACATGGCATTGCCTCCTTGTACTAAGACACGTCTCCTCACAGCGCCCGAGGGCAAGTTACCGCCTGTTACTTTCGGGAATCGGTGGAGATTCGGGATCAAGCTCCACCGGAATAGACACCAGCCTGGCGAATAAAGTTCCGGCTACCATGAAGTGTGCAACTGCCGGTCGCCGTCAGGCAAGAGATCGAAGAACAGGCCGACGCCTTGGGATTCGCGGCCCTCAAGCGTGCCGCCGCCGCGATGTCCGATGCCTATCGGGAAGGCCGCGCCGCGCGGCTCGCCGATGCTGAACGCACCGCCGCCTACCTGGTCACCCGCATGCCCGCCACTTACGCCGCCGCCTACGCCGTGCTGCGCGAAGTGGCCGCGCGCGCCGGCGCCATCGGAAGCATTCTCGACGCCGGCGCCGGCACTGGCGCAGCCTCTCTCGCGGCGCGCGCGCACTTTCCCGAAGCCGCCGTCACTCTCGTCGAGCGCGATGCCGCTTTTGCCGCCGCCGCTCGCCAGTGGCTGCCCGGCGCAACCCTCATCGCGGCCGACATCGCACGCCTCGACGTTCTCCCGCCGCACGATCTGGTGATCGCCGCTTACGCATTGGGCGAGTTCGGGGCGCCCGTCGCGACGCGCCTCTGGCAAGCGGCGCGCGTGGCGCTGGTGCTGATCGAGCCCGGCACTCCGCGCGGCTTCTCGCTCATCCGCAAAGTGCGTGGCGACCTGCTGGCCGCGGGCGCGCACATGCTCGCGCCCTGTCCCGCCGAGACCGCATGCCCACTCGCCGATCCCGATTGGTGCCACTTCGCCGCCCGTGTGGAGCGGTCGTCGTTGCATCGCCGCGTGAAGGGCGGGGAACTGGGCTACGAGGACGAGAAGTTCAGCTACGTGGCGCTGGCGCGCGAGCCCGTGGAACTGCCCGCCGCCCGCATCATCCGCCATCCGCAACATCGCCCGGGCCTCATCGAGATCGAGACCTGCACCAATACCGGCCTCCGTACCGAACGCGTCACCAAGCGCGACCGCGACCGCTTCCGCGCCGCCCGCAAAGCGGCGTGGGGTGACGCCGGTATATCATGAATTCGATGCTGGACCGCGAACAGGCTTGGAACATTCTCTGCGAATTCACCAAAAGCGAGGGACTCCGCAAACACGCGCTGGCGGTAGAAACATGCGTTGCCGCCTACGCGCACAAACTCGGCGCCGACGAGCAACGGTGGGCCCTCACCGCACTGCTGCACGATTTCGATTGGGAGATTCACCCCACGCTCGAGGGCCATCCACAGAAAGGCGAGCCCATTCTGGCCGGGCGTGGCGTGGACGAAGAGATGCGCCGCGCCATTCTCTCGCACGCCAACCACACCGGCGTGCCGCGCCAGTCGCCGCTAGAAAAAACGCTCTTCGCCTGCGACGAACTGGCCGGTTTCATCACCGCCATTTCCTACGTGAAGCCGCACCGCAGCGTTTTCGAAGTGGATGTCTCGTCGGTGAAGAAGAAAATGAAGGACAAAGCCTTCGCCCGCTCCGTGAACCGCCAGGATATTCTCGACGGCGCGCAGGAACTCGACATCCCGCTCGACGACCACATCGATTTCTGCATCAAAGCGATGCAGGCGCGCGCGGAAGACCTCGGACTGAAAGGCAGTCTCTAAGTCTTTCCGGGCAGCCGGCTCTTGCCGGGTATAGGCGCATCTTCATGCCCGGCATGGGTGGGGATGCTTCAGTTCGATGCCCCTCACTTTGCCGAGGGTAAAGTGTCCGCGCAAGTTGTGGGGCAGGCAAGCTTGCCTTGCAGCCGGCTTGCAGCCGGCTTTGGGTGTTGGGGATCAACGGAACGGAAAACCGGGTTAAGGTCACGCAAGTTTTACAGACTCGTCAGCCCTGCGGATCATCGAGCATAAAGGAGGTTATGTTGTAGTATTTGCTTGACTCCATTTGAAGGACGCGTTAGGGTGATTTCATGGATGTCACATTTCAGATCCCGGATGAACTGGTCGACAGCGTGACCTCTACGGGTGACCTGCCGCGTCGCGCTCTCGAAGCCTTCGCGCTGGAGGAACTTCGGGCTGGGCGCATCACCGAAGTACAACTATGCGACATGCTCAGCCTGGCCCGTATTCAAGTGGATGGCTTTCTTAAGTCTCACGGCGTGTTCGAAGAATACACCCTCGAAGACTTTGAGGAAGAACGTACAGCGCTCAAAGAGCTGGGAATGTAAACCAGTGCAGCTGGTAATCGCCGACACCGGTCCCGTCAATTACCTGATCCTGATCGGCCACATCGACCTTCTGCCTCGCATGTTCGAACGAGTGGTGCTACCTGTCGCCGTTCAGACTGAACTCTCCAACTCACTCGCGCCGCCAGCCGTTCAGCGCTGGATCTCTGATTTTCCCGTGTGGCTGGAGATTGCACAGACGCCAGATGTAACTCTCTCAACTGGAATTCACAAGGGCGAAGCGGCAGCTATCGCTCTGGCTGCCTCCATGCACGCAGACCTGCTGTTAATCGACGACCGCAGGGGCATACGCGTCGCCAAACAGCAAGGGCTTCGAGTCACCGGTACGCTCGGCTTGCTCGACCTTGCTGCTGAGCGCGGCCTGGTTGATTTCGACGGCGCAATCCGCAAGCTGGAAGGCACAAGCTTTCGGCGACCTGAGGCGCTCCTGCAAGCCCTGGTCAACAAACATAAGAGGACGGACAAATCATGACCGCGCTGACCCAACCAGTCGCCAGGCACGCCTTCGCGCTTCCAGCTCTGGTTGCCAATGCAGGGGATCGGGCCGCGCTCCGCTTCCTCGAATTCTTCACCGTCAACATCGGCAATCGGAATACGCGGGCGGCACATGCCCGCGCCACCGCTGACTTCCTCCGCTGGTGTGAAGGACAGGGGATTGGCGAACTGGGGCGCGTTCAGCCGGTGCATGTGGCCGCGTATATCGAGCTGCTGCAGGGCAGGCGCTCGGCTCCCACGGTCAAGCAACATCTGGCCTGCATCCGGATGCTGTTTGACTGGCTGGTAACGGGGCAGGTAATGCCGACGAACCCGGCGCACTCCGTCCGTGGGCCGCGTCATTCGGTGAGCAAAGGGTCAACACCGGCGCCGTCGTCGGAAGAAGCAAGGGCGCTGCTTGCCGGCATGGATGTGTCAACCGTGATTGGCCTCCGCGACCGCGCCATCATTGCCGTGATGACATACACCTTCGCTCGCGTCGGTGCCGTCGTGTCGCTCACAGTCGAGTATTACTACCCGCAGAAAAAACGCTGGTGGGTGCGCTTGCACGAAAAAAACGGTAAGCTCAACGAAATGCCCTGCCATCACAAGCTCGAAGAATATCTCGACGCTTACATCAAGGCGGCTCGCATCGCCAGCGATCGCAAGGGACCGCTGTTCCGTTCAGCGATCGGCAAGACCGGCGCTCTTACGGGCAAGCCCATGTCACGGACGGATGTCTGGTACATGGTGCGCCGCCGCGCTGAGCAGGGGGGAACTGAGACGGCGATAGGGTGCCACACGTTCCGCGCCACCGGAATTACGGACTACCTCACGAACGGCGGGCGTATCGAGGTCGCGCAGCGCATGGCCGGGCACTCGAACGCGAAAACCACGGGCCTATACGACCGGCGCATCGATGACATCAGCGTCGGAGAAGTCGAGAGGATCGGGATTTGATTAAGATAGGACCCGCGATGAGCTTCGTGAAGAGGCTTTTCGGGGTCAAACAACCGCGAGCGCTTGGCGTAGCCGAAAAGGGCCCGGAGCCCCCCCATACGCCCCCAGTTCCCCCCACACTTCAAGCCCCAGCCGCATCACCGTGCGGCTTGCAGCGCGAGCAACCTTTATCCCCCGCAACTAACAAGAGGGAAATCAAGTCTCCTGCGGCAGGGACGACCAGCAAAGATGCTCCACTTCCGAGGCCAAGGTCATCATCCGCTCCTCTTTCCCATGGGAACGCGGCGCCCGCCCCACAGGTCGCGCGAAAAGGCTTCCTCGTCACTGATTCCGGCCGGGGCAAGCGCGTGGATGTATACCTCACGGAGCAGTTGCCGCAGCTGGGCCGGTCCCGCATCCAGCAGTTGCTTCGCGAGGGGAAGGCGGGACTTGCTCCGGCTATGGAACTGAAGCCCGGACACCGTTTGCGGGGAGGCGAGCATCTGTGGGTCGAGCTATCCCCCGGTCCTTCGCGTGCCGACTTGAAAGCAACCACGCACGCATCTTCGCTGAGTGCGGGGGGCGCTGTTTCGGCCCGACCACGTGCGGCGGGTGACGCGATGAAGATAACAGACTTGCCTAAGACCTTGTATGTCCCGGCTAGGAGAAGAGGGCCCTTTACAGCATATATCTCTTATCGGGACTATCACGGTGTGAGCCATATCCCGGTATTCCGATCTGAAGCGAAGGCGCAAGAGTGGCTCAATGCTGGTGGCAGGCTTCATTGGGAGGAACGATGGAATAAGGTGGACCCTTTTCCCTTCGATCAGGGCGTGGTAATCGTCGACGAGCTGGCTAGGGACGACTATATAAGTACCGTAAAGGCATTCTCTCCGGAAAGTATTGTGGATTTCGAACCCGCAAATGGCGAGGCATTTGCGCCAGCGGAGCGCAGGATGCCGGTAGCCCAGCGATAACCCGATACTTCTGAGACAGCACGATCCGTTTGATGCTGGCGTAGGCCGTCTTTGCATGCCCGGCGCTACCACAAAGCGGCCCACGCCGGTCTGGTCGGCCTGTTGGGGCAGGGAAGGGGGTGCTGACAATTTATTTCTCTTGCGCGGCATTGATCAAGCGAGTGACAATTTCGCGGAACTTTGATTTCTTGAAAGCCTCCGGAAACGGCGCATCCTCTGGATTCGCATTTTGCGAGTTCGACAGAATTATCGTATAAGGCTCCGCTATTCCGGCGAAATGCGCCTGGCCAACAGTGGAACCGTTCTTGGTTAAGATAACCTGCCCCTTGACCTCTGCTTTGGTCCATCGTCCAAAACTGCCATAGGCGCTCGCTTCGGTCGTCACTCGGACCAACAAATCAGTCGTTGTTTCGGCTGAATCGCTGACCGTAAAACCAGAATCCGCCAACGCTTTTTTAACCGTCTCGGCAAACGGCAAGCGATTGGCCAAATTTCCTATTGATTCCACAACGACTTTAGCGGTCTGTAGAGCCTTAATTGCAGCCTTGGCTTCAGCTGCGTGCCTGCCGGCTGAGTAGGTCGCCAGATATTTGTTGTAGGCGGCAGTCGAATTCTTCGCCTTTGCAGAGTTCCAATCTATCTCCTCAATAGCTGCTCGGGCCTCATCGACGTGTGACCCCTGCGGATGTTTGCCGAGAAAATCGGCGTAGCCAGACGCCGTATTGGCTTCCTTGGCCTGCTTCCAATCGCGCTCTGTTGTTCCGCAGCCAACTAACAGGGTCATGGCGAGCACCAGCAACTTGGCCGGGGTTTGCCTGAGATTCATGCGATTACATCTTCCTTTGCCCGGTTCCGTAGCTTCCCGGTGCTGGATGGCTGGGGTGTCGGAAATATGGGGTTCCCTCAAATGGACGAACAGCCCTTCCCTAAAAACCGATAAGCGAGCCATTGTCCAGTTAGGATACCGCAAACTAGACCTTCCCGTTGGCCCCGCGCATCCGGCGAACATGGGCCACGCGCACAGAATCGGTGGCGACGCCGATTCAGAAATGCAGGCCACAGCGCCAATTCGAGGCTGTGGCCATAAATAATGGCCCCCTCCGCATAATCAGCCAGAACGCCGATCATCTGCCAACACGGCGCGACCTGTGGTCGTCGCGGTGTCGCTGGCCTCGGTGAGCGAATGGAATTTCACGCCACGGGCGCGGAGGTCATCCAGCATCGTTATCAGATCGCGCAAGCTCCGGCCCAGCCGGTCGAGCTTCCACACAATCAGCGTGTCACCGGCTCGAAGCGTCCGGAGACAACGGAGCGGGGCCGGGCGCTCAGCGTGAGCGCCAGTTAATCCCCTGTCCTCGTAAATGTGGGCACACCTGGCCCGCTTCAAAGCGGCAAAGCTGTAGCGCCGTCGTCTGGTCGTCGGTGCTGGTGCGGGCGTAGCCGTATTTCATGCCGCCCATTTTGACCCTGACTTTTGACACACGTCAACCCAGCTATTTGCAGGCCTGCCGGCGGCGTGTCAAAACTTGCCCTTTCCGACACACCGCCGCCGCTCTGCCAAAATCGCGTGACCTTAACCCGGTTTTCCGTTCCATTGATCCCCAACACCCGCTTTTGCGGGGCGCGAAGACTCGTCCACGCCCCGGAAAGGCCTCTCCGGAGTGGACCCCGGGCAAGCTTCTCCGCCCACAATTTGTGCAGGATTGTGGCCGGGATGCAACGTAGGCGCATGGTGCTTTAGCCCGCGATCCTCGCGCTGAAAATAGCCAAACTCCGGAGCCGGCTGACCGCACCCACCAATGCCGATATCCTATACCCCAACCGCTTGCGATCGGCCGGCCACCGGTTCCGGCGCAGGTTTCTCTGCCTTGGGCTTTTGTACCAGCCCCCGCAGATACCGGTTGGCCGGTTCCTCGATCCACCTGTACACCAACGCCGCCACCACCAGCACGGCCAACACATAAATTTCCGTGGCAAAGCGCATCCGCCAGCCCACCGCCCACCACAACATCGGGATGTGCAGAATGTACATCGCGTAGCTCGCCTTTCCCATGTAGACCAGCGGGCGTGTGGAGAGCGCCCGCGCGATCCAGCCGCCGCCCAGCCCGAGGCCGACGAGCAGCAGCGCATTGAACGGACGGATGGCGGTGTTGAGGTCGAGCGTGCCCGGCAGCAACGGTGCGTAGGCGATCAATGTGGCCACGCCCAGGAATCCGGGTATGTACAGCCACGGACCGGCCGGCGCTTTGCCGCGGCTGGTCAACAGATCGAAGACGTTGGAGGCCGCGATCCCCATCAGGAAATCCGCCAGGTGGATCAGCGGCTTCAGGTTGTCGGAGACTCCCATCCTCCACAACACGCGCGTCAGCACGCAGGCCACTGCCGCGGCGGCCAGCGTCTTCCACCATCCCGCGCCGCGCAGCGGCACAATCAGCAACGGAAACATCAGGTAGAAAAACATTTCGACGGACAGCGTCCACGCGGCCACGTTCCAGCCCACGGTGTAATGGCCCACGAACCAGCCCTGCACCAGCGCCAGGTGCATGGCGACCAGCCAACCCTTCGACGCCGTCTTGGCCACCACGATGAATGGGGCGACGATCAGCAAGCTCAGCAAATACACCGGGTAGACCCGCGCCACGCGGCCCACGCCGTAACGCCACAGGCTGCGCCCGTTCCAACGGGTGGCTCCGTACGTCCGCGCCAGCACGAAACCGGAGAGAACGAAGAACGTGGTGACCGCCATGTATCCCCCGCGCACGATCATGTAGAGCGGGTGCGGCAGCATCCGCGCGAAGGGTTCGAAGGCGTGGCCGGGGCCTACCAGATGGTCGATGATGACCCACAGCGCCAGAAAAAAACGCAGGCCGGTCAACGCCGGCAAGTGTCCCGAGCGCGCGGGCCGCGATGCCGCCGTCACGCTTGCGGCGACCCGGATTCGTAGAGTGCGGCCACCCCGCCCGCCGGATCCTGGATCACGCAGAAACGGCTGCCGTCCCCCGCGCTCTTGGGCGCTCCCAGCAGCTTGCCTCCGAGCGCTTGGCAGCGCCGCATCGCTTCCTCCAGATCGGCCACCACGATGTACATCATCCAGATACGCGGCAGGTCGGCGTTATCGCCGCGCGCATGGCAGATGCCCGCGACGCTCCGGCCGTTGGCGGCATTCATGCAATAGTCCCGATAGTCGCCCATGCTGACCGGAGCGGGCGCCCAGCTGGTCACGCGCGCATAGAAATCACGCGCGGCCTCGGCATCGGGGACCGTGAGATCGATCCAGGCGATTTGCCCCGGACCCGGCTTCGCGTCATTCGCCATGGTTCCGCTCCACCACCACTTCGCATTTGGAAACCAACGCGGCGATGGCGCCCACCGCGGCCAGAATCGGCGCGGCGACCACCCCGATGGTGGCTACCGTCAGCGGAATCTCCATGAACGTGTGCCCGTTCTCATTCTTGATGATGATGCGGCGCACGTTGCCTTCGTGGATCAGCTCGCGAATTTTGTCGGCGAGGTCCTTGCCATGAACCTTGAATTGCTCGAATGCCTGTTCGAATTGACCCATGCTTGCAGTTTAGCGCGTAGCGGCGGTTGCCGCCGTGCCGGAGGGAAGCGCCCGTACGACGAAGCGCTGAGGCGCCGGCCAGCGTCAGCGAGAGAGCGGGTGTCGCCATCGGGGCGCCCGTGTCCGCGGATTTGCACTGGCGAATCTCGCGCCAAGCCGGGAGAAGGTGTCACGATGGTCCGCCAGTACGTCATTTCCGGAGGCTCCCCAGCCTCGGGATCTAGAGCCGGCCGGTGGCGCTACCCGTTTCATAGCGGATCCCGTTGAGGAGGCAGGCTCTTGCAGAGCCTGGAAAATTCTTCCTCCGGCGACCTCGAACCGGCCGCACCTGGCCGTCAGCAGGCCGTCCGGCCTGGCGGGCGGCCCGCACGCGATCAGACGCGCGCTTTGGGCCATAACTTTTCCGCCACCTCGACGGCAAATGCGGCGTAATACGGAGTATGAAGCCTTGGATGGCCGTCTGTCTTGCGCCCGCTCTCTGCTTGGGCCAGCCGGCGTTTCGTGCCGACGTGCATTTGATCGATGTCGGCTTCTCGGTGCGCGACAATCAGGGGAAGCTGGTCACCAACCTGACGCAGGACGACTTCGAAGTCCTCGAAGACGGCGTGCCCCAGAAGATCGCCTTCTTCGCGCGCAGCGTCGATGTTCCGCTCACGCTCGGGCTGGTGGTCGACATGAGCGGCAGTCAGGGCTCCTTCCTGAAGCCGCACGAGAGGGATTTGCGGACCTTTCTGCGCACCGCGCTGGCTCCTCAGGATCGCGCCTTCCTGCTGTGCTTCGGCAACCATCTCCGGCTGGTGGCCGATTACTCGGGGCCCGACCGGGACTTGGCCGCCGCGCTGGCGGGATACGAACACGTCAAAGATGCGTCGGCCTATCCCGAACTGGGACCGAAGGAAATCCGCACGGCAGGGACGGCCTTCTACGACGCCATCTACCATGCATCGGTCCAAATGCTGGCCAACGCCGAGGGCGGGCGCAAGGCGTTGGTGATTTTCAGCGACGGCGAAGACAATTCCAGCGCCCACCACATGCTGGACGCCATCGAAGCGGCGCAGACCAACAACGTGCTGCTGTTTTGCGTACGCTACACCCAGATCGAGAACCACCGCCCGAATTCACGCAACAAATATGGCGCCAGCGTGATGGCGCGGATCGCCCAAGAGACCGGCGGCGCCGATTTCGACGCCCGTGAGAAGGGGCTGACGGAGAACTTCAAGCAGATCGGCGAGCAACTGCGGTCGGCTTACGAATTGGGATACCACTCCACCAATACGGCCCCCGGCGATACGTTTCACAAGCTCTCGATCCGCGCGAAGGACCCGGGGTTGACGGTGCGGGCGAAGACCGGATACTACGCCCGGCCGAAGTAGCCGCGGCTTATCGGCCCCCGGCCGGCGTCAGGGAAATCGCTTCCCGCAGAATCACCGTCACGGTTGCGTTCGGCCCGACGTCAACATCCTGGCCGCGATTACGCGCGCGCCGGATGTTGGCGATGCACTCCGGGGTGTGGTCGATCGGGTCGTTGGTAGCCAGCACATAATACTCACCCGGGGCGAGACTGCGCGAGGTGAAGTTGCCGGCCGGGTCGGCTTGAGCCGAGACCATCGCGTCGGCAAGAGCCGCTTCCGTGGCCGCGGTTCCGGGCAGAATCAGAATCTGTGCACCTGCCGGAGCGCTGGCCTTCACAAAGCCGCCGTCGTTCGCGATGGTCACCCGTAGCGTGCCTTCGCTACTGGCCCGAAAAGTCTGGTGGAAGACACTCGAAACGCCGTACGTGATGTCTTTCACGTAAGCGTTGGGAAAAGCATTCGGCGGACCGATGGCGGGCTGCAGCAGATGTTCCACCGCGCGCAAAGCGGAGAATGAAAACGGTCCCGGGATAGGATACCTGGGCCGGCTTGACGGCATCGAATCGTTGGTGACCGTCGGCGTCTGAAGACTGAATTGGGCTTTGTCCGCCCCGTCGGGTGGATTTCCTTCCCAGGCGACTTCGCCCGGCACCACGATCGATTCGCCGGCAATCACACGCACGTTCTGCACGTCTTCTTTGCCAATCGTCACGCTGGTTGCTCCGAAAACCGCCGGAAGCGACCCGGCGCGGCGAAGCGCCGCGATCCGGAACTGTCCGGGGTACAAATCGCAGATGCGGATCTTGCCATCGGGACCGGAAGAGACGCCCGTGGGACCGCTGCTCGCGGATCCGGGAATCATATTCGCGCTGGAGGTCAGTTCATCGGTGACCTTGAAGTCCAGGCTCGCGGGCGCGCTTTCCACCGTCAACGTGGCGTTGATGCAATAGCCGGCGGACCGCAAGACCTGTATGTCCATGCCCTCCCGACGCTCGCCGGATCTCAGCGTGACGAACGTCGCGGCCTCGACCGAATCGGCATTGGGGTAGTAGGTTGCGCGGTATGCGGGCTTGCGCATCTTGGGATCGGCGGGAGCTTCCGAAATGGGACCTTCGTATAGCTTGTGTTTCTCCACCAGCAGCAGCAAAGCCCGCCCGGTACGCACATTGCGCAGCACGTACTCGCCGCGGTCGTTGGTGGTGGCCGAGCCGGTATCGGTAAAGTAGTGAAGCCCTCCGGCGTAATATTCGCGGCCGATCGCACGCACCGGCATGCCGCCAACAGGCTCCTTGTTCTGATCGACGACGCGTCCGGAGATCTCGCCGTCGAGCCGAATCCGAAGGTCCACTCCGGTCAGCTCTTTACCGGCTTCCACCGTGACGGCCCTAACGGCCAGCTCCGGCCATACGCGCTCTCCGCGCAAACTGATTTGAAAGGGGCCAGGCTTGAGACCCACCAGCTTGTAGTAGCCTTTCGCATCGGTGCGGACGTGGTTCTCGACCGGGAAATCCGCGATGGCCTCCCCGCTATCGGCATCGAGGACGCGTCCGCTCACCGAACCAGTCGGCGCATCGCTCTGCGCCAGCAATGCGATGGCGGCCAGCGCCAGAGTGACCGTAAGTTTCATCGGGAGACCTCCGCGACGTGGAGTTCCAGCGGGGTAGGAGTGCCGCCGAGGACTTCAATCGGCGGAGGCGCATGGCCGGGCGCCGGCATCCACCGGGTGTTCGGACCGGCTGCCAGTACGGAATACGCTCCCGGCGGGAGATCCGGAAACGCGAATTCCCCCTTCTCGTCGGGGAGGGCGATGCGCTGCGAAGATCCATCGCCGGGCATCAGCACCACCACGTAGTCCAGCGGGCGCGATGCTCCTATCAGATGTCCGCGAATGGAGCCGGGTGGCGTAAGAGCCACCTCCACCGGCTGGGAGGCGGAGTCGCGAACCAGATCGAGGAGCCCCTGGGTGGTCGCGTAGCAGCTTCCTTGAGAGGCTTTGGCCTTCACCGAGTACTGTGCCGGCGCCAGGCCCGTCAGGCTCGACAGCTTCCCGGCCTGGATGGTGGTAGAGATCGGGCGATTCGGGATCCACGCTTCCCTGGCGGTAAGCTCCACCGTCGCGCCCGAGCCGCATGGTTCCTGAGTGCGCAGAGTGAAGGAAGCCGAGCGAGTTTGGTCGAGCGTCACCGAGAGACCTTCCACGTCGGCCGCCGTCACCGTGACATGCGCCCGCCCGAACATCGACGGATTGCCCGGCGAGACGGCCGCGGCCAACAGCTCGTAATCGCCGGGGCGAACGTCTTCCACCGTGAAGGCACGATCGGACGGTATCAGTTGCTGGGCAAAATGAAGTCCTGGGCGGTCCGCGGAGACAAATGTAAACATGGTGGAGCGCGTCTGCGAGCCATCCGCCTTGGCGCTGACGCGAAACGTAGGACCGTCGGGAAGCGTGAAATCGGCTCCGGTATAATCCTCGCCTCCCGCGACCGTGAAATCGCGGGGAGCCGAGTTGTTGGGATACAGCAGCAAGCCGCGGCGAGTGCGGCTTTCGCCGCTGGTGAGGATGGCTACCTGGTAGCTTCCGGGGGGAAGGCCATAGATGCGGTATTCCCCCCGCGGGCTGTTTTGGTCGTCGGTGCCCACAATCGCGCCGGATGGCGTCAGGGCCACCACGCGCGAGTAGGGCACGGGGCGGCCTTCGAAATCGGCGATCTTACCGGCGATGGCGCCGAAGCGCACCATGCGCAGGAGCATCCCGGATCGAGCGTGGCTGGTCACCTCGACGGTGGCATAGTTGAACCTCGAGAATCGCAGAACATAGTCGGCATCCGGCAGGTCCGGGGTCCGAAAGCTCCCATCGGCGCCGGTCTCGATCTCGGCAACGATTCCAGCCGTGTGGGGTTGCGTAATCCGAATCTCCGCCCGGGGCAGCGGGTTGCCGCTGTGATCTTCCACTGCCCGGCCGGCAAAAACACTCGCGTCAGCCGGGTATAGGCAGGCTACGATTACCCAGACAGAGACTTTCCCCATGATGCCTCATAGACGTTTCAGCGGAGAAAACCGTTAACACGCAATCGAGGATGCGGGCTAAGCTTGGGCTAAGCTAAGCCCAATACCGTTCACTGTAGACTTCGATGACGCTTGAGGCGGCGATTTTCGCCGGGCCGCAGGCCCATCCCAACAGACCACAAAATGCAAGGGCCGCTTCCACGGTTCAGTCAGGTGCATGCGGCGGATTACAATTACAAAGTGAACAGCATTGGGGCTAAACCCAATGCTGTTCAGTTAAGGGAAATCCCGATGGGTTCCGGTGGGAAGGCTTCAGCCTGCGGCGGACTTTAGTCCGCCTGCCGCAGGTTTCACCTCGTTCGCGGGGGGCGGGCTGAAGCCTAGGCTGAAGCCCGCCGCAGACTGAAGTCTGCCCCACATAGCTCGACAATCAAGAATTTCCAGGCCTGTTCATAAAAAGTGAACAACCTTGGGCCTAAACCACTTCCAGAATGAGACATTTCAGATAGTGAGTCTCGGGCACGGTCAGCAGGATGGGGTGGTCCTGCGCCTGCGTGCGGCGCTCCAGTACCCGGAGAGTTCGCTTGGCGTCGAGCGAGGCTTGCGCGATCAACTCCAGGAACATCGACTCGCTCACGTGGTGCGAGCAGGAACAGGTGACCAGGATGCCGCCGGGCGCGAGCAAACGTAGCGCGCGCAGGTTGATTTCCTTATACCCGGTGACGGCGGGATCCAGATTGCGGCGGCTCTTGGCAAAGGCCGGCGGATCGAGCACCACCAGCGAGTACTGACGCCGCGCCGAAGAGTAGCCGGCCAGCAGGTTGAAGACGTCGGCTTCTTGGAACTGAATGTTGGCGATCCGGTTGGCTTCGGCATTGGCGTGCGCGGTAGCCAGCGCCGGGCCGGAACTGTCGACGGCTTCCACCGATTCGCACCGCGCGGCGAGGTGCAGAGCGAAGCCGCCGGTGGAAGTGAAACAGTCGAGCGCCTTGCCGCCGCGGGCGTATTGAGCGGCGGCCCGGTAATTCTCGCGCTGGTCGAGGAAGATGCCGGTCTTTTGGCCATGCAACAGGTCGGCGTGCATGGTGAGGCCGTTGATCTTGAGCGAGACGGGGCCCGGCACATCGCCCGCGAGGATGGTGGTTTCGAGCGGCAATTGTTCCTTGGCGCGGACCGCTACGTCATTGCGCGCCACGATGCCGCGCGGCTGGAAAACCTCCGTCAGGCAGGAGGCGATTTCGCTTTTGGCGGCGTCCATGCCCTGGTCGAGCGTCTGCACGACCAGGTAGTCGCCATAGCGGTCGACCACCAGGGCGGGGAGCAGGTCGGCTTCGCCGTGGACCACGCGGTAGGCGTCGTTGTCCGGTGGGACCACGGCGCGGCGATGCTCCAGGGCGGCGCGCAGGCGCTGCAGGTAGAAATCGCGGCCGATCTCCCGCACCTGATGGGACAGCATGCGCAGGGCGATCTGGGAGGTGGAACTGTAATGCGCGGTCCCCAGCGGACGGCCGCGGAAGTCGGTCACCTTGACGGCTTCGCCGGGCTGGGCGCCATCGCGGTCGACGACATCGCTCGAGAAGATCCACGGGTGACCGGAAGCGACGCGGTCGGCGGCTTTGCGGTTGACGCGGACTTCGTTCA
>Ga0182018_10001744_pt1 | contig 23784 bp, 26 predicted proteins | sample 812P2MmetaG_FD_120490 | JGI IMG/M metagenome (GOLD analysis project Ga0182018, IMG submission 120490) | Permafrost microbial communities from Stordalen Mire, Sweden - 812P2M metaG | ecosystem: Environmental > Terrestrial > Soil > Wetlands > Permafrost | place: Sweden: Stordalen | collected...
CGCGTCCGCCGCGCCAGCGGCTTCGTACAAATCCTCCTATCGCAAGTGCCCCGGCGGGAAACACTTGGGTCCGCGCGGAAGCTCACCGCCGGCGCACCTGTCGATAGGAAACTAAGATTTTGCGACAACTGACCGTTCCGAGCTCTCGCCAACTCCACGGCTTTCATTGACTTGCCCTATTGCAGACGTAACATTCGCGCCCAATCATCGAGCAGACCATTTCTGCCCCGACATATTCGCCGAGGCTGCGAACCCAGCCTGAAGGAAGCCGAGGCGGATCGAGACGACTGAGCAAAAGGAGAGATCCTAAGAGGCCTAGCAACTCCGCAACAACCGGCGCAATCGGGTGCGAATCAAATCGTGGAGGCAACTGTTCGAGAAATTCCGCCCTTGTCGGACGGAACCGCGCGTCACATGGTCTAGTCCCCGGTCTCCACCGCTGGTTCAACAAGACTCTCCTGGGTCTCTCGCGCGCAAGTTGATGCAGCGATTCTCGTGCCTTCCAGCCGCTAGTATCCAAGGCTATTTACCTATCAAATCGTTTATCTGCGAAGCAGGGGTGAGATTTGCTGAGGGCGCCTTGAATATGGGGATCTTAGGCGAGCCACCGTGGCTCGGGGGTACTATGCTCTTCCAGTACTCGTATTGCGCAGTAAACGCAGATGTCAGATTCTGGCTGCCCGTGCCCTGCATCAGCACCCACCCCAGCCAGCGTGCGGCATCGATCCAGGGAGCAGCACCCGAGTCATTCGGTGGAATGAATGATGCCAAGAACGGGCCAAGCGCTGGTCCAACCAAGGAAATCGAGTTCGCGACGAAGGCCTGAAGCGTGTTGTACGCCTGAAGCGACCCTAGCGTATGAAGCGGTGGTTTGGCAGGCGGCGCCACTTGATCAGCCGTCTGGCTGGCAAGGGTGCGAAGTGCTGGGGCAAAAAAGCCAACGCGTTTAAGATAAGGCCAAAATGCAGCAGAGATTGGCAGGTACATTGCGGGGTCTGTCGATTCTGGATCCATTCCCAGAGTTTGCGTGCCGAAGGAATTTTTGTAATACGTCAGGTCGCGAGATAGAGTAGCCGATCCAAGAATTGAACCGTTTGGCTGGAGGACGAGCGGTTGTAAATTGACCGCGATGCCTGTGCTCACATTCTGGCGCTCAAGAAAGATATCGAATTGTTCTTCAAGTGGGCAATAGGCAAAGCCGAATTGGAGAGGATCGTCTCCATTGTCTGAAAGGCTCATTCGGGCTGCACACCACGGTTTGAGATTCGGCGAAACATCTGCTGCGGGCGAAGAGAAAGTTTCAAGGCTTAGAGCATACTTGTGACTGTCTTTGCTTTCTGCGCAGAATCCGGTAATTTGACCAGACGCCCTTGTAACCGTAAGCAAAGTTCCATCATCGCTGACGAATCCTTGGGGAGGGGCTGGTCGATGTATCGGGACAATCGGCCCGACCGGCAAGGGCACCGGTCCAGGGAGCGGGTAGTCGCTAAAGTGAAGGCTCGAGTCGATTTTCACCAATTCCGTGGCTATACTGTTTGGCGGGAATGGCCCAAGGGCTGGATCAGCAATGTCAGCCTCGAGGAATTCGACGAATTGCGTCAGAGGTCCTTTTTGGCGTAGACGCATGAAGAGGTTGCTGGTCGGGGGGAGGGTCACAGTACCCTCGAGAAGGAGAGAGGTTGCAGGCGTAGGAGGCATAGGTTCCTTTCGGTAGCAGGAGCCGCACAGTGATGAGGCGACAATTTATTTGACCGTGCCTCATGCAATCCCGCCATTCCCATCAACGGAGAGCTTGGCATATGGCTTAAGACTGCCACATAGAAATGCCGGCACGACACGTGCCAAAACGCTGTGGCCAAAAAGCCTGTTGACCTTTCCTTTATTGGCAACAACATGCTGCGTCGGGAACCGATTTCAGATGGGACGTTCGCTCGTTGACACTATCCGAATAGATAGTGGCAACTATCCGTTCGGTTAAGCGGTTGAAGAATCATGCAGAGTAGAGAATTCAGAACGGATCAGAAACAGACAGGTGATCCTCAAGACCGGGGGCAGATTAGGGAATAGTTCAGAGAGGGCCAGTTCTTTAACGATTCCCACACGCGACGGAGAACTTCTCAGAGGCGAATGGCGCCTGTCCAGCCTCGACTGACCATCATGGTAATCTCGCCGGAATTGGGACTAGGCCACAATTGGCACTCACAACCTTGAATCTCAATCTAGTGGACACGCTGATTTCTCTCCTGCGAACATCAATCGGCTACAGTCAACGGGGGAAGTGAAATGGGCGGCATATTTCTTATCCAGACCGATGGCAAACTGGTTGAAATGAAGGAAGAGCCTTACAAATCAGAAGATATTTTCCAAAGTATTCTGGCCGACTATCCTAACCTCCTGGCAGGAGATCAGATTGATAGTCAGAAACCACGTCGCTGGCTTCTTGTCGCCCGCGAAGTTGCTGTCCCTGCTGAGGAGGCCGGTGCTGGCCAATGGTCCCTCGACCATTTGTTTGTCGACCAAGACGGCATTCCCACCCTGGTCGAAGTTAAGCGAAGCACAGACACGCGAATTCGCCGCGAGGTTGTTGGACAGATGCTCGAATATGCCGCCAATGCGGTCGCTTATTGGCCAACGGAAGCCATCCGCTCTCGCTTTGAGCAAACTTGTGAGGCCCGTCAGATAGACAGCGATCAGGTGTTGCGTGAGTTGCTGACTGATGCGCATGACGTTGAAGAATTCTGGCAGAAGGTTAAAACTAACCTTCAAGCCGGGCGTGTACGCATGCTGTTCGTGGCCGATCAGATCCCGCCAGAACTAAAAAGAATTGTTGAGTTCCTAAACGAGCAGATGGACCCTGCAGAGGTTCTTGCCGTTGAACTCCGCCAATACGTAGGCCAGGGACTCAAGACTTTAGTGCCGCGGGTTTTCGGCCAAACTGCTGAAGCCGACCGTCGAAAAACTGTAAGTGCGCGGGGAGAGGCTTGGACAGAGCCTAGATTTTTTGAGGTGCTGAAAACGAAGGGCAGCGTAGATCTGACGATTGGCCAGAACATTTACGAATGGTCGCAAGGGAAGATGTCACGCATCTTGTGGGGACATGGTGTTCTGTATGGATCTTTCATTCCAGAATTCGATTTTGGCGGACTCACGTATCAGCCATTCGCCGTCTGGACAAGTGGGCAGGTCAACATTTACTTCCAGTACTTCCGCCGTAAGCCTCCCTTTGAGTCAGACCAAAAGAGGCTGGAACTGCTGGGCCTCCTAAATGCGTTTCTCCCTACAAAGTTGCCGGCTGACGCTATTAATAGACAACCCGGAATCTCCATGGCGGACATTGCGAAGGGAGAGATGGGACAGACATTCCTGAATGCATTTGATTGGTTTATCAATGAAATCAAAAAGGGAGTCCCAAGTTGACCTTCTGGTTCAAACCGTAGTCCGAGACCAACTCCTGCCAGATCGCCAACGGCGTTGCGACCTCGACTTAGCTCCAGCTCTATGGCTTCTTCGAAAGGCTGGCAGCCACCCGAGGATTAGGTTACGACCGCGATTTTCTGATCCAAGGCCTCTCACCTCTACGTCAAAGGCCGGTGGTCACCTCTATGGCCGGTTTTGAACCAAGCTACGTTATGTTGCTAATTAACAGGCCCCGGCTTGTCGGCTTTGGAGCTTAATTTCCTTGACGCACTGATCTCCGACGCTCGATAGTCCAAATCGTAGAAAAAAGCCAGCAAATCCTCCATGACGTTAATCGAGCCTCGAACATCGTCTCGGGGCAAGGCCCCAAGTTCATGGACCGCATCGTTGCCCACAAGTCTGAAAGTGTGTAAAGCCTCAATCATGTTCAAACTGGGGAGAAACTTAACGAGGCCGTCGATCCTATGCTCTAACTTACCTTCGGTCAGGCCCTTGTCGCGGCAGACTTGCTCGACCATCGCACGCAGCCCGGCCGCACACAACACGAGGCAGCCTTCGTTAAAGCAGGTGACGACCTCTCCGTAGACTCGCGTCAGCTCAGATCCCATATTCTTGAAGAATTTCGTCTGAATCGAGTCTTCCTGTTGTCGCGGTAAGTAGTCTCCCAATTCTTCCTCTCCCGCTGATAATTTTTGCCGCTCAAATGTCACTTCGTCGCAACCGGAGCAGGACCAAATGGAAGCTCTATTTTCGTAATTCTCTGAAACGTAGCCCTCATCGAAGTTGAGGTGGGGCCGAGCATATCTGGCTCGCAAAACGTGGTTGGTCCAAACCTTGCAGGTGTTACAGAAAATCAGTTTCGTTTCTTGATTATCCTCGCCCAAAGTACGCCTCCTTCCTAGCCACTGGAACTTCGTCGTTCAGAATGGGCTGGCTTCCTCGCGTAAAGTATAAACTGAAACTTGTTGCATCCTGCGCCTCTACGCTAATCTCAACTTACATGGAACCTCCATCGGCTTCCGAACTCCTGTCCGGCTTGCAGACCACCTTAAGAGCGTGCGGTGTCAATTACGAGCAGACGATCAGGGACCTCGGACAGGTCGCAGCATCGGAGGCCCGTGAGAGTGGCCGACATTTTGCGCTCAGAGACCACGTTCGTGGCCTCCTGCTATCACAGCTCAGCAATGAGCGACCTTGGAAGTCCATCGCTCGGAATCTAGACGCAATTGGGCGCATCTTCTTCGACTACAATCCGGACGCACTTCAGCACGCTGACCCGAAGGGTCTTGCGACGGCAATCTGTGGGATTGGTTGCGGAAATCGCGCCGTCTTGAAACAGATGAACGCGGTCGGTTCGAACATCGCCATTCTCAAACATATTGAAAGCGACTATGGTAGTCTCGATAAGTTCGTGACTAGCAGAGACCCTTTCGGGATTGCAAAGCTGATCAGCACATCTGGCCCGTACAAATTGAGATATATAGGCCCGGCGCTAGCGTTAGAGTACCTCCGTAACGTGGGCATTCGTGCAGCCAAGCCCGATTTACATGTACTTCGCATTCTAGGAGGAGAGAGACTCGCGTATTTTCCCGGCCGACCTACTGAGCGACAGGCAGTTCAAATGGTTGCCGCTCTCGCAGCCGAGGTTGGCTGCAACGAGACATATCTTGACAACCTCCTCTGGCTATTCCGTGCTGTCGGCTACGGGAACGTCTGCGGTGCCAGTCCGCGATGCCACATATGTGTTTTGCGCCATAGTTGCTGTTATCCAGTGCCCGAACCGTAGCACGGCGCGGTGGTTGGCCTCGGGCAGCGAGAATCCGTCCGTCTTGCTAACATCGAATCAGCGCATTCAGCCATTTCTCGTGTTTGCGGTCTGGCCTAACGTCATCCGAAGTCCAAATCGAACAAAACACGAAGGAGGGATCCTTCTTGACTAGCTCGCCGAATGAATTTTCGTCGTAACCATTGAAGAATCGGCCATCCTGCTCCCACTCGCCATCGCGCAGCTTGAATGAGACAAACATTACCCCTTTTGACTTTAGCGCCCGAAAGAGCCTCTGGAGCACTGCATCGATGCGGCCGCGCTCCACGTGCAGCAGGGACGCACTCGCCCAAACTCCATCAAAAGCCGAAACGTAATCCATCTCTTCGAAAGTCTTCTGAAGGACACGCTGCCCGATGAGACCCGACGCCAAGCGGCACATCTCGACAGAAGCATCGCACGCTTCTACTCTGTATCCACGTTGAAGGAAATAGCGGCTGTCGCGGCCTGAGCCACATCCCGCGTCGAGAATTCTCCCACCCGGAGGGATGTGCGCCAAAAATGGGGCATACAGAGCCGACATGTCTACCTCTACGGTATCCTTGAAGAACTGCTCGGCATGTCGGTCGTAAAAGGAGATAGTGCCGCTCAAGATTCTGCCTCCAGATCCTCCACCGGAGTCCAGTCGTGGACAAGTAATGACTTGGCTGCTGAATATTGCCGTTGGAGGAACTCCTGCCGTGAGGATTCCGTCATCCCCGTTTGGGATATCAGTGTATCTCGAAGAGGGTGGTGACTTTCGATGAGATAGTTATTTCGCTGATGTAGCCGCTCTAAGTACCTGATTTGTGGAACACGTGCCGATTTGCCCTTCTCTCCTCGATTGCATTCTCGACATGCCAGAACAAGGTTCCAGACCCCGTTGAGGTTCGCGTCGATATTGCCACGGACAAGAAGCGTGTGCGGGAGGAAGTGGTCAACATCGGCCACGTTCAGACTCGTCGGTACGATGCTGATTTGTCGAAAACAATAGAAGCATCTCCCCTTCTGGTAGCCATCCAATGCTTCCCGTGAAGACGTGACATTGATGCGCTCCCGATTGCCATTCCTAACATAGAATACCGACGAGTCGCTGTCGTATCGGACCGAAAGAAGTGCCGGATGTAGGCCCAAGTCCCAAGCCGTTTCGACGAGTCGCCATCGAGCCTCGGTTTCTAGCGGCAGGTTTGGGAATTGAAGCGTTCCTTTGAGCTTAAGAAATTCGTCAGTAATGACAATGCCACCGCGCTGCTTGCGCTCATCTACAAAGAACCGAATCGGTATTGACTCCTTGTTGACCACGTGAAACGCGTCAATGACGTTTTGGAAGCCCAACGCTACGGTTTGCCGCACCAGTGCATCTTGGTCAAGTCCGCCGCAATTGAACTGCCGACATGCTTCGAGGAATCGGCTGGAGGAAGACGTAGCCTGTTTATCCACGCGAGCGAGATGTTCAGCGACATGCCGAGAAAACGGAATCGCCAACTCGTCAAGCCGAATGAAATTTGGGTCGTTCGCGGCGAGTTCGAGCAGAGCCTTGGCAAGGGCAAACTTGTAAGACGCGACGTTGCGACCGAATAAGATTACCGACCGCCAGTAATCCTCTCTCGTTGGATGTGCCTCGATAAAGGGCATGTTTAAGCTGCTTAATCCCTGGTCCAAAAGATCGGCAGTATCAACCCCGAGAGGGCCGGGTTCGTTCCCCCAGATAAGAAGTACCTGAGTAGCCGCGTCGCACAAGTTCCGCTGCCACGGCAAATTGGGCTGCTCACTGACTGTCAATCGTTCTCATATACCTGTCTCTGTCTGTCAAATTTAAGTCACCGTCTGGAGCCAGTCCAGGGCGGCCGTTCCACGAAGCAGGTAAGCTGAAAACCCCACCCCGGTGAGCTGCTCACAAAGCGCCAATTCTAAGCACTTGTACGTAAGAATTCGGCGAGCGGAAATTAGCAAGATTTCCGCTCAACGTTTCCGATGTTTCGATCATGAAGACTGGTGCAGAGCAAAGTTGTACGATCCGAATCAGCCGGTCAGCGATCTCCCTCAAAAACCGGCGCGCATCCCGGAAATGCGCTGATACTGCGCGAGGGCGTGTCCGTCTGTCATTCCTGCCACATAATCCGCCGCTCTCTGCGAAAGGGCATAGTTCGCGCTCACCCTCGACTCATCTTCCCTTTCATGGGTAGGCGCCACTCGGTACGCTGATAAGGCCAGAGCACCGCTCGGCCGGTCCTGCAGCTCTTCGACAATTGCCGCTAGGAGGCCAGCGATCACGTTTCTCGCTGTTTGCTCTCGATGGGCTATCTCGATGTGGGAATATACATATTTGGTCATGATGGACTTAAGTGCACCGCAAAGATCACTCATCGACATCTTGCCGACCAGATCGTCCTCGAAGGTGCCGTCCATAATTCGTTCAAAGCTATCTAGAAATTCTGCAATAGCTGACTTCATCATTAGCCTGATCGCCATTTGGCAGAACCGCTGGACGCTCAGCTGTTGCCGTTCTCTCGGTTCAATGTTCTTGAAGTCGTGTTTGTACGGTTCATCCAGAAACTTCTCAACGCACTCCTTTGATTCCTTGCTTTGTGCTGTGCTTAGACATTCATGGATGCTTCCAAAATCAACGAAGCCTTTCTTCAGAACGTCCTCAATGTCCCCGGCGGCATACCCGATATCATCTGCAGCCTCCATCAGGTAGGTCAGAGGATGTCGACGATGCTCCTCCAGCCCTGTTAATGACCGAACAAGATCGAATGCGAGTGTGTCCGCCTTAAAGTAGCCAAATTTCCTTAATCTTTTTTCCCCATTAGGCTGTACTTCGTTCGAGCCGCAGGGATATTTGATCAGTGCAGAAAGAGTGGCAGCGGTAAGGTTCATTCCAAAGTCTTGCCCGCTCCATTGCAAGCGCGTCGCAATACGAAAAGACTGCGCATTCCCTTCGAACTCCGTCAGGTCGTTCCGCTCGGTTGCGTCAGGAAGCTTTAGCCTTATACCAGTATCGATGTTATTTGAGAACCACCTCCCTATTGCCTTCTCGCCCGAATGCCCGAAAGGGGGATTGCCGATATCATGCAAAAGGCAGGCGGTCGCGACAATAGTTCCGATGTCGCGGGGCGACAGAATCGAAAGCTCGGGGTATTTGCTTAACATCCCGGCGGCGGCTCCCTCGCCGAGAGAGCGACCAATAGTAGCGACCTCGATTGAGTGCGTCAGCCGTGTTCGAACGAAGTCGTGGGGTTCGAGGGAAAAGACTTGAGCCTTATTCCGGAGTCTCCGAAATGAGGAGCTAAAAACCACCCTGTCAAAGTCGTTTTCGAACTCAGTGCGAGCGTCAAGCTGGGAACGACCCTTCACACGCGATGGTCGCAGTCGATCGGGGGATGTAAGGAGTTTCCAAGTCGCCGCATAGTGCTCACCCTTGTTTTTCTTGAACATCACTTACCTCTTGGGCAAAACGGCGACAACCATTGGCACTCGCGACTTGCCTCCCCCCTGCGTAAGGCGTAGGGCACAACGCCCCTCGATTAATTGATGCGCAACGTAAGGACGGTCGACGATCGGGGCCAAAAGCATTGCATTCCCGAGGAAGCGCCTAAAGTCTTCTTGCGAAATTATCCGAGTGCCGTACGCATGGTAAGACTCTCCCGAATCCAAAAGAATCGACCCATCGGGAAATAGCCGTGTCGCCGCTGCTTCGATTAGGAGCTGGTTGGCGGGCGACTTGAACGCGTGAAAATCCAGCATCGGGAGATGCCCTATTGAGCCGTCGCGGCAAACCACCTCGGAAAGGAGCGTCAAGCTGGCTTCACCTTCCGGAGAGAACTCAGCGCAAGCGCGCTCAAGACCACCCGAACTAATTTCGGACCAAGACAGGATCTTTTCGTCGCCGTGCAGTGAAACGTGCATCATCGCAGCGTCAAGTAACCGAACCGCATCAGGAACAGATGGCAGCTCCAATAATGCAGCGTCCCAAAAAGAGAGGCCCGTCCGACGGCGCAGTTCGAGAGCCCTTTCATAGACGGTGCGTTCCGCTGCCGTCAAATTGAACCGAGCTTGGAGAAGTGGTAGAGGAGAGCATTTTGCGAGGCGAATTTCGCGAACATTCTGGAGTAAAGAAAAGAGTGCGCCTAGGAAACGCGGTGCGCTCAGTCCGATGAAATTCTCCACAACCGTACCCATAGCCAGCAGGTTAGCATATCAGCAGACGCAGAGTTGGTCCCTGGTGGTTTACGGTCACTCCTCACAGCGATCGTGCCTCTCTCGGCATCTGAGCGGCAGAGCGGGGTGGTCTAAGGACAAGGCGGAGTGAAATTGTCGCCTAGAACTGCTCCTATAGGGGCACAGCATGAGTGTTCCACAGCGGTAGCGCCAGTTTAGACGATTCGTGTGCGAAGCTCCTCTTGCGAGTCCTTCGAAGCAACATGGTTAGCGGCATGCCGGCTCCGTCCCGACCACGATCGTGCCTCTCTAGCAGGATGCTGAAAAAGTACTCCTAATCCACAGCCGACTATGGTACGAGAAGGCATGCGAGGAGAAGATCTGCAGCAGAATCACATATTCAGTTACTTGTCTCCGGAGATGCGCGTTCGGAAAGATCATCCGCTGCGCGCCATCCGGGCGATGGTAGATGAAGTACTCACCCAGCTGTCGCGACGATTCGACACCATGTACGCGAGCGTAGGCCGGCCCTCGATTCCGCCGGAGAAGCTGTTGCGGGCGCAGTTGTTGCAGATGCTGTATTCGATCCGCAGCGAGCGTCTGCTCATGGAAGAGATGGATTACAACCTTTTGTTCCGTTGGTTTGTCGGTTTGAACGCCGACGACCAAGTCTGGGATGCGACCACGTTCACCAAGAACCGGGATCGCTTGCTGGAAGCCGACATCGCTAAGGAGTTTTTGGCACGGGTGGTGGCCCAGGCGCGGGCAAAAGGTCTGACTTCGGATGAGCATTTTACGGTGGACGGCACGCTGCTGGAAGCGTGGGCGAGCCTGAAGAGCTTTCAGGCGAAGGACGGAAAGCCAGCGCCGCCACCCGACGATCCGGGCAATCCGACGGTGAACTTTCACGGCGAGAAGCGGTCGAATGAGACGCATGAGTCGAAGACCGACCCCGAAGCCCAGTTGGCGCGCAAAAGTAGAGGTAGGGAGGCGAAGTTGAGTTACAACGGGAATCTGCTGGTGGAGAATCGCAACGGACTGATCGTGAAGGCGGAAGTGTTCGCGGCCAACGGGACTGCGGAACGCGATGCCGCGCTGGTGATGCTGGAGCAGATTCCGGGTGGGAAACAGGTGACCGTAGGCGGAGACAAGGGCTTCGACACCCGGGATTTCGTGGCCGAGTGTCGGCACCTGGGAGTGACGCCGCATGTGGCGCAGAACCTGGGACGGCGCGGCGGCAGTGCGATTGATGGACGAACGACACATTATCCTGGATATCGTCACAGTCAAAAGAAGAGGAAACGGATCGAAGAATGCTTCGGTTGGCTGAAGACGATCGCGTTGCTGCGGAAAGTGCGCCATCGCGGAGTGTGTAAAGTGGACTGGATCTTCACCTTCGCCTGCGCGGCTTACAACTTGGTGCGCATACGGAACCTGGCCACAGTTCCGGCGGGGTAGGTTCAGGTCGAAGTGTGTCCCGAGGAGCATGAAGTTAGACCAAAAGGTCGCAAGAGCACCAGAAAAATCAACCCTCTCAACATCACAAACGATGAGAAGCAGAAAGAAAACCGTGTTGCCGGTCAATTTTTCAGCAGCCTGCTAGGCATCTGAGCGGCAGAGCGGGTAGGTTCGAGCACTTAACGGCATCACGACGCTCAGGGTCGGGGATAATCATGTAGGTGCACCTTATGCTTTTGTTCATCGCTCAAGCGAATTTCAAGCTGGTGGCGCGGACCTGCCTTCTTCCACTTCCCGAGCCGCCCTTTGATTCTCTCTGTCGCCCGTATCCAGCGTGCCTTGTAGCTTTGTTAGATGTGGTAGAGAAGATTGTCCGTGACCGCACTGTAAATTGCTTTCAGCTTTTCGTACTCCGTGACGCCGAAGGACGCAGGATTGAAACGATTCCGAAGGGATCTCCCGGCATGCAAATTGTTCCTTGTTATTTGGATTTCCCTCACAACGCTCTGCACCGAGCAGTCGCCCTCCGGTCCCTTGAACTCTACCGCATTCAACAGGTCGAAGTTTCCCTCTGACGCGGCATCAATCAGATCGTCCAAGGAGACGGTAGCTGGAATCTTGAGTTCGCCCCCATTCTCCTCATCCCACTCTACGAGCATAAAGGTCAGGAGTGCTGTCTCCAACGCCGCCCCGAGTGCAACCGCAGCCATGAAGTATGAACCTGACGCGGCGAGCTTCTTCGCTTCGTCCTGATAGAAGACCATTAGCTCGTTCGCAGCATCACCGTGCTTGGTTCCAGTCAATGCAGCCATTCGTTTTTCCTCGAGTCAGGGTCACAGTCTACCGCGCCGGGTCCGTCCGCCTCTTTATCGTGCCGATGTCGCCGGGATTCTTTTCCCACCTTCGAACTGCGCCAAACTTCCGGGCAGCGAGGATACTCGCCGCAATCAGTAACACGCGTTTGCGACCCTCGTCTACGGGGGCAATTTTAGCATCTTCGCCTTTTGTTCGTCTACAATCAAAGCGGTCGTGGTGCTGTGCTTTCCAAAAGCAGATAATTCTCACGAGCACCGGACTCTCTCTGGAGGGCAGTTTGCTATGAATGGAAGCACGGATGTGGTGTTCTCGCCCGGACAGGTATATCGCCGCCGGGAGCTGCATGAGAAGTTTGGAGGCCAAAGGCAGGGCGGAATTAGCACGCCAGCGAAAGCCCCATTCATTTTTTTAATCACGGGCGATTCAGGCAAACAGCACGGCTATTCCGACGAGTGGACGGAGGACGGAGTTTTTCTCTATACAGGCGAAGGTCAGCATGGAGATATGAGATTTGCGGGAGGAAATCTGGCGATCCGCGACCACCTGAAAAATGGTAAAGCTCTGCAAGTTTTTGAGCAGGATAAGAAGGACAAGCGATTTCTTCGCTACCTTGGAGAGATGGAATACGCCCAGCACTCGTACCGGGAGGCGCTGGATACTGACGGCAAACAACGAAAAGCAATCGTATTCCACCTCCGTCCGGTCGGCAGACTTTCACCAGATTCAGCCGTTGTGACGGCGGCTTTGGCAGGTGAGGGGCCAGTCTCCAAGCGGGGAGGCGGGGGTGGATTCGGTTCCGTCGAAACCAACCGCCGGGTGGAGAAAGCCGCCATTGAATTTGTTAAGCGCCGATATGAACAGGATGGCTGGACCGTCCGCTCTGTTGAAGCGCAGAAGGTAGGGTACGACTTGCAGTGCGATAGAGGAAACGAACAGGCGCATGTGGAGGTCAAGGGCACACAAGGCGACGATGTTTGTTTCATCATCACTGGTGCTGAGGTCCGCAACGCCATGATCGACCGCAGGCACCTCACCTGCGTGGTGACTGCTGCTCTGACCTCTGCGCCCAAAATGTTCACGTATACCAGAGACGATTTTTCCAAGCAGATCCAATTGGAACCAATTGCGTTCCGAGCACAACTGTTGTCCGAATAACAATCAGGGCAGGATGTGAATAGGCTTAGGTGAGATGACATTCATATACGTCACGCACTGCTCGCACAAGAAAGACGAACGTTGCAAGGAAACCGGAGAGGCCGTCACTCCCGATGTGCTCTACTCCGCAAGACCGACGCAACGCTTCATGCAACGATGCAAAGACAAGAGCGTTCATTGGGCAATTTTCTCCGACAAGTACGGCGTCTGGTTTCCCGAGGTTCGGCATGAGTGGTACGAAAAGGACCCGGATACCGTGACGGAATCCGAATTTTTCGCACTCCTATCGGACTTTGACGGGAAGCTCAGCCCCTATTCTCAAATCTGCTTCTACTACAATCCCGGTCGATTTCACCCAATGTACGCCCGTCTTTTGGGGCAGAGCGCGTTAGCTGCTCGCGTAAAGCAAATCACACACCTCTGGGAAATTGCGTGAACACAAATTGTGATCTCTGCGAGTGGCTACACCACAGCCTTGAGGCACTCCGGCTGTTTTCGTACCCATTTGATTTAGCGGCGTTGCCCGCTAACGGAATTTACTTCTTTTACGAGACTGGGGAATACTGTAATCATGGGGAAGCAAAGTCGCGGATTGTCAGAGTTGGCACGCACCGGGACGGTAATTTCAAGTCGCGCATCGCTGAACATTTCTTGTTGGACGAACGGAAGATGGCATTTAGCCGAGATCAGTCCGCTCCTCATGATCGGAGTATCTTTCGCAAGAATATTGGCCGTTCGCTCCTCAATAGGGCGGGGGACGGTTACTTTCCCGTCTGGGAACTGGACTTCATGAAACGAGCGGTACGCGAAAGGCATCGGCATCTGCGCGACATCGGCAAAGAGGTGGCGATTGAGGCAGAGGTAACGCGAATCTTGCGAGAGAAGTTTTCGTTCCGGTTTATTGAAGTTGCGGAAGAGAACAACAGGATGGGGAGTGAAGGGCTTGAACGAGCGCTGATTGGCACGCTCGCAAGCTGTCCTCTGTGCGGACCGTCCGCTGAGTGGCTTGGCAATTATTCGCCTAAACCACAAATCTGTGAGAGCGGCCTTTGGCTGGTTCAGCATCTCAAAGCTGCCCCACTGTCGCCCGCACAGCAGGTCTTAGTCACCGCCGCGATTGAGATGACGATCGCGAGCGGTCGCGGCACGCCTTGACGTAGATCCCTGAGCTGCACTGGTTACGGGTCCCGTAGGCGATGAACGTGCCTCTCTCGGCATCTGAGCGGCAGAGCGAGTGTGTTCTAGGGGTGGTGCAGAGAGAAAAATCGCGGGCCAACGGCGTCCAGCATCATATCTCAGTATTCCTCTGGCAACGGAGCAACAGAACCGTCGTCGCGCTTACGATCCGAATCCGTGATGATCCAGATTTTGGCTCTAGTCTTAAGCCGTCCTAGCGAGGACTTGTTCTGAAGAACTCAATATGACCACAACTACTGCACACGAAAAGTCGGACAGTCTCGGTGTTAATATCGTTTGCTCCACCGGAGAGATTCCAAAGTCTCAGGTGGAAAGCCGGATTGCTTTGACGAAAGAGTTCCGGTTTGTAGGTCCCCGCACCACACACGTGACAAGGCCTCGGAACTTCATCCTGCAATAATTGACCGCCCTGCTCAATCAGGCTCACAAAAGCGATGACCATCGCACGAAGGTCGTGGATTTCAGCACAGTCTTGCTGACGGTCGACGGCGCACTTTTCTAGGATCGTGTTGATCATGTATGCATGGGGATCTTCTCTGAAAATTAGCGAAATGTCGTTTTGCGGTTGCCGAAACCATTCTCGCCGGAGAACGAGGCGACCCGACACCATGCACCAGAGGAGCTTCCCAAGCATGTAGACGTCAAAATTGCAGTCAACCTTTTCCAGCCGTCCCCCGATGTCCGCCCATGGTGGCATGTAATCGTGCGGGCCTACGCTTTCATCTGTGCGCGTCAACCGAGCAGGCTGATCCGGCAAGAACGCGATTCCAAAATCACCTAGAACAAGCTCATCATCTTGCCTCACGAAGACGTTTGCAGGTTTGATGTCGCGGTGAACGATGTTTTCGTCGTGAAGAAGCGCGACCGTGTTTACTAAAGATAGAAAGGCTCTGAGTGTAAGCGCGACTTTGCCTTTGTAGAGGGAAATGTTGTCTTCAACTGTTCCTCTGGGAAAGTATTCCGTCACGATCCAACGCTCAGACTCGCTAGAATCCAAGAGCTTCGGCAGACCGGGGCGATTCTGCTGTAGGACCAACATCTCTTGCTTCAGGCGATCGATTGCCTGCTGTTCACCACCATCTTCACGAATCTTGAATATTTTCATCGCCCCGAGTTCGGGCAGGGAGTCAGGACGCGCATAAGACCATATCGCTTCAGCCAAGTCGGCTCTCTTGTCCTGATCTTGGGCGTTCCCGATTGTTTGAAGATAACTTGCTCGTTGGGAAACCCTCAAAGGAGACCGGACCAAAAATACATCGCTCTGTCCGCCTCCCCCGAGATGTCTGATTCGCTCCCACTGAACTTCCGCCTGCGCTCCCACGGCGCTTTTAATTACGTCAGCAGGCTGTCTAGTAGAAGGCAGTCTAAACCCCGCCATTACCCTATCCCATTCAGTGTCAGGGTCAGCCATAGTTATGGCGCCCTCGCCAATCTGAAACGACGTCACCTCGGTATCGTCAGGCGGATTGAGGCGATATGCCGCGAGCACGCCTAAATCCTTTGCGAGATATAAAGCGATTTTGAGAGTCGCATTATCAAAAATCCGGTTCGGGTAGGCGTATGCGATGTGGTTCTTGAGATCCTCAAACCCGAGGTCCTCTTTCTTCTGTTCTCCCACGAACATTTGCTGCAATGCATGGAAAACAACAGTCGTTGCAAGTTTCACTTGGTCTCGCAGCTGTGTGTTGCCGCAAAACTGAAATGCCGCAGCCTTTGGTAGATACTCCTCGTCCGTGGTTGGCGAATTGGAGTTTTTTCGGTGCAGGATATTCTGGTTGAGGAGATCGCCGATCAGGTGAGAAGCAGGCTGACCTCTGAACTTAATTAGAAGTGCTCGCCGGGACGTGCTCTCCTTCATATTTACGAATCGGGTGACAACATCCGAGAGGATGGCTACTTCCAGTTGCTCATTTGTTATAGGCGTCATCGTGAGTACAGATTATCAATCCTCCGCATGATCCGCTCGGCCCACCGCACCGCATCCGTGATTGCGCTCACGGTCGCCGGAACTCTTTTCCCACCATCGAACTGTGCCAGCTTGCGCGCAGCGAGGATACTCGCCGCGATCAACAGCACGCGTTTGCGGCCCTCGTCCACGCAGAGAGTTTATCATGTTCGCCTTTTGTTTGCCCTTTAGACTCAAGGAATTATCCAATTCTGCCCTACCGTCCCTTACCGTTTTTGGGGGTAATAGCTGGTCAAATGGGGCAGATGAGCAGGTTCGCTCCTTGGCTAACCCGCTGGTGCGAGGCAGTTTTGCCAGTGTTATGGGGAAAATTCAGGTGCCCAAAAATAAACTCCCCCTCCCGGCACCATTGGTTAAGATTAAAGTTCGAGCTGGGTACGAATTTGCATTTTCGGCGTGTTAGAAAACCCTTCCCAAATCGGCCCTTTGGAACCCTCATAAGCATTGGTTCTTTGCCTCGAGAATTCTTGCGTTAGGAATGTGTAGTTTTCTAACCCAGGCTTCGTGTTTGTCTGCTTGACTTGCACTCACCCTCCCCCGGGTTGTATGACCTCGCGTAAGGGAACTGGAACGCACCATTTCAAGCGGGAATGCAAATAGGACAAGCCTGTTTCTTTGCCCCGATCTTTTTGAGCGGCCCTTGCAATTTCTCACATTCGTCTTTTAGATAGGTTGCTGAACATTCGAGGACTGGCATCCTGGTGCTGGATTTCAGCGAGACGCGCGTGCATTCCAACTCCACGCGCATACTTCGTTGGTCACTGAGAACTGCGTAGCCGATAGAAATCAAATCGGCATTACGTTCCAAAAATTCAATGTCTTTCTTGTGGTCCGCTCGAAGTCCAGAGGGATTTTCCCCATCCTTTTCACGACAACTGATATTCTTCCACTCGATTACAGCGAGCGGCTTACAGGAGCGCCAAAGGGTTGCCATCTGATGAGGCCACACTACAATATCCGCATACCTGCCGTGTCTCGCCTTTTCGCTGTCCTGGTGTTTCTGCATTCCTTCTTCGATGCAGATTTGCCGTATATCCAGCCCTTTCTCTTGGAATTTGGGCACCAGATGGCCGAACACGAACAGGTTCACGACAGAGCGTTCCCGAACGTAATATGGCATGCTGGCAAGATCGGAAACCAACGATTTCAATACGGCGCGAAACACTTCTTCGAAAACGGCGTCTGGGTCTTGGGCTTCCTGGCGAAGCTGTTCAAATGTACGAACTTGGTCGCGAGAAATCATCGCTGCCTCCAACTTTATTGGTTGTAGAAGTGCAACAATTTTGAAACTGCCATCACCGGCCAGTTCGTTTTAGACGTTGGCGGCTTCAAATCTTTAATCTTCTGGAGGCAAGGCACTACATTCGCTGGGGCGCCGTTTCGGAAGTTGATCAAGTTGACGGGACCACCCCAAGGGCACGCCCAGTTATTGAACCAGTGGTTTTTTTCACGATAACGTGTTGGTCCTGGGCAGTGGCGAAACTCAGGCACAGCAGTAGAGTCGACAGGTTGCAGATCAACGTTTTACGTGGCATGGCATTCTCCATATTCCGCATTTCTCCGGATTGAATCTCCCCTCACTAATGCAAGCTGGTTACGAGCTTGGTATAGCCCACTCGTTCGCGCTCTTGATTCTTGATTCGCAGCATCACCCTTTCCAGCTTCTCGGGGTCGAGGACTGGTGTGATAAAAACGTGATAGTTCCAGGTTCATAAGGGGTTAAAGTTGCTCAGAACGAATCATAATCGATTTCTGGTAAGCGCTTGAAGAATCAGGCAGATTAGAGAAGTTTCATATCCGTTTGGAAACACCTGGTGATCCTCAACACCGGTGGTCGTAGGCGTTTCGGCAGCGACTTGTTCTCTTCGGCCTCGGACGGTCCGGCTGTGAACGTACTGTAGTAAAACTGTAGTAGTTCCACGCTCAAAACGCGGCAGATCGGGTCATGACGGTACAACCAGTCCTTTTGGCAAACGGTTGAGAAATCAAATAGAGTAGAGAATTTTCCTAACGGTTCAGAACCCACTAGAGAACTCAAAATCCGCCGACCTTCCGGGTCATGGGGGTTCGACCCCCCCGTGGGGCAACGGTCATCCGCTAACTTTATTGTTGTTTTGGACCGACGAAAAGCTCCAGAGTCTGAGGGTCGCCGGTATGCTCCCTATTGACCCAGCCTTGTTGTAGTCCAGAATCCACCAGTGCTTTTTGTAGGGCGGTGGCGTCCTTTGTTCGATCTGCGCTAACCTTGATCTGAAAACCGGGAACTGTAAATCCGAAATTCTTGCCGCCATCAAAAGTAACTTGCAACCCGGCATCTGAGAATACCTTTTGCAATTGATCGGCAAAATCGAAGGCTTCCGCATTCCCTGCGGTTGCAGAGATTGTCAACTGCTTGCCTTTTAGTGGAGAGAGCCGCTCTTTCAATGTTTTAGCCTGGTCCTGGCTAATCTTGCGCGGCGAAAAGTGTTCCTCGATCCGTAGCCGAGCGGCTCTTTCTTCCTCAACTCTGAGTTGGAGCGTTAGATTATCTCGCTCCATTTGTTGGTTGCGCTGTTCTTGATCTCTATTGCGCTGCTCTTGTTCATTGTTCTGCTGCTCCTGAAGCACTACGATCCGTTTTCCCACGACCCAAATACCGAAGGCAAACAGGGCTGTGAGTGTGAAAGCAATACTGGCCAGAAATAACAGCCAATTATTCACAGACGAAAGCTTGCTGAGGGAAGACCACCATTCCATCGTCGAATTTCCTCATCGCCTCATCGGCGCGTTGACCCGTCTCACGCTGTAATGAAATTGTAATGGTTGCACGATCAGAACGGATCGTTTCCAAGCAGAACGGATCACATCGACAGACTTGTAACCCGTTGAAAAGAGGAATAGAGTAGAAAATCTTCCAAACGGTTCAGAACCCTCCTGTGTTTTCCTAAACCGTTGGTCGGCGGTTCGACTCCGCCCGGGACCTCCAGATTTTAAGGTTTTGTTTTCAGTAGATTGGAAATGCCCCCACTCAAGAGGTGTACTCCCATTCCGCAATCTTTCCAGCAGATTGACAGCCTCTTTTGCCCCCTCTTTCCGTTCACTCGTTCACTTGAGAATACGACAAAATCTTCGTGCTCCATCTCCGGTTTGAGCGGGGATGGGAGTACCGGGCAAGGGGATGGCATTTGCGGGTCAACGATGTCTCTCCTGCGCTGTGGATATTGAGTCGACGCTCTGAATATCGCGTTCAGTTGCATCGATTTAGCTGAACAAGCGTCGGCTTGCTGGTTTTGTGGGGCATCGCAGTCCGAGTCTTCCACCGTGGCTGGCGGGGTGTTATATGCGCCACGAATAACGATCGGTTGAAAAGTGATTGGACAGAACAGCGCCCAGGACTCAGAGTGTTAGCCCGGCAGGGCGCGACCGAAGGGACCGCGGGTTGGCGGCCCCGGAGCCGGATGCCGTTCTTGCTAACCAGGAGAAATTCACAAAATGACCCTCATCGAGCGGTTGCGCTCAAGACAGAAAGCTCTCACGGTCGAAGAATTGGCAGGTATGCTCCGCGTTGCCCTGCGAACCCTGTACAAGGAAGTTGAAGACGACCACATTCTGCGAAGCTCCATCCGCTTTGATCCTCATCAGATCGCAGACTGGCTGCAAATGAAATCAACGCCGGCGCATTCAGTCAGGACTCAGCGGCAGAATGAATCAATTGCGCGTACTTAAGCGTCAGCCTGAAACAGTGGCGAGCGGGCGGCTTACCGGGGGATCAACCATGCAAATGCAGCCAAACTGCTCTTATTGATTCTTGCCTATACGTCGTTGCGGAGGCCTTCACGCGCTTCCGGATTTTAGGGATAGAACCATGTGTCCTCTACCGACCGAAAAGAAGGCCGTACAAAGCGAAGGACAATACTCCGTTGCACTAGAACGGCACTACTCGGTACCCGAGGTCGCCACCCTTTGGGCTCTCAGTGAAAGAACGATTCGGCGTATGTTCGAAAATGAGCCAGGTGTCCTCTGCTGGGGAAGCTCGGAGCGCCGTTTCAAAAGAGGATACAAGACGTTGCGCATCCCTGAGACAGTCTTGCTACGGGTACATCGTCAGCTGCGCATTGCGATCTGAGAATTCCGAGGATCAAGCTCGCAATCAGTGAACCTGAGTGGAAGGCAATTTCGACCCCGACGGCGACCTGCTCGGTACATCCGCCGGATCCATCGCTGAGTCTTCCCACGCCATCCGCGCATAGGTTTCGAGTTGCTGCTGCCGCTCCTTCACGAAGGGCGCATAGTGCTTTTCCGTCACTTTGACGCTGCTATGGCCCAACAAAAGCGAAACACGATCAATTGGAACGCCTCTATTCAGCAATTCAACGGCAAACGTATCGCGGAACATGTGCGCGTGGCAGCGCTTTGGGGTTCCGTCTGGTCTGTGGATCTTTGCTATTTCGAATAATTTCACAAAGGAACGTCGCCATCCCTTGCAAGCAGTCTGCGGATCGCCGTTGCCCGACCAGAAAAAATAACGTGGATTGACGCTCGGCAATGCTCGAAGATCATCGGCCACATCGGGAGGGATAGGGACGTTAACGGCAACCCCGGTCTTGGCACGATACAGGAAGAGCTTCCCTTCTTCGCTCAACCGATCACGTTCGAGAGTGACAGCATCCTGGATCGAAAGGCCGGACCAGCGCATCAGCAGCACCAAAGCGCGAAGCCGGTCCGATCGGAACTGAAAATCGCGTCCACCGCGCCATTCGCCATAGGCGTAGGTTGCGTCGACGATTCGCTTGAATTCAGGCTTCGGGAACCATCCTGTGGGAACGGAATGAGCAGTCGCCCGCTTCACCTTCTTTGCCGGATTCTCGATTAGCCATCCATTTTGAATGCAGAACGCAAAGAAGCCCACCAGCCGTGAGAGTTTTCGGTTCGTCGTCAAGCCATTGTTGGCCCAAGTCGTCCGAAAGTTAACCAACTCGGGCGGAGTGATGTCGCGAAGACGGCTCAAACCTCGGTGCTTCGCCCAGGAAAGGAATTGTTTCTCAAACAGAGTTTTCGACTGCTTTGTCGTTTCTTTCGAGAGGCTGCGGCCTTTCTCATCGGCCAAGTATGCCTCGACGGCCCCCGCGATGGTTGTGGGCAGCGGCTGCTGTTGTTTGGAGGGATCTGCCGCATCTTCGATCAGGCGAGCCTTACGTTCTGCCTGTTCCCAGCTACGGGTTTGTGCTGACTGCCGCACCCGCTTGCCGTCTGTGTATCCGTCAATCCATTTGGGACAGCGGCAGCGCCGATACTTCAGGTCCGCCTTGTGATCGCACTGCGGAGTGTGGCGACTGTAGACAAAAAACATTGATGCCGATTCCCTGCTCCGGTGGAGTTGACCAGCGCGACCATTGTACCGTGTTGGGTACAATTTGGGTACAATTCTTTTTATTGTCGCTGGAAAGTGCTATTTTACTGGGTATTTACGTGGTGGAGCTAGTCGGGCTCGAACCGACGACCTCATCGTTGCGAACGATGCGCTCTCCCAACTGAGCTATAGCCCCATCTTGGGAATATCAAGGGTGTACCGCAATTCTAGCAGCGCTGTCGCCCCAAGACCAAGGGCAGGCGTTGGGATATTGTCGAAGGTGCTGTTATCAAGCTTCCGGAGGAAAACTCTGTTTACGAAACCGCTTTTCTCGCGTCTAATGACAATTATTGGCTGCTTTTTGCCTCCATGTTTACTCCGTTGAATGGCGGGATCTCGCGACATCAGGCTAGGAACCTAGGCATGTCTCTGGCGCTCCATGGTCTCCTCCTGGGCTGGCTACTGCATAGTCCTTATCCTAGATTCCTTGCCCCTTCTTCGGTGGCTGCCGGAGAATACGGCTCGATTACTCATCTGTACTGGCCTAGCCCTCTGGCTCAGGGTCGAACTGACGCCAAGAGCTCTGCCGCCCGGCGGCAGTCAGCCGCGTTGCGCAGGCTGGCTTGGAACAAGTCCCACAAGTTGAAGTCGCCTAAAACGGTGGCTCCGTCTTCGCTCCTCGAAGCGGCCATTCAAGCTAGTGAGTCTAACCCATCGAGCCCCCCGCCTCCGGCCGGTGCTCCATATGGGAGCTTGACCGATGGTCCGGCACTGGGAGACGAGGTTCTCCCTGCCCTGCCAGTTTCGGCCACCGACCCTGTCGTCGGCCCGAACGACTTGGCTGGTCACGGGGAGGGCAGCGTCGTGGTTGAAATTACGATTGATGACAAGGGAAACATCGTGCAGAAGACGGTTCTGCAAAGCCTTGGCCCCCTGGTCGATGCCAAGGTCCTGGCCGCCCTCGAGAACTGGCATTTCAGTCCCGCCACCCGCAACGGCGTTGCCATCCCCTCCAAGCAGGATGTTTACTACCATTTCAAGCCCAGAGCCTAGTCGGCGACGAATCCGGCGCAGAACCTCGAAGCGGCGGCAAACTTCAGCCGCTATAATGGCCATGTGCACTCTGACTCAATCCAACAAGTCGCCGCCGCCGAATTCCCTACGCGCTGGGGAAATTTCCGTATCTTCGGCTTCCAGGGAACCTTTGGCAAGGGCGAGACCGAGCGCCGGGAGGAAGCCGTCGCTCTGGTCATGGGCGATGTTCAATCCGCACCGGCCCTGCTGCGCATCCACTCACAGTGCCTTACCGGCGACGTTTTCGGGTCCCTGCGCTGCGACTGCCGTCAGCAGCTGGAGCTGGCTCTGGCCATGATTGCCGAGCAAAGCGCGGGCATTGTTGTCTATGAACAGCAGGAAGGCCGCGGCATTGGGCTCATGGCGAAGCTGAAAGCCTACCAACTGCAGGACTCTGGTCTCGACACCGTGGAAGCCAACGAGCGTCTGGGCTTCAAAGCCGACCAGCGGGAGTTCGCGTTGCCGGCAGAGATTCTCAAGGCTTTGGGCATCTCTCGCGTCCGCCTGCTCTCCAACAACCCCGACAAGGTCGCCGCCCTGGAACGCGCCGGCATCGAAGTCACCGAGCGTGTTCCCTGTGAGGTCCCGGCGAGTGTTTACGCCGAAGACTACCTCAAAACCAAGAAGAACAAACTAGGACATTTGTTCACTTCGCGGTAGATAGTCCTGGGCCAAGGAAAAGAATTCGGGTGGGCTGAGCGGACCGCTCGGAACCAAACGCAGATGATTTCTCTAGTACAGCGGCGTTTTCCCATCCACCCGCCGCGACCATGCGTCAATGCCGCCCTGCATCGAGCGCGCCTTCTCGAACCCCTCCTGCCGCAGCCAGCTTGTAACATTCAGGGAACGCACTCCGTGATGACAAATAACCACGATGTCCTCATCGGGATCAAGCTCCTGATGCGCCCGACCAGGCACATCTCCCATCGGCATCAACTTGGCCTCGGAGATGTGAGCGACCTCGAACTCCCAAGGCTCGCGTACATCAAGAAGCGTGAAAACCTCGCCGCGATCCAGCTTAGCTTTGACGTCCTCGGGAGTGATTTCGTAGTCCATCGGTTCAGGGCCCATGCCGATTGTTCTCGTTCAAGGATCCCGCAAGAATGTGCTATCAATGGAGGGTAGCCGTGATCGGGCACAGCGGCGACGACCTAGGCCAGCACCTTAGCGGTGGTCCCGGCTACTTCGAGGCCGCCAGCCCAAAAGGCAGCCTCAGCCGTCCGTCATAAATTAATCGCCGACTTCCGCGGCTCCGCAATGGTCTCGAGCGGGTCGCGCCCGCCTTCTTTCGGCACGATCCACTTCTTTTCCATGGCGATGATATCCAGCAGCAACTTCCTGTCTTCGGCCGACGGTAGATTGTCGATGACATGCTGCTCGTAGGCGCGATCCTCGAGCGCCTCGCCG
>Ga0182018_10001746_pt1 | contig 23772 bp, 22 predicted proteins | sample 812P2MmetaG_FD_120490 | JGI IMG/M metagenome (GOLD analysis project Ga0182018, IMG submission 120490) | Permafrost microbial communities from Stordalen Mire, Sweden - 812P2M metaG | ecosystem: Environmental > Terrestrial > Soil > Wetlands > Permafrost | place: Sweden: Stordalen | collected...
CTGTCGGCGTCGGCGTTCGGCTACATCGGCCCGATCACCGCCGCGATCCTGCACGTCATCGGCACGCTCATCGTGATTTTCAACAGCGCGCGCCTCGTGCGCAAAGGCGAGGAACTGGAACATTTTAATCCTGAACCCATCGCCGACAAACACGACCACGGCTCGCATCAGAAACCGGCGGGCGAACTGACGCCGAAACTGGCGTGAAACGTCATGAAATTCGTTGAACCATGGGTTTCAATTGACAAAGATGCCGACGCGCTCGTCGCTGAACTTGAACGCGAACTTCCCGAAAAACATGTTCTGTATAAAAAGCCAGTGAAAGCTTTGGCGCGCAGAACAGATTGCGATGATGTGCTATTTCAAATTTGCGATTCGAGCGAACAGTTTGCAATTGTTCATTTGACTTGGTCTGGAAAACGAGATTTGCATCCTAATTTTCCTTGGACGGAGATTTTCAAATCGTTTGCAGAATTTGATAAAAATAAAATGCAGCCGGATGCGTTAGAATTTTCAACTTAAACATGACTGCTCTCGAACCAAATCGTAAATCGGAAATCGTAAATCAAAAATCCGAAGAAGTCGTCGTGTCCGTGCGCGGGCTGACGAAGGTGTTCAAGGATTTCTGGAATCGCCCCAAGGCGCGCGCGGTGGACAACGTGGATTTTGAAGTCCGGCGCGGCGAGGTTTTCGGATTGCTCGGCCCGAACGGTTCCGGCAAATCCACGACGGTCAAGCTGCTGCTCGGCTTGCTGAATCCCACGAAGGGTCACATCGAGGTCTTCGGCCATTCGCCGCGCCATGTGCAGACGAAATCGCGCATCGGCTATCTGCCGGAGGAATCGTATTTGTATCGCTACCTCAACTCGCGCGAGACGCTGGATTTTTTCGGAAATCTTTTTCATCTCTCAAAAGGCGAACGCGACAATCGCGCGGAACAATTGCTGGAAATGGTCGGCCTCGGCAAAACGCAGACGCGCGCGGTTGGCGAATTTTCCAAAGGCATGCAGCGTCGCATCGGTCTCGCGCAGGCGCTCATCAACGATCCCGACCTTGTCATTCTTGATGAACCGACCGCCGGTCTAGACCCGATTGGCTGCCGCGAAGTGAAGGATTTAATCATCGCGCTCGCTCGGCGCGGCAAGACGGTGATTTTGAGCAGCCATCTACTTTCTGATGTCGAAGATGTCTGCGACCGCGTGGTGATTTATTACGGCGGAAAAATCCAGGCCGCCGGCACATTGAAAGAATTGCTCGCCGAGCCGGACACGTTGCGCATCACGACACCGGTTCTGCCGCGCGAAACCTTGGAGCGCGTCCTGGAAATCATCCGCAAGGACGTTACGACCGGCGAAGTGCGCGTGGACAATCCGACGCAGAATCTTGAAAGTTATTTCCTCGACGTGGTGGCGAAGGCGCGCGCGGCGAACGAAACCAGCGGCGCACAATCCGGCGCACGCGTCGCGGCCTATTTGCGCGGCGGCTTGGAAGCAAAACCGGCGACGGACAAAGTTCTGGAAAAATTGTCATTGCCGCAGGCGGCGCAGCCGGCGGTTGAAACAAAACCGGCGGCGCAAACCGCCGCGCCAAAAGTGGACGACAAAAAACTGGATGCTTTGGCAAAAAACACCGAACCTGTTTCCCAACCGGCAAAACCAACGCCAATGCCAGAATCCAAACCGGTTGATTTGTCAAAAGCGGATGAAAAGCTTTCTTCATTGTTGGGTAAGCCGAAGTAAAAATATGATGAAGGAAGCAGCCACGATTAAATTTACAGACGCTGACTCTGCTGATGAAGCTTATGCAATTGTTCGCTATGACGAGAGTTTCGTTGCAGTTTGTCTGTCTTTGAAATCTAACGGCGATATTGAAGTCGTAATGAAAAAGGAAGACGCCAAGAAACTTTCCGAGGCTTTGAAAAAAGCTGTTGCTTAATCCTTGTTTCATCCGTGACAAAATAAAATTTGAAATGCAAAGAATTCTCGCCATCACCTGGTTGACGTGGAAGGCCGCCCTGCGGTTCAAACTGTTTCTCGTCATCGCGGTGCTGCTGATTCTGGCGGTCGTCGGCCTGCCGATTTTGATCAAGGACGACGGCACGGCGCGTGGATTCACGCAGATTTTGCTGACCTACACGTTGAGCACCATCACCGGGCTGCTCGGTTTGTCCACGCTCTGGCTAGCGTGCGGCACGCTGGCGCGCGACATCGAGGAATGCCAGATGCAAGTCGTCGCCACGAAGCCAATCGCGCGCTGGCAGATCTGGCTGGGCAAATGGCTCGGCATTGTGACGCTGAACGCGGCGTTGCTGGCGATTTCCGGCGCCTGCGTCTTCGGCCTGTTGCAATGGCGCGCGGGGAAGCTGCCGGCGGCGGAGCAAAAAAATTTGCGCGAACAGGTGCTGGTCGCGCGCGGCTCGGCAAAGGAGCAAAATTATGACGCGGCCATTGACCAGGAGACGGAACGGATTTTGCAGGGACGTTTGAAATCGAATCCGGAGCTGGCGCACTCGGCGGATTTGGCGGAAGTGGCCAAACAGATCCGCGAGGGCGTGAAGGCGGATTTCCAGCTTGTGCCGCCGGACTACACGCGCCCGTGGCAGATTGACCTGGGCTTCGCGAAAAATTTTCTGCGCGACAAGCCGCTGCAGTTGCGCGTCAAGTTCAACTCGGCGCAGAAAAGCGCGTCCGGCACGTTTGTCGCGCTGTGGCAGGTGGGCGATCCGAACTCGCCGAACGTGACGCAACTCGAGCCGATGAGCCTTGCGCCGGACACGTTCCACGAATTTTCCATTCCGCCGAATCTTTTCGACGACAAAGGCGTGCTGACGGTCGTTTTTCTGAACCGGAACAACACGTCGCTGCTCTTTCCGCTCGAAGACGGCATGGAGGTGCTGTATCCCGAGGGCAGTTTCGCGCTGAATTACGCGCGCGGGCTGGGCATCATCTTTTGCTGGATGGCGCTGCTGGCGGCGCTGGGACTGGCGGCGGCGAGTTTTCTGTCGTTTCCGGTCGCGACGTTTTTTTCGCTGGCGATGTTGACGGTGATTTTATCGAGCGGCACGCTGGCGGAGGCGGTGGATGCCGGCACGGTGGTCTCCGGCAACAGCGAGACCGGCATCATGGGACATTCGGGGGCGGACATCGTGCTGATTCCCTTCTACAAGGGAATTCTGGCCGTGACCGGCCTGATGAAAAATTTTTCGCCGATTGATTCGTTGAGCACGGGCCGCAGCATTCCGTGGAGCGAACTCGGCGCGGCCTTCGGACAAATCGTGCTGTTGGTCGGCGGCGTCATCAGTCTGTTCGGAATCGTCTTGTTCAGCCGGCGCGAACTGGCGACGGCGCAGGGGACGCAATGAAAATGAAGTTACAGGTTGCGGGTCGCAGGTTGCAGGTTGCCGCGAGCGCGCGGGAATTTTTTCCAACCTTTAACTTTCAACCTTCAACCTTCAACCGGTGTTAATGAACGCGCGCGTCAAAAAAATTATTGTTCTGCTGCTGGCCGCAGCTCTGCTTTTTGTTTCCGGCCAGGTGCAGAAATCGCTGAACCTTGACCGCGACCGGCTGGGGCTGACCCACGCGGCGACGCTCGAAAACGCGCCGCCGATGCTGGCGTTCACGACGGTGGCGCTCGGCGGCTTTCGCGGGCTGATTTCGAATTTCCTCTGGATCCGCTCCAACGATTTGCAGTTGGACGACAAGTATTTCGAGGCGGTGCAGCTTGCGGATTGGATCACGGATTTGGAGCCGCATTTCGAGCAGGTCTGGATTTTCGAGGCGTGGAACATGGCGTTCAACATCTCGGTCAAGTTCAAAGAAAACGCGCCCGGCGATTTTTCCGACCGCTGGCGCTGGCTGGAGCAGGGCATCGAGTTGCTCCGCGACCGCGGCCTGCTCTACAACCCGAATTCCATTTTGATCTACCGCGAGCTGGCCTGGTTCTTCCAGTTCAAAATCGGCAACAACCTCGATGACGCAAACGTGTTTTACAAGCGTGAGTGGGCGCTGGAAATGAAATCGTTTTTCGGGCCGAACGGGACAAACTTTGACTCGCTCCTCAATCCGCAGACCGCCGAGGAAGGAACCAACGCCCTGATGCTCCGCAAAAAATACAAGATTGATCCCGTCTTCGCCAAAAAAGTGGACGACCAATGGGGGCCGCTCGACTGGCGGCTGGCGGAAGCTCATGCCATTTACTGGGGCCAGCTCGGCCTCGATGAGGCGAAGAAAAATCCCGACAAGGTGAAGCCGGACGACTTGATGCAGTTGCGCCGCATCATTTACCAATCCTTGCAACAGAATTTCTACCACGGCCGGCTCATCGCCAATCCGTTCAACAAAAACTACGCCCTCGGGCCAAACCTCGATTTCGCCGGCAGAGCCAATGAAGCTTACGAAAATGAATACGCCGAGGAAGCCGATCCAGCGCAAAAGGACGGCATCTTAAGGGCGCAGCGGAATTTCCTGCGCGACGTGGTTTATTTTCTCTACGAAAACAACCGCGTGGCCGATGCGGGCAAATGGTATAAAATTCTCGGCGACAAATTTCCCGACAAGGCCATTCTCGATGGCGACCCGAATTCGTTCCCGCGAAATTTCACGCTCGACGAATACGCCGTCGCGCGCGTGCAGTCGGAACTCGGCGACACTTCGCAGCCGCGAACAGCAGCGGTGGTTGAGGGTTTGCTGACACGCGCTTATATCGAGCTTGCCCTCGGGCAGGACGATCGTTACGAAGGGTACAGATTGCTGGCCGCAAAAGCCTACGAGCATTATCGCAACAAAATCTCCGGCCCCGGCGGTAATCCAGATCGTGTCAAGCTGCCGTCCTACGATATTCTGAACCAGACCGCGCTGGATGACCTGCTCAATCCGCAGAGCAATCTTCTGCCTTACGCGGCGCGAGCCGTCATCCGCACTTATTTGAAGCTGCCGCCGGAGACCAATGCCCGGCCTGCGATTTCAACCAACCCTCCGCCGGCAGCCACGACGAACGCCGTGAAAACGGTGTCAACCAATTACGTCCCGGCCAACCCCGGTTCACCGACGCTGCCGTGAAATCCTTTCGACCGCCGCCGCCGTTTCGCATAGCTTGATTTTTCTGTGACAAAGAAAATCTCCAGTGCCAGGCCGCTCCGCGTCGGCTTGATTTCGCTCGGCTGCGCCAAGAATTTGGTGGACGCCGAAATCATGCTTGGCTCGCTGCTTAAGAACGGCGTCGAGATCACGAACGACGCCGCGCAGGCCGACGCCGTCATCGTCAACACCTGTTCCTTCATTGACTCCGCGCAGGAGGAGAGCGTGGACACGATTCTCGAATCCGTCGAGTTGCGCGAGGCGAATCATCGCGGCCAGGCCGTCATCGTGTCCGGCTGCCTGCCGCAGCGTTTCCGCGACGAACTGTCCCGGCTCATGCCCGAAGTGGACGCATTCATGGGTATTGACCAGGTCGCGCAGGTCGGCGACATCGTGGGCAGGGCCGTCGCAAATCGCGCCGGGAAAATTGAAAGCAAACATCCAACATCCAACATCCAACATCCAACATCCAACATCCAACATCCAACATCGAAAGGAAAAATTTCGGCGCGGCTGAACGAACTCGAAAAAAAGCGTGGCGCTTCTGAACACGAAAAGGAAGAATCCCTGCGCGGCACGGAAAAATTCGGCAAAACCAAAACCGTCGCCGCCGGTCACGCATCACGCATCACGCATCACGCGCCTTTGCTCGACGTCAACCAGCGCCCGACCTTCATTCCCGACTTTGAGACACCGCGCTTCCGCCTGACGCCGAAGCATTTTGCCTATTTGAAGATCGCCGAGGGCTGCAACCATCCTTGCAGCTTTTGTATCATTCCCCGGATGCGCGGTTCGCATCGCAGCCGCACGCAAGCGGACGTCGTCGCCGAGGCAAAGGCGCTGATTGCCGATGGTGTCAAGGAAATCAATCTGATATCGCAGGACTCAACGTATTACGGACTCGATTTGCGCCCGAACCACAGCCGTGCGATTTCGTCGCCCGAAAAATTTTCCGCCGCCGCCAAATCACTCGCCGCCGATGCCACGACCATTTGCACGTTACTGCGTGAACTGAATTCGCTCAAAGGCGACTTTTGGATTCGCCTGCTTTACACGCATCCGGCGCACTGGACGGATGAACTCACCCAGACCATCGCTGACTGCGAGAAAGTCGCGCGCTATGTGGACGTTCCGCTCCAGCACATCCACGAAAACATGCTTGAACGGATGCGGCGCGAAACGTCGCAGCAATACATTGTGGATTTGATCCGGAAAATTCGCGCCGGAATTCCCGGCATTGCGTTGCGCACGACTTTCATCGTCGGCTTTCCCGGCGAAACGGAAAAAAGTTTTGAAACGCTGCTCGATTTCATCCGCGAAACGAAATTCGAGCGCCTCGGCGTGTTCGCCTATTCGAAGGAAGACGGAACGCGCGCCGGCGCGATGGCCGGACAGCTTCCCGACAAGGTGAAACAAAAACGCCGGGAACTGGCGATGGCCGCGCAGCACAAGGTCGCCGTGCAAGTTTCCGAATCTTTTGTTGGCCGCAAAATTAAAGTCCTCGTCGAAGGCAACGCGAACACAAAGCAGCTTCAAGGCGCAAATGTCAGTTCGTGGGAACACGGCCTCTTGCGCGACAGGGAAACCCTCAACTCCCAACTTTCAATTCTCAACTACTTGGTTGGCCGCGGCGAAGCCGACGCGCCGGACATTGACGGTCGGGTTTATGTGCGCGGCAAACTGCCGATTGGCGGATTCGCCCGCGTGAAAGTCACCGGCCACACGGATTACGATTTGATTGCCGAGCCGGTTTAGACGGTCTACAGCCGGTCAATTAAAAAGCAAAAGGCTAATGTTCCGCTTCCGGGTGCAAATGAAGACCGGCACGGACTTTTTCATCACGGACGCTGGTTATTAGATTATTCCGGCAGCGGTTTGTCCTTGGTTTCCGGCGCCCAGATCAAAGCCACGAGGCCGAGGACAAAAACGGACGAGAGGATGGTGGCGGATTTGCGGAAGGGTTCGTTGACGCCGTAATCCAGCAGCAGCGAGTTCAGTCCGCTCAACAGGAGCGGAAACACGGCGGCCAAGTAGCGCACCGCGTTGTAGCAGAAGCCGACGCCGGTTCCGCGCAGGCGCGTCGGGAACAGTTCGGGAAAATAAATCGAGTAGCCGCCGAAGACCGACAGTTGGGCAAATCCCATCATCGGCAGCATCCAGTAGGCGTCGCTGCCGCTGCGCAGATGGTTGAAAACAAAGATGGTCGTCAGCAGGCAGAGGATGAAGGCGCCGAAGAAAGCGATGCGCCGTCCAATGTAGGTGGCCACGAGGGTAAAGCTCAGCATCCCGAAGAAAGCGCCCACGTCCTGAAACGCCGTGCCGTAACCGCGCACGATATCCACCACTTTTTGCGGCTCACCCTTCAGCGCGGTGGAGATGAGTTCGGGCGAAAAAAGGCCGATGCCCCACAATCCCGCCATGCCCGCCAGCCCGAGCGCGATGCCCACAAAAGCGTGCTTCCGCCAGAGCGGATTTCTGAACAGGTCGGCGATGGAACCGACTTTCTGGGACGTGTCCTTGCTTTCCCGCGCCATGCGATGCGCTTCCTTCCAAGGCTCCGGCTCGCGCAGAAACAGAACGATGGGTATTGCCAGGAGGACCGGCAACGTGCCCACGAAGAAAATGACTCGCCATCCGGCATAGCCATGAAAGAAATCCGCCTTGCCCGGTTGAATCCAGATGCTGGTCAAAGAGCCGGTAATATTGCCGAGCGCGGAAAGTGTTTGCATGACGCCGAGCGCCAGCGGACGAATTCCGCCCGGCATGCTTTCCGCCACCAACGTTGTGGCCGCGCCGAACATGCCGCCGACACCCATGCCGCCGATAAACCGATAGATGAGAAACTCAATGCCCGTGCGGGCCAGACCGGTCAGCCCGGAGAAAATCGTGTAAGCCAGCAACGTCGCGATCATCGCCTTCACGCGACCATACTGGTCGCTCATCATGCCGAAGAGAATTCCGCCGGTGGCCCAGCCGATCATCAAAATGAACGTGGCCTTGGTGCTCCAGGATTTCACGACGGCATCCGTGACGCCGCTGCCAAGCAGTTCGTGCATGGCCGGCTCGCGCGCGAGCACGAAGATCCGCTGGCTCATGCAATCAAACAGCCAGCCGCTGGCGGCAATGATCAACACCAGCCAGTGATAAGCGGTGACACCTTCAAAAATATTCTTCTTCCCATTGCGGGAATTTTCAGGTTGTTGGGTCATGACTGGGCGGGCTTTTGTGGCAATTGTGAATTGCCAGACGAATGCACGATAGAATACTCGTCCTCAGCATAGGTGCATGACAAGTTGAAAACAACTGGTCATGCATTTGGTTCCTTGGAGTTCGTGATTGGAAGCCATTCCTTACCAATGATTCCTTGCCCCAGTCGGCCTCGTGTGCAAACGAGCAGTCCCGTTCCCAGCAAGTTTGATAAAGACCAGATCGGGAAACTGATTTAAGCCGGACAGCGTTCTTTTCATCCCCGGCTTCCATCGCATTGAGCATCTGGAATCGTTCCAACCCCATGCGGGCGCAGGCCGCGGGCGCCTCGGCGTCTTGCGGCCGGCTTAATTCCCCGACCATTTGTAGTCGTAGCCGGCGGGCGGTTCGTAAAGGGCGGGCGCGCCATCCAGTTGTGGGACGCCGTTCCAGTAAATCTTGATGTAGCTGGCGTGGCCGTCCACAAAGCTCATCACGTTAAGGGCGTCGGGAAATTGCAGCGGCTGCCGGCGGTCGTGGCTGCTCAAGCCGAGGCCGCCGGAAATTTCCCCGATGAGTTCGGTCCGAATCGGGTCGCGCACGGAGGCGAACGGTTTTTGCGCCATGCCCAGATCGTTGGTGTCGGTGCCGCGCGCCAAGCCGTTGAACCAGTAGCTGGAAAAATGCGTCCACGTCTGGTTGCAAAAGCCCCGGCCGCTGGACGGGTCAAAAAACCAGGTGCCAATCGGGCCGGACAAATCAAAATCATCGTCGGCACAGTCGAAGACGGCGTTGCTGGACGACATGGTTCCGGCCCGGCTGATATATGGCAAAATGTTGTCCTTGTAATCGAAGTAAATGGTGTTGGTGTAGTAAGCGAGGGCGTCGGCGTGGTCGTCCGCATACAGATGGACGGCCAGATTGATTTGCCGGACGTTGCTGACGCACGCAATCCGCCGGGCGGACGACTTGGCGCGGCTCAACGCCGGCAACAGCAGCGCCGCCAATATGGCGATGATGGCAATGACCGCCAGCAGTTCAATCAAGGTGAATGCGCGTTTCATTTCACCCGCTCCAATCGCCGGTTTGCAGATACGGCTTCAATTTTTCCTTGAGCGTTTCGCGTCCGCGATGGATGAGCGATTTCGTCGCCGAAAGCGAGCAGTCCAGAATCTTGGCGATTTCTTCGTAGCTCAATTCGTCCTGCCGGCAGAGCAGGATGGCCGTGCGCTGGGTTTCCGGCAATTCGGCCAGCGCTTCCTCGATTTTTCTGGCAAGTTCGCCGTGCAAAGCATTTTCCGTCGGCAGAAAAACCCTTTTGTCCTCGTATTGCCGCGACGGCTGGTCTTCGTGCTCGGCGTGCGTCTCTTCGAGCGATTCGGCGGGATGCCGGGAGCGGCGGCGGATTTCGTTCAGGCACAGGTTGCGCGCGATGGTGAAGAGCCATGTGGAAAATTTCGCGGTTTGTTTATAGCGGCTGCGCGATTTGTAAACCTGCAGAAAAACGTTCTGCGCCAAATCCTCGGTCTCGGTCTCGTCGCGGAGCGTGCGGAAAATGAAATTGAAGAGCGGTTGCTTGTATTTCCCGACCAATTCGGCGAAAGCCGCGCGGTCGCCGCGCTTCACACGCAGCATCAGGGCGGCATCTGGGTCGGGTTGGACAGCCATCGTTTGTAGAGTCTATTGAACGCCGGACGCGCGACAAGGTTTCGCTACGGCCGGAATCATCCTCATCCTCGCCCTTTTCTCCGGTTTTATTCCGAGGACGAGGATGAGGACGAGAAGGAAATTTGCCGCCATGACTTGCCTTGAAATCGTTTTGCCCGCAACTTATGCGCCCGTGCAGGACTTAATCAGAAAGATCGAAGCCGCCGCCGGAGCGCGTCTGGACTTGCCGCCCAACGTGACGGCGGCAGACAAGCTCGCGCGCTACAAAGGCTTTCTCAAGGTGGAAACACACCGGCTGAAACTGCTGCATCGCTCCGGCGCGGGCGGACACGAGGTTTGCGCGGCGCGCGCGGCGATTCTCGACGCGCTGTTGCGGCATCTTTGGAAATCGGCGCACGGCAGTTTGTCGCCGCAGGCTCAGAAGGAATTTCCGCCCATGGCGTTGGTGGCCATCGGCGGTTATGGCCGCGCGGAACTGAATCCGCACAGCGACATTGATTTCATGTTCCTGCACGACGGCCAGATCGCGGTGAACCGCCCGTTGCCGTATTTGTCCAAGCTGATTGACGGCGTATTGTATCCGTTGTGGGACGTCGGCTTGAAGGTCGGCCACGCGGTCCGCAGCATCGCTGATTGTGTCAGCGTGGCGAACACGGACATGCAATCGAAAACGTCGCTCATCGAGTCGCGGCTCATCGCCGGCGACGAGGCGCTGTTCGCCAAATTCCAGAAGGCGCTCGTGAACAAGTGCGTCACCGGCTTCGTGGAAAAATACATCGTGCTGCGGCTGGAAGACCAGGTCACACGGCGCGCGAAGTTCGGCAATTCCGCCACCATGCAGGAGCCGAACATCAAGAACGGCTGCGGTGGCCTGCGCGATTTCCAGAATCTGCTGTGGATGGCGTTTTTCAAATACCGCACCCGCTCGTTGCACGAACTGGAGCAGCAGGAATTCGTCAGCGACGCCGAGCGCCGGCAACTCGAAGCGGCCTATGATTTTCTTTTGCGCGTGCGGACGGAATTGCATTATCACGTCAACCGACCGATGGACGTGCTGGGGAAAAATTTGCAGCCGGCCGTCGCGTCCAACCTCGGTTACGGCGATCGCTCGCCGAGCAAGCGCATTGAGAAATTCATGCGCGACCTTTATGTTCACATGCGGAACATTTTTCTCATCACGCGCACACTGGAGGAACGCATGGCGCTTGTGTCGCCACGGCAGACCACGCAATTGGGAAAATTGCGACGGCTGTTCCCAGGCGCGAAGCCGCGCAAAATGCCGGAGCCGGTGGATGGATTTGTATTCGTGGCCGGCGAAATCCGCGCCGCGTCGAACCGCATTTTCCGCGACTCGCCGCGCCGGCTCATGCGCGTTTTTTTACACGCGCAGCAACGGCGGTTGAAACTGCATCCCGACCTTGCACAACTTATCCGCAACCAACTCTCGCTCGTTGACCGCGATTTTTTGAATGACGAGCACGTCCGCGAAACTTTTTTGACGATCCTCGAACGGCGCGGCGAAGTTGCGCCGGTTTTGCGCGCTATGCACGAGGTGAATCTGCTGGGCAAATACATTCCCGAATTCGGCAAGCTGACCTGCCTGGTGCAACACGAGTTTTATCATCAATACGCCGCTGACGAACACACACTGGTTTGTCTGGAGCAACTCGACCGCGTCTGGGAAGCCACGGAACTGCCTCAAAAAAACTACGCGCCGCTTTTTCAAAGTTTGGAGCGGCCCGGCCTGCTTTACCTCGCGCTGCTGCTGCACGACGTCGGCAAGGCGCAACCGCATGCACAGGGCAAACATCCTGAAGTCAGCGCCGCCATGGCCATGCGCGCCTCCAAGCGCCTGCGCCTCGACAGCGCGGTGGCGCAAACTTTGCAGGGTCTCGTCGAAAACCATCTGCTAATGGCCAGTGTGTCGCAACGGCGCGACCTGGACGACCCGACGGTCATCCGGAATTTTTCCCGCCAAATCGGGACGCCGGAAATGTTGAACCTGCTCACGCTCCTGACGTTCGCCGATTCGCAGGGCACGAGTGACAAGCTGTGGAATGGCTTCAAGGATTCGCTGCTCTGGCAGTTGCACTCGCACGCCATGACGCTGCTGACCGGCGGGACGGAATTCATCCGCGCCGAGCAGGAACAGCGGGAGTCGCTCTTTTTGGACGTGAGCCGCGTGGCGCCGGAATCGTTAAGCGGCGAAGAAGTCGCGTCGCACTTCGCCGCGTTGCCGGTGCGGTATTTTCAGATTCATTCCGGGCGGGAAATTCTCGAAGACCTCGAAGTCGTGCATGATTTCCTACAGCGGCAGTTGGTCGAGGAAGACCGGCCATTGTCGCCGATCATCGCCTGGCAGAACGAGCCGGACTGCGGCTACAATCTCGTCAAAATCTGCACCTGGGATCGCGCCGGGCTGTTCAGCAAAATCGCTGGTTCGTTCAGCGCCGTCGGCTTGAACATTTTGAGCGCGCAGATTTTCACGCGTAGCGACGGCATCGTGCTCGACAAATTTTTCGTCAACGATGCGCGCACCGGCAATCTCGCCACGCCCGAGCAGCACGAAAAATTCGGCCAGTTGCTCGACAAGGTTTTGAACGGAGAGGAAGTGAACCTGCCGGCGCTGATCGAGCGGCAGCGAGTTGCACATCCGGTTTATCAGGCCTACCTCGGCGAACGGATGCCGACCCAAATTCAGTTCGACAATGAGGCGTCGGAGACGCGCACGCTGATTGAAATCGAAACCGAGGACCGGCTCGGCCTGCTCTACGCGATTTCGCAAACGTTCGCGGAGCAGGCGCTGGACATTTCCGCCGCGCGCATCGTGACCGAGCGCGGCGCGGCGATTGACAATTTTTATGTGAGCGAAGGGGCCGGCGGGAAAATAGAATCGCCGTCGCGGCGGATTTTAATTGAAAGCAAACTGCGTCAGGCCATCAGCCGGCTTGACGCAACGATTTGAATTCCGCAAACCCATTGCGCGCCGGTCAATCGTCTGGTAAAAATAATTCCATTCACGGGTTTGCCGCGCCGAAAAGCGGCTGTGCCGCGAAAGCGGGTGTGGTTCAATGGTAGAACGTGGGCTTCCCAAGCCTGAAACGAGGGTTCGATTCCCTTCACCCGCTCCATTCATAATCAACGACTTATGAATTAGTGCAAGTAAATTGACCCTGAAACCGAACAAATAAACTTTGAATTTGTTGGTCCTTTTATTTCCCGTTGAAGCAATTTTGCATTCGTGCTAGGAAAATTATGGGGAGTGGCACGATGGAATTTCAACCAACCGCACGGGACTCACCCATTCCCATCACCCGCCGCATTCATGATCAATGACTAATGAATGTGTGCAGTAAAAGTGCAGTAAATTGACCTTTTCGGATTTTGTTCCTCACATCTACCGTCCAACCGTCAAAGATTTATTGTTTTCACGCTGCCTGCAAAATTTTCGCGGCGCGAGGTGGCAAACTCGCAGCTAGGGACGTTTCCGCCGGCAATTTTTTCATGGTATTGCCTGTCCCGTTTTGCGCTGTGCGCCACTCCACGAAATCCTGCCAAAAGACAACCCCGTGAAAAACTGGAAAACCGGGATGGTGAAACCATGCGCGCGCAGTCGAGTATGAGATGCCGGCCAGAACGGCAAATTCCTTTGCGTTCAACGCCTGATCCAGACGCCGTTTTTCCAGAACATCCATCAGCCGGATGCCACGCAGTTGTTTGTCAGCTCTCATTCAAATCATGAGTTTGATAACGACCAGCCCGACTTGTGATTTCATTTCGCTTCCTCCTCTTTTGGCTGGTGGTCAAGAATGTATTGCGCCAGGTCGAACAGCGGCCCCTTGCGCGGGTCGCCCTCGCTGACGTTCATCAGGTATTTGTTGTAAGTTTCATCAGGCACGGCGGTGTAGCCCAGCGGATGTTTGTCCACTAGAAACCCCCATCCATTCACGCCGCCAGCGCCAACCGGGACGAATCGTTTTTTGACGTTACTCAGCCAGTATTCCTCCTTGCTCAACTGGTCGCGCAGGTCCTTCCGCCGCAGCACCACGTTCCCGCGCTGGCGCGCCAGCCATACCTGTAGGTGCGTCAGCAGCGCGTTCGGCTCAATGTAAAGGCACCAGCTTTTCCAACGCCCCTGCGCGTTCGTCGCGCAGCCCGGCGGCATCTCCAGCGGGTCGAATTCCAGCTTGAAGCAGTCCACCGGGACCTCCCCCACCAGCACCGCCGGGATCAGGTCCTGCCAGAATACGTTGATGTTCGTCTCGCTGACCACGTCCAGGTTCGCCGACTTCGTGTGCGCCAGCATGAACCACTGGAAGGCGAACATCTCGTCGGTCGTCGCGCTCCCCGGCAGCAGCTCCGCCAGCGCCATCCAGGTCGCATACGCCGGGCCGTGCGAATCTTTCAGTCGCGGATCTATGTCCTCGGTCAAAAACCATTCGTTTAGGTTTTTTAACGTGAGCCACGTGAATTCCGCGCGGTTCTCCAGCAGGTGCCTCCCGAAGATGTAAAAATATTCCGGTGCTTGAGGAACCAGTTGAAATTTTCCTGCTGCTCCTGCGACGAGCCGGTGCGCAGCGACTTCGCCACCTGCACGTGCGGGTAGCGGCTGCGCAGCGACGTCTTGTTCGTCGTATTCTCGCCGCTGATCACGAACACCGTGCGCATGTGCCGCACGATCCGCGACATGGAAAATTTCACCTGGCCGCCCCGGTTGTAGGCGTTGTGCAGCACCGCGTGCTTGTCGTCGTTGCACTCGCCCGCGATGTATTCGTTCAGGCACACCGGCAGGTTGTAATACTGGTCCGCCGCCTGTTGCAGCCCCGTCGCCGTCGAGTTCGTCCCGCGCAGGATGATGCCGTCATGGATCTGGAATCCATACCACTCCATGAAAAATTCCAGCAGCTTCGACTTCCCGCTCCCCAGGCTCCCGTGCAGCCAGATCCCCGGGGAAAAATAATACTCGGAAAAAATCTCCGGCGCCGCCGCATACGCCGGGAACGCCCGATTGAAACCCCACGCTTCTGATAGTTGTGCATCTTTGGGATTGTTTATGGAAACGTCGCTCGGTGTCATTTTCAATGTATCGGTGTTGAAAGTCTAACCCCGAATAGTGAGGTGGCAAATAACAATAAGCGCATACGATATCATCTGCCGCGCAAGTTGCGTAGCAGATGATGGAGTCAAGGGTTCAGACCGATTCCGACCCTTGCATTATTCAGGTCTCTTTTTTTAATCGGACTTTTCCGCCTCCAATCAATTCCACATCGCCATATCAACTAGAGTGGCGGTAGACGCCCAGGTTTGATACGAGCAGATTCGTCAATCCGCGAAGAATTGCGCCGCCGGTTTGAATTCTGCCTGATTGTGCTGTGGTCAATCCTTTCCGTGACGCCGTCAGAGAGCAACGGCAAGCATCCGTTTGATTGCATTAAAGGACAAGGGCAGACAAACTCTTAGTGTGAAACACATCCTGGCACTCGATCAGGGCACGACCAGTTCACGCGCGATTGTGTTCGACCACGGTGGCCGCATCGTGTCGTCGGCACAGCGGGAGTTCCGGCAGATCTTTCCCCAGCCGGGTTGGGTGGAACACGACGCCCAGGAAATCTGGGCCACGCAATTGAATGTCGCCCGGAAAGCGCTGCAAAAAGCCGGGCTTTCTGCCAAGGACATCGCCGCCATCGGCATCACGAACCAGCGCGAAACGACCGTGGTGTGGGATCGCGCAACGGGAAAACCGATTTGCAACGCCATCGTGTGGCAGGACCGCCGCACCGCCGCGGCTTGTGACCGGCTCAAGGCTCGCGGCCTCGCGCCGGCAATCCGCCGCAAGACCGGCCTCGTGGTGGACGCCTATTTCTCAGCCACAAAACTGCAATGGATTTTGAACGATGTCCCCGATGCAAAAGCGCGTGCACAAAAGGGCAAACTCGCCTTTGGCACGGTTGATTCGTGGCTCGTGTGGAAGCTCACCAACGGCCGCTGCCACGTCACCGACCCCGGCAACGCCTCGCGCACGATGCTCTTTAACATCCACACCGGCGCGTGGCACGATGAACTCCTGCGCCTCTTCGGTGTGCCGCGCACGGTTTTGCCGGACGTGCGCTCTTCCAGCGAAGTCTATGGCGAGACCAACCTGCTCCGCGGCGCGATTCCCATCGCAGGCATTGCGGGTGACCAGCAGGCGGCGTTGTTCGGCCAATTCTGCACGCGGCCCGGCATGGTCAAAAACACTTATGGCACCGGCTGTTTCATGCTCATGCACACCGGCGACAAACCCGTCGCGTCGAAAAGCAATCTGCTCACCACCGTCGCGTGGCGGATCGGTGACCGTACGGAATACGCGCTCGAAGGCAGCATCTTCATCGCGGGCGCGGTGGTGCAGTGGCTTCGTGACGGCCTGGACATCATCAAATCATCCGGCAAGATCGAGGCGATCGCGGCGCAGGTGCCGGACAATGGTGGAGTGTATCTCGTCCCGGCCTTCGCCGGACTGGGTGCACCGCATTGGGACGCCTATGCGCGCGGGATCATTCTCGGGCTCACGCGCGGCATGACCCGCGCGCACATCGCCCGCGCGGCCCTCGAAGGCATCGCCTTTCAAGTCGCCGACGTCTTCCACGCGATGGAACGCGACGCCGGGGTTGTCTCCAGGAACTTCGCCTGGACGGCGGCGCGAGCGTGAACAATCTGCTCATGCAATTCCAGGCTGACTTGCTCGACGTGCCGGTAGTGCGTCCGCGCGTGACTGAAACCACGGCACTGGGGGCAGCGTATCTCGCAGGTCTTGGCGTCGGGTTTTGGAAGGACCGGCGCGAAATTGCCGCCCATTGGAAAACCGACCGCCGCTTCATCCCCGCCATGAAACCTGTCGCGCGCAAACAACTCCTGACCGGTTGGACCCGGGCGCTGGAGCGGGCCAAGAATTGGAGCCGTTCGGAACCGAGTGCCCGCCACTTGGTCAGGCAATCATCCGCCAAATTATGAACCGCGCTGAAATGTTGCAACGGTTGCGGGACAAGTCGGGCGTCTGGGATGTGCTGGTTATTGGCGGCGGCGCAAGCGGTCTGGCCACGGCCGTCGAATCGGCGGCGCGTGGCTATCGCACGGCGCTGATCGAGCAAGCGGATTTCGCGCAGGCCACTTCCAGCCGGAGCACGAAACTCATTCACGGCGGTGTCCGCTATTTGCAACAGGGCCGCCTCTCGCTAGTGCGTGAATCTCTGCGCGAACGCGGCCAGCTGCTCCGCAACGCGCCGCATCTCGTCCATCGCCTGCCGTTCATCCTGCCGCTTTACAAGTGGTGGGAACGTCCATTTTATGGAGCGGGCTTGAAATTTTACGACCAGCTCGCGGGTGAACTGGGCATTGGTCGCTCCCAGCATCTTTCGCGTGAAGAAACACTCGCGCGAATGCCGGCACTCGCACGCGACGGATTGCGCGGTGGAATTTTGTATCACGACGGCCAGTTTGATGACGCGCGGCTGGCCATCACGCTCGCGCAAACCGCCGCCGACCTCGATGGCGTGGTTGCCAATTACGTAAAGGTCGTATCGCTGTTGAAACAAAATGGCCGCATCTGCGGAGCGACCGTGCGCGACCTCGAAAGTGGCAAGGAATTTGAAATGAGATCCCGCGTTGTGATCAATGCCACGGGCATTTTCAGCGATGAACTTCGCCGGCTCGACGACCGCACCGCGCCGGAACTCCTCACCATGAGCCAGGGGGCACACATCGTTTTAGACAAATCTTTTTTACCGGGCGGCTGCGCCTTGATCATCCCGCGCACTTCGGACGGACGCGTGTTCTTCGCCATTCCGTGGCATGACCGGGTGCTCCTTGGCACGACGGAAACCACCGTGTCAGAGGCCGTGCTGGAACCGCGTCCGCAACGGGTGGAAATCGAATTTCTCCTCGCCCACGCGGCGCGTTATCTCGTCCACGCGCCCGCGACGAAGGACATTTTGAGCGCGTTCGCCGGCTTGCGTCCACTGGTCAAAGGCGGCGTCGGCAAAACGTCGAAATTATCGCGAAGCCACCAGGTCGTGGTCGCGCCATCGGGTTTAGTCAGCCTCATCGGCGGCAAATGGACGACGAGCCGGCTCATGGCCGAGGAAACGGTGAACCAAGCCGCTTTGGTCGGCAGATTGACAGCATGGCCGTCGCGAACAAATACTTTGCGGCTGCACGGCTGGCGCGAAACGTCCGACGACAAACCGGAACTGGCCGAATACGGCACCAACGCCCCAGAGTTGATTGCCTTGTGCGAAAATGTCGGCGACAAATTGCTGCATCCCTACCTGTCCTACCGCATTGGCCAAGTGCAGTGGGCGGTGCGCCGGGAAATGGCGCGCACAGTTGAGGACGTGCTGTCGCGGCGGCTGCGCGCCTTGGTATTGGACGCGCGAACCGCCATGGAAATGGCACCGCAAGTCGCGCAAATCATGGCGACGGAACTTGGACACGATGAAACTTGGGAAAAGCGGCAGGTGTTGGATTTCCGTGAACTGGCACTGAATTATTTGTTCAAATGACACCGCAAAGACTTTTTTGTTTCGGTCATCGCGGCGCGGGTGGGCACGAACCGGAGAACACGGTTCGTTCCGTGCGCTACGCGCTAGAGTTGGGGGCGGACGGCGTGGAAGTGGACGTGCATTTTGCAGACGGCCAGTTGATGGTGATCCACGACGACACTTTACAACGCACGACCAATGGTCGGGGCCGCGTGGCGACAAAATCCTTCGCGTATCTCCGGTCGCTCGACGCCGGATTGGGCGAATGTATTCCCACGCTAGCGGAAATTTTTGACGCCGTGAACCGCCGCGCCTTCATCAATGTCGAACTCAAAGGCCCGCGCACTGCGGCGCCGGTGGCCGCGCTCATCGCTGAATATGTGAGCCGGCGTGGCTGGAGTTACGACGATTTTTTGGTTTCTTCGTTCGATCTCACGCGGATTTGCGAGGTCAAACGATTGTGCCCTGAAATCCGTATCGGCGCGTTGATTGCGAAATCGCCGCGCGACCTCGCGAAGTTCGCGGAAGATTTGGGCGCGTGGTCGCTGCACGCCGGCAAAAACTGTGTCACGCCAAAGCTGGTGGCGGATGCGCATCAGCGAGGGTTGAAGATGTTCGTTTTCACAATCAATCAGCCGGTGGAAATTGCCCGGGTGAAAACGTTGGGCGTCGACGGCGTCTTCAGCGATTTTCCCGAAAGAGCACTTGTTTGATTCATGAGGATTTAAATGTGCGTAATTTAATGACCAACAAAATGGCTAATAAACCAATAGTAAACCTGAGGTTACCAATAGTGGCACAATCTGCTTGAATAGTCCGTAAAATATGGCAGAATTTACCCATTGTCCGCCGCTTAAACGTCCGATTCCAATCTCCGCCTCCAATTCCAACTGCGTGTGCAGAAGCGGTTTAGGAGGCACGAGAGTCCCAACGGACACCAAAACGGATACCAGTAGAACTACTCCGCTAGAACTTGGCTTAACCGGCGATAACTCGCCGACTACTCGCTAAGTCACCGGAAACGGCTTCTTTTATTCTCGCCGTTGCGATGAATAACATGAATGCACGTTACCGTTTAATCCACCGGGGCATCCGTGGCGGGAAATTCTATGCCGTCGAGAAAACCACCGGCAAACGCACCAGTCTCCACACCAGCCAGAGAGACGAGGCCGCACGCCTGCTCGCCGCCATGAATGAGGCCGGATACCAGCCCGCCATGAATCTGTGCCTTGCCCGCGTTTATCTGCGGCACAGTGACCCGCTGGTCGCCGTCCGCACTTGGCAGCATGTTCTGGACGAAATCGTCCACTCAAAATCCGGCGAGAATCAAAACCGCTGGAAAGTCATGGCCAATTCAAAATGGCTCGACCCGCTGCGCCATCGCCTGCTCGTCGAGACGCAAGCCGAACACCTGCTCCACGTGTTGCAATGCGGTAAAGTCGCCATCAACGTCTATCTGCGCCGGATGCACAACTTCGCGCTGGACATGAATTGGCTGCCCGCCTCGGTCATCCCCAGACGGCAATGGCCGCACGTTCACTTCAAGGAGAAACGCGCCATTACCCTGGAGGAGCATCAGAAGATCATCGCCACCGAGGTGAACCGGGAACGCAAAGCCCATTACCAGTTGTGCTGGCACCTGGGCGGGAGTCAGGGCGACATTGCCAACTTGAAAGGCGAGGATGTGGACTGGCAGAACGGCACGGTGAGTTTCTTCCGCAAGAAGACCGGCGTGCCGGTGCTGGTGCATTTGGGAGCGGAGGCATTGAACGTGTTCAAAGACCTGCCCGCCGAGGGCGTGTTGTTTCCATATTTGTCGCGGGTGCGGGCGAACGACCGGGCGACGGAGTTTCGATCACGCTGCCGGCAGCTTGGCATTAGCGGGGTGTCGTTGCACAGCTACCGTTATTCGTGGGCGGAACGGGCGAAAATGGTAACGTAATATCCCAAAATATCCGCTCGCTTCAAAAGCTGGCGAAGAACTAGACTCTCCGGGGCCAGAAGTGTCTCGTCACTGTCAATCCAAAAGACCCATTCGCCAAGCGCAACCTGCAAACCAGCGTTGCGTGCGCTGGCAAAATCATTTTGCCAGCGGTGGGGAACCAACCGCGCACCGCTTTGCGCGGCGGCGTCTTGAAAGGCATCGGCCACGGGATAGTCACAGACCACAACCAGTTCATCTGCCAAATTTTGCACCATTGCCGCGATGCGGCACAGGCAATTCAGATCATCCTTCATCAGGATGCAGACGCTAAGCAACATAAATCACCTATGAGCGGAACCGCGAACGGAACTCAAGGACCGACCTGCGCGCGATAGTAGCGGGACGGGAATGTTGTTGCCATCGAGTCGGTAAAAGTGAAAGGCGGCGTGTTGGTAAAAATGTTGACCAAATTCACTAGGTTGGTTGAAGCTTGGATGATGGTCGAAACAGATGAGCCTGAAACGGTGAGTCGGAACGCGCCGGCGGCACCCATGGGCAACGACCCCAAAGCCGGCGGAACGATTTCAACAACAAATCCACTACCTCCCGCCGACGCCCCGCTAAAATTAACCAATGTGAAAGCTGATGGATTATTCGGGTTGGTCGAGATTTGCGAATAATAATTTACCTGATTTGGTAACCAATTCTCAACACTCGCATTTGGATCAATTTCAAGCCCGCCCGATTCTGAATCATCCAATGACACGCCGTTATATGTGCCACTTTGTAATGCAGCGGCTACGACCGACTCTTCCACTCCATTCGGATTGAATGCTCCGTCGCCGCCGTATCCTATTGTCCACGGACCGTCAAAACCGGGGGCAGGAGATTGCGCTAGGATGTTTGCGGCCTGAACCGGATTGAATCCTAAACTCGCGCCGCCGTTAACTGAATCATACAAGCCTATAATCGAAAATAGTTGCCGACATTCGGAGTCGTGCCGTTGTAAGAAAAAATTGAATTTAGGGTGATGTTAAAGGAAGTCGTTGTGTTGGCCGGAACAAAGTCCGCAATTTTCTTTGAATAGGCGGGGTTGCATGGCCCAGCCGCTAAAAGGAAGTAAACGGCGGTCAAATTATATGTGGGCGAGATTTCACCCGAAAAAGATAGAGGCGCTGATGGATACGTTTGCGACATGCCGACATCCCAAGTGGAAATAAGGCCTAGAGCCAAACAGGCAGCACTGGTAGTTTTCAACGAATTATTCTTATTCATTGGCTTAAACGGTCTTGATTGCTGATTATCAGTATAATGCCAGAAATACTGAATGAGTCAATGTTTTCTCAAAATTATTCCGCAGCGTGTAAATGACCGTCTGGCAGAATATGACCATTCGGGGAACCATTTTTCTTTGCTGCATTTCTCTTTTGCCAATGCTGATTCAACGCATTCGTCATCCTTGCCAGCCAAGTCCGGTCTTTCATCAGCTCGACCAGTTCCAGTGCAGCAAAATACTTGACGCTGTTCGCCGGCGGATTGCCCAGCGGCTTGAGCAGCCGCGCCGCCACCAGAACCGGCACATCATGCGCCTGGCAGTTCAGCACCCAAGCCGCCTGCTCCGCTGTCAAACGTGCTGGCAACTGCGCGAGCAGCCGCATAAATTGATGTTGATTCTCGCTCATTCGAGTTTGAAATTCTGATTCCCCGGATGCCGCTGGCCGAGCAGATTGACGCCCCACCATAAATTTTCCTTGGTGCAATACTTGGCGCAATAATCCGACACATCATCCCGGCTGTTCACCGGCTCGATCCGCGCCCGGCCGTAGCGGTGAAACCACTTGTCCCAGATTTCCGTGCGCCTCATGTTCTTGCAGTCGCACCACAACGCATGGACATGATAGCCGTCCCGCCCCGGATTCTGCTCCAGCGCGTAGAAATACGAGACGCCGCGCATTTCCGTTCGCATGAACTTTTCGTAACACCGTTGCGCCGACCAGATGGACGCCTCCCACGCAAACGTCATGTGCGAAATCACCTGCCACGGTGCCAGCTCGTGAACCCAATCACCTATCGTCACGTTCAACTGCGCGAGTTTCAGCCGCAAATCCGGCTCAATGTTTCTGGCGTTGTTCATTTTTCACCATTTATTTTCCGTGTCTGGACACACCTCTCGGACAAGGATGGGTTGACAGGGGCAGTCGCTCCGCGCCTGCCCCTGCCAAGCCCTTCCCTTGGGGTCGCCATGCGTGACCACAATACGAACTACTCCAAGGGCAGCACTGAACCGGCACGAATGATGACGCCGTTCTTGGCGTCGAACGTGTTCGGCTCCATCAAATCGAACTCGATTACCATTTTCTGCCCGTCCTTGAACTGGCACGGACATTCCTTGGCAGCCTGCTCGACGGTCTGGACGCTGCGAGGGCACCACACCTGAACCGTAGGTGCCTTCCCGTCGGCACATTGAACTTCGTAAAGGTTCACAATGCCGACGACCTTCTTTGCTTTGTTACTGACTTCCTTGTAGTGATGCGCTACAAACTTGGCGAGAATCACGCGGCGGCCCGCCAGGAAGTTTTCTACTGCTTGCTGTTGTTTCATATTTTTCCAATTGGCTTGATTGCGCGACAGACGGCGCCACGGCCTTCGCCGTTGAGAATGACAACGATTAGTCCGACGATTGCACCATCCACGCTGGACAGACGGGTGGTGTGGCCGGCAAACGCCTTATGACGTTCCATCGGCCTGTTGATGTGAAGATTTGAATTCACGCGCCTACACTAGCGCGTAAAATTGCGAGCGGAAGAGATTGGGACGGACTCGAAGGCGGTGTTGTCCTAAACCCTTGACGACTGTTCTGAATTGGGCTTTGGCCCCGGCATCCGTTGCGTCGTCAACCCAAGACGTTCACGCCGTTTCTTTATTGCCTCGGCACTCAAGAGTTGCTTTGTGCCTTTGAGCACAGCGTCTTTCAACTCTTCTGCAGTCAATGAATAATAGCCATTCCACCGCCAGTTGAACGCCAATTCATAATCAATTTCGTTGATCTCCTTGCGGCGTTTCATTTGCCTGCTGTTCCAGACATACAGCCATTGCATCCACTTTAAGCCGATTGGATTCAAGTGCTGCCAGCCTTTGAAGATAATTGGCGGCCAGCCCGGTGCGTTCTCGGCGAAGTATGCTTCAAGCGATTCCCGCTCCAACGATTTTCTGTTTTCGGAATCCGCCAACTGTTCAGCCTTTTCCGCAAGCTCGACCGTTCTGGGCAGAATTGCGCTTATACTAACTTGCAATCAATAAGCTACTAAAATAGGTTTGGGGCAAGCTATGCGCCCTCGAACTGAAATTTCCGCCGTGCAGGTTGGCGCGATTCGTCGCGCGATGCTGGCGGCTTCCAACA
>Ga0182018_10001747_pt1 | contig 23766 bp, 26 predicted proteins | sample 812P2MmetaG_FD_120490 | JGI IMG/M metagenome (GOLD analysis project Ga0182018, IMG submission 120490) | Permafrost microbial communities from Stordalen Mire, Sweden - 812P2M metaG | ecosystem: Environmental > Terrestrial > Soil > Wetlands > Permafrost | place: Sweden: Stordalen | collected...
CACCATCAGCCAAAAGTCTCTCCGGCTCCTGCAACGGCGATTAGTCCGCGTCCGCTCCACCTTCCAAAAACTCTCCTCTTTGCCGAAAGCAGAAAACTAGGCGCGGATAGGCCAGATTTGTGAATGGAGTTTGGGGGTTGAGGCACACAGTCGCCGGAAAAGGCGTTATTGGCCACGGATGGACACCGTGCGGCATAACCGCAACCAAGAAAAGTTCACCGCGGAGACGCTGAGACGCTGAGAAAAACGAAAGGCAAGGCCAAAACCGGAGGGCGCTGAGGGGGCAGAGGACGCTGAGGGTTCGGCTGACGCCATGTGGGCGTCGCAAGGAGCAGTCGCCTGTCCGGAAATCGTCGCCGCGCGCGAAGATTCTGACCGTTAGTAGTACGATTCACACGGATAAAGAGGTGGGTAAGCTTGGGGACTGCTCGTTCTTGGGGCTCGCCGATACGAGTCTCCGGAGTCCTGACGTCGTCCCCGCAATTGTGTGCCGGTGGGGAAAATAACTTGAGACTGTTTTGTGGTCCGGGACCACTCCCTAACGGTCGTGGCTCGGTATCGCACACTGCGTTTTTCCCAGCCGCGACCGTGAGGAATCGGTTTGCGGGCTCACGGCAAATTCCACGACTTCAGGAGTCCAGAGTCTCGGCGCTGCAGACACGAGTGCCTGCGCTACTTCAGGAACGGAGCCAATTTCGGGTTTAGTGGTTTCGATTTGCGGGGATGGGGGCTCGGGTTCGGGGGCGGCTTCTTCGGCCTGGAGGCGCTGGAGCTCGTGGAGGGCGTTACGGTAGTTGCGCTGGGTAGCGTCGATGCGGCGCTGGAGGCGGGCGAAATGGTCGCTGTCGTCGCGGAAGGCCTTAGCGAAGGTGATTTCGAAAATAGGATTTTCCCACATTTGGCCCTCGACTCGGCGGAAGCGGCGGAGTAGCCATTCGCAATCGACGAGGGTATCGACGAGCATGCGCTGTTCGGGTGTAGTGGGACAGAAGCGTTCGTAGTAGTCGTCGGTGAGGGCTTCGAGCTGAGAGATGGGTTCGCCGGGGATGGTCTGCGACTGGGCATCGATGCCGGTTTTGAGTGCATTCATGGACGAGCGGGCCTTGCCCTCGACGGAGCGGGGTCCGGTGGATTTCTGTGCGTTGAGGCGATTGGCCTCGATCTGTTTCTTGGATGCCATAAGACGGGAGGATAGCCTCGAGTCGAGCGGGTGAGGCCTGGCGTCTGAACGGAAGTGAATGATGCGATTGGAAATCGAGCTGCGAGATTCCTGTCACTCGCCGGTGAACTTCACCACTAACGAAACCCGGCGATTGCGGGCGCTCTCGGGGTTACCGGCATCGAGCAGCTTCTGGTCGGCATAGCCGCGCACCTCCACTACCTGCTGGGGGCGGAGGCCGTGGGCGTGGAGGAGACGGCGGGCCGCGTTGGCACGGTCGGTAGAAAGCTCCCAATTGCCGTATCCGCTGGAGGGAGCGGCGTTGCGGAAAGGACGCGCGTCGGTGTGACCCTCGATCACCACGGAATTGGGCATTTTGCCGATCTCATCGGCGAGCAGTTGCAGGAGGTGCTCGCCTGCGGCAGTGGGATTGGGACTGCCGGTGACGAAGAACAAGCCTTGTTCGGTTTCGAGGAGATCGATGCGCAGACCTTCGCCGGTGACGCTGAACTTGATGTGATCGCGAACCTTGGGAAATTCCGGCATGCGGTGCATGGCTTCTTCGATGCGCTTCTGGATGTCGGCGACATTGCGCTGATTTACGGAGAGTCCCTCGCCGGCGCCGGCGGGACCCGCGCCCAGTCTTTGCGTGTAACCTCTGGGGTCACGGAAATAGCCGGTGATGGAGGCCTTCACGCGCTGGGTGGAATTCATCATCCACAAGACGATGAACAGAGCCATCAGGGCGGTGACCAAATCGGCGTAGGCCACTTTCCAGGCGCCACCGTGGGATCGCGGCAGCTCCCTGTGGACGCGCGGGGCGGCGAGCAGGCCGGCGTAGCGGTCAGGCGGGTTCGACGGCGGCGGATTCGGCGGGTTGCTCATTTTCCGTGTCCTCGGAGACCTGCGCGGGTTCTCCCGGTTTGATGACAAGCGGGATTTTGGCGTGTTTCCGGATGGTGGTCTCCAACTCGATAAAGGAAGGCCGCGACTCCACGGGAATCGACCGGCGCGCGTATTCCACGGCGAGGATGGGCGAGGCGCCGCGAACGAAGGAGCAGATCGCCACGCGCAGCACCTGGAGGAATTGCGCGTGCTGTTCGCCGAGGCTCTCCAGGCGGGCGGCCACGGGACCCACCACGCCGTAGCACAGCAGGATGCCGAGGAAAGTGCCGACCAGGGCGGCGGCCACCTTTTGTCCTACGGTTTCGGGCGAGCCGCCGATGGCTTGCATGGTGATGACTACGCCGAGGACAGCGGCGACGATGCCCAGCCCCGGCAACGAATCGGCCACGGTGTGGAGGGCGAGCACGGATTCGTGGCGGCCGCGGCGCTGCACATCGATATCGAGATCCATTAACCGATCGAGCTCGTGGGGAGCGGTGGCGCCGATGACCAGCATGCGAAGCGAGTCGCAGATGAACTCGCGGGTTTCGCGGTCATGGAGGAACTCCGGGTAGCGGGAGAAGATGTGGCTCTTTTGCGGGGTGTCGACGTCGTTTTCGAGCGCGGAGATGCCGGCGCGCTGCACGAAGACGAAGACCTCGTAGAGCATGCGCAAGTAGCGCAGGAGGGACTCCCGGCCGTGCTGCGGAGCGCGGAAGGCGTCGCGGGCACCGGTCATCATTTTGCGGATGAGATTGGGGCGGTTGGCGATGAGGACGGTGCCGGAGGCGGCGCCGACCACGATCAACAGCTCCGCGGGCTGGAAGAGGACCCAAGGGTTGCCATGCTCGAGCAGGTAGCCGCCGAATACCGCGGCGAAGACCGCCACTACGCCTAGGAGAGCAAGCATCGCGTTCTTAGGTCTTATCGGCTGGATCGGGAGTTGTATGAGTGGGGAATTCGTTTGGAACGGCGCGGGGGTCGGCCACGGATCTTTGGGCGGACTGGGGCCGCACCTAAATTGCGGTGACGATCAATTTATCCTCAGGGAAGTGGGTTGAGCGGCGGGGCTTGCCGCTGGTTCTAATGAGCGGCAGCTTCACATCCAAATGGACTCCCGAAGCCTAGCGCGTCTGTGGGGATCTATCACGAAGGTGAACGTCAGCTGGCCAAATTGCTGGTTCGAGTGCAACGACATGGGCGGCTGTACTTCCCTTTTGCCTTTGCGTATCCTGGAAGGGGATACGGCAGCTTTCCTATTCAGGGAGTCGCCGCTTTGGCGCGGTAGGTTCTGCGAGCCGAATCAGGTAATGGGGCGTCATGGGCGGTCCCAAGGGCGTCTGTAGGGAGCAATCCAGCCCCCGAACAGCACCCGGCGCCAAAATGTATCAAAATGGAAGCGATGCAGCTCTTCGATCGGATAACGTGGAACCCGAACCAGATGAATGGTCAGCCGTGCATCCGCGGTATGAGGCTGACGGTGCGTCGGGTAGTGGAAGCCGTGGCGATCTACCCAAACCGGGACGACCTTTTCCGGAACTATCCCGAGCTGGAACCGGAAGACGTCAGGCAGGCGCTGGCATTCGCCGCTGCGAGTCTTGAGGACAGCGCGACGGAAAGCAACGCGGCCTGAACGGTCGGCCATGCGCCTAGTTTTGGATCAGGGAGTTCCCCGCGACGCGGCCGCCCTTCTACGCAGTCTCGGACACGACTGTATACACGTGGGTGAGATCGGGATGAGCAAGGCCGCCGATGAGGAGATCCTTGCGTTCTCGCTGGGAAGAAATGCAGTAGTTGTGACGCTTGACGCGGACTTTCACGCGATTGTGGCGGTCTCCGGGGCACAAGGGCCATCCGTAATTCGTATGCGGTTACAGGGTTTGGGCGCCCCCGAGGTTGTTGAAGCGGTCGGAAGGGTCCTGGCCAGTTTCGAAGCCGAGCTGAAGTGCGGCTCCCTGATCACCGTCAAGACCCGCAAGACAACGTGTCACCGGCTGCCGATCGGCATCCCCGAGTGAAGCGGCAAGTCCCAGGCGCGTTTGTCGGAAATTATGCCGTCCGATGACCGCCGAGATCGGCTGGTGAAGCAGGACCTTCGCCGGACCCGGCCTCAGTCGTGAAGAGGCGTCTCGATTGCCATGCTCTGTTTGAAGCGGTCCTTCAGGAGTGCACGTCGAGGCGATCGGGCTTGCGGCAATCTCTCCTCCCCCGAGGCGTTCAGGCCATCAACCGAAATGGCCCGCGGCCGTCGGCCGTCCCCCGTTCGTCACATCGAGCACAGTATCTGAGATGATTGAAGGTTCGATACCGCAGTAGACGAAGGCGGGCGCGTTGTTTGCCGCCAACGCCTTTTTCGTCTGGCTGGCGGCAGAAGGATTTCGTCTCGCTCATGGCAATCAAAAAGTCCGACCTTTACTCTTCACTCTGGGCCTCCTGCGATGAATTGCGCGGCGGCATGGACGCCAGTCAATACAAAGACTACGTCCTGTTCATGCTCTTCATCAAATACATCTCCGATAAATACGGCAACTCCGATGATTTCGCCCCTCCGGTCACAATTCCGAAGGGCGCCAGCTTCAAGGACATGGTCGCCCTCCAGGGCGACAGCGATATTGGGGACAAGATCAATAAACAGGTGATCCAGCCGCTCATCGACGCCAATTCCCGCCTGGCCCGCAGCGATTTTCCGGATTTCAACGACCCCAACAAACTCGGCGACGGCGCGGCCCGCGTAGAGAAGCTCTCCAACCTCATCGCCATCTTCCAAAAGCCGGAGTTGGACTTCTCCAAGAACCGTGCCGAGCACGACGACATCCTCGGCGACGCCTACGAATACCTCATGCGGCACTTCGCCACGGAGAGCGGTAAGAGCAAAGGCCAGTTCTACACCCCAGCCGAGGTCAGCCGTATCATGGCCAAGGTCATCGGAATCTCGCCGGCAAACAGCAGAGCCTCCACTACGGCCTACGATCCCACCTGCGGTTCCGGCTCGTTATTGTTGAAGGTCGCCGCGGAGGCGGGCAAACACATCACTCTCGAAGGCCAGGAGAAGGACGTGACCACCGCCGGTCTCGCCCGAATGAATACCATCCTGCACGATTTCCCAACGGCCAACATCGTCTCCGGAAACACGCTGTTCGACCCCAAGTTCAAGGACGGCGAAAATCTCCGGACGTACGACTACGTCGTGGCCAATCCCCCCTTCTCCGATAAGACTTGGTCCACCGGCCTCACTCCCGCCAATGACCGCTTTCAGCGCTTCACCTGGGGTGAGCCTCCCAGGAAGCAAGGCGACTGCGCCTATCTCCTGCACATCATCCGCTCCATGAGAAGGACCGGCAAGGCCGCCTGCATTCTCCCGCATGGCGTCCTCTTCCGGGGCAATGCCGAAGGGGTGATCCGTCAGCAACTCATCCGTTCCGGCTATCTCAAAGCGATCGTCGGGCTGCCCGCGAATCTCTTTTATGGCACCGGCATTCCGGCCTGCATCCTCGTGCTCGATAAGGAGAACGCCACTGCCCGCAGAGGCATCTTCATGATCGATGCCTCCAGGGGCTTCCGGAAGGACGGGAGGACGAAACCGACCCGCGCTATGCCCGCATGGTCCCGGTCGACGAAATCGCCGACCCGAAAAACGATTACAACCTTAACCTCCCGCGTTACATTGACAGCACCGAGCCCGAGGACCTGCAGGATATCGACGCCCACCTGCGGGGCGGCATCCCGGGGCGCGATATCGATGACCCCGTCAGATTGCAGCATTATTGGAGGGTCCTGCCGGGCGTGGCGCGCCGGGCTTTTTGAAAACGACGGCCGCCCCGCCTACTGCCGTTTGCGATTACCTGTGGCGGAAGTGAAGGACGCGATCTTCGGCCACCGTGAATTCGCGGCCTTTCAGAATTCCGCGACAGCGCTCTTCACCGATTAGAAGAAGACTAATACCGCGCGGCTCAAGGGATTCACTAACGGCGGCCATCCCAAACAGCTCATCGAAACCATCGCCGAGCATTTGCTCGCCACGTACAGGGCTGCGCCGCTTCTCGATGCCTACGATCTCTATCAGCACCTGATGGACTACTGGGCCGAGACCATGCAGGACGATTGCTACCTCATCGCCGCCGAAGGCTGGAAGGCGGGCGCGCAGCCTCGCGAGATCCTCCAAGTGAAGAACAAAGAGAAGAAGCTCGTGTGGCCCGAAGCGCACGATTTCAAGAGGGGCAAGCGCCGTTTCAAATCGGACCTCATCCCGGCGGCTCTGCTCGTTGACCGGTACTTTGCTGCCGAGCGCGATGCCATTGCTGCCCTCGAAGCCGAACTTGTCGCCATCGAGCAGCAACTAGATGAGAAACGGGAAGGGCAAGGCGGCGAACGCATAGCTCAAGAAGATCGGCCAAGACCCGGATTTCGCCGATGAACGCCATGCCCTCGAAGAATACGCTGCGTTGCTTGATCGACAGGTGGAGGCCAAGGTGCGTCTGAGAACCGCACAGGAAGATCTGGAGGCGAAGCTCGACGCGAAATACCCCAAGCTCAAGGAGGACGAGATCAAAACGCTCGTCGTCGAAGACAAGTGGCTCGCAACTATTGCTAAGGCGGTGCAGGGGGAACTCGACCGCGTCTCTCAGACGCTCACGGGACGAATTCGCGAACTTGCGGAGAGATACGCTACGCCTCTGCCACAACTCACCGATCAGGTAGCCGCCCTTGCCAGTCGCCTGGACGAAAACCTAAGGAAAATGGGTGCAGTATGGAAATAAAGCCGGGCTACAAAGCGACAGAAGTGGGCGTCATCCCTGAGGAGTGTAAACAAATGAGACATCGAACCCACGAACCCTATGCGCCACCTCCTCAACACCTATATTCAGGCGGATCCCGTCAAGGATCTAGGCACCTGATGAGTTCGCTGTCGCTGGTGGAGTTGATCGTCGAAACGGGAATACACGATGCCATCGCCAAGAGCCTGAACGCGAAGGGGAAGTTATCGGAGGACTCGGTCGCCGAAGCGATCATCAACAACATCCGCAGAACCATTGTCCGCAACCAACTCACCGATCCGAGGTTCTACGCGGAAATGTCGAAGCTGTTGGATGACCTCATCCAGCAAAGCCGGTCCAATACGACAAGCTACGAGGCATTCCTGTTGAAGGCGGAGGACCTCGCGAATCGCCTGGTCCTTAAGAAGGGCGGCGGCCATCCCGCCATGCTGAAGGGATATCCCGGAGCGATCGTGCTCTTCAACAATCTTGACCATATTCCCGCCACAAAGTTCCAATGCCCTGCGGACGAGGACGGAAAGGCCAAGCTCGCGCTCGCGCTCGACCTGGCCATGCGTGAGAAGGCTCCAGCGGGATGGAAAGGCGACGAGATCCGGGAGAAGCAGGTGCTGAACGCGCTTTTTCCAATCATGTCTCGTGACCGGCAGGCGACGCAGGCCATTTTTGACATCGTCAAGAACCAACCCGGCTACTGATGAAAGAAACGATCAATCTCGGCGAAATCTCCATTCTGGTGACCCGGAAGGCCATTAAGAACGTTCACCTCTCCGTGTACCCGCCCGGCGGCATGGTGACTTTGGTGGCTCCCAGCGGGACGCGTCTGGAGGTTGTCCGCGCTTACGCGATCTCAAAGCTGGCTTGGATTCGTGACCAACAATCGAAACTCCGGAACTAGGCCGGCGAAACGCCACAAACACTTGTAGAACGGGAAAGTCACTACCTGTGGGGCCGGCGGCACCTGCTTACTATCGTCTACCGCGAAATCAAGCCGCTCGTTTCGCTGGACCACAGGCGCATCACGCTCACGGTACGCCCAGGCAGCGATGCTCAGAAGCGCGCAGAAGTGATACATTCCTGGCAGAAGTCGCTCTTGCACGCGGTTGTGCCGCCGCTCATCGAGGCCTGGGAGCGGAAGCTAAAGGTGAAAGTGGCAGCGTATTTCCTGCAGCGGATGAAGACCAAATGGGGGAGTTGCAATCACAAGGCCGGGCATATTCGTTTGAATACGGAGCTGGTGAGGAAGCCGAAGGATCTCCTGGAATACGTCGTCGTTCACGAGATGGTTCACCTCATGGAGCCAACGCATAGCGATCGCTTCCTGACTATACTCGGGGAGCACTATCCTACTTGGCGCGAAGCCCGCGCAGAACTCAACGAATTGCCGTTGGCTGTCGAGGTATGGAAGGAATAATCGGAAATCGGCAGGCTGCAAGGGCCGGAGCGGAACCGAGTACAAGGCAGCTCGGTATCCGCAAGTCGGCTTGAATCCCGGGTCTGACATCGCCACCCACGTGCGCACAACCGCTCTAGTTCGCCGCGGCAGGTTTGCGCTCGTGAGGGAGAATCCCGTACACTACTGTGTAGGAGCGTTTCATCCATGCCTCAACAAGCATCCCGCACAGCGCGTATCGAAGCTCGCATCGCACCCGGTGCGCTCCTGCTCGTCAAGCGTGCCGCGGAATTGCAGGGCCGCAGTATCAGCGATTTTGTGGTTGCCGCCGCTCAGGAGGTCGCACATCGGACAATCGACGAGGCCCAGGTGATTCGCCTGTCCGTCCAAGACCAGCAGCGCTTTGTGGAATTGCTTCTGAATCCGCCGGTGCTTGCGCCGGCCCTGAAGCGCGCCAGGAAGGCTCATCGCCGTTTGATCGCATCCTCCAGATGACAGGTTCCTTCCTCATCGAGCCACTCAGGTCAAATCACGATCGTACGGACTTTACGTGCGGGGTAGATGCACTCGATCGCTATTTTCGAGAGCAGGCAGGTCAGGATGTACGCCGCCGCGCCACCGCTTGCTTCGTGGCCATCGAGATCGCGTCAGATCGGATTGCTGGCTTCTATACGTTGGCAGCAGGCGGGGTGCTCCTTGCTCAGATGCCAGTTCGGCTCGCCAAACGCCTGCCATGTTATCCCACAGTACCTGTCGCCCGCCTGGGGCGCCTTGCCGTCGCTCTCGCCTATCACGGCCGAAAACTTGGGGGGAGCTTGCTGTGGGACGCTATAGAACGCGCCAGCCGGTCCGAAGTTGCCGTGTACGCGCTTGTCGTTGACGCCAAGGATGAACAGGCGGAGAGTTTCTATCTGCACCACGGTTTTGTTGCGTTCGGCGACACGTCAAGATCGCTCATCCTGCCCTTGCCGAAGAGAACGTGAACTCGCATCCGGATTACTCCCCCACAAGTCGGTTGGGAGTAGTCCGACAGGCACCGGGGCACGATCATTGGTTCCGACGGCCGGAGCGGCACGACTTCCCTCCGGCTTCGTCTGATGCTCCGTCCGACTTATGCAAATATAGGCAACGCGGCCGGCTCCTGGCCGGCTTATTGGTGGTGCCGAGGGCTTGATTCTTCGAGCGAAGAGCGGGTCCAGGGGGACCCGCGCAGACCAGGGGGTCTGCCCCACATTGCCGAAGCAATACCTTTCAGAATTTCGGCCGCACTACGCTTGCGGCACCTACCGGGCTGTGTATGCGGTTTCAATGGGAGAGTCGATTTACGCGATCCACGCTTTCCAGAAGAAGTCCAGGGCCGGAATCGTGACGCCGAAGCCCGGCTTCAGTTTATTGCTCGCCCTTTATTTATTAGAGTTCGAGAACGATCTTGCCACGTGTATGACGCTGCTCGAGATCCCGATAGGCATCGCGAACCTCGGCCAGCGGATAGACCTTAGCGATCGGGATCTCAAGGCGGCCGGCGGCGAGCAGCCCAGCTAGTTGCGCGAGCACGTCTGCAGTCGCACCTTCATGGTTACCTTCCGTCTTCACACCATACTTAGCGGCGGCGGCGAAGTCGATGATCGTGTCGATTCGATTGGGAGCGACGCCCAGCTTCAGTGCAAGTTCGACGTACCCTCCACCGAATGTGTCAACGAAGGAATCGACTTTCCCTCCGGATGCAGCGCGGATCCGATCTTCAACCCCATCGCCATAGGTAACAGGAATTACGCCGCGATCGGCGAGCCACTTGCGATTCGCGTCGCTGGACAAGCCAATCACCTTGGCCCCGGCATTCCTGGCCAACTGCACCGCGATCGAGCCCACCCCACCCGCGGCGCCGGAGACAACGACCGTGTCACCCGCGCTCAGACCGACGCTCCACACCGCAGCGTAAGCCGTGGTGCCGGCCACGAACAGGGCACCGGCTTGCTCCCACGACACGTTTGCAGGACGCGGCACCAGGTGGCCGGGCTCGACGAGCACAAACTCGGCTTGACCTGATCTGTTGCTGGTTAATCCAATGACCTCATCGCCCACCGCAACATTCGCCACGCCCGGGCCGACCTCCTCCACGATGCCAGCGAGATCGCTGCCCTGCCCTGAAGGAAATGTTGAAGGCCAGCGGCCGGCAAACATTCCTTTGCGGATCGAGGCCTCGCCCGGATTGATGCCCGCGGCCTTGACCCGGACAAGGACCTTCCCAGGCCCCGGGGTTGGGCGGCCGACTTCTACCACTTGCAGAACTTCGAGCCCACCATACTTATCGAATCTCACTGCACGCGGCATAGCGCTTCTCCTCCCAAGAGCAACACTGCTATTAGATTCCCCTCAACCGCCCCCCGATTCGCTAAACCAACCGGATCGGTATGGGGCCTTTGCCGATCGTCCACCCTCTCAAATAGATCCCGTCGCGGACCGGACTGTTCCACGCTCAGGGAATCAACGGGCTCGAACGTTGGTGCCGCCTGCTAACGGGATCAGTACCGGGAAGCCGGCATGTGTCCCCGGAATTCATTGAGATGAGCGCTGGGTGCGCTGTCGCCGATGCGCAGACATCTCGTTGGGAGTAGTCCGACAGGCGCCGGGGCACGACCATTGGTTCCGACGGCCGGAGCGGCACGATGTCCCTCCAGCTTCGTTTGACGCTCCGTCCGAATTATCCCAATATAGGCAACGCGGCCGGCTCCTGGCCGGCTGATTGGTGGGTGCCAAGGGCTTGATTCTTCGAGCGAAGAGCGGGTCCAGGGGGACCCGCGCAGACCAGGGTGCAGATCAGGGGGTCTGCCCCACATTGCCGAAGCAATACCTTTCAGAATTTCGGGCGCACTACGCTAGCGGCGCCTACCGGGCAGTGTATACGGTTTCGATGGGAGAGTCGATTTACGCGATCCACGCTTTCCGGAAGAAGTCCGGGGCCGGAATCGTGACGCCGAAGCCGGAGATGGACCTGATCCGGCAGCGGCTCAGACAGTTGAGAAGACGGGAGCCCAGCACAGGCAACGTATTTGCCGACCTCAGTTTGGCCGACGCGGGCGAACACCTTAAAGCTGGACTGGTGGTCCGGATCACCGGACCTCAGCGGCTCACGGCGTTGGAGGCCCGCGGCGAAATAGTCCGCCGCGCCATCGAGTATTTGGAAAATCGCTGAGAACTGGAATGCGCCCCGATTCTCCGGACGGCCCCACCAGTTCGCCGATGGGGCCGCCCCGCCCCGTTACTTTCGCACCGCTACGAATGTACCCGATTGCACTTCGCTCGCCATGGTGCCCCGCATCTGACTGTTCGACTCGAGCGTTCCCTGATAGCGAACCGTGATATCCGGGCGCTGCGGTGGATGAAACGAGAACTGCACCTGGTCCCCGGTAACCGTCCCCTCCACTTTCCAATGCTGGTTCCCGAAGACGCCGTCCAGGCGGCCGCCGTTCTGCAACAGCGTCACCATGGGCGTGTCGATCTCTTTGCCGTTCTTGTCGTGATATTCGATCTGCCAGGTTCCCGACAGACTGGATTGCGCCGCCGCCGGAACGACAGCCAGCGCGCACACTACGAGCGTATATAGCAGCTTCTTCATTTTTTGGTCCTCTCTGATTTCGGTGGCGTCAGCCACCAAGCTTGGCGATCGCGTGAAGATAGAGCGAATGGAGAGCCGGCCCATTTCCCAGCGCCCAGATCAGGCCGAAGTACAACGCTCCGGTGCTTGCCAGCGAGACCGCCGGGATCATCCATCTCTCTCTCGATGCCGGCAGCAGCTCCGCGAGCACGCATGACCATGCGCCCAACCATCCGTCCGACAATTGGAGTTCGAAGGTATAGACCAGCTCTTCTTCCCAGCGCCGGCGAAACCCGGCCGGGTAAAGGCGCAGAAGCAGTCGATAAATTGCGAGGCTCATGATTTCACCTGCGCCGGTTTCCAGCGCATCGCTTTGGCTTTGCGGAGCAGCGCTTCCACGCGGCCGAGCTCCGCATCGAGCAGCGTCCGGCCGCTCTTCGTGAGCCGGTAATTACGGCGCCGGCTATCGTTCTCGTCGCCGGCGGCTTCGGCTACCAGATCCAGATCGAGAAGGCGTTGCAGCGTGGTGTAGAGAGTCGCCGGCCCCATGCGGAAGCTTCCGTCGGAGAGCTCTTGCGTCTCCTGCATGATGGCGTAGCCGTGTTTTTCTCCGCCGGCCAATGCGAACAGCGTGAAGAAGACCGCCGGCGTAAGCGGCGGTTCCAATGCATCCGATATATCAGTAATAGATATATCAGTTAGTGATATATGGCGTCAAGAGAAAACTTCATTTCAGCATCAACACAAGGAGGCAGACGAAAACGAAGATCAGAGCAGCGATGCCAACCCGCATCAGGAAGAGCGGGTCACGCTCTTCCGGCAGCGGCTGGGGATCGATGATACTCAGTTTCTCGATGTCCTGCCGATAATCCGGGCGGCCCGGTCTTTCCATCATCGTCGCCTCGTCGGGCTCGAGGAGTTGGAAGGTGGGCGGCTCGATAGTCCGAAATCGTTCGACGGGCTGCGGCGCAGGCGCTAGCGGGGGAGCGATCTCGAGCGGTGGAGGAGGCGGCGCGGGCGCTTCCACCGGCCGTGCGATACCACGTACTTCGTCGCGGACACCGCACGCGGCCGCGAGCCGATCCTCGACTCCGGCCTCGGCGGCGCCTGGCTCGCTCAGCGCTGTCCGGTAGGTATCGATGGCCGCGTCGTACGATCGCGAGGCCAATTGCCGCTCCGCGGTGGCGATCAAGTCTTCCAGCCGGGTCCTCACGGTTATCTCTCCATTGCCATTACGGCAGGTTCCACCACTCCTAACATGCGCCTCACTCGCTCAGTCTCCTCGATGGGAGTCGAGCCGAACAACCGCTTGAATTCGCGGCTGAATTGCGAGGAACTCTCGTAGCCCACGCGTTCGGCGGCAATCCCGGCGCGCAGCCCCTCGTGGACCATGAGCATGCGCGCCTTGTGCAGCCGGATGGTCTTCAGATATTGCACCGGCGATGTCGACGTCACGGCTTTGAAATTCTGGTGAAACGCCGAAGCGCTCATGCCCGCGGTCTCCGCCAACTCCTCCACGGTCAGGTCGCGGGCGTACTCCGCGTGAATGCGCTGCACGGTGCGATTCACCTGGCCGAACCGGCTGTGCAGCGCGGCCGCCGCGCGCAGGGCGCCGCCTTGCTCGCCGCAGAGAACCCGGTAGGTAAGTTCGCGGACGACCTGCGGCCCCAGAATGCGCGTTTCCGCGGGATTCGCGAGACACTCGAGCAGGCGCACCGTGGTCTCGCTCAGTCTGAGGTCGAGTTCAGTAGAGTAGATTCCTTGCGGGATGGACGGGTGGGGCGAACTATTAGCGCCATCCATCTTCATGAGCAGTTCGCCGAGCACCGCCAGGTCCACGCGAATGGATACCGCCAGCATGGGCTTTTCGGGGCTGGCTTCGGTCTCGCATTCGAACGGCAGCGGCACCGAGAGCACCAGGTAATTGTGCGCGTCGTAGGTGAAGACCTGGTCTCCCAGATAGCCGCGCTTGCGTCCCTGTCCGACGATCACGATTCCCGGCTCGTAGAGCACCTGCATGCGCCGGATCGGCTGGCTGGCGCGCATCAACTGCACACCTTCAATCGCCGTTGGACGAATTCCCTCCAAGGTGGCCAGCGCCCTGAGTAAGGACGTCATCCTTCGGTTGGCGGCCTGCAATTCCACTCGCGACATTAATAGAAATGTAGCATGGACGCGGTTATTTCGAGCACGTTTGTCCGTCCGGATTGGAGCTTTAGGCAAACCATGTGCAGTTTTCGGCATTGAGCCGCGGGCCCTTCGGGAGTTCAATAAAAGGGAAGGAGAAATTCATAAACATGGCTGTCACTGCACAACCTCTCTCTACAACTGTTGCTACTAAAACCGCGCGGTCCTGGGCCGCGCAAAGCGCCGCGTCCGTGCTCGCGCCTTTCACTATCAACCGCCGCGAGCCGCTCGCTTCCGACGTGGCGATCGAGATTCTGTATTGCGGAGTCTGCCACTCCGACCTGCATCAGGTGCGCAACGAATGGCACAACTCGATCTACCCGGTGGTGCCCGGCCACGAAATCGTGGGACGGGTGACGAAAGTGGGCAGCGCCGTGACGAAGTTCAAGGCCGGCGACATGGCCGCCGTGGGGTGCCTGGTGGATTCCTGCCGCACGTGCGAGAGCTGCCGGCGCGGCCTCGAGCAGTACTGCCTGAAGATGCCCGTGTACACTTACAACGGCATGGACAAGCATCTGGGCGGGCAGACTTTCGGAGGCTACTCGGAGAGCATCACGGTGGACGAAGCGTACACGCTGAAAGTCTCGCCGAAGCTAGATCTGGCAGCGACGGCTCCGCTGCTGTGCGCCGGCATCACGACGTACTCGGCGCTGCGGCATTGGAACGTGGGCCCTGGGAAGAAGGTCGGTATCGTCGGACTGGGCGGGCTGGGACATATGGGCGTGAAGTTCGCGCATGCCTTCGGCGCGCACGTTGTGTTGTTTACGACGTCGCCGGGGAAGGTGGAGGACGGCCGGCGGTTGGGCGCGGACGAGGTAGTGATCTCGAAGGACGCGAACGCCATGGCGAAGCAGCGCGGCAGTTTCGATTTCCTGCTGGATTGCGTTTCCGCGAATCACGACATCAACGCTTATCTGGATCTGCTCAAGGTGGATGGAACGCTGACGCTGGTGGGCGCGCCGGAGCATCCGCTGCCGGTTTCTGTTTTCAGTCTGCTGATGGGGCGGAGGAGCTTTGCCGGATCGGGAATCGGCGGCATTCAGGAAACCCAGGAAATGCTCGATTTCTGCGCGGAGAAAGGGATCGCGAGCGATATCGAGACGATCGCGATTCAGCAGGTCAATGAGGCTTACGAACGGCTGCTGAAGAGCGACGTGAAATATCGATTTGTGATCGATATGGCGTCACTGAAGAAATAAGGTGGGGGCATGACCGCTCCCTCACGGTCGCGGCTCGGTAACGGCAGATTGCGTTTCCGAGCCGCGCGCGTAAGCAAGAGGATTCGGTTCGATTGTTAGTGCCCCGAGACCGCTACTGTCACTCCCGATTGTGCGCTGACGCCGCCGACGGTGACGGTCACCGGCACCGGGCCGGCGGTGAGACCGGTGGGGACGGGGACGTTGATTTGTGTCAGCCCGGCGATTTGCCCGGGGACGCCGCCGCAATACTGCGGGCTCTCGGAAACGCCGCCGATGGTCACCTTTACGGGAAGGACACAGGCCGCGGGTCCGGCATAGGGCTGGCCGTCCACGCCGGCCGGACTGGTCTGGCCCGCGCCGGTTACATAGATCTCGATGTAATCGCCGGCGCTAGCTGGATTCGATGCGCTGTTATAGCTGAACGTATTGTTATGGTCGTTGATGGCGGCGGCCTGGCCCGTGCCGTATTCATCGACCGTGAAAATTCCGGGAGTAGATTGCGCGATGGTGACCGGGAAGCCCGACGAGAACTGATTCTGATATTGAATGGAGACCTCTGTGGTCCCGCTGCCGACTTCGAACGGAACGACCACGGCCACCTGAGCGGCTGAAACGTAGAGAATCGGCGCCTGGTAGCTTCCGAAGTACACCGTTACGCCGTTGAGAGCGGTGGGATAAGTGCCGCTCGATCCCACCGAATTCACCGCCAGATTGGCGGGAGCCATTCCGGCACCATAGAAGACGACCACCTCCCCGCCGGAGACGGGACCCACGAGATTGCTGGCGGCATTTACCGCCGCGGCGATGGATAATTGATAGCCCCCAAAGATCAGAAGCCGGATGGCATTGTTGGCTGAATCGGCCACGTAGACGTTGCCATTGGACGCTACCGCGAGAGCGGCCGGCGCGTCTAGTTGGCCGGCCACGGCGGAACCGCCATCTCCGGTATATCCGCGGCTGCCGTTGCCGGCGATGGTAACGATGAAACCGGTACCGGCGTAGACCTCGCGAACGGTGGCGCTGCCGTTGGCGATATAGAGATTGCCGGCGGAATCGACCGCGATGCCAGTGGGATTGCCGACGGTCGCGGCGGTTGCCGCGCCGCCATCGCCGCCGACACCGGGAAGACCGTTGCCCGCCACGGTCATAATGTTGCCGCCGCTCACCTCGCGCACGACATTGTTATTGAGGTCGGCGATATACAGATCGCCGTTGGAATCCACGGCGACATCGGTGGGGCCGTTGAGGGTGGCGTTGACGGCCGACCCGCCATCGCCCGAGTAGCCGGAGTTTCCATTGCCGGCCACGGTGGAGATGACGCCGGCGGTGGAGACCTTGCGAACGCGGTTATTGGTGAAATCGGCGATGTAGAGATTGCCCGCGGAATCGACCGCGATCCCGATGGGGACGAAGAGCTGAGCGGCAGTTGCCGAACCGCCATCGCCGCCATAGCCGGGGGTACCGGTGCCAGCGACCGTATTGATGGCGCCGCCGGAGATTTTGCGAACGCGCGCGTTCTGCGTGTCGGCGACGTAGATGTTACCGCTGGAATCGACGGCGATCCCCTGCGGCTTGTTGAACTGCGCGGCGGTGGCGGCGCCGCCATCTCCTCCGAAGCCTTGCGTGCCATTGCCCGCGATGGTGCTGATGGCGCCCGACGCAGTCACCTTGCGCACCACGTTATTCACGGTATCGGCGATATAGAAATTGCCGGAAGAATCCACCGCGACGGCTTGCGGCGTATTGAGCTGGGCGGAACTGGCCGGGCCTCCGTCACCCGAATAGCTCAAGACACCGTTGCCTCCGATGGTGGAAACGGTTGCTCCGGTGATTTTGCGGATGCGGTTGTTCAAGGAATCGGCGACGTATATATTGCCCGAGGAATCGAGCGCCATGCCAGTGGGAAAATTGAATTGCGCTTTGGTGGCGGCCGACCCATCGCCGCTGAATCCGGCAATGCCGTTTCCAGCGACCCTATAGATGTACATATTGGAAGGCGTCACTTTGCGGATTACGCTATCGCCGTTCTCGACGAAGTAGACGTTGCCGGAGGAGTCCACCGTGATGGCGTACGGCGTCACGAGGCTGGCGCTGGTGGCGGGTCCGGTGTCACCGGTATCGCCGATCGAGGCATTGCCGGCGATGGTGGTGATGATGCCGGTAGTGTAGGTGACTTCACGGATGGCCGCGTTGGCGGAGTCGGCTATATAGATGTTGAAGTTCTTGTCGACCGCTACGTCGGTGGGGGTGTGCAATTCCGCGGTGAGCGCGGAGTTGGTATCGCCCGAATAGCTTCCGAAGCCGTCGCCCGCCACGGTGTTGATGATGCCGTCGATAGTAACTTCGCGGATGATGTTGTCGCCGGTGTCGGCGATGAACACGTTGCCGTTGGAATCGACGCACACTCCGCTCGGCAAGCGCAGCAGACCGTTGATGGCGAGGCCGCCGTCGTTGAAGGTTCCGCCGCCGCCCGGGCTGCTTTGGCCGGTGCCGGCGAAGGTGTTGATGACGCCGGAGGTGTTGACTACGCGAACGCGATTGTTGACGGAATCGGCAATGTAGAGATTGCCGCTGGGACCCACGGCGAGGCCTTGGGGCCCGTTCAACTGCGCCTGGATAGCGGGGCCGCCGTCGCCGGAGTATCCGGGCCGCGAATTGCCGGCCACCAGCGTGAGATTGCCGCTGGTGTCAATCTTGAAGACAGCGTTGCCGCTGCTGAAATACGTATTGCCTTTCGAATCGACGGTGACGCGGCTCGTCTGCCCGATTGAAATATTCGTCGCAGTGACGGGAGTGGTGGGCGGCGCGCCGCCGGCGGCAGTGGTTAACGTGTATTGCTGCGCCAATCCCAATGAGCTGCCTGCCAGCAGCAGAATTCCGCACAGCTTTCCGACCGGTCTCGACATTTACACTTCCGTTCCTGTCAGGGTGTTTGAAGGATGAATAACCATAGTAAGACGTTTCGGTGGGTTCCGCCGGGTTGGGCAAGCTGAAGCATGCCCCACAAGACCTGTGGCATTACGACGCGACTGCCTCCGCGAGAGAGGCCAATGCATGTGCGCAATCTTCACGGGTGATGTCGTAGTGAGTCACCGCGCGCATCTGACGATCATTGATCCCATTGATTAGCACGCCGTCGCGTTTCAATAGCACGCTGATGGCCGCGGGCGTTTTGCCGGTGGCGGAGATGTCGAAGACGGCGATGTTGGTGGCGACTTCTTGCGGGTCGATCCGGATTCCGGGAATGAGCGCCAGGCCTTCAGCCAGGAATTTCGCGTTGGCGTGGTCGGCGGCCAGCTTCTTGGGGGAATCTTCGAGGGCGATGAGGCAGGCGGCGGCGAGCACGCCGACCTGACGCATGCCGCCGCCGAGGCGTTTACGGTAGAGGCGGCCCTTGGCGATGAGGTTGGCCGGTCCGGCGAGAATGGAGCCGGCGGGCGCGCCGAGCGCTTTTGAGAGACAGAACATTACGGTGTCGGCGGGGGCGCAGATTTCACGGACGGGGAGGCCGGTGGCTTCGGCGGCGTTGAAGATGCGGGCCCCATCCATGTGGACCTTGACGCCGCGATCATGCGCGCCCTCGCAGATCTCGTAGATGGTCTCGAGGGGGTAGAAGTGGCCGCCCCACATGTTGTGCGTGTTCTCAATTTCCACCAGGCCGGTGGGCGCGCTATACGGATTCACAGGTTTGATGAGGCGCTTGACCTCGTCCCAGGAGAGGATTCCGTCGGCGGTCTGAATGGTGCGGAGGACGCAGCCGGAGAACCAGGCGACCATGGACATCTCGTAATCGAGCATGTGGGCGCGGGAATCGCAGATGACCTCCTGGCCGTGTTCGGTGAGCAACTTCACGGCGATGGTGTTGCCCATGGTGCCGGTAGGGACGAAGAGGGCGGCTTGTTTGCCGGCGGCCTCGGCAGCCCGCTCTTCGAGCAGGTTGACGGTGGGGTCTTCGCCGTAAACATCATCGCCGACCTCGGCTTCGGCCATGGCGCGGCGCATTTCGGGCGTAGGCTTGGTGACGGTGTCGCTGCGCAGGTCGATTGTCTTCATAGAGGGAGAAATTCCTGGAACACTTCGTTGGATAGCATGACGCCGCGATCGGTGAGGCGGAGCATGCCGCCGGCGGATTCGAGCAGGCCATCGTCGAGGAAGCGGCGGATGGGATTGGCGAAACGAACCCATTCTTCCTGCGAGGGGCGGATGCCAGAAGAGAGGCGCAGGCCGACGAAGAAGCGCTCGTAGGCAGGGTTGCCGGGCTCGGCGGAGGCGGGCGTTTGGCTGAGGTAATCGTCGATCGATTCGGGATTCTGGCGGCGTATGGCGCCGTCGAACGAATGGGCGTCGGCGCCGAAGCCCACGTAAGGCGCGAGGGTCCAATATTTCAGATTGTGGCGCGATTCAGCGCCGAGACGCGCGAAATTGGAGATCTCATAGCGCGGGATGCCGAGGGCGGCGAGCCGTTCGACGGCGAATTCGTAGAAATCGGCGATGCGGTCATCGTCGGGGACGTCGGCGGCGCCGTAGCGGATTCCGCCCAGGAGGCGCTCTTTGCCGAGACGGCTGTCCTCGTCGACTTCGAGCATGTAGACGGAGACATGCGGGGGCGCGAGGCGCTCGATCCAGTCGAGGGATTCGCGCCAACTGGCGGCGGTCTGGCCGGAGAGTCCGGCGATAAGATCGATATTGCAGTTGGAGATGCCCGCGTCGCGGAGGATGGCGAGCTCGGCGGCGACGATCCCGGCGGTGTGGCGGCGGCCGGTGCGGCGGATCTCGGTTTCGACGAAGGATTGGACGCCGAGGCTGACGCGGCCGATGCCGAGCGAGGCCCAGGCGCGGGCTTTTTCAGGAGTGATGGAGCCGGGGGCGGCTTCGAGGGTGGCCTCGAGCCAGGGGCGGCCGGGGATCGGAGTGAGGAACGAAGCCAATTCGGCGGGCGCGAGCGAACTCGGCGTGCCGCCGCCGAGGTAGACGGTTTCGGGCTGCCACTGCCATTCGTGGGCGCGGATTTCGGCGGCGAGAGCGAGCAGATAGCGCTCTTCGAGGGCGCGCGGAAAGACTCCCGAGGCGAAATTGCAGTAAGTGCATTTCTGCGCGCAGAAAGGGTACGAGAGGTAGACGCCGGGCACTCCTCCGATTGTAGCTGGGTTCGTTTGGATTGCGTGAAGTGGCTTGGATTGTGGCGGTTGGGCGGAATGATGGGTTCGTTTGGTCATTTTTGTTTTCGCGGGGGTTTCCGCGGGTGCCCCGGTTGTCTGCCCGGTTTCAGGATTAGCACGGACTGATGGTGGTGGTTGAGGCTGAGGGAGGCGCGGACGATGGGAGGAAAGGAAATAAAGCGGCGGGGGCGTGCGACCAGGTTGAGGTTGGGATTGGCGCCGCGCCTCGAATCTGCGACTACCCGGGAGGCAGCACCGGCCGGTAATTTCGGAACATTATCCTGAGGGATCGCGCGGCGCTCGATTGGATCACTTGGGGCGGCTGGTGGTGTGGCTGACGATCGGCCCGGCGATCTACTTTATGTACGGGCCGAAGACATAGCCATTTGCGGCGCGCCCGGTAGCCCGGCTCAGTACCGGAACGCACGTTCGGGCAACAGTGTTCCGAGATCGCGACGATAAACTGGTAGTATGCGGCGCACGGTGCTTCTTGCGTTCACGATGTTTCTCACCCAGCAGCCGCAAAATTCCTCGCCGATGGTGGAGCGCACGCGCGCGCACAACCGCCTGACGGAACAAACTCCGCCGGGATGGCGTGAAAAGCTCGATGTGGGCACTCTGTACATGCCCGCCGGACTGGCAGCGCGGCCATCGCTGCTGGTGTTTTTCCACGGCGATACATGGATCCCGGAGATCGCCGCCCAGAGGAACCGTACGGCCGCGATCAGCGTGCTGGCCGGGGAAGGCTCGGGCGTCTATACCAGACTCTTCGAAGATCCGCAGCGATTCCTGCGCCTCTTGAAGGAGGCCGAGGCTAAAGCCCACAAACCGTTCGGGCGCGTGATCCTGGGTGGCTGGAGCGCCGGATGCGGCGCGCTCCACCAGATTCTCAAGAGCCCGCAATCGTATGCGCGCGTCAATGCGGTAATCTGCATCGACGGCGTCCATACCGACTACGTGGACGGCAAACCGGGGCCGCTGGAATCTTCGCTCACCGAAGAAAACCTGCAGGTCTGGCTGCACCTGGGCCGCGACGCCGTGGCCGGCCGCAAGCGTTTTCTGCTGACCCATTCGGAAATCGTCCCCGGCGCCTACGCCAGCACTACCGAGACCGCCGACTACTTGTTGAAGCACCTCCGGGTATGGCGCCGCGCCGTGCTGAAAGGGGGCCCAATGGGGATGCAGCAGATCAGCGAAGCCTCGCGCGGCAAATTCCTGCTGCAGGGCTTCGCCGGCGACTCCGCGCCCGACCACGTGGATCAGTTGCACTCCTTGCCGGTGTGGCTCAAGCTGCTGCGCTGAACCGGCCGCCGCGTGCCATCCTTTGAGTTTCCGCCAACCATTTCGCGATGCTTTGCTATTCCCAGAACGACCTCTATTGCGAGCAGGCGCCGCTCGGCGATCTCGCCGCCCGCGTGGCGGCGAATCCATGATCGCGAGATCGAACAATGCGCCGAAGCGGTCAGCTGGAAAAGTCGCACAGAGGGGTATGGATGGTTAAGGCGCGAAGAGATCGGCAGGTTTAGACAGGCATAGGATTCGAGAGCGACTCAAGGTTCGTCCACACCGCGCCCTCCGGGGTTCGATGAGGCGCGGACTGCACCAGAACGGCGCCAACATCGCACGGCGCTCAGCTCGGCGCTGCCCGGGATCGACGATGGGCGCGCGCGGAGATCGCCAAAACACTCTGCAGACCCATCCTTCACCGGAACCAGGCGCGCGCAGGGAGCGTAGGAAAAATCGCGCTAGTGAGCACTTGCAGCCCGTGCGCTAGGCATTCCGCCAGCGCAGGAAAGCTCCCACGCCGCCCACAGATTCGAGCAGAGTCGAATCCTCAATGAACGTGATGGCGGCGCCGGTTTGCTTGCCTTTTGTGACCAGCAGATCCGGCAGAGAGGCCTCACGCGGCCGGTCGCTCTCCGTGCCGCCGCCGGAATCGGGAATCTCCGGCGCAACAATCGCCTCCACCTGGACTGGCTCTTGATTGGTCCGTTCGAGCAGCTTACTTAACAGGAGTTCGTCGACCTGCCCGTTCGTCAAAGCCTCAAGCGTGGCTTCGGGGCCGACCACCGCCAAGCCGCGCGCCCGGTAAGCTTCCACCAATCGGTCTACCTTCTCCCCATCGCACTTGACCGAGTCTTCTCTGATCTTGTCGATGGTGGAAGAAAAGATTTCCTGCTCCGAGGCATCCCGTGCCAGGGTCGGCCCTTCCACCACCATGCCGCGGAATTCCTGGGGAAGTTCCTCCATCAGACGCGAAACCGTTTCGGAGTCGCCCGCAATCACGATCTGGGTTATACGATCCTCGCGGACGATCTTCGCCAGATGTTCCGCCACTTCTTTCACATGTTGCTGTTGGGCATTGTCAACGCGCCGCTGATAGCGCGCTTGCGACCATCCCCCCACCTTCACGCGATGCATCTTCTTGCCGGTAATGCGGCTTTCGTCGAGTTTCATGCCCAGGCCGAAAACGAAGATGCGGGCCCGGTTGGCATCGGTTAGCACCGCTGCGTAGCGCGGATTCTCATCGTCGATCAGCGCCAGTTGGTACAGGTGCGGCTGATGGTAGACGTAAATTCGATGCTCGTGAATTGACGCGTCCAGTTGGATAGATTCGAAGAATTCCTTTGCGGAGCAGGCGAAAAGCGCGAGACCGTTGGCCGAACGATCGAGACCCCGATCGACGAACGCGAGAATGCGCCCGGCGTCGCGATCGAAACTTTCCCGCTCCGGCGTTCCCAGCTGCCAGGTGTGCGCCAGGGACTTGAATTCCCGTTCCAGGTAGGGCCTCAGGTCTGGCGTGCGCCCATGCTGATCGGGCTGCATGTTCAAATACACGCTCAATACGGGGAACGTGGTGGGCTCGAAATCGACCAGCTTCTCGAGCAGTTGCCCGGCAGCGGATTCAGCGGCGGGCGCATTTTCGGCGTTGATAGGTTCAGTGGAAGTCGACATGGATTTGGCAAGTAGACCCGATTGCAATAGCACGCCGGCTGCCATGCGGGCACTTTACTTCACGATATCGATGTTACCGTTCCGATCCGTCAGCTTCAGCTCGCACCTCCGCCGGCAATCTTGCCGGAGACGAATGCATCGCGCCGGGAGATTTACCGCCAGGAATCGCCTTTGACCGCTACGCGGGCGACCAAAGGCTTCGACGCATGGTTCCCAGTCACCACGACCCCAATTAGCGGCCACAAGCCGACTTGAACGAAGGGGCCTACGGCCACGGCTGCATGGGGTCTGCTATGTTCGGGTCGAGTGGCGTCCCGATCCAATGCGGAGTTCACCAGCGAGGAGCCTCCTGCAAGGCTCTCATTGCAAAGGGAACAGCTAGTGTAGTGTCCACGATTTGACTGGACAAGTCGAATCCGGCATAACCGGCCAAAATCGGCGTTCATCGGTGTTCATCGGCGG
>Ga0182018_10001748_pt1 | contig 23761 bp, 18 predicted proteins | sample 812P2MmetaG_FD_120490 | JGI IMG/M metagenome (GOLD analysis project Ga0182018, IMG submission 120490) | Permafrost microbial communities from Stordalen Mire, Sweden - 812P2M metaG | ecosystem: Environmental > Terrestrial > Soil > Wetlands > Permafrost | place: Sweden: Stordalen | collected...
AGCGGCTCGGAAAGCTCCCCTTCCATCGCGGTGAACGGCGACGGCAATATCTATCTTGCCGGATCCACGACTTCCGGAGCTTTGACCGGCACGACTCCGCTCCCGGTAACGTCGAACGCTTACCAATCCACGCTAAACGGCGCGCAGAACATTTTCATCCTCGAGCTGAATCCGAACGCCGGCCTTAGCGGCATCCTGTACCTCACTTACCTGGGTGGCAGCGGTACGGACACCAGCGTTGGGCTTGCGGTAGACGGTTCGGGCACCGCCTACGTCGCCGGCACCACCACTTCGCCGAACTTCCCTTTTACAAGTGGCGCATATCAGACGGTGCCTCAGGCCGGTAGCACCGGCACCTCGCACGTCTTCGTCAGCGCACTGAGCGGACTCGACAGCCTGCAAACCGTCCCGACGTTGAAGTACTCAAGTTACCTTTCCGGCAACGGCACGGACGTTGCCAGCGGCATGACCATCGACAACAATGCCGATGTCTTCGTCACCGGGACCACGACCTCCACCAACCCCCTCCCCCTGAGCCCGTCGGTCGTCTTTCCAGCGAGCTATCTGCCCACGCCGTATCAGCAATTCCCGGCGCCGGGTTCAACGATCCAGTTCTTTGTGACCAAGGTGAATACCAACAGCATCAGCACGCTCAGCGTTCCCTATTCCACGTACTTTGGCGGAGGGAGTCCCGGCGGTGCGATTGCCTTGGGCGGCGGCATCGCGGTCGACACAGCCGGGAACATTTACTTCACGGGCACCACGAATTTCTATAACAGCCAGGAAACCCTGAGCGGTGGCCAGTCCGGCGATTTCCCTATCTTGAACGCCTACCAGCCGTGCCTCGATACGCCTCCACCGACCACCATCACCTATCCCGTGGCATGCACTGAACCGACCACGCTTCCCTACCCGACCGATGCCTTCGTCGCCAAGTTAAACCCCCTCGCCGCCCAGACCAGTAGCGCCCAGTTGATTTTCTCTACCTATCTCGGCGGTAGCGGCACGGATACGGGCCCCGCGATTGCGATTGACTCCGGCGCCGCCAACATTTACCTGACCGGTTCGACCAACTCGCCCAGTTCGCCCACCCCGGGCGGTTTCGTCTTTCCCATTGGTATCGCACCCTTCCAGATGTGCCTCGATACTCCAGTCAACCCAATACCCCCGGCAACATGTCCTGTGATCGCGGCCCCAATGCCTACCGACGCCTATGTGGCGCGGCTATCCAACCCCACCGGGGCTACAGGAAGTACAACCACGGTAGGCCTCGATTATTTTTCCTACCTTGGTGGAACCGGGAACGACAGCGGGCTGGCCATCGCCGTAGATCCGGCGCAGGGCGCGGAGATCACCGGCGCTACCAGTTCCACGGACTTTCCGGTGAGCACCGCGATTGGACCGATCCAGAGCCACCTTGCCTGCGCCGCGCCGGGTTGTTCGAACGCCTACTTCGCCCATATTTATACGGTGACAACTAGTGGCTCTAGCACGGTTGGCTCTTACGTAACCTATTTTGGTGGCAACGGTACGGATCGCGGTACCAGCATTACGCTCGATACCAGCCTTAACACCTATTTTGCCGGCGATACGACCTCGAGTAACCTCGAGACCGAAAATCCGTTGCAGGCGCAGCTCAATGGACCTAGCGACGCATTCGCGGTCAAGCTGCGAACGGAGAGCAGTTTGTGCATTCTTAACTGCCCCGCACCGGTGGTGGCTCCCCCCGGAGGAGTGGTGGGTGCAGGCACTGCGGTCACAGTCACCTTTACCGTGACCAACCAGGGGCCGGATCTCGCCACAGATATTACGGTGACGGGCGAGCTTTCTTTTACGGGATCTGGCGGTTCATCGGCCACCTTCAATAACGGTACCGCCGGGTCGGGCACCTGCAGTACGCCCAGCGGCGGCATCGTATCCTGCACCATCCCTACGCTGCAATCTGGTTCCGATTCGGCAGTCGTCTTCACGGTGACGCCGAATGGCGTAGGCAGTGGTTCGCTGATCGCCACGGTCGGCAACAGCAACGATACCAACACTCAAAACACGGCCTCGGCTACATTCACCGCGACCAATTTTTCGGCGAGCATCGCTCCCGCTTCCGCGACCGTGACGGCCGGCAACACCGCGCACTACACTGTGGCGGTGAATGCCAGCCCGGGATTCGGAGCCAATGTCTCCCTCAATTGCAGTTCTCTTCCGGTGGGCGTGAGTTGCGGATTTACCCCGGAAACGCTCAATTTCAACGGCAGCAATAATCAGTCGAGCTTTCTCAGCGTTACCACGACGGAGCGCCCCCCTACTACCATCACATCCAGAAAATGGCGTGGTCCGCTTTATGCCCTGTGGCTGATGGGGCCGGGCATGGCTTTGCTGGGGCTTGGTGCCAGCAAACGCAGGCGAAACCGGCTGCTATGCTTCCTCGCGCTTTCAACCCTGTTCGTGCTAGTGGTGCTGCAGCCAGCGTGCAGCCACCAGAAACAGCAGCCTGTGGTGAGTGGAACCCCTGCCGGCACTTATCCTCTCACGGTTACGGCGAATTCCGGATCGTTCACCCAGAGTGTTGGGTTCACGCTGACGGTGCAATAGGCGTGGAGACAAGTCCGCGTGCTTAAATGCAAGCATTCGGGCTAGGGCTTAAAGCTCGCGGGGATGGTCTATGCTCCCGCGGAGAGCTTGTGGTGGCTCTTGGCTTCGGCGATTCCGTATTGCCGAATCTTATAGAGCAGGGCTTTGTAGCTGATCTGCAGCAGCGCCGCCGCTTGTTTGCGGTTCCAGTTGGTTTGTTCGAGCGCCTGCCGGATGGCTTCTCCTTCGGCTTCATCTTTGGCGCTGCGAGCCAGCGATTTCAATCCGCCGCTGGCTTCTCCGCCCTTGGTTCCGGAATCGACTCGGGCGCTGCCGCCGCCGTTGCCATCGTGCCGGGGTTGAAGTTCGGCTGCCGCCAGGTTCTCGTCACCCAGGATCAAGTAGCGCTTCAGGAAGTTATTCAGCTCCCGCAAATTGCCCGGCCACGAATGCGCCTGGCAGGCTTCCAGCAGCGGTTGCGAAAGTGGGAGTTGAGGCCGCGCATATTGTTCGGCCATGCGCGTCATGAAATGTTTCAGCAGGATGGGAATTTCTTCTTTACGTTCGCGCAGCGGCGGCAGGTGCAACGTGAACGCGTTGAGTCGGTAGTACAGATCTTCGCGCAGCCGCTTGGTCGCCAGCGCCTGCGGGATGTCAATGTTCGTCGCCGCCAGGATGCGTACATCCACCTTGATCACGGACCGGCTTCCAAGCCGCGAGAATTGCTGATCCTGCAGCACGTGCAGCAGCTTGGCTTGCAGCGCCGGCGGCATCTCGCCGATTTCATCGAGCAGGATCGTACCCTTGTTGCACAGTTCGAACTTGCCCGGTTTGGCGTGCGTCGCTCCGGTAAAGGCGCCCGGCTCGTAGCCGAATAACTCACTCTCCAGCAGGTCGGCGGGCACGGCCGCGCAGTTCACCTTCAGGAACGTCCGGTGCGCGCGCGGCGACAGCTTGTGAATCAGCCGTGCCAGTACTTCTTTGCCGGTACCGCTCTCACCCAGCAGCAATACCGGAATATCCACATTCGCGACCAGCGCCGCCTGCGAGCGGATCTTCCGCATCGCAGGGCTGGCCGCAATGAAGAACACATCCTCGGCGACTTCCTCGACTTCCCCTGCAACCGGCCCTTTCCCCTGATCCAGGCACTGGTTGATCACCGCATCCAGTTCCGCTTTCTGAAAGGGTTTGGTGAGATAATCCTGCGCCCCCAGGCGCATGGCCTGCACTACCTTCTTGGTATCGTTGACGCAGGAAAGCATCACGACCTTCATTCCGGGGCGTTTCTGGCGGAGCTGTTCCAGTGTCTCCAGTCCATCGATTCCCGGCATCAGCACATCCAGCAGTACCAGGTCCGGCTCCAGCCCTTTTTCTACGAGCTTCACTGCGTCTTCGCCGGTCGAGGCGGTTTCCACCTTGTAGTCGTCGACCTCGAGCAGCGTCCGGATGTAGCGGAGCATGGCCGGCTCGTCATCAACCAGCAAAATTTTCGCGGTTTCGCTCATCGATTCCTTCCTTTGCCCGCGGGATTCGGCGACGGCTTGAAGGGAATCAGGAATGAGAATTTGCAACCCGCGCCGGGGTCGCTCTCCACCCAGACTTTGCCACCCATGCCTTGCACCAGGCGGCGCACAATCGCCAGACCCAGCCCCATGCCTTCCTGATTTTCAGTGCCCGGCAAGCGGAAGAAATCGTCGAACACTTCCTGATGAAACTCCGCCGGGATTCCCGGACCCGTGTCGGACACGCTGACCTTCACTGAATTCGGTTGCGACGTATCCTGTGTGCGTCTCTCCCCCGCCGCCGGCTGAGCTGCGGCGCGCCGTTCCCACATGTAGGGTTCCGCGTGCAGCCAAACCGTCCCGCCTTGCGGAATAAATTTAAAAGAGTTCTCCAGCAGGTTGGAGATCACGCGCTCCAGCTTCGGAGAATCGAAAGGAAACCCCGGCAGCTTGTCGTTCGCCAGAAAATAAAGAGCCAGTCCTTTTGCCTGAAAGCGCGTCGACCACAGACGGCAGACCTCCGACAGGCACTCGTTGAGGTTGCCTTCCGAGAACTGCATCTTCAGGCCACCGGTCTCCAAAGCGCTGTAGGTGAGAAAGTCCTGAATGAATTGCTGCAGCCGTTTGCCACTTGCCTGCATGTCGCCCAGCACTTCCCGCTGGCGTACATTCAACGGTCCCAGCTTCTCGCTCTGCAGCAATTCCACGTAGCCGTTCAGAATTGCGAGCGGTGTCTTAAGATCATGAGCAGCGGAGCCCAGGGCGTTCGTCGTACGCTGGAATCGCTCTCGCAGGTCGGAGTATGCCTGCATTAAATCGGCTGAACCGGTCAGTCCCGCCTCCGGAACCGGAGGCGCGGGTGCGCCCGCTTTTCCTTCGCCATGCCCGGAAGCACACACGTTCTTTTGCACGCTGGCCATAAGGGGTACGGTGGTCTAAATACTGCGAGGGGGGATGCACTCGACTTGCTGAGGAAGCATGCTGTAACAAAATCGTATGCCACAGGACTTTTCATTGTCAACGAAAAATGCACGCTGATTACCCAAGTGTAGCAAAACCTTGCACTTCTGGACCGCCTCAACCGCCCTGTCCCACGGCCCCGGGGGTCGAGAGTTCCCTTTCCGAAAACCATGAAAAGCCAGCACTTTCCCGATTTCTTGCCTCCGATTCGCCTGAACTCAACCGTTTCTCTAAGGCTTTCATACTTGTTTCTTCGGAGAGGTTGCTCCTAGCTCCGGATTTGGCCCCTTAGATGCTTGAAGTACTACGTTAAACGAAGAAGGAAGGGGTGTGCGTGAGCCCAAGTGCTCCAGCGGCAGAGCGTCGGAGGTGGTCCCGTTTGCCTTTGGCCATACCCGTCTTCGTCAGAGGCCAGGTTGGGCAGGAAAGAGAATTTCTTGAGTTTGCGACTGCCCTGAACGTTTCCGCCGGCGGCATGCTTTTGGCGGTTCGCCGCTCTCTGCCTTCTTCGACGCAGGTTTTGCTGGAGATTCCAAGTGCTCCGCTGGCTGCTTTGGCCGCCCTGCCAAAGGTCGCGCGCAGCCTGCGTGCCAAGGCGTTGCGCACGCAACATGCCGAGGGATACAACCTGGTAGGCCTGAAATTCTCCCGGCCGCTGGTCAACTCCCACCCCCAGCTCAAGCCCGGGCGACGGAAACTTGTTTCTGTCGTGTGAAAATCTTTTCCCTTGCTCTACCCTGCCTTTCCCCAGTCTTCATGCCCTACTGATTACCCGCTATTCATCCCATGAATCTTTAGTAAGTTGCTTTTCATCAATCAGATAGACTAGCCTCATGTAGTATGTGCATGCTCCCCTGCGTTTGGCTCTGCGCATGCATAGTCCAGGGTAAGCCTGTGCCCCCGCGAGCCTGTAATCCTTTATGAGCACTTCTAACCCAGTCAGCTCCCTTATCCAGCCTCTCGGAGAGATGCCTCCTGAGGCAATCGTATTTGGGAGCACGGATGTCATGCAGTCTCTCCGCGAACGGCTGGCCAAAATTGCCGGCGCGAATGTCCCCGTGCTGATTCAAGGAGAGAGTGGCACCGGCAAAGACATCATCGCTCGCATGATCCACGCCGCTTCTCCCTGGAAAACCGGCCCCTGGGTGAAGGTAAATTGTCCCGCGATTCCTGGAACGCTGCTCGAAAGTGAACTGTTCGGCTACGAAAAAGGAGCCTTCACCGGCGCCTTCGGCACCAAGCCGGGCCGCGTGGAGATGGCGCATCGCGGCACGCTATTCCTCGATGAAATCTCTGAACTCGACATGAGTCTGCAGTCCAAGCTGTTGCAGCTCCTGCAGGACGGCCAGTTCTGCCGCATCGGCGCTCAGGAAGACAAGAAAGTCGAAGTCCGCGTGGTATGCGCCACCAATCGAAAACTGGAAGAGGAAATCGCCAACGGCACCTTCCGCGCCGATCTGTTCTACCGCATCAATGTGGTGAATCTTCGCATGCCGTCGTTGCGCGAGCGCGCCTCCGATATTCCGGATCTCGTGGCGTACTTCCTCGAGTATTACAACCGGAAATTCAATTCGCGCGCCAAGCCTCTCTCGGCTGAATTGATGAATGCGTTCCAGAAATACCGCTGGCCGGGCAACGTCCGCGAGCTGGAAAATCTGATGAAGCGCTACGTCATCCTCGGCACCGAAGAATCCATCTCCGGCGATCTGCGGCCTCAGGAACCGGATTTCTTCAGCGCCGACATATCCGTCGACGGACCGATCTCCCTGAAAAAAATCACCCGGCAGGCGGTGCATGAACTGGAACGCAAGATCATCCTCAAAGTGCTCCAGCATCATCACTGGAACCGCAAGCAGGCTGCCCGCGCTCTGAACATCAGCTACCGCGCACTGCTTTACAAGATCCGCGACGCCGGCCTGCCCTCCAACCGCGCCGCTCGCCGCTCCCAGGACGATGATATGACCCAAACCGTAGCCGCCGACTGATCGCCAACCCCACAGTCCGCAGTCTCAGAAGTGACTACTAGGGATTGGCCCCAACGCTGGCCTCCCGACTACACATTTCCGTGTCAGCTGGTTAGTCCCATCCTCTGACTGAAGACGCAGTAAGAAAACATTGGCTTCAGTTGGGTGAGAAAACGGCGGAGAGCGATCACAGAGGCATCTTCCTTGCTTGGCCCAAATCCGGCAATTCTTCCGAAAAGGAACTTCGCTCTCGCTAGGTTTTTCGCCATTTGCATCTCCTCGGCGCTCCACACACCAACGTAACCCGATGCTCTAAGCCCGCCCTGACGATAGTCAACTACGAGCGTTACGAAGCGGACTCGTCGGCGAGAGGTTCCGTGTCAACAGGGAGAATCAAAACCCGCATTCATTGCGCGCTATTTGTACTGGTGCTGGTTCCTGCCTCCAGTCGGGCGCAGAATGACAGCTCCAGCTCCAGCGATCATGAAACGATTGCCCAGTTGATTGAGCAGATCAAGCAATTACAGCAGCAAGACCATGACCTGCAGGAGCGGATCAAGATTCTCGAGGCCAAGCAGCCGCAAGCTTCACCCGTCGCCCAGGCCGATCCCACTTCACCGCCGGTACCCCAGCAATCTGCGGAGCAAACTCCGTTACCAGACGTGCCGCCTGCCCCGCCACACGATTGGCGCGACCCGCACGGCATGCAGTTGCTAGGCTTCGGCGAATTTAACTACAAGGTGCTGGATCAGAGGCAACCGGAATTGGGAACCGAAGGCTTTGTGCCCGGTTCCGCAGGCAATTTTTACACCGGCGATTTCGATCTCTTCCTCTCGGCCCAAATGAGCGACAAAGCCAGCGTGCTTTCCGAGATTGCGGTCGGTGAGCTCGACCATCAGACCTTTAACGTGGACCTGGAGCGTTTTCTGCTGCAGTACGAGTTCAGCGACTACCTCAAGATGTCGTTTGGCCGATATCAAACCGGTGTTAGCTACTACAACACAGAGTTCCGCAGTGCCAAGTTCCTGCAAACCACCGCTGACCGGCCGCTGATCGCGCAGTTCGCAGACGAGGGCGGCCTGCTGCCTTCGCAAGCCGTAGGCGTCTCGATTACCGGTGCCGTTCCCTCAGGCAAATTAGGATTGAACTATCTTTTTGAGTATGGCTCGAGCGATACCGTGAGGCCCGCTATCAATGGCTCGGGCCAGATAGACGACGAGAACAACGGAAACCATGTAAACGTTGGTTTCTTTGTCCGCCCCGACGTCCTTCCTGGCTTGCGAATCGGCGGTTCCTTCTACCACGACAAGATCGGCAACTCAAGCGTGCCCTCTACCGTCAGGATCGGCCAGACCATCGTCAACGCCCACGCGGTCTATGTGGCGCATGGCGTCGAGTTCCTCAATGAGGGCTTCCTGATTCGCCACTCCGTCGATCATGGCGGAGCCGTGTTCAACATGCCGGCATTCTATTCCCAGATTTCCAGACGGTTCGCTCATATTCGTCCATTCTTCCGCTACCAGTACATCAACGCGAATCCGAATAGCATTTTCGAAGATGTCGATCTGCGCTACGGTCCATCTTTCGGAGCGCGTTATGACTTCACCGACAATATTGCTTTCAAGGCTCAGCTGGACCATACCGTTCGCAAGGATCAGCCGGACCTAAATGGCCTGCAGCTGCAAATAGCATTTGCATTCTGAAGCAGGAAACATGCAGAACTTCATGGCAATCCTCTTGTTGAGTTATCTGTTAGGGCCGGCTCTCGTTCAGACCTCGCTCGCTCAGAATCAGGAGGTCGCCGTGGTGGTGAATCCGAAGAATCCGATCAGCAATATAACCAAGTCCGAGTTGCGGAAGGTCTTTGCCGGGGAAAAGCGGACTTGGGCAGGAGGGCTCTCCATCAAGCTGGTCGTGCGTGTCACGGGATCATACGAACGGGTGGTCCTATTGAGGCTCCTCGGAATGTCGGAAAGCGAGTACAAGCAGTATTGGATCGCGCAGGTGTTTCGCGGGGAGGCCCAAGCGGAACCGGTAGCCCTCTTTTCCAACGGCATGCAAAAAGAAGCCATTGGTGCGCTTCCAGGTGCTATTGCTCTCGTCATGGTAGGAGACGTCAAGACTGGAATGAAAGTGATCAAGGTCGATGGTCTGATGCCCGGCGCAACTGGATACCCGCTTTACTGAAACCCAAAAGTCGGGTGCATTCGTTCCGACTGGAACATTTAGTCTAATGTTCCGATGGAAACAGCCCCGCCCCATGAAGTGAACGACAGCGAACCCGTTGCCAATCGCGTTAGAACAGGCTACCATGGCGGGATTTCGGTCAACTGGCTGGAGTCGCCACGGCCCGTATTCAACCGCGGCGCTTCAGGTCCATGTCTTAACTCATCACTCGAAGTCTTGCATCAGGAACTTGGATCACTCGTTCTCCGCTACAACGCGAGGGCAATGAGAAACCTCTACGCGGCGGTCATGGTGTATGACACCGGTCATCCCATCGACTTCCACATGGACGCATTCGCCCAGGCGACTGAGTTCGACGCGGGCAGCCGGGAAGGTATCTGGTGGCTGCCCGGGGATTCGGTAACCGGCTACCTGATTTTGACCAACGTCGGCGACCGGAATCTGGCCCCCAGCCTTGTGCTTTGAGCAACCCTGATCCAGCGCTAGGTTTTCCGGCCGGGGCCATTCTTCAGCCAAGAGTCTTTGTACGCAATGCGTCCGGCGCGGCGTTCACGGCTCACATTTATTTCGACTGGCGCTCGGCGACGGCAAGCGGAAAAAGCGCCGCTGTCGATCTTGCGCTCAAGCCCAATGCAACGCAGGTGGTGGATGTCGCTGCCCTGCAAGCGCAGAAACTTTTGCCAGCTGACGCTCACTGGGCGGCGGTGATCCTCAGTGCCCCAGTCCAGCCCAACGATCTCATGGCGGTGGCCGCCAGCTACGACCAAACCGGACGCTATGGTGCACAGACGCCCTTTAACGACCAACTGGCGTTTCATTGGGAAGGCGGAAAATGGGAAGTGGACGCCATGCACAATTCCCTGGTAACGGTCGGCAACGGCGGCAATAAAGCGGTGCGGGCGCAACTGAGCATCTTCTACAATGAGGGCAAGGGGCAATACCAGGTGGAGCAGATGCTGGCGCCGGACGAGCAGATGGGGCTGGATTTCGGCAAGCTGATCCACGATCAGGTTCCCGATAAAGATGGGCGCAGGCCTGCCGCCCGATCTCATCTCCGGCGCATACCGGGTTCGCGATCTCACCGACGTGGCGGTGGCAATTTGTACGAGGGCAAAGTGATTCTGGATAAGACCTACGGCCACGCCACTTACGGCTGCATGACCTGCTGCGGCTATGCCGAGCCCTACATGGAGTTTGACCCTCTGGGCGTGGCGGTCTCGTCGTACAGCAACCAAGTCGTACTGCACAGAACAATTGCTTCGACCTTCCTCCCATCAGCTTGACCGGCGACATGACCCGCTGGTGGACGGGGAACACAGCCATTGCGACCATGAATCAGATTAACGGCATCGCCGCCGGCTACATTCTTCACAGTTCCCTTGATTTCGGCAGCACGCAAAGCCACCGAGCAGAACAAGACGAAAGCGGCGAGGCGGAGAGTCATCCAATGTTCCTGGCTCGGCGGAACGCACCCAATCACCCGATCACAAAATCCCCCGATTCCCCTAGTTCGGACCTTTCATTTTGTCCTTCACGCTGTGAGCCAGTTTCTCGATTTCCTCCGCCTTCTTCAGCACTTCAAGCGACAAAACGTACTCATTCGATTTGTCCACATAATCTTTTAGCTCACCGGCCAGCTTGACCAGCTTGTCAGTATCGGCCTTGAGCAAGGCCTGCCGCTCCTGGTTGGCTTTCTTCGCCATGTCGCGAGCAATGCGGTCGCGGCTCTCGTTATCATCCGCGGGCGCCACCGTGCCATCCACTCTCTGCGGCGGACCCGGGTGAGTCTGCGCATTGCCGGAAATCGCAAACAGTAAAAACAAAAATACAACTAAAGATAGACTCCAAGCCATTGGTTTCGCTCGCACAGTACCCTCGAAAATGGGCGCGAACCGTCTGCCCGTTCTTAAAGTATGGCGATTTTTACGGGAGACGGCAACGGAGATTTTTCGCAGGGACTGCGGAAGAAACCGAAAGCATAAAAACAGCGAGCCTCCAGCACCTGCCGGAGGCTCGCCACCATCGAATACTTTAAAGCGCGCGCTTACAGTGCGCTCATGTTCGACAAGAACTCCCCGTTCGCCTTGGTTTTGCTCAGCTTGTCAATCAGCAATTCCATGGCTTCCACCGGCGAGAGCGGGTTCAGCACCTTGCGCAACACCCAGATCCGCGACAGATCTTCCCGCGGAATCAGCAACTCTTCCTTGCGCGTGCCCGACCGTTGAATATCGATGGCGGGGAATACACGCTTATCCACCAGCTTGCGCTCCAGAATGATTTCCGAGTTGCCCGTGCCCTTGAACTCTTCAAAGATCACATCGTCCATGCGCGACCCGGTGTCGATCAGCGCCGTAGCGATAATCGTCAGCGATCCGCCTTCCTCAATGTTGCGCGCCGACCCGAAGAACCGCTTGGGACGCTGCAACGCGTTTGAGTCCACGCCGCCGGAAAGCACCTTGCCCGAGGGCGGAACAATCGTGTTGTAAGCCCGAGCCAACCGCGTAATCGAATCCAGCAGGATCACCACATCGCGCTTGTGCTCGACCAGCCGTTTGGCCTTTTCGATCACCATTTCCGCGACCTGCACGTGCCGCGCCGCAGGCTCATCGAAGGTCGAAGAAATCACCTCGCCCTTCACCGACCGCTGCATGTCCGTAACTTCTTCGGGGCGCTCATCGATCAGCAGCACCATCAGCACCACTTCCGGATGGTTCGTGGTAATCGAGTTCGCCACATTCTGCAGCAGCATGGTCTTGCCGGCGCGCGGCGGAGAAACAATCAACCCGCGCTGTCCCTTGCCGAGCGGCGTCAGCAAATCCATCACCCGCGCGCTCGCGTTCTCGCGCGTCGTCTCCAGCTTCAGCCGCTCTTGCGGATACAGCGGCGTCAGGTTGTCGAATAGAATCTTGTTGCGCGCCTCATCCGGAGACTCAAAGTTCACCGCCTCGATCTTCACCAGCGCAAAGTATTTTTCGCCCTCATGCGGAGGCCGCACCTGTCCGCTGATGGTGTCGCCGGTTTTCAAATCAAATTTGCGGATTTGCGATGGCGACACGTAAATGTCGTCCGGCCCGGGCAAATAGTTGTAGTCCGGCGAGCGCAAAAAGCCGTAGCCGTCAGGCAAAATTTCCAGCACGCCCTCGGCGAAAATATGGCCTTCCTTTTCGCTCTGCGCCTGCAGGATTTTGAAGATGAGATCCTGCTTGCGAAGTCCGCTGGCACCGGGCAGCTCCAAGGTCCTTGCGATCTTGGTCAGCTCGGTGATGTTCTTTTCCTTCAGTTCAGCAATGGTCATGATTCACCTAACACCCGGTCACTCAAACGTATCGTTTCAGCGTTTTCGGGAGATTTTCAAAGGAGGGTATTCAGGGAAGACAAAACAACACCAGGCAGGCGGGCAGGGCTGTTTTAAGCAGCCCGCCGTTGTGCCTCAGCAAAATTTTCCGGCTCCGACAGAACTTCCTGCCGCTCCTTGCCTGCGATCCGGTCCAATACACCATTCATTGTTTCCTGGATTCTGGTGCTGGGCCGATGGAACTTCCGCGTGGCCTTGGAGGCGAGCTGGCAAAGCATATAACGATTTCGCAATGTTTGTAAAGCGTCAAACACACGATCAGAGCGCATGTGTGTGTTACTCCTTCCTTATTATGTGGGCATCTCGCTTTCGCCCTTGTTCCCGGGGAACCTGCCAGAACCCCAATAGGTAGTTCTAACCCACTGATTCCACTGAGATTTTGAGGAGTTAGCGCAATTCCTACCAAGAATAGATGCGCGACCGGACTCCGAAGATGCTCACTTTTCCCGATGTGGGCTCACAGGCCGAGGCAGCTTGAAAACTGACCTGGAGACTCCAGATGTCCTTTGGAACAACACACTCTAGCCGGAAACCGGAAAGAGGTCAACATATTTCTGGCAGATTTACGTATCTTTACTCCTAGCCGGGTGCCGTTCCGGGTTCCCCCGCCAGGCGGCTCAAATCGCAGACCCCGGCTCTTGCTTAGCGCCGTGCTATAGGAGGATTGATCTGGTTCAAGAAAATATCAGATCTCTTTACACAAAATCCCTGCTTTCAATAAGTTGCATTGGTTCGATCTGGCGAGTCCGCGTAAGATATTGATAAATAATGGCTTGCCTGTAAAATATTCCAGAAAAAAGAGTTAGCGCTGGGGTTGATAACCGCGCGCGTGCGGCGGCCGAGTATGTCTTATAGATAAGCGCCATACAAAACATTATAACACTGCCGGGGTGCTGGATTGACGGGGCTACGACTGATTCGGTCTTGTAGCAGAGCCAGTTACGGCGGGCGAAAATTTAGAACTTGACAGGATTTCCACACGGCTCAAGCAAGACGCAGGCATGCCGCTCACTCACTTAACCTCACCAACACCGCCGCATCGAAACCTGAATAATATTTCTTAACATCCCCGGCTCCATACTTCTCCCGAAATCTCTCGACCACAGATTTCACTGCATTCGCGCCAGTCACAGGCACAGCTCGCAACTCTGCCTCCGCGCCGCGCGCATCAATCCCGATCGACGGATTCTTGCGCACATTCTTGTACCACTGCGACTCCGACCCCGCCACCGGCAGCAGGTGGAGCTTCTCGCCTTCCAGCACGAACCAGACCGGAATCGAAATTCTCCGCCCCGACTTCCTCCCAATCACGCGGATATTGATCGCCCGGTATCGGGCAAGGCGGTCTCTGAGGATGTCCTTCGAGGTTGACACGGCAAGCCTCCTGTACCTTCCAGCAAACTATTCTATCTTTTGACGCTGGGAAGATTCGTATCAGGGTATGCCTTCAGGCATACCGCGGGCCCCGCCCACGTTGGAACAGTGGCTCCTACTGATATTTACGTTGTATAAATACACGGTATTTGATATAGTTGGCGACGATGCGCACAAAAGCTAAGAGCCGCACCGCTCCCGACTGGAACAAGCTGCGCCGCATGACGCCGGCCCAAATACGCCGTGGAATTCTTGCCGACCCGGAAGCCCACCCCACCGACGAAGCCTTCTGGAAAGACGCCAAGGTTGTCATGCCGGTCCCCAAGGAAATCGTGACCATGCGCCTCGACGCCGACTTGCTCCGTTGGTTTCGCCGACAGCGCGGTTACCAGACTCGCATCAACGCCATCCTCCGCACCTACATGAGGGCCCAAGCGTGAGCATGTCACGTGCGGAAGCGGGCGACTCACCCTTGCAAAGGAATGATGTAGTGGAGCACCATTCTGTAGGAGAGTTATTGTGCTCAAATCTCCGGTAACCCACAAGCGCAACTCCAGCGACTGCCATTGCGAAATATGCAGAGACAATCGCCCCTTCGAGTTGCCGCCAGACCTCTACGAGAGATTCAAGGATTGTTCCGTCGTTGTCTTTGCCGGAGCAGGGGTAAGCACCGAGACGCGCGGAGTGTATCCATATACGTTTTACCAAGATGTATGCCGAGAGCTCGATATTCGCCCCGACAACGGCCCGCCGTTTCCGGACCTGATGAGCCAGTATTGCAGCCAGCCCGATGGCCGGGCCAAGCTTCTAAAGAAAATAAGGAAGCGCTTCGATTACGTCCGAGCATTTCCGGAACTGTACCGAAGGGCAACGCAGTTCCAGCGAGAACTGTCCACGCTGTCCGTTGTCCAAGATATTGTCACGACCAACTGGGACCCTTATTTTGAGCTCGAATGCGGGGCAACGCCGTTTGTGAGTGCTGAAGATTTCGCATTTTGGGCCGTGCCGGGCCGCAAGGTTTTCAAGATACACGGGTCTGTGGATAGTTATGGGTCGATCGTTGCGACGCGCGAGGACTACAACGCTTGCCACCAACGACTGACGGGAGGCTTGCTGGGAAGCACCCTTAGAATGCTGCTCGCGACCAAGACTGTCGTGTACATGGGATTCTCGTTCTCGGACGACGACTTCATCCAGTTACACAGCGCACTTGTTGCGGAAATGAAAGGACTATGCCCTCAAAGCTACATCGTTACCCTTGACCCCTCCTCAGACGCTCGTTTCCGAGAAAAAGGACTGATCCCGATATATACGGACGCAACGTACTTTATATCCAAGGTCAAGCAGAGATTCGTTACTGAGCATCAACTTCTCGACGACGAGCGGTTCGCAGGGGTCGAAAAACTTCTGAAAAGAGTTGTCCATGCTCACCACGGTCTTTCAGGCATAGACGCACGAGAGTTCCCCGACGTGGTATTTGGATTGAGCCATCAAGACGGCCTTATCCATGCGCTCGAGCGCATCCTGGCTCTTAAGAACACTGGCTACTACTCCCACGCATGTAACCCGCGGAACACGGCAGAACTTTACCTTCGCAAAATCCGCCCAGAAAAGCTTAGGAGGCGGAAGTACCACGACGTGGCGTACGTCGAGGGTTATGTCGACGGACTCACGTACCATCGCGGAAGATGAACTGCGCAGACTACTCCCTATGTACTTCGCGTTCGGTGAGAAAAAAGAAATCTATACCCTTGCGGAGTACCGACGCGCCTTAGCCAGAGCTGCTCGGACGTCACCCAGGGAGCATAAGTTTGCTAAGGTCTTGGTGGAAAGGCACGCGGGCGGGGACGGAATCGTACCCCATCACACGCCATTTCTTCTGTAGAGCGGCAAGACTGTCGGTTCCCACCCAACGGCCCGTGCACCCCTTACTCCTTCACCCCCAACTGCCAAAACAGAAACGAATAAAGATCCGTGTACTCCTCAATCTGCTTGGTCACCGGTTTCCCGGCTCCATGTCCCGCTTTGGTCTCAATCCGCAACAAAATCGGCCGAGTCCGACTACTCCCGTTCTTAGCTTCATCTTGCATGAGAGCCGTCATCTTCTTCGCGTGCATGGGATCGACGCGTGTATCTGTGTCCGCCGTCATAAACAAGATCGCGGGATACTCCTCGCCCGCCTTCACATGGTGATACGGCGAATAGGCATAGAGCCACTTGAACTGATCCGCGTTCTCGGAGCTGCCATACTCGGGAATCCAAAGCTTCGCGATCTGAAAGTCCTGATAGTGCAGCATGTCGAGCAGCGGAACCTGGCACACCACAGCGCGAAACAAATCCGGACGCTGCGTGATCATCGCGCCCATCAGCAGCCCGCCGTTCGATCCTCCCTGAATGGCCAGATGACTCTTATCCGTATATTTTTCCGAGATCAAATGTTCCGCGGCGGCGATCATGTCGTCGAAAACGTTCTGCTTATTCCCCAGCATGCCGGCGCGGTGCCAGTCTTCGCCAAATTCCGCTCCACCGCGCAGGTTGGCGACAGCGAACACGCCGCCGTGCTCCATCCATAAATAAGCGGTGCGGCTGAATGAAGGCGTGAGGCTTACATTGAAGCCGCCGTATCCCGTGAGCAGCGTGGGATTGTTCCCGTCCTTCTTCAATCCTTTCTTATTGACGATAAACATCGGCACCCGCGTGCCGTCCTTCGAGTGGTACCACTCCTGATTCACTTCATACGCCGAAGGATCAATCGAAGGCGCATCCACTTTCGCCCAAAGGGAGGTCGCAAAAACCGTGCCCTCATCAAAGTTCCCGTTGGCGGCTTTCGCGTGTATGGGCTCCAGATCGATGCGATAGATGCTGGGCGGGATCGTGAACGAGAAGAATCCAAAAAAAATCTCATCGCGATCCCATTTCCCCTCCGACCCAAACACCGTACCCAGGGCGGGAAGGTGAATTTCGCTGATTTGCTTTCCGTCAAGATCGAAAATTCTCAATTGTGAAGCCGCATTCTGCTCGTACTGCGTGAAAAGTTTCCCGCCCCACGCCCCCACGCCCTGCAGAACTGAACCTGTTTGGGGAATGAGTTCTTTCCAATCGTCGCGCTCATAGTTGCCAGCTTCGGCGACGAACAGGCGGTAACGCGGCGCATCTTCGTTCGTTGTGATGTAAAGCCTTCCGTTGTACACCGAACCGCTATAAAGAAAATTCTTGCCGGTAGTGATGCGCGTAGGTGGTGTGCGTTTTTTCAGATCCATTAAGAACAGCTCAGTCTTAGTCCAGCCTTGTTGGACCGTGATCAACAGGAAGCGGCCATCATTGTCGAGACTGACGCTGGGCCAGTCTTCGGGATCGCGCCCTTCGCCAAAAATCAGCGGATCGGTTGCCGGATCGGTTCCCAGTTCGTGGTAGAAAACGTGGCGGTTGTACATCTCCTGGCCTTCGGCCACGTCGCCTTTCCTGGGATAACGCGTGTAGTAAAAGCCGGAGTTGTCGAGCATCCACGCAATGCTGGCGGCGCGGGTGCGCTCGATCGTATCCGGAAGCAGCGTGCCAGTTTTGGTTTCGATGATGTGCAGCGTGCTCATCTCCGAACCGCTCAGCGACGTTCCATAGACCAAGTATTTTCCATTCTCCGAAGGCTGGAACCAATCCAGAGCAACAGTTCCGTCTGCCGCAAGCTGGTTAGCATCGAACAGAACCCGATCCTTTCCTTCCACGCCTTCGCGGACATAGACGACGGGCTGGTTCTGCATGCCCTCGCGCCGCGTGTAGAAATAATATTTTCCACCCATCTGCGGCGCGGTGAGGCTTCCGATGCTAAGCAGTTCGGTCAGCCGCTTGTGGATCGCGTCGCGTCCGGGCAGCGGATCGAGCAGCCCCCGGGTGTACGACATTTCTTCTTCCACCCACTTCTGCGTGTCCAGACTCTTTCCGTCCTCTAGCCAGCGATAGTTGTCAACGATCTTGGTACCGTGAAAAGTTTCTTCCAGAGGACGCTTCTCCGCCTTTGGAGGCGCGGGCTTGGCATCGTCTGCTGCATAAACGGCGGCCGCTAGAACAAACAGGGAAGCAATCATCCAAACCAAACGAACACCTCCAGACATAAACACCTCGTGAGGGCCGCCACCGAAGCCGCTTTGCCACGCGGTTCATCGCGCCCTACCGCCTTCAACCAACCGCTTAGCCTATCAAAAACGTGGACAGAATGAACTCCATTTGCGGGCAGGGGTAGTATTGTTCTACATGCAGGTAATGGGGAAGGATTTCCCCATGGACTTAGCAGAATGGGCAGGCTTCCCTGAATGCTGATCAGGTCTCGGCGCTGACCCAGGAAATTTGCGCTGCGTTCCTGGAAACGAGTGGCGGGTGGCGAATCGCCCTGCCTTATCGCCGCTTCGTCTTCTTAGCGGCAGATTTCCGAGGTTGCTTCTTAGACTTTTTGGCAGTGGCCTTCTTGCCAGCCGATTTCTTCCTGGTCTTCTTAGCTAGGGCCTTAACCGCTTTTTTTTTAGGAGGCTCCGCCGAGGCCGCCAGGTTGATTTGTTCGGCCAGGTCAAGGTTGATGGCCCAGCCAGTGGCGGCCACGTCGTATGTGACATCGATCGGGATGCCGTTTCCGAGGGCCTTAATCAATCGAGAAGAACAGTCCCCACCGGAGAACGGGTAGGTGCCGCTGTCGTCGGAAACCTTACCGTTGTTGTTGTACGGGTTCCACTCTATAACTTGTCCATCCATAACTTGATCGCTTCCTTTCTAAGGTTTAACACTTCGTTCTTCATGTGCCCGCTTGCAACAGGATCTACGGATTGCTTCCCGGATCAGAAACCAGATCGATCAATGCGCCGATTGTGGGATAAATTGTGGTTTGCCCGAAAATCACGCTCTGCTGTGCGGAGGCGTTGCTTCCTCCCTTGCGCACAAACCAGCCCACCAGCGGAACCCACGGGCGCACGTAAGGAATGTCTTTCAAGATAGGAATCCCGCCCCAGTAGGTGGTCGGCAGGCCCAGCCGCGCATTGACTTCGAAACGCGATATCTCGCGCGTTTCCAGATTGCTGAGCTGAACTTCCGTGTTGATGGTATGACGCTCGATACGGGAAAGCTGCGTGTTGGTGGTGCCGTTTGGCTCCTGTACATTCGCGGTGGCAACATAGTCGAACTTAAAGCGCAAAGCCTGTCCTGAAGGATCGAAGACCGGAGTGACCTGGAATTTGTTCCCGGTGTTGATCGCATAGATTTCCGGTTGCGGTTCGCGAGGCAGCTGTTGCAGCGCGCCGAGCGCAGCCAGCGCGCCGCCGGTCTGCACGGTGGCGTAGATTTGCGCGAGTTGCTGGATGCCGGTGAGGATGTCCTCCTGATCTCCGACGGCCAACTGGGCGGACGCCCGGGGATCGATGCGAGCTACGCCACGATTGGTGGCCAGCAGCGATTCCCGCTGCACGATCCCGACGCTTACGCCCTTTTTTGTCGTCAACCGGGTGCGCAATTCTGTGATCATGGGCTGAACGAATTCCCGGGCGAGGTCGTCCTCGACTGCGATGATGAGTTCCTTCAGCATTTCATCAGCGGCCGCAACCCGCGGCGAGGCTGTACTTAGCCCGGAATAGTTGAGAATTCGCTGCTTAAGGGTTGCAATGTTCGCGCGAGTTTGGTCAGCGCTACCGGGGATGGCCGTGCTGGCTAGCAGATTGCCAGCGTCGATGCCATACCCCCGCAGTGTGGTTACTACGTGCGCGGAGCGCTTCTTGATCGTGTCAAGGCGCCCTTCCAGAGTAAGCTGCTCGTTGTCCAAGTCGCGATAAGCGACTTGATCGGCTGCAGGAAGCGCTTTGACCGCTTCCGCGGTGAGCTCCTGAGTCTCGTTCTTGTCGGCGTTGGGATCGGCTTGCAGGGCTGATAATTCTTTTGCATCTTTCGCAGCTTTAGCGTCTTTCTCCTTGAGCAAGGCCGACTTGCCCTGCTCCACGTAGGCGGCGATTTTCTCGTTTATATCGTCCAGTCTGGAGTACAGCCCGGGATCTTCGGGGCACTTCGGCGGGACAGACGGACAGACGCCCGGCGCGGAGCGTCCGCTGAGTTCCACACTCCAACTCTGGATCTTGTTGAGCGTGTCGTAGAGAACGGCGTTGTCGTAGGACGCCCGCAGCGCCCGCACAATTTCCAGTTGGGAGGAACTGAGACCGGTGCCCGAGATAGCGCTTCCGTTTTCCCAGATGCCCAATGCGTGCCAAGTCAACGGGAGTATGGGTCCGTCTGCCCGGCCCTCGGGCGGCCACAAAGTCGATTTCAAGGGCAGCTTCGATAGTCGATTCTTAACTTCCTCCTCGAATGTGGAGCGAATGCTATCCTTTGTCTCCGGCTTTGCCAGACTCAGGACCAACAGCGCCTCTCCCAGCGTGGTTGTGTCGGCTGGATCGGGAATGAGTTTACGAAGCAAAGCTAGGCGATCGGGGTCGTTGGCGTCCGCGGGGTCAAATTTCAATTGCCTAAGTACCAACGGGTCATAGAACCTGATGCGCCTGAGTTTTTCGCAATCGGCATCGGTTGTCAAAGGGATCGCACTCTTACAATTGGGATCGTCCGGACCTGTTGACCTTGCCACCGCACCGTTGATCACATCTCGAAGCAAAGCCAAGGTCGTGTTTTCGAGCGCCCTGGTGTCGCCCAACTCCTGATCTACGATCTCCATCGATTCATTGAGCTGTCCGGCAGCTTTGTTGTTTGTCTTTTGTCCTGAGTCGGCGCTGAGTTGAAAAGTCCACAGGGTGAGGCGGGCTTGAGGAGCTGGCGTGTCGAACTTGGCGATCATCTGCTTTACAACGGACACGTCGTCGGGCTTACCGCGCATGAATATGGTTTTGCTGTCGTTGAAAGCGTAGAGAATGACTCGCTTAGCAGGATCGGAACTGGAGGCGTCGGCGGGGGCGAACAGGAACGGGGTGTTGTCGCGGGCGAAGGCGAAGGCGTCGGACTCGGCCTGGGCGGCCAGCAGCATTTTTCTACGCTGCTGCGAGACGGAAGTTTGCGCGTCGCTCAGAGATTGCTGGGCGGTTGCCAGCTTGGTGGAGAGGCTATCGTTCTGGTTTTGTGTCTTGCCGGCCACGGCTCCTTCCACGGCCGTGGCCGGGTTTGAAGCGGCGCTGGCCTGTCGTTGCTGTTCCTGCAAATCGAGCACTTGCTTCTGGTAGCGGTTTACGGTGGCCTCGGCGTCGGCGAGGTCGAGTTCAGTTTGGGTCAGCGCGGTGCGTTGAGCGTCGGCCTGCGCTTTGGCCTCGGTCACGCCGCCCATGGTCTGGAACCTGTCATTCAAGGCGTACATGAGCCGGGGAATATCGGAAAAGTAATAGAGCGAAACCTGGTCGGTTTCGAAATCGGTGAAGTCGCCGGCGAGAGCATCGTGCACGCGCGAAATCGAGGCGCGCAAGATGTTGGTCCACTTCTGTAGATCTTCGAAATTCTTTCTGGTGGTGCCGAGGCTGAAACCCGACGGTTGCCCGTCCGCAAGAAAACCGACGAGCGGTGGCCACGCATCGACAATAGACTGATCGGCGGCCAGCGTGTCGGTTTCATCGCGAACATCTCCCAGGGCCGCCGCCCCGTTTTTTGCCGGGTCGGACGCGACCGCGGGAATTTCGGCATCGAGCTTTTGAGAATCGGCTTGGAGTTGGCCGGAGAGGGCTGCGAACCAAGCGGCGAGATTGGTCTGGACGCCGTCGATGTCGTCTTGCAGTTTCTGCAGTTCGACATCGGCGTCGGGAGACGCATTCTTGGCGGAGCTTGCATCTTTTTTGTCTTTATCGGACGTGGCGGGGGCGGATGCGCCAGCCACGCTCGGGGCTGGCGTTTTTCCGGCGCTGCTTGACTCTACGGTGGGCTTCATGGCATCCCATGCGGCCTTGTACTCTCCGATGCTTACCAACACTTGCTGGAGTGCGGGAAGGCCTTTGGGCAGAACCTGCAGAAGGACGGTGGGAGATGGACCGGGAGAAGGCGTGGCGGTTTGCGTAGCTGTGCTGGGGTCATTGGTTTTTGGAATGGTGGTGGTGACGGCAGTTTGAGGCGTACTGGCGACGGTACCCTTCTTTGCTGGGGGAGTGGGAGAGTTTCCCTTGGCTGGAGGTGTATTAGTCGTCCCTTTGGCTGGAGTTGTGTTAGTGGTCCCTTTGGCTGGAGTTGTGTTAGTGGTCCCTTTGGCTGGAGTTGTGTTAGTGGTCCCCTTGGCCGGAGTTGTGTTAGTGGTTCCCTTAGGCGGGGGTGCGTTAGCGGTTCCTTTGGCCGGAGGAGTGGTGGTTTTCTTAGCCGTAACAGCGACGGTAGCGGCGCCGACAGAAATCAGCTTGGCGTCGGTAAACGACTTGAGGGTGCCGGCTAGGACGTCGAATTGGTTGGCCAGATAGGGTGAGATGCTCTGCAGTGCAGATTGCAAACCGGTGAGCGCCTTAGTCGCGGCGGCAAGGGCGGAGTCGGCTTCTTTTTCCGCAGTGGCACATTTGGCCTGAGCGTCGGTTACATCCTGCTGATCTCCGCCCGCGGGTTGCTTCAACTTGCTGCAGGCATCGTTGACCGCAAATTCCGGTTTGCCAGTCTTGCTCTTGTCGAGATCTTCCTTGGCCGTGGTCAGCGCATTCAGCACCTTATTCTGATTGATGGCATCAATGGTAGCCCGCAGAGTCTGCAAGTTATCGAGCGCGGGCTGGGAGGACTTAGCAGCGGATCCAGTTATATCCTGGATGGCCTTCTCGTATTTGTCGGCTTTGTCAGTCGCATCGCTGGCCTGGGCCACGGCGGTGGCCGCTTTATCAATGGCAGTGGTTGCCGCTTGCGCCTGTTTATTCGCGTCACTGGACGAAGATCCCGCAGCTCCGCCTGCAGGTGAAGAGACGAGCTTGGCCGGCGGCGCACTCGACCCGGACGCAAGCGATGCCTGTGCAAGAGATGTAGGGAAAACGAAGGACACCAACAAGATGGTGGCCAACCCAGGAAGCAGAGCGCGAAGAGCCATCGGAGCGACTCCAACTATTCTTGTTAGTTACAAAGCCAGCTCGCGAGGAAGTCGTTGTGATTGGTCACGCCCAGGTGCGCGAACTCATCCCATCTCGTGGCGACGCCAAAATGTCAACGACGGTTTCGCGAGCCACCAACGTCAACCCAGCTTCAGTCCGCTAACGCGGTGTCTCACGTGCGCGGCAGCTGCTCTGTGGCGCGGCAGACTCAACCCTGTTTTCTTGGGGAAGCCGGCGAGTAGAAGCCCCCTCGGAGGAGAAGCTTTGCATTGCTTCTCCCTTCAGTTCGCCGAATTGCCGATCACGATATGCCGTACACCACAGAATGTCAAGGACCGCCGACAAAGGTGCTATGAGCAATTAGATTTGTTGGGGGTGACGGATTATGTCCTCAACTGTGAGCGCCCGCGCAGCTTTCTGATTGCGTGACTCATGCAGTGTTTGTGGTTGGCAAAACAAAGAACGTTGCTACAGAAAATCAGCCAACAGCACTGCCCCAGAGAAGCTTGGCAGACCAGAGCAGGATTTGCTCAGGGCAGAACGGATTGAGAATCCACATTGGGAGGGCAAGCAATTACAGGTTGCGGCAGGTTGCGGTAGGACAGGCGACAGAGAAAGAGTGATATCCTTCCGCCACGTTGTTTTCCTGGGCCGCGGGATGACTTACTTCCCGCTCCCCGACGTACGCAGAGCGAGGTGGCTCAGATGCGCATATTCTCGTTGAGATGTCTGCTTTTGGCTGTGCCGATGGCCAGCGCGCTCGCGCAGACGCCGGCGCTGCAAATGAATGTTGTTTACGTGTGCACGGACGGACAAAGCTTCAAAGTCTTTTCGTGCGACAAC
>Ga0182018_10001749_pt1 | contig 23755 bp, 22 predicted proteins | sample 812P2MmetaG_FD_120490 | JGI IMG/M metagenome (GOLD analysis project Ga0182018, IMG submission 120490) | Permafrost microbial communities from Stordalen Mire, Sweden - 812P2M metaG | ecosystem: Environmental > Terrestrial > Soil > Wetlands > Permafrost | place: Sweden: Stordalen | collected...
TACACGCACACCGGCGCGGGCGCCTACGAGTGCGGCGAAGAATCGGCGCTGCTGGAATCGCTCGAGGGGAAGCGCGGCATTCCGCGCATCCGGCCACCTTTTCCCGCCGTGGTGGGCGCGTTCCAATGTCCCACCGTGCTGAATAACGTGGAGACCTACTGCGCCGCGCCGGCGATTCTGCGCGACGGCGGCGCGGCCTTCGCGGCGCTGGGAGTGCCCAAGGCCGGCGGCACCAAGATGACTTGTCTCACCGGCCACATCAACAAGCCGGGCGTGTACGAACTCAAGCTCGGCTTTCCGGTGAAGCAGATGATCGAGGAAGTGGGCGGCGGTATCCGCTTGGGCAGGAAGCTGAAAGCCTTCGTCCCCGGTGGATCGTCGTGCCCGGTGCTGACCGCGGCGGAAGTGGAAGGCGCCACCATGGATTACGACTCCATGGGGCAGCGCAAGACCATGCTGGGTTCGGGCGGGGTGATCGTCATGGACGACCATACCTGCATGGTGAAAGCGGCGCTGCGCATCATGCGCTTCTACGCCCACGAAAGCTGCGGCTGGTGCATCCCGTGCCGCGAGGGCACCACCTGGCTGAAGAAGATCCTGGAGCGTTTCCATTCGGGCGGCGGAACGCGCACCGACATCAACCTGATCGGCGACATTGCCAAGAACATGCTGGGCCGCACCTTCTGCCCGCTGGGCGACGCCGCGGCCATGCCGACCATCTCGATTGTGGAGAAGTTCCGGCATGAATTCGAAGATCATCTGAACGGCAAACCGTGCCCCTACGAACACGATATGGTGGCAGTGTAAATGGCAGACCCGGTAAAACTGACGATTGACGGCAAGGCGGTGACCGCAAAACCCGGAACCCTGGTGATCGACGCCGCCAAGACGGTGGGCATCGAGATCCCGGCGTTCTGCTATTACGAGGGACTGTCGCTGGCGGCGGCCTGCCGCATGTGCCTGGTGGAAGTGGAAAAGATGCCCAAGCTAATGACGGCCTGCACGCTTCCAGTGGCCGAGGGCATGGTGGTCCGCACGGACACGCCGCAGGTGGCTACCTCTCGCAAGTACATGCTGGAATTCCTGCTCACCAACCATCCGCTGGATTGCCCGGTGTGCGACAAGGGCGGGGAGTGCGAATTGCAGGACATGGTCTTCCGCTATGGAGCGGGCGAGAGCCGCTACACCGAAACCAAAGTCCACACTCCCGAAAAGCAGTTCTCGCCGGTGGTGTATTTCGATGCGCCGCGCTGCATTCTCTGCTTCCGCTGCGTGCGCGTCTGCAATGAAGGCATGGGCGTGAACGCGCTGGGCGTGATCAATCGCGGCGTGGTCTCGGAGATCGCTCCCAACGATGGCGACCACCTGGAATGCGACGAGTGCGGCGCCTGCATCGACATCTGCCCGGTGGGCGCGCTCACCAGCGGCGCATACCGGTATCAGACGCGGCCCTGGGAAATGACCCATGTGGGCACCATCTGCACGCACTGCGGCGACGGCTGCAAGACTACGCTGGGAACGCGCAACGATCGCATCATCCGAGGAAATAATCGCGACCGCTCCGGTTTAAACGGCGAGTTCCTGTGCATCAAGGGCCGCTACGGCTTCGATTTCTACGATCATCCCGATCGCCTGCAATCTCCCCTGGTGCGCAAGAACGGCAAGCTGGAAGAGGTCTCCTGGAGCGAGGCGCTGACAGTGGTGGCGCAAACGTTTACCAAGAATCTGGCCGATGGCGGCACGTTCGGCGTGATCGGCTCCAACCACACCACCAACGAAGAGAATTTCTACCTGCAGAAATTCGCGCGCGAAGTGCTGCGAACGAATCATATCGACCATCACCGCACGGGCGATGTGGTAACGCTGCTCGACGCGCTCAGCGAGGCTGGGCAAGGGAAGCTGGCGACCGTGGCCGACCTGTACGAACGTAAGGCCTTCCTGGTGCTGGGCGCCGACCTGGCGCTGGAGCATCCTTTGCTCTCGAACCAGATGCGCGCCAACTACCGGCATCATCAGGCGCACATTTACGCCGTCACTCCCGGCCCGGTCCGCGAAGATAAGTACGCGACGGTCAGCGTGCGCGGGCGCGATTACGAACAATTGCGCGAGAAGCTGCAGAAAGAGCCGGAACTGGTGATCCTGTTCGACGACTCCTACCGCGGCGACGACATTCGCAAGCTAGTGGCTTTCGGCGCGTCGCTGGGAATCCCGGTGCAGTATATTGCGCTGGTGGATTACTCCAATTCGCGCGGCGCCATCGACATGGGTCTGGCGCCTGAGTTGCTGCCAGGCTACAAGCCATCCGGGGAGCCGGGCATGCACGTGGGCGAGATGATCTCTGCTTCAGAAAAGGGAGACCTGAACGTCCTGTGGGTGGTGGGCGCCAACCCCTTCAGGAACACCGGAGCGCAGGCGGCACCGCCTGCGCCACCCCGGGGAGGCTTCCTGGTCGTTCAGGAAATGTTCCTCACGGAGACAGCCCTGCTGGCGGATGTGGTGCTGCCCGCCGCGTGCGCCTACGAGAAGAACGGGACCATCACCAACGTCACCGGCGAAGTCCAGCGGCTGAAGCGCGCCATCAACACCATGGGCGCCAAGCCGGATCTCGAAATCATGGGTTTCATCGCGCGGGAAATGGGCGTGGCGGCGGCTCTGGGTCCTTGGCTGCCGGATGCCGTATGGGAAGAAATTCGCAAGAACGTCCACGGTTACCAGGTGCCGTTCGCGGCGCTGGAGATGGGTGGCGCGGCACAGACGATGCCGGTGAACGGCCGAATTCCCGTGGAGAGCCTGCCGGACCTGGTCGATTCCGACCACAACGGACTCTTCGCATCGGGGACGCTCGGGCGCTATTCTAAGGTTCTGCATTCCGTCGTTGAGAATCGATCGGGCCGTTAAATGCACTTACCGGACGTGGACGCTTTCGTCGTCATTACCGTGATCAAGGTGGTGGTGGTCTTCGCCGTCCTGTTGACCGTGCTCGCCTACCTGCAGTGGGTGGAGCGCAAAGTGATCGCGCATATCCAGGTGCGTCCCGGCCCCTATCGCGTGGGCCCGCACGGACTGCTCCAACCCTTAGCCGACATCATCAAGCTGGTCACCAAAGAAGACCTGATCCCGCCGCACGTCAACAAGCCGCTCTTCATCCTGGCGCCGTTCCTGGCGATCACCATGGCGCTGCTGTCGATTTCGGTGATTCCCTTCGGGCCGAGAATCGAAGTGGCCGGCTACCAGACCTACATGCAGTTGACCGACCTGAACATCGGGGTGCTGTTCATCCTGGCGGTTTCGTCGATGGGCGTGTACGGCATCGCGCTGGCCGGCTGGTCGTCGAACAACAAGTATTCGCTGCTGGGGGGGCTGCGCAGCTCGGCGCAGATGATCAGCTACGAGCTGCCCCTGTCGCTGGCCATCGCCGCGCCGCTGCTGATTTCGAATACGTTGAGCCTGCGCGATCTGGTGATGAGCCAGTCGGGCGGCATCTGGCACTGGAACATTTTGCACGGACCGTTTCCGCAGATTTTCAGCTTTATCATTTTCATGATCGCGGGTTTCGCCGAGACCAACCGCATCCCATTCGATTTGCCGGAAGCCGAGAACGAACTGGTCGCCGGCTTCCATACCGAGTACAGCAGCATGAAGTTCGCGTCGTTTTTCATGTCCGAATACGCCAACATGATCACCGTGAGCTGCATGGCGACGCTGCTGTTTCTGGGCGGCTGGATCGCGCCGTGGCCGGCGGAGTACGGATCGAGCTACGTGCCGGTAGTGATTTTCGCGGTGGCCGGGGTGGTGGCGCTGTATCACGGGATCCACCCGGCGCGGCGCCGCGACGGCTTCACGCTGCCGGTGTTCGGTGTGATTTTCCTGATCTGCGCGGCGGTGTTTCTGCTGCCGGCGGTGCAGCAGTGGCTGCTGCCGCTGTTCTGGTTCTGCGCCAAGACGGGCGGCATCCTGTTTGTGTTTATCTGGATCCGCGGCACGCTGCCGCGCTTCCGTTACGACCAACTGATGAGCTTCACGTGGAAGTTCCTTTTCCCGGTCGCCATGCTCAACCTGCTGGTGACCGGCTTTCTGGTGGCTTTGAGACCCTGAAATGGACGTCATTCTCTTTCTCGTCTTCGCGATCGTCGCGGTGGTATGCGCCATCAATGTAGTGGTGCAGACCCACCCCATCTCGAGCGCCATTTCGCTGGTGGGCGTGATGGGGTCGCTCGCGGTGCTGTACCTCCTGCTGGGAGCGGAGTTTCTGGCGGCCGCGCAGGTGATTGTCTACGCCGGCGCCATCATGGTGCTGTTCGTCTTCACCATCATGCTGCTGAACGCCGGCGCCGAGAACAAAAAGGGCCGGTCGTTGATGGTCCAGTTGCTGGGCGTGCCGCTGGTGGTGTCGTTTCTGGGCCTGATGGCCTACTTCGTGCAGCGCCTGTTTCCGTCGAACACCATGGTGCACTTCGGCGGATTCACCGGCGGCGGCGTCCGCGAGATCGGCCGCGCGCTGTTCACTACTTATTTGCTGCCTTTTGAGGCGACTTCGATCCTCATCCTGATCGCCATTCTGGGCGCCATCGTTCTGGCGCGCAAGGAGATGGACTGATGATGACGGCCGTCCTAAGAGCGAGCGCAGGCGGCACCGCCTGCGCCACCAAGCGCAGATCCTGGGGCACCAAGACCAAATCCTGGGGCACCAAGAGCAGATCCTGGGGCACCACTACAAGCCCTGTCGTTGCAGTGGTGGGGCAGGCGGCGCCGCCTGCCCGCCCTGTTGGCGGCGACTGTTTCCAGAGAAGGAGACGGGACGCTAGATGATGACGCAAGTGCCCATTTCCTGGTTCCTCACCCTCAGCGCGGTGCTGTTCGCGCTGGGCGTGGCGGGCTTCCTGTTCCGCCGCAACATCATCACCGTGTTCATGTCCATCGAACTGATGCTCAACGCCGTGAACCTGAGCTTCATCACGTTCTCGTACCACCACCAATCGATCAACGGCCACCTGTTCGCATTCTTCGTAATGGTGGTGGCCGCCGCCGAAGCCGCCGTCGGGCTGGCGATTATCCTGACCATTTTCAAGAACCGTCAGACTCTGACTATCGATGAAATCGATTCGATGAAGAACTAATGCAACTCTGGCTCATCCCAATCCTCCCGCTGGCGGGGTTCGTGATCAACGGCCTCTTCGGCCGCCGCTTTTCCAAATCGGTCATCAACGCCGTGGCCATCGGCAGCGTCCTGCTCTCGTTTGCCTGGGTGCTGAAGACGCTCCTCGGTCTCAGCCCGTTGGACTCGGGCTACATCGAGCATTATTTCACCTGGATCCAAAGCGGCAGCATCAACATCGGCTGCGATTTCGCGGTGGACCGGCTCACCGCCGTGATGCTGCTGGTGGTCACCGGCATCGGCTCGCTGATCCACATTTACTCGGTGGGCTACATGGCGCACGAAGGCGGCTACTACCGCTTTTTCGCCTACATGAACCTCTTCATGTTCTTCATGCTGGTGCTGGTGTTGGCCGCCAATTACCTGCTGCTGTTCGTGGGGTGGGAGGGCGTGGGCCTGTGCAGCTACCTGCTGATCGGCTTCTATTTCACCAAGAAGTTCGCCACCGACGCCGGCAACAAGGCTTTCATCGTCAACCGCATCGGCGATTTCGGTTTCTCGCTGGGGATGTTCCTGATCTTCGTCACGTTTGGCTCGCTCGATTTCGGGAATGTCTTTCACCAGGCGCCGGGCGCATCCACGGCGGTGCTGACTAAGATCGGGCTGCTGCTGCTGGTGGGCGCCTGCGGAAAATCGGCGCAGCTTCCTTTGTATGTCTGGCTGCCGGACGCCATGGCCGGGCCCACGCCGGTATCGGCGCTGATCCACGCGGCCACCATGGTGACGGCCGGCGTCTACATGATGGCGCGGTCGTGGCCCATCTTAGTGAACGCGCCGGTGGCCATGGACACGATGGCCGTCATCGGCATCGCGACGGCTTTTTTCGCCGCCTCCATCGGGCTGGTGCAAAACGATATCAAAAAGGTCTTCGCGTATTCCACGGTTTCGCAGCTCGGATACATGTTCGTGGGTGTGGGCTGCGGGGCATTCTCGGCGGGCATCTGGCACCTGATGACGCATGCGTTTTTCAAGGCGCTGCTGTTTCTGGGCGCGGGCAGCGTGATTCACGCGCTCTCCGGCGAGCAGGACCTGCGCAACATGGGCGGTCTGCGGAGCAAGATCCGCTGGACGTTCCTCACCATGATGTGCGCCGCGGTGGCCATCGCCGGCATCCCGCCGTTCTCCGGATTCTTCAGCAAGGACGCGATCTTGCTGGCGGCGTACCATCACGCGCCGTGGATGTACTGGTTGGGCGTGGTGACCGCCGGCATGACGGCCTTCTACGTTTTCCGCGCCATGTTCCTGACTTTCTTCGGCACGTATCGCGGCCACGGACATCCGCACGAATCGCCGCCGGTGATGTGGGTGCCGCTGGCGATTCTCGCGGTGCTCTCGCTGATCGGCGGGCTGATCTTTAAGATCCCGGACTTTTTGCAAGCCTTCTTCCACGCGCCGGAGCCGCCCAAGGATGAATCGCTGATGATGATTTCGGTGGCCTCCGGCGTGATCGGCATTCTGATCGCCTGGTTCGTATACATCGCCAAGCCGGCGATGGCCGATTCTCTGGCTTCCACGTTCAAGTGGCTCTACACGCCGCTTTACAACAAATACTACGTAGATGAGATCTACGACGCCATGGTGGTGAAACCCCTGGTGGGCGGCTCCCGCTGGGTGCTTTGGAAAGGCGCCGACGCGGGGCTCATCGATGGCTCGGTGAACGGTGTGGGCGCGCTGGCGCAAAAGGTGGGCGGGGTGTTGCGCCTGCTGCAATCCGGCAATATCCGCAGTTACGCTACCTGGGTGCTCTTCGGTTCGGTGTTGGCGATTGTGGCCATGGCCATCGCCAGCACGCTTCCCTTGGGAGGCATCCAATGAACCTCCTGACTCTGGTTTTGCTGCTCCCGCTGGCGGGCTTCCTCGCCGCGCTGGCCATCCCGCGATCCTCTCCGCAGGTCAGCCGCAACTTTGGGATGGCGATCGCGCTGGCCACGTTCGTAGCGTCATTGGGCCTGATCTTCTGGTTCGACCGCGGCATCGCCGGCGAGCAGTTCACCGTCGACATACCCTGGATTTCGACGCCCGAAATCCACTTCCACGTGGCCGTGGACGGCGTCAGCCTCTGGCTGATTCTGCTGTCTACCTTCCTCACGCCGATTTGCATGCTGATCTCCTGGCGGTCCATACAGGATCGCGTCAAGGAGTTTTTCGCCTTCCTGCTGCTGCTGGAATTCGGCCTGGTAGGCGTGTTCATGGCGCAGGATCTCTTCCTGTTTTACGTGTTCTGGGAAGTTTCGCTGGTGCCCATGTATTTCCTGATCGGCATCTGGGGTCACGACCGCCGGATCTACGCCACAGTGAAGTTCTTCCTGTACACCATGGCCGGTTCGGTGCTGATGCTGACGGCCATCATCTTCCTCTATAACAAGACCCAGACGTTCAGCTACGCGGCGATTCTCGACATGCTGTCCAGCGGCCGCCTGACTTTCACCGCGCAGGAAGAAATCCTGCTGTTCCTGGCCTTCTTCATCGCCTTCGCCATCAAGGTGCCGCTCTTTCCCCTGCACACCTGGCTGCCCGACGCACACGTGGAAGCACCCACGGCCGGCTCCATCATGCTGGCTTCCGTGATGCTGAAGATGGGCACGTACGGGATTCTGCACTTCTGCCTTCCGCTATTCCCCGGCGCGGCGCGGCAATGCGCCCCGTGGATCGCGGTGCTCGCCATCATCGGCATTCTGTATGGCGCGCTGGTGGCCATGGTGCAGCCCAATATGAAGAAACTGGTGGCTTACTCTTCGGTGAGCCATTTGGGCTTCGTGGTCCTGGGAATCTTTTCGTTTACACAGATCGGCCTCGATGGCGCGGTCTACCAGATGCTCAACCACGGCATCTCCACCGGCGCGCTGTTCCTGCTGGTGGGCCTGCTCTACGAACGGCGCCACTCGCTCGAGATCTCCGATTTCGGCGGCGTGGCGACGGTGGCGCCGTGGCTCTCCACGGCATTCCTCATCACCACCCTGGCCAGCATCGGCCTGCCGGTGCTCAACAATTTCGTGGGCGAGTTCCTGGTGCTGCAGGGAGCCGCGCTTGCCAATTACACCTGGACCATTTGGGCCGCCATCGGCGTGATCTTCTCGGCGTGCTACATGCTTTGGATGTACCAGCGCGTGTTCTACGGCGAGACCGGCGAAGAAGTCCGGCGCCACCTGCCCGACCTTCGGCCGCGCGAATGGGCCGCCATCGTTCCACTCATCGTAATGATGGTGTGGATGGGCGTTTATTCGCAATCGTTCCTCCCGCCGGTGAGCAAGACCACCGCCCGGGTGCTCGACCAGACCCGCATCAACGTTCCCTTCCGCGTCGGAATAGGAAAGGGCCTCGCGGTGGTACTGGAGGCGCACAATGGTCGTTAGCCCGCTGGTGAGCTCGACCGACCTGATCCGGTTCCTGCCGGAGATCATCCTCACCGTGATGGGCACCGCCATGATGGTGCTCGATCCGGTGCTGCACAAGCGGTCGTCCTATGCCTTTGGGCACTTGGCCATTGCCGCTCTCATCGCGGGGATCGGCGGAGCGATTTTCGCCTTTACCGAGGCCGGGCCGGCCTTTGGCGGCATGCTGATGGTGGACGGCTTTGCCACCTTCTTCCGCGTTCTGGTGATGTCGGCGGGCATCCTGGCGATTCTGCCCTCTTACAGTTTTCTGGCGCGGCAGGACGCCGAAACCAGCGAGTATCACGCGCTGCTGCTGTTTTCCATCGCCGGCCAGTGCCTGATGGCGGATGCCAACGATCTGATCATCGTCTTCATCGGCCTGGAGATTTCCTCCATCGCCAGCTACGTGTTGGCCGGCTATCTGCGCGACGACAAGCGCGCCAATGAAGCCGCGCTCAAGTATTTCCTGCTCGGCTCCTTCGCCACCGCGTTTTTCCTGTATGGCGTGGCCATCGTCTACGGCGTCACCGGCTCGGTGAACCTTACGGCGGTGCGCGACGCCATCGCGGGGCAGGAGCAGCAATACGTGGTTTTCCTGGGACTCGCGGCGGCGCTGATGTTCGTAGGGCTGGGATTCAAAGTCTCGGCGGCGCCTTTCCAGATCTGGGCGCCGGATGTCTACCAGGGCGCGCCCTCGCCGGTTTCGGCGTTTCTTTCGGCTGGCCCGAAAGCCGCAGCCTTCGCGGTTTTCCTGCGCATTTTCCTGACCGCCTTTGGCCCCATCGGCGCCCAGTGGGAGCCTCTGGTGTGGCTGGCGGCGCTGCTCTCCATGACCGTGGGCAACTTCGCCGCGCTGCTGCAGACCAACGTCAAGCGCATGTTGGCGTATAGCTCCATCGCGCACGCCGGCTACGTGCTGGTGGCGCTCACCACGCGTTCGGAGATCGGCACGACGGCCGCCATGTTTTATCTGGCGGGCTACGCCTTCATGAACATCGGAGCCTTCGCCGTAGTGGGCCACCTTTCGGGCAAGGGCGAGAAGTATCAGAACATCGAAGACCTGTCCGGCCTGGGCAAGAAGCAACCGCTCACGGCCGCGCTGTTCACCATCTATCTGCTCTCGCTGATCGGCGTCCCGCTGACCGCCGGCTTCTTTGGGAAGTTCTATATCTTTAAGGCCGCGCTGGAATCGCACCTGGTGTGGCTGACCGTGCTGGGACTGCTCAACAGCGCGGTGGGCGCATACTACTATTTGCGCATTCTGGTGATGATGTACATGCACGAGCCGGGCGAAGCGGCGTCGAACGTGAAGCCGTTGACCCCGTCGATGCGGCTGGCGCTTCTGCTGCCCGCCGCCGGTACGCTGTTGCTGGGGATTTTTCCGAGCTGGCTGCTGGAGTTCGCGGGGCGGTCGGCGGCGTTGGTGAAGTAAGAGCGCAAAGGCGGTTTTCAGGACTGCGCTCCCTCATCTCAGACGCTGTGAAAAATTCCGCCGCCAAGAACAAATCGCTTGTTTGCAGTGGGCAGCCGGTACCGCCGCCACACACAGCGCCGCGTACCCGCGGGCGATGTAGGGTGAGGCTGCGGCCGGCCTCGTATGGCAGGTCGCAGCCGAGTTCACCGGCCGAGGCTATCCGCAGCCGTAGGGAGTGAGATAATCACACCAGGGCAAGCGACACCCGATTAAGGAAAGCCGACCATGACACCCGAAGACGCCGAGCAGATCACAGCCATAGTCGCCGCCGCCGAGCAGCGAACCGCCCAGGCCATCGAGGCCGCCAAGGGCGAGACCGCCCAGGCCATCGAAGCCGCCAAGGGCGAGACCGCCCGGGCCATCGAAGCCGCCAAGGGCGAGACCGCCCGGGCCATCGAAGCCGCCAAGGGCGAGACCGCCCAAGCCATCGAAGTCGCCAAGGGCGAGACCGCCCAGGCCATCGAAGCCGCCAAGGGCGAGACCGCCCAGGCCATCGAAGCCGCCGAGCAGCGAACCGCCCAGGCCATCGAAGCCGCCGAGCAGCGAGCCGCCCAGGCCATTGAGGCCGCCAAGGGCGAGACCGCCCAGGCCATCAAGGCCGCCAAGGGCGAGACCGTCGAAGCCATGCGCGACATGCAGACGGAAATTCTACGAGGCCTCGAAGCGTTTGCCCGTGGCAATTTCGCCCGCATGCACCGCATCGAAACCTCGGACGCCGATACCAACACACGAATCAGCGCACTCGAAGAACGCGTGCTCTATCTGGAGACGCGCCGACCATCTCAATAAGATTCCCCTGCAAGAATGCGCGCCGCGGAGGGCCGCGTGAAGGGCGTCGAGTTGCACAGTTCGCGCCTGGGGAAGCTTTGGTTTGACAGAGTCGATCGGGCGAACTAGCCCGGCAGTTCGCCCGATCCGGTGCGGAGTGGTTCGCGGCCGAGCGAAATCGAACGACTGCCGGCAGCTTGCGGCGAAGCCGCTCGGCGCCGCATTGGACAGCGAAGCGAATCAATAGCGGGTTAGGATAGACAGAAGCATCTACCTGCTGGAGTCATTATGACCACTCAGAGACGAGCAATTGCGATTCCCTTGTCATTAGCGGCGTTATTCGCTTCCACCACTCCGCCGGCTCGCGCCCAGGGCCGCGCGGCGCAGACTCCGGCGCCGGCTGCCGCCGCGCAGACGCCGGCTACGCCGGCTACACCCGCGGCGGGCCGCGGCCGGGGAGGCGTGGCAGGCCCGGGACCGGCGATCGGCGGCGACGTGGACGAAACGCCGGTGGTGACGCATCATTCCGTCACGGTGGACGGCAAGGCCCTCAACTATACGGCCACCGCGGCGCAGATGCCGCTCAAAGACGCTTCCGGCGAGACGGAAGCGCATATCTTTTACATGGCGTACACGCTGGACGGCGTGCCGGATGCGAGCAAGCGTCCGTTGACGTTCTGCTTCAACGGCGGCCCGGGATCGGCGTCGATGTGGGTTCACATGGGCGGCATGGGTCCGCGCAGTCCCAAGCTGCTGCCCACCGGTAATATGCCGCCGCCGCCGTATCAATTGAAAGACAATCCCGACACGTGGCTGGATAAGACGGACCTGGTTTTCATCGACCCGGTGGGCACGGGGTACAGCCGGGCGAAGACGGTGGAAATCGCGCGGCGCATGAACGGCGTGCAGGGCGACATTCAATCGGTGGGCGAATTCATGCGCCTCTACATCACGCGCAACAGCCGCGAGGTTTCGCCGCTGTTCATCGCCGGGGAGAGCTACGGCACGTTCCGGGCGGCGGGGCTGGCGGGCTACCTGATCGACCGCGGAATCGCCTTCAACGGGATCGTGCTGATCGGCACCACGCTCAATCTGGAGACCATCTGGAGCCGCAGCGACGACCTGGTCTACGAGTTGGAATTTCCGACTTATGCCGCCGATGCTTACTACCACAAGAAGGTGGCGGCCGATCTGCAGAAGAAGGATCTGAAGACATTCCTGAAGGAAGCGGAAGGCTTCGCGATGGGCGAATATTCCAATGCGCTGGCGAAGGGCGACGATCTTCCGGCCGCCGAGCGCAAGGCGGCGATCGACAAGCTGGTGCGCTATACCGGCCTCGACGCCCGTTACCTGGACGAGACCAACCTGCGCTGGGATGTTGCGCATTTCGCGCGGCAACTGCTGCGCGATCGGGAACTGACCATCGGGCGGTATGACGGGCGGCTCACCGGCCCGTCGGGCCTGAACACGGGGGAGACGGCGGAGTTCGACCCTTCGAGCACGCTGATCACGCCGCCGTTCACGGCCATGTTCACCAACTACGTGCGCAACGAGTTGGGATATAAGACCGACATGTTCTACTATCCGACGGGCGGCATCCAGCCATGGGATTACGGCGTGCAAAACGGCTTCGGCGACACCACCAGCATGCTGCGCAGCGCCATGGTGAAAAATCCGTACATGAAGGTGATGGTGGCCGCGGGCTACTTCGACCTGGCGACACCGTATTTCACCGTGCAGTATACCTTCAACCACATGGGCCTCGATCCGGAAATGCACAAGAACATCACCTGGCAGTTCTACCAGGCCGGGCACATGCTGTACATCGACAGCGATTCGCACACCAAGCTGAAGCACGATTTCGGCGAGTTCGTATCGGGCGCGCTGCCGAAAGACGGGCAATAGGGGGCGTGCATAAAGCCATCATCTTCGATCTCGGCCGGGTGCTGGTCAATTTCGACTTCCAACGCGGCTACCAGGCCCTGGAGGGGCTTTGCCCTTACCGGGCGGCGGAGATCCCCGGGCGCCTGGCAACCGGCGATCTGGTGCAGCGCTTCGAAACCGGGCTGATCGAGCCGCGGGACTTCGTGGCGCAGCTCTCCGCCGTGCTCGATCTCGAGATCGGCTATGACCACTTTTGCCGCATCTGGAGCTCGATTTTCACCGAGACGCTGGTGCCCGAGAGCATGCTCGGTGGACTGGCGGAGCGGTACCGGCTGCTGCTGCTCTCCAATACCAACGCCATCCACTTCGAGATGCTGCGCGCGAGCCATCCCATGCTGCGCCATTTTCACGAACTGGTGCTTTCCTACGAAGTGAAGGCTATGAAGCCGCACCCGGAGATCTACCGGGAGGCAATTGCACGGGCCGGGTGCCGTCCCGAGGAATGTTTCTACACCGACGATATTGCGGCTTACGTGGCGGCGGCGCGGAGTTTGGGGATGGACGCGGTGCGGTTCGAATCGACGGCGCAGTTGGAACGGGAATTCGAGGCGCGGGGAATCCGCTGGAAATAAAAAGTGCCGGGCGTTCCCGAGGAACACCCGGCTAAGGAACCCCTGTATTCCGCACGGAGGATACAGAATGCAGGGACGGAGGAGCTTGTTTAGGCCAGGAGGCCGCCGTGTCCCAGACAGGCCACTTCCCAACCAGTTACATGATACCGCGCCAGAAGAGGCGGCATCACCAGGTCTACGACGTTGGGTTTGGCCGACCGGAAGCAGCCGGGCGCTGAAATGATCGGTACTTCGTCCTTGTACGACATGAGCAGCAGGTTGCCGGGTTCCACCGGCGCCAGGAAACGTTCCACCTGGCCGCCCACTTTCAGCATGGCCTGCCCGATGACATCTTCCGGCCCGGCGGGCGCGGTAGTGGAAGCCACCAGAATGACGCAAGGCTTGGAGCGCAGCAGATGTTGCATGCAACGCGCGACGGAGTTTTCATCCTCGGTACACGACAGCACAAAGTTCGCACTCACCCCAAAGCGCTCCAGGCGCTGGCGCATGATGTTTTCGAAGAGTTGCCGGGCCCGCTCCCCGCTGATTGGGTCGGTGTAGAGAACTCCTACACTTGGAGTACGGACGGGCCGCGCCTGCAGGATCGGGCCTCGTTCCTTCAGGATGCCGGTCACTGCTTCCAACTGATCTTTGGCGACCGCGAACGGTGCGCTCTTGACGGTAGCAATGCGCTGGCCCGCCACCGCATAGCTGAAATTGAGGGAAGTGGCGATCACTACGCTGGCGGTGCAGTTGATCTGCTTGAGCAGTTCGTCATCCACCAGTACGCAGCAGTTTTCGGTAGCCAGCAGATTGGCCCGTCCGCCGGCCGCCAGGCGGATTTCGAAACTGCCGCAACCCATTTCGCTGGCCACTTGACAGACTGCGTCGTCTTCGCCGACTTCGCCGTCCTCCAGCTCGGTAACCCAAATCGATTCCATGCCTTCGGATTCCAAAACCCGAACGTCTTCGTCACTGATGACGTGCCCTTTTGCCAGCAGCTTTTTCCCGCCCGGACGGAAGACGGTGCAACAGAGGACCCGTCCAGTTGAGGATTTCACTTCAACCGTTTGCGCTCTCATGTAAGCCTCACAAGAAGTAGGATCAGTACGTACATTTCAGGTTTTTGTATCCTGAAAGACGATTCTAGCCGAAAGCAGGGGCTGATGCGTCGATTATTTCCGCAATATTTTGAGGGAGTAGCAAAAGACCCTAGTTTGCGGGTATTGCTCACCCCGCAATGGCGTTGAAATACCCGACAGAGCTGCCGGGCCCAGTCACAACTTCGAACATGGCGGGAACGTCTTTGGATCGGCAGGGCAAGCTAAGACGTCGTTTCGGAAGTTCGCTAACGTATTTTCGCCCCCGAGACCCTCGGTGCCGAAACCTCTCACCGAGCCGCTTCTGTCAAGGAGCGGAGTGCCGGAATACGCGACTTCACTTTCGGAGTGGTGTACGAAGCTCAAGCCAAATAGATCCGTTAGATCCGTCAACCCTGTTGATAAGTTCTATATTTCTGCTATTCTAGAAATATGGTCTCCGCCAAATCGATGAAGAGCGCCGAACAGGTCGCCAGGTATGCCGATATGTTCACGGCGATGGGAACGGAACCGCGTCTGCGGATTATGCAGCTTCTTCTATCCGCTCACCCGGACGGCCTTGTGGTTGGCGAAATCCAAAGCGATCTGGGTATTCCGAATTCAACCCTTTCGCACCATCTGGAAAAACTCAAACACGAGGAACTGGTCAAAGTCCGCCGCGACAGCACGTTTCTCTGGTACACCGCCAACACCGAGGCGCTGGAGGAACTGCTCGGCTTTCTCTACGCGGAATGCTGTACTCGCAACAAAGCCGTCAAACCCGAGGCAATCGTCACCCTTTGCAAATAGGAGACAACCAATGGCGATCAAGTCGAAGGTGCTGTTTCTCTGCTCCGGGAATTCGTGCCGGACGCAAATGGCCGAGGCGTTTCTTCGAGACCTTGCGGGAGATCGCTTTGACGTTACGAGCGCCGGGGATGATCCTGCCACCCTCGATCCGGAGGCCGCCGAGGCCATGGGCGAGCTGGGCATTGATATCTCCGGCCATACACCATAAGGATGTGGGCCGCTTTTGGGGCCAGCGGTTCACCGGCGTCATTTCATTGTGCGACCCGGCAAAAGGAGCGCACTTGCCCAATTTTCCCCGGAGCGATCTGGCGGCATCGGTGGGACCTTGAAAACCCCGCTCTGGCGCCTGATCGCAGCGCCGCGGTGCGCCGCGTCCGGGACCGTCCGGGACCAGATTCGCCGGCATGTCCTGCAATTTGTTAGCGAGCACCAATAAAACGAGGCAATCCAAACCATGGAAATCAAAGAGATCGTTAAAGAAAAATACGGCCAGGCCGCATTGCGTGTCACCACCGGCGGAAGCTCCTGTTGCGGAGCGAGCGCGAGCCTCGACGGCTGCAGCGTCGACCCGATCACCTCCAATCTGTACGATGCCGGCCAGACCGGGCAAATCCCCGAAGAGGCCGTACTCGCTTCGCTGGGTTGCGGCAACCCGACCGCCCTGGCCAAACTCAATGCCGGTGAAACCGTCCTCGATCTCGGCTCCGGAGGCGGTCTCGACGTTTTGCTTTCCGCCCGGCGCGTCGGGCCCACCGGCAAAGCCTACGGCCTGGACATGACCGATGAAATGCTGGCCCTTGCCCGCGAGAACCAGCGCAAGGCCAGCCTTGAGAACGTCGAGTTTCTCAAAGGCGAAATCGAAAGCATTCCCCTGCCCGGCAACTCTATCGATGTCGTCATCTCCAATTGCGTGATTAATCTTTCCGCCGATAAAGACAAGGTGCTGCGCGAGGCCTTCCGCGTCCTCAAGCCAGGAGGCCGCTTTGCCGTCTCCGACGTGGTAGTCCGGGGCGACGTGCCGGAACAGGTGCGCCGCAACATGGAAATGTGGGTTGGTTGCATCGCCGGCGCGCTGCAGGAGGACGAGTATGCCGGCAAGCTGGCCCGCGCGGGCTTTGAGGAGATCGACATCGAGCCCACCCGCGTTTACAGCATTGAGGACGCCCGGCAATTTCTGACTGGCGAAGGCATCGACGTGGACGCGATCGCGCCGTTGGTGGAAAACAAATTCATGAGCGCATTTATCCGCGCCGTGAAACCCATCCGGAAGGAGTGCTGTGGTCCGGCGTGCTGTAGCTGAGGCGCTCGGAACGGCCTTCCTGCTGGCCCGCCGTGGTTGGCTCCGGCATTATGGGGGAACGGCTCGCCGGGGGCAATGCCACCATCGCGCTCCTCGCCAATACGATTGCAACCGGCGCCACCCTCGTCGCGTTGATTCCCACGTTCGGCCCGATTTCGGGAGCGCACCTCAACCCGGCCGTCACGCCGGCAGGCGCTTCACGGGGCGGTTTATCTACATGAGATGAGTGTGCTCGGCAACATACGGCCAGCCCGGGCATACTGCCGAAAGAGTTCTCTCGCGCGCCAGTTTGCCTGCATCACCGCCGTACATATAGTATGGCAACCGATCCTGGCCTGAGCCTGCTAAGCGAATCGGCTCGGCCTTGGCATAGTCGAAAACGGTACTCGGAGAGCTCTTTTCCTCTGCTTACCAGTTCCGGTCAACGCTTAATTCGTAGACAAGGATCTGTCTGGGGAGCGGAATGGGTTACGCACCAAGACCGTTCCATACTGTTGTCCGTCGTTCAAGTCCTCCGTGTACAGGATCGCGGCGCCTCCGGATTCCGCTGCGGCTAGAATCAGGGCATCCCAGAAGGAGATCCTGTACCGTTCTTCATTTTGAATGGCCGAAGTGATCTGTAACGGACCGACGATGATGAGCGGAGAATCCAACAGAGCGGCGGTAGCGTCGCGCAACTCCGGGCGGGGCATGCCGAGTTTTCGTGAGCCCGCCGCGTAGAACTCCTGAACTACCTGTGTGCTCAGCAACATCCGGCCAGCATGGGCATACTGCCGAAAAAGCTCTTTCGCCCGTGCCTGTTTGCCGACGTCACCGCCGTACATATAGAGCAGCACGTTGGTGTCAAAGAAAGCTTTAGCGCCGTTCATACAATTCTTCGCGCCGGATCGAGCCGGGATCGGTTGTGAAGTAGGGCCCTTGATCGGCGAGAGCAAGCAACCGGTCGGCCGCAACCCGTGTCCGCCCTTCGCGGATTAACGCTTCCTGCAACAGTTCTCTCACCAAAGTATTGATCGTTGTGTCGTGTTCGGCGGCATACACCTTGGCTTGGCGGACGAGATCCGCAGGGAGACTGAAAGTGATATTCCGAGTTTCCACATAAAAGAGTGTAGCACATGCTTATGTGAAATCCAAAACAAATGTACGTAAGGCTACGCGGGGCTGGGCGGATCTGGAAATAAAGTCGATTCAGCATCACGAAATGCTTGTCGTGGCTTGAAAGGCGCTGGCCAGAACACTCGCTAATCGGCGCGCACTGCCGTCGGCATCGTAGTCATCAAGGCCCGTAGAACCGCGTTCACAGACTCCGCGTTCTTGAAGACTCGTGCCACATCGGCATCCAATACTATGGCAACTGATCCTGGCTGAACCTGCCGAGTGAATCGATTCGGCTTGGCCTTGCTGTAGTCGAAACGGTACCCGGCTCGCAGCCCGCTGACCCGTTTTGCTTTGGGCTTACTTCGTGACGTGCTCTTCATAGTCGTACTGCTTCCCTCGCAGCGCGCCGAGCGCCGATGATACGCACCCGGCCCCACTCGGATTCTGTGAAGCAGATCAGCAAGAGCCGCCTCTCCGAGGAATGTCCCACGATAATCTCGCGTGATTCCTCGGCCGAGTGCTCTTCGTCCGGAAAGATCCGCGCCAAGGATTGCTGAATACCGAGATCGCCTCGGCGAAACTCACGCGGTGCTTCTGCAGGTTGAATCGGGCTTTGCGTGGGTCCCATTCGAACACCAAAGACATCGCGTCTGCTTCTGAGGATACGCGAGAGGTGCGCTCAGCTCAGAATGTGGTGATTTTCGAGAAGCATCGGCGGGAATGGCTGGGACGCAGGGATTCGAACCCCGATACGCAGCTCCAGAGGCTGCAGTCTTACCGTTAGACGACGTCCCAAGAATCGACAAACCTATTTTAGCAGACCCCCGCCCGCCGAATCCAGGCGCCACCCATAGTAAACTGAAAGCACAACATGAAGAAGTGGTTGCGGCTAGGCGTCGTGCTCGCGCTGGGCGCCTCCGGCGGCTGGGCGGTCGATTGGAAAGCGCGCTACCCCAAGCCCGAAGGCTACGTCAGCGACTTCGCCCGCGTCATCGACGCCTCGAGCAAGAGCCAGTTGGAAGCTTACTGCGCCAGCGTCGAACAGTCCACCGGCGCCGAAATCGCGCTCGTCACCATTCCCTCGCTCGAAAACGAACCCATCGAGGATGTCGCCAATACCATTTTCCGCGCCTGGGGAGTCGGCCAAAAAGGCAAGAACGAGGGCATTCTGCTGCTGCTGTCGATGGGCGACCATCACAGCCGCCTCGAAGTGGGCTACGGACTCGAACCCATTCTGCCCGATGGCCTCGACGGCGACATTCTGCGCGAAATGCGGCCGGCCCTGCGCCAAAATGACGCCGGCGACGCCATGATCGCGGCTGCGGCGACCATCGGCAGCGCCATCGCGCAAGCCAAGAACGTGCAGTTGCAGGCCCACCTGCCGCAGCGCCGCACTAAACCCGCGGTCTCCGACCGCATCCCCTGGTCTCTGATCCTCGGCGGGCTTTTTCTGCTCTCGCTGCTGCTGCGCGCCGGCGGCCCGCGCGGTACTGGCAAAGGCGGCGGAGGGCTGGGCTTCCTTGGGTGGATGCTGCTCGGCAACCTGATGGGAGGGAGCGCCAGCTCTGGCGCCCGGGGCAGCGGCGGCTTCGGCGGCTTCGATTCGGGGGATGGCTTCGGCGGTTTCGGCGGCGGGGATTCCGGAGGCGGCGGCGCATCCGGCGGCTGGTAAGGACCGGCTCCGCTAAGGACGATCTATGGACAAAGTGGTGCAACAACTCACGGAGAAATTGCAAAAGGCCTACGGCGATCGCCTGGTTTCCGTAGTGCTCTACGGCTCGGCCGCCGGCGGCGATCACCACGCCAAGTTCTCCGACTATAATGTCCTCTGCGTGCTGAGCCAAATTACCCCGCGCGAACTGGGCGATAGCGAAGCCATTTTCGGCTGGTGGCGCGGCCTGGGTAGTCCCTCACCGCTGCTGCTCACCGAGCACGAAGTGGAAACTTCCACCGATTGTTTCGCCATCGAATTCAACGACATCAAGCGGCAGCACCACTTGCTGTTCGGCAAAGACGTGATCGCCACTCTGGTGGTGGACCACACCTTCTATCGTGCGCAAGTGGAGCACGACCTGCGAGCCAAGCTGCTGCGCCTGCGCCAGAAGGCCTCCGGCATGCTCTCCGACGGCGACCTGCTGCGCCGCCTGCTGCTCGATTCGGTTTCCACGTTTTGCGTTTTGTTCCGGCATGCCCTGATTCTGCATGGAGCCGATGGGCCCTCCGCCAAGCGCGACGTAATCGCCCGCGCGAGCCAACGCTTCGGCTTTGACCCGCTGCCGTTCGACAAATTGCTCTCCGTCCGCGAGCAGCAACTCAAAGCCCGAGACGTGGAACCCGTGGCGCTGCTCCAGGCGTACCTGGAGGCTATCAACGTAGTAATCGACGCGGTGGACCAACTGGAGAAATAGGAGACGACACGTGAAAATCGCTTTGATCGCAATCGGCGTATTCGTGCTGCTGCTGTTGATCGTCGGCGCGCAGTACGTCGGCATACACAACCAACTGGCTACCCAGCAGGAAGCCGTGAAGAGCCAATGGAGCGATGTGGAAGCCATGCTGCAGCGCCGCGCCGACCTCATCCCCAACCTCGTATCCACCGCGAAGGGCTTCGCCGCGCACGAAACCGAAGTCTACAAGGACATCGCGGACGCCCGCTCCGCCTTGATCAACGGCCGCACGCCGCAGGATAAGATTGCCGCCAACGATCAGCTCTCCGGCGCTCTCTCGCGCCTGCTGGTGGTGGCCGAGAACTATCCGCAGTTGAAGTCCAACGAGAATTTCCTGCGGCTGCAGGACGAGCTCGCGGGCACGGAAAACCGCATCGCCGTGGAACGCCGCAAGTACAACGAGGCCCTGCAAACCTACAACACCAACCTGCAATTGTTCCCCAGGAATATCGTCGCCTCCATGTCGGGCTTCACCCGCAACGACGCGTATTTCAAGACTGAAGCAGGCGCCGACAAGGCGCCCAAAGTGCAATTCTAAATCCAATCGTTATGACTCAGAACTTCCCGAACTATATCGATGGCGAGTGGGTGCAAGGGGCGCAAGCCTTCGAGAACCGCAACCCCGCCAACACCGGCGAATTGGTCGGCACATTCACCAAGGCCAGCGTGCGGGACATGCATGACGCCGCGTCCGCCGCGGCTGGCGCACTGCCCGCATGGTCCTCGATGAGCGGCCCCGCGCGCGGCAATATTCTCTACAAGGCGGCGGACATCCTGGACCGCAAATTCGAATCCGTGGCCGCCGACATGACCCGCGAGGAAGGCAAGACGCTGCCCGAGGCCAAGGGCGAAGTGCGCCGCGCCATCAACATCCTGCGCTACTTCGCCGGCGAAGGCTCGCGCATGCCCGGCATGCTGGTGCCCTCGGAACGCGATCGCGTACACATGTTCGCGCTACGCAAGCCCATCGGAGTGGTGGGACTCATCACGCCGTGGAATTTCCCCAGCGCCATTCCGGCATGGAAACTGGCGCCGGCGCTGATCTGCGGCAATACCGTGGTGGTGAAACCGGCGTCGGCGGCGCCGCTCAGCGCGTGGCGCATCGTCGAAGCGCTGCACGAAGCGGGCATTCCCAAAGGCGTGGTCAACTTCGTGGCCGGTTCGGGTGGCGAGTTGGGCGAGGCCATGATCGCCGCTCCGCCGTTGAAGGCCGTCTCGTTTACCGGCTCGTGCGAGATCGGAGCGTGGCTGCATGCCGCGGCCTCCAAGCGCCGTTTGCGGATCCAGCTCGAAATGGGCGGCAAGAATCCCACCATCGTGCTGGCCGATGCGGATTTCAACTCCGCCGTGGAGAACGTGGTCAACGCGGCCTTCTTCTCCACCGGACAGAAGTGCACCGCCACCAGCCGAGCCATCGTGGAAGACGCCATCTACGATCGCTTCGTGGCCGCCGTCGTGGAGCGTACCAAGAAGCTGAAGGTCGGCGACGGCATGCAGGCGGGTATCGACATCGGACCGTGCGTGGACCAAGGGCAAATGGACACCGTCCTGCGCTATATCGAGATCGGGCGCAAGGAGTCGGGCGAACCGCTGTGCGGCGGCGACCGGCTGACCGATGGCGCGCTCGCCCAGGGCTACTTTGTGGAGCCGACGGTGTTCGCGGGAGTGGAAGAATCGCACACCATCGCGCGCGAGGAGATCTTCGGACCGGTGCTGGCTATTATGCGCGCTGGCGATTTCGAAGACGCCATGCGCATCGCCAACAATATCCCGTTCGGACTCTCGTCGTCCATTCAGACCGGCAATCTTTCGCGCGCCTTCGAGTTCATTTACCGCGCCGAGGCCGGGCTGTTGACGGTTAATCTTCCAAGCGCGGGCGTGGAGTATCAGCTCCCCTTCGGCGGCACCAAGGATTCCAGTTTCGGTCCCAAGGAACAGGGCCCGGCGGCCATGGAATTCTACAGCGATTACAAGACGGTCTACTTGAAGTATTGAAATGGCGGACGTGGAACGGCTGGTGCGGATTGCCGCGAACTTGGGCTTTCCGGGCCGGCAACGCCACATTTTTCTCTGTTGCGACCAGATCCAGCCGAAGTGCTGCGACAAAGAGGCCGGTCTGGAAGCCTGGGATTATCTCAGGCGGCGGCTGGCGGAATTGGGGCTGCTGGACCGCGTCAACCGCACCAAGGCCAACTGCCTGCGGATCTGCGAGCAGGGCCCCATCGCGGTAATCTATCCCGAGGGTGTCTGGTACCACTCGGCGACTCCCGCGGTGCTGGAACGTATCATTCAGGAGCACCTGATCGGCGGACGTGTGGTCGAGGACTATACCTTCGGAACTTTTCTAACGGAACCGCGTACTTGAGTCTGATATGAAAGCTCTGCAGGGGTTCGTGTTTACACTGATTGCGGCGACGGCGGTTTTCGGCCAGACACCCGCCGCGCGGCCGGAATTCGAAGTGGCGTCGGTCAAGGCGTCGGCCCCCGTCACCGAAGGGCAGTTCGCTGTCGGCGTGCACATCGACGGCGCCATGGTCCGTTGCAGCTACCTCACGCTGCGCAACTACCTCACCATGGCTTACGACGTGAAGGACTACCAGATCGTCGCACCGGACTGGATGGCGGCCGACCATTTCGATATCGTGGCCAAGTTGCCGGCCGGCAGCGGCGGCGAGCCGCAACTGCGCGGCATGATGGCGTCGTTGCTCGCCGACCGGTTTAAGCTGGTGATGCACCGCGAAACCAAGGATCTGCCGGCGTATGCGCTGGTGGTGGGGAAGAGCGGCTTGAAGATCAAAGAGCTGCCGCCCGATCCCGACGGCGCAGACACGGGAAAGGTGGACGTCAACGTCACCGGTGGCGGGCGCGGAGGCCCGGTGGTCAACCTCGGCAACGGGTCGTACATCACTTATGGTTTGAACAAACTGGAAGCCAAGAAAGTGACCTTCGAGTCTTTGATGGACACGCTGGCTAAATTTGTGGACCGTCCGATCGTGGATATGACCGAGCTCAAAGGACGCTATGATTTAACCCTGGAGTACTCCATCGACGAACTGAAGAATCTGGTGAGATCTTCGGGCGGAGACGCCAGCCGGATCCCGGACATGGGAGGCGACCAGACGGTCTCGATTTTCTCTTCGCTGGAAGCGCTGGGCCTGAAGCTGGAGCCGCGCAAAGCTCCGGTGGAAGTGATCGTGATCGATCGCGCCGAGAAGACTCCCACGGCGAACTAAAGGCAAATCGGGAGCTTCTCACCGAGCCGCGACCGTTAGGGAGCGGAGGGCAGGGACCAATGCTACCCGGCACTCCGCCCGGTTGAAGAACCGGCGAAGAAACAACGAAAATATCTCCCCGCCGCGACCGCCTCTTCATCGCCTTTGGTGGCCCGCGGGGCCATGGGGCGCTCCCTTACAGTCGCGGCTCGGTGGTTTGCGAATAGCTGCAAGAGGAACGGTAGAGTAGGACGAGCGTGTCGGGACGCGCCGGTCGATGCGGTAGTCCGGATCCTCGGTAGGAAACTTGGGCATCTCCGAGGTGAACGTGCTGCCCATTTCCAACTCGACGGATTGATTTCCACGATGACCTTGTCTTCTACGACAAGCGACTCGGCTTGCTCCTCAAACTTCCAACGACTGGGCCGCCAATCGCCGTCCTGGAGTACCTAGAGATACCAGACAGGCTGTGCCTGCGGCAGTGGCTGCCCGCGGGAAGTTTCGTCGGTTTGGGACAAGCTTGGAACACTTGATTCTCTATGA
>Ga0182018_10001750_pt1 | contig 23744 bp, 16 predicted proteins | sample 812P2MmetaG_FD_120490 | JGI IMG/M metagenome (GOLD analysis project Ga0182018, IMG submission 120490) | Permafrost microbial communities from Stordalen Mire, Sweden - 812P2M metaG | ecosystem: Environmental > Terrestrial > Soil > Wetlands > Permafrost | place: Sweden: Stordalen | collected...
CAGAATAGTCTTCTCCTTCAGTCGCAAGTGTTTGCAGCAAAGCCAGTTGTCACCCAATGGGTGAACTGCGCAGCAGTTGAAACTCCAGACAGGTCGCAGACTTGCCGACCGTGCTGAGGGTCAGCTGCCGTTTTTCGGTTTAATTCTTAGCGTGGGTCTACTGTTTCACGATATCGATCATATTGTCGTCGGCGATGCGGTCGATTAGTTTGTTGTAGGGGTCGATGCCGGCGCGGGTGGGCTGCTGGTCCACTACGATGGTGAAGGTCATGTGTTCCTGGGTGAACATCTCCTTTTTCATGTACAGGGGCTTCTCTTCGTCTTTGTTACCGGTGAAGACGCCGATTTCGATGTAATCGGCAAGCGGCATGGGGGATTCCACGCCGTTTCCGTCGGCCTGGATCTTTCGGGCCTGGACGTTGAGGGTAACCTTGTACTTACCATCCGGGGTCTTCTGCGAAGTGGCGGAGATGGCCTTGTTGTCGTAGAGGACGATGCGGTTGAATCCGTCGTCGACCAGATAGCGGAACTCCGTCGGGGTCTGGGCGTTGAGCGCGTCGACGAGCATACGGGTATCAGGGTATGGCTGGTCGACGGCACTGTGCGAGCTGTTGGCGGCGTCCACCTGATTGCTGGCGTTGGCGTAGCGGTATTCGATCAGGAAGTTATGCAGGGCGTTGTCTATCTTGTCTTCGCCGATATAGTCGGCCAGGGTATACATGATCTGCCCTCCCTTCTCGTACCAGACGTAAGGCTCGCGCTGGACTAGAGCGAGCGGCGGCTCGTGGCGGAGTTCGCCGGCCCGGCCGCGTAGATAGCGGTCCAGAAAGTGGCGGAGCACTTTGTGCATATAGTCCTTGCCGTATTTCTGTTGCGTCACCATATAGGCGGAGTACTGTGCCAAGGTCTCGGACATCATGTTCGACCCCTGCACTTGTCCCCCGATCAGTTGGTGACCCCACCACTGATGGCCGAGCTCATGCGCGGTGACGAAGTAAGTCAGATCGATATCGTCTTTGTGGAGCACGCGTCCGATGAAACCAATGCCCTCGGAGTAGGGTATGGTGTTGGGGAAAGATTGAGCGAAGCTCCGGTACCGCGGAAATTCCATGATGCGGTATTGGGTGAACTGATAGGGGCTGTAGTGCGCTTGATAATAATCGAGACCGGCTCGCGAGGAGGCCAGCATATCGTCAATGTCGTAGGTGTGAGCGGGATCGTAGTAGACCTCCAGGTTGACGGGGCCGCTGGGACCTGAGTAAGTCTCCTTGCGAGTGGTATAGCGGGCGGAAAGATAGGCGTAGAAATCCGCGATGTGGGTGGTCCCCATGCTGTACTCGTAGAAATGGCGGCCGTCCTGCTGCCAGGCGCGCTGCAGATAGCCCGGGGCGATGGCGATCTGGTCGCCGGAGGTGCTGACGACGGTATGGTAGGTGATCCAGTCGGAGTTGGCGACGAAGAGATTGATGCGGGAGTGGATGGGCTCCCCGCGAGCGATCATCTCTTCGAGCGCTCCCAGGTTTTCCTCGCGGCGGCGGCGAGGGTCGTCGAGCTCGAAGCCTTGGTCATAACCGATCTGCGGGAAATAGCCGGCGTCGAAGAACGTGCCGTTATAGGCGAACTCCGCCAGTTCGTTCCCATCGCGGAAGCCGCGCGTGGTGTGGCCGACCGAGAACGTGAGGGTGAGAACATCGCCCGGCGCGAGCGGCTGATCGAGCGCGTAGATGGAGTAGAGATCGCGCGGGGCGCGGCTGACGAGGTGGAACGGCCGGTCGAATTGAACCTTCGACACGGAATGGCTCTCGTCGGTGATGTGGATCTGTGAGATGGGCGCGGCGGACTTGTTCTGGAGGGTGAATCGGCCCGTGCCGTCGAAGGAACGGCGCTCGGGATAGATGTTGACCGCGGCGTCGACGGCCGTGACCTTGGGCTGCGGAAGGAGTTCGTATTTCTTGAAGTCACGTTCGTAACCGGCTTGTATGCGGCGGCGATCCTTGGCGGTACGATACTCGTTCAGAACGTGAGCGTTGTAGTAGTACCAACTGCCGGAGCCGGCGGCGCAGACCAGCAGGAGCGCGGCCGCGGGAACGAGGCGCGGCGCGCGGCGGATGGCGAGACGAGTGCGGGAGCGGAGCGAATCGTCGGCGCCTCGGCGGGCGTAAGCGATCGACACGACGCCGAGGAGGGCGAAGATGGAGAGCCAGTACGCGATGGACCAGAAGAGCGCGGGCACGAAGTGTCCGTAACCGTTCATGTCGGAATAAGTGTACGGAGCGGTCGCGCCGGGGAGATAGAGGGTATTTTCCCACCCGAAGTTGAAGACAATGGGCTGCAGGACGAAGATGCCGATGACGATGCCGTGGCCGACGAATTTGTTGGAGACCAGGGTCTGGACGAAAAGAGCGAAAAGCGAGAACGCGAGCACCTGCGGGAAGGTAACGACGTACAACTCCTTGAAGTATTGCAGGAACTCGTAGCGGTAGTATCCGGCAACGGTCTGCATGACGACGCCGACGAGCATGGTGACGGCGAGGAGGACGACCTCGATCAGCACGATGGCGGTGAGCTTGGAAAGCCAGTCGATGGTTTCACTCATCGGCAAGGCATCGTGGATGCCGTCGAAGTGATTGTCGCGCTCGCGCCAGATCAGTTCGGCGGCATATAGAGTGGCGACGATGAAGAAGAAGAGCATGGCGCTGCCTTCCACTGCCTGGACCATCAGATAGGTGACGGGCCATACGTCTACGCCGCCCACGCGTCCCGCGAAGTGGCCGTTGTTGACGGCGAAGACGATCAGCAGGCCGACGATGGCCCAGAAGGGAATCTCGCGGGTGATGGTGCGGATTCGCAGGCGAGTGAGAGAGAGGTACTGCGCGAAGGAAGTGCCTGCGCCAAAAATCTGATGCACGCGGGGCAAGCGGGCGGCGACCAGCGAGCGGATGGGGCGCTCCTCTTCGGCCTCCTGCAGGCGCGCCTTGGCGGCACGCTTGCCTTGCGAACGGGCGGTGAGAGCTTCCACCAACATGGGGAAGAATCGCCACAGGCCAGCTAGAGAAAGCAGGCCGACGGCGCTCCACAGCAGGCGATTATAGAGGAAGATGCCGGGCGAGTAGCCGCTGAAATCCCAGGGCAGCAGGAGGCTGTTCTTTTCGATCACGGTCCAGTAGCGGGTGATATCGTCGAACAGGATGAAGCCGATGGGATCGAGGATGCCGGTCCAGAAATGCTCGAGCGAGCGGGTGGCGGAGAAGACCGTTAGCCCGATGATGTAGAGCATGAACAAAGCCACGCCCTGCAGATAGACGATGAAGATCTTGCGGGTTAAAGCCGCGACCGCGAAGAATAGCGAGCCCATGAAGAAGATCTGGACGACGATGATCGACAGGAACGGCTGGATATACCACGAGACGTGGTTGGGAGCGATGCGGGTGTGATCGGCCCATGGAGCGAAGGTGCCGAAGTACGTTCCAAACACCATTCCGGAGAAGGCGAAGACGGTGGTGGCAAAGGAGCCGGCCCAGCGTCCGCCAAGGTAGGCGAACTTGGAGACGGGTTTGGTGAAGAGGATCTGGTAGGTGTCGCGCTGGAAATCCCGGAGGATGGAGGTGCCGAAGATGGCGGCAATAATGATCACGCCGAAGAGGCAAGCGCCAAGGTCGTTATAGGAGTTGGCCCAGGGGCCGTTGAGCAGGACCTTACCGTTGGAGTTGCCGACCGGGCCGAAGCTTTCGGAGGCGATGGACAGGAAGGAGAAAGCGAACCAAACCAGGAAATAGACGTAGGTGGAGACGCTCTTGATTCGGAAGCGCATCTCAAAGGTGAAGAATTCCCAGAACATGGCCATAGAGTCTCCTTAGTTTTTCGCGTGACGGGAGAGATGGAGGAAATAGACATCCTCAAGCTCGGAGGGGACGGCCTGGAAGCCGGGGCCGGGCGAGGAGGCCGCGAAGACGCGGATTTCGTGTTGTCCGCCCGCGAGGTGCGTGCTGACCACGTGGAGTTCGGACTCCAGGCTGCGAAGTTCGTCGTCGGTGGCCACGATTCGGGACCAGATCTGGCCTTCGAGCGCGGCCAGGGTTTCGGAGGGCACGCCCTCCAGGAGAACTTCGCCGGACGCGATGATGGCCATCCGCGAGCAGAGTTCGCGGACGTCGTCGACGATGTGGGTGGAGAGGATGACGGTGACTTCGCGGCCGATGGAGGCGAGCAGATTGAGGAAACGGTTGCGCTCGGCGGGATCGAGGCCGGCGGTAGGCTCGTCGACGATGATGAGGCGCGGATTGGCGAGCAGGGCCTGCGCGATTCCGAAGCGCTGCTTCATGCCGCCGGAATAAGTAGAGAGCGCCTTTTTGCGGACCTCCCAGAGGTTGGTCTGCTGGAGCAGGGCATCCACCATTTCCTTGCGCTCGCCGGAGGCGGTTACGCCTTTGAGCACGGCAAGATGGTTGAGCATGTCGACGGCGGATAGCTTGGGGTAGACTCCGAACTCCTGGGGGAGATAGCCGAGGAGCTTGCGAACCTGGTTCTTTTGCGCGAGAACGTCGATGCCATCCAAGGTGATGGTCCCGGAATCGGGGTCCTGCAGGGTGGCGACGGTGCGCATGAGGGAGCTCTTGCCTGCGCCGTTCGGGCCGACCAGGCCGAACATGTTATTGCCGATTGTCAGGGAGACATTCTTGAGCGCGCGAACGCCGTTGGGATAGGTTTTGGAGAGATCGGTGATGGTGAGTGCCATGAGAAGTTTCTCTTTAAGAACGCGGGGATTCCCGAGCGTAGCTGGAATTTTACCATGGGCTGGCGGAAAATGCTCCGGGAGCCGCCGTTGGCCGGTATTACTGGAAACGGAAGGTGCGCGAGAGGGCGTACAAGGCGAGAGCGGCGGCGATCGCGAGGGCGCAGAGATGCGGCACAACGGAGGCGGGTGAGGCTCCGAAATTCACCAATTGGTGGAGGGCGTTCATGGTGAGGCCGGTGGGCAGGAACACTGCGAGTTTTTGGGCCCATAGCGGAGTTACTTCGATGGGCCACCAACAGCCTCCCAGACCGGCGAGCACGTTACTCAGAATTACTCCCAGGCCGATTACCTGGCCTTCGGTGCGGCATAAGTTGCCGAGGAGCATGGCGAGCGCCGCGGCCAGGGCGCCGTAAGTCAGTAAGAGCAGCATCACTACGGGTAGATTGGCGCCCCAATGGACATGGAAGAGCAGGCGGCCGGTGAGCATGGCAAAGGCGATCTGGATGGCGCCGACGGCCATGCGCGCACCCCACTTTCCGAGGACCACGGCACTGCGCGACATGGGGGAAGAGGCCAGGCGGCGTAGGATGCCCAGGCGTCGTTCGATAGTGAGCGTCACGGCTCCGCTGGTGAACAGGACGAGCAATGTGAACATCACCATGGTGCCGGGGACGGACTGTTCGAAGCCGGTGGGCGGAATGATTCGCTTGCCGGCGATGCGGACATCGAGCGCGAGGGTGCGCGGGACGGCGGCCAGCTCGGCGAAGCGCTCGGGCGTGGGCGCGGCGCCATCGGCGCGGATGGCGGCGAGATCGGCAAGCAGCGTGTAGATGGCGCGGGAGATGCGCACCTGGTCGAAGCCGGCGTCGAGATCCTGGCCGGTGCGCGTGAAATGGAGCTTCATGGGGTGGCCGGCAAGGACGGAGCCGGTGAAGCCGGCGGGGATTTCGAGGCGGCGCGGGTAGGTGAGAAAATCCGCCGGCGAGCTGGTGCGGATGACGCGGTAGTTGCGGGCTTCGAGACGCTGGACGAGTTGATCGGCAAGGAAGCCGGCGCCGGCGGGGAGGCTGACGGCGAGAGGATCGCGGGTATCGGCGGATCGAATCGTGTTGCCCGTGATGGTGCCGATGAAATAGAAAAAGACCATCGGCATCACGAAGGTCCAAATGATGGTTTCGCGGCGGGTCAGCAGGTAGCGGGCGTCCATGCGGGCGATGTAGAAGGCGTCTCGGAGCATAGGTCCCTCAGACGGCGAATACTCGGACGATGCGGCGCAGGGTGAGAAGAAATGCCAGCGTGCCGAGGGCCGCGAGCGACGTGGCGGAGCTGGCAAGGTGGGCGGCGCCGGCGGTGCCTTCGAGGATCGCCTTGAAGGTCGACAGGGCCCAGCCGTTAGGCGTGAGCTTGCCGATTGTGACCATCCAGGCGGGCATCCATTCGAAGGGGAAGAAGCAGCCGCCGAGCATGGCGAGCGGGAAGATGATGAGGTTGGCAAGTACGCTGGCGGCTCGCTGGGTGGGGGCCCCGACGGCGATCCACAGGAAGAGCAGGTAGAAGACCGTACCCGCGAAGGTCATCCACAGGGCCGCAGCCGGCAGGTTGGGCACCGGCAATCCGGCAAGCCGGTTAGCGGCCACTAACCCGACTAAGGCGACGATGGCGTAGACCTGGGCTACGAAGACTACGCGCGCGGCCAGGTACGAAGCCATCGATACGGGGCTCGAGGCAACGCGGCGCAAGGTGCCTTGCGTGCGCTCTTTCCAAATGTCGCCGGCCATGCTGCTGGCGATGAACAGCAGTCCCATGAAAACCATGCTGGGGAGAAAGACGGCGGCGAAGCTGAGGGTCGGGCGTCGATCATGGACTACGGCGGTATCGAGCTCGATCAGGGGCGGCGAGAGATTGGGCGCGAAGTTGGCGCGGCGCAGGTAGAAGGCGGCGTCGACGGCGATGGAGAGAGTCTCCTGAATCATCTGCGGCAGGATGCGCTGGCTGGGGTTGGTGAACAACTGTAGACGAAACGGCCGATTCAAAAGGAAGGCCTGCTGGAAGCCCTTGGGAACGATCAGGAACGCGGAGGCGTCGCCGCTATCGATGCGCGCGCGGCCGGCGTCGAGGGCGACCTTTTCGACGTGCAGCATCTGGTCGAGCGGCGGGTAGTGGAAGGCTTCGAGGAGGCGGTTGCTGGCGATGGAGTTGTCTTCATCGGCGATTAGCAGGCGGCCTTGCGGGGTGGCCGGTTCGCGGCCGAAGACCAGGCTCATCAGAACGGCGAGCACCAGCGGGATGCCCAGCGCGGTGAGGAGCGAGAAGGGATCGCGGCGCACGCGGGCCCAGTCTTTGCGCAGGCTGACGGCGAGGAAGTGCATGGCTATTCGCGCAGCTCCTTGCCGGTGAGTTTGATGAAGAGGCTTTCCAGGCTGGGCTGGGTGAGAGTGGTGCCGCGGACTTCGGCGCCGGCGGCGGCGAGCGCGGCGAAGATGGCGGGCAGGCGTCGGGAAGCTTCGGGCAAGGCGAGAATCAGCAGGTTTTCGTCGGCTTGCAGAATCTCGATGTCGCCGATGGGCTGGAGCGCGGCTTGGGCGGAGCCGGCGTGGAAGAGGCCGGAGAGGCGAAGGAGGTCGTGCTCGGCGAGCAGCGCGCGGAGTTCGGCGAGAGTGCCGGCGGCGATGACGTTGCCGTGGTCCACGATGGCGAGGCGATGGCAGAGGGTCTCGGCCTCTTCCATGTAGTGGGTGGTGTAGAGGACGCAGGCGCCGGCCTGGGCCTGGGCACGGACGAGTTCGAGGAGGCGCACGCGGCTTTGGGGGTCGACGCCGACGGTGGGCTCGTCGAGCAGGAGAACTTGGGGCTGGTGGACGATGCCGCAGGCGAAATTGAGGCGACGGCGCATGCCGCCGCTGAACTGCTTGACGGGCTCGCGGGCGCGGTCCTGGAGGCCGGTGAGTTCGAGCACCTGCTGGATACGCTGGCGGAGCAAGGGATTGCGCATGCCTTGCGTGCCGCCCCAATAGTTGAGGTTCTCGATGGCGGAGAGGTCCTCGTAGAGGGAGATTTCCTGGGGAACGACGCCGAGCGCGCGGCGGGCGGCCGCGCCTTCGCGGACTACGTCGTGGCCCATGATGCGGACGTGTCCGGCGGTGGGCGTGAGGAGGCCGGAGATGCAACCGATGGTGGTGGTTTTGCCGGCGCCGTTGGGTCCGAGGAGACCGAAGATCTCGCCGGGGCGGGCGGTGAAGGAGATGTCGTTGACGGCGGTGAGAGCGCCGTAGGTCTTGCGGAGTTGGTCGACTTCGATCACTGTGAGAGTAAAGGTAGCACGGAAGGCGGCGGGAACGGCGGAAAGAAGATGGAACGCGGAAAAGGGAGGACGGAGGGTGGAAGAAAGAGGACGGAGAGCGGGGATTGCCGCAGAGGGATAGTTGTTCGTGAATTAAGCGAAGAGTTCGTCCAAAGGCACCAGCATGGCCGGATTCTCGGTGCGCAATTCCGACACTTCGACAATGGCACCCGCCGTACGTCGCCAAGCCTTACGGGTCTGCGGATCCACCATCCAGACGTAGGGAACGCCGAACTGAAGATAGTCGCCAATCTTCTCGTTCATACGGGAAAAACGATCTTCGGGAGAGAGAATTTCGATGCAGATAAATGGAGGCTCGCGGAGAATCTGGCCGGTTGGCTCACCGACAACAATGCATACGTCCGGTACCCTGATGCGAGTCGGCGATATCCGAACTCGCACCGCGGGGAGCACACATAGGTCCGACTCCTTGCGGCGCGAGTAGAAGGCGAACAGGACGGCCGAGTGCAAGCGGGCGTGGTCGTATTCTCCCCAATTCCGCTCCAGAACCTCGCCGTCTACATAGTCGCAATCCACCTCGTACACGGTCGACAAATACTCTTCAATGGGGACAGCCATAAAGAAAAATGGGGCACCCTCGCGGTGAGGATGCCCCGTTATTAGACTGTACCTTTACTCCGCCAGCGTTTCTTCTCCGGTATCCTCGGAGAGGCCCCCGGCATATGTGATGCGAGCCTCTTCGTCGTAGCCGGGGATCGCGTCGGCCACCTGCTCGGCGGGTAGCTCTTCCACCACATCCTCGCCCGCGATCTTCACCTGACGGTAATACTCCAGGCCGGTGCCGGCCGGAACCAGGCGTCCCATGATCACGTTCTCCTTCAGGCCGCGGAGGTAATCCACCTTGCCGTTGATGGCGGCTTCGGTGAGTACGCGCGTGGTCTCCTGGAAGCTCGCCGCGGAGATGAACGAATCGGTGGAGAGCGATGCCTTGGTGATGCCCAACAGCATGGCCTTGCCCTGTGCGGGACGGCCACCGGCCTCGCTGGTTTTGAGATTCTCGGCGCGGAACTTGAACTTGTCGACTACTTCTTCCGGCAGGAATTCGGTGTCGCCGATATCTTCCACTTTCACCCAGCGCATCATCTGGCGAGAGATGACTTCCAGGTGCTTGTCATTGATGTTGACGCCCTGCAAGCGGTAGACTTCCTGAATCTCGTTGACCAGGTACTTTTGCAGTTCCTTTTCGCCGAGGACAGCTAGAATATCGTGCGGGTCGCGGGGTCCGTCCATGAGCGGCTCGCCGGCTTTCACGCGCTCGCCTTCCTGGACGTTGATATGCACGCCGCGGGGCAGCGCATACTCGCGCTTTTCGCCTTCGTCGCCTTCCACGTAGATCTTGCGCTGGCCCTTGGCGACTTCGCCGTACTTCACGACGCCGTTGATCTCCGCGATGATGGCAGTTTCGCGCGGCTTGCGCGCTTCGAACAGCTCCACCACGCGCGGCAGACCGCCGGTGATGTCTTTGGTCTTGGTGGTTTCACGAGGGATCTTGGCCACGACGTCGCCGGCGTGGACCTCTTCTCCGTCGCGCACCATCAAGTGGGCGTGGGTCGGCATGAGGTACTTCTTGGCTTCCGACCGCGAGCCCGTCGCGCCTTCCGGCCGCACCACAACCTGCGGCTGCCGCTTCTCGTCGGGAGAATCGGTGACCACGAGCTGCGACATGCCGGTGACTTCGTCCACCTGCTCCTGCAAGGTGAGGCCGTCGATGAGGTCCTTGAAATGGACCACGCCGGTGACTTCGGTGAGGATGGAGAAGGTGTACGGATCCCATTCGAGCAGGATCTGGTTGCTCTTCACGGGAGCGCCGTCTTCCACCAGGACACGCGCGCCGTATACCACCGGGTAGCGTTCCTTTTCGCGGCCCTTATCGTCCACCACCGCCATGATGCCCAAGCGGTTCATGGAGATGATTTCGTTGGTCTTGCTGCGGACAGTCACGATGCCGATATAGCGGGCGAATCCATCGGACTTGGCGTCCTGCGTGGACTGCTCGCTGATTCGGGTCGCGGTTCCACCGATGTGGAACGTACGCATGGTCAACTGAGTGCCGGGTTCGCCGATGGACTGCGCCGCGATTACACCGACCGCTTCGCCGCGTTCGACGAGGCGTCCGGTGGCCAGGTTGCGGCCGTAGCAGGCGACGCACACGCCGCGTTTCGATTCGCAGGTGAGCACCGAGCGGATCTTGACGCGCTCGATGCCGGCCGCCTGAATGGCTGCCGCCAGGTCTTCGGTGATTTCCTGGTTGACGCCCACGATGATGTTGCCTTCGTAATCCTTCTGATCTTCGAGCGGCATGCGGCCCACGATGCGGTCGCGCAACGGCTCGATGATTTCGCCGGATTCGATGATCGGCTCCACGTAGATGCCTTCGGTGGTGCCACAGTCGTTCTCGCTGATGATCACGTCCTGCGCCACGTCCACCAGACGGCGGGTGAGATAGCCGGAATCGGCCGTCTTCAACGCGGTGTCGGCCAAACCCTTACGGGCGCCGTGCGTGGAGATGAAGTACTGCAGCACGTTGAGGCCTTCGCGGAAGTTGGCGGTGATGGGGGTTTCGATGATCTCGCCGGAGGGCTTGGCCATCAAACCGCGCATCCCGGACAACTGGCGGATCTGCTGTTTGGAACCGCGCGCGCCGGAGTCGGCCATGATGTAAATCGGATTGAGGTAGCGGCCGGTGCGGTCGTCCTCTTCCATCGCGTTCATCATCTCTTCGGAAACGCGTTCCGTGACCTTCGACCAGATTTCGATGATCTTGTTGTAGCGTTCGCCGTGGGTAATGGCGCCGTCCTGATACTGCGCCTCGACGGCGACCACTTCCTTTTCGGCGTCGCGGACCAGGCCGGCCTTTTCGGCGGGGACGACCATGTCGTCGATGCCGATGGAGATGCCGGCGCGGGTGGCGTAGAGGAAGCCGAGGGCCTTCACTTCATCCAGCATCTGCACGGTGACGTGCAGGCCGAACTTGAGGTAGCAATACTGCACCAGGGCGCCCAGGCCCTTCTTCTTGAGGAGGCCGTTGATGAACGGCATGTCTTGCGGCAGGTGATCGTTCATGATCACGCGGCCGACAGTGGTTTCCATGTACTGCTTGACGAACTCGATGGGCTCGGTGTGAAGGATGTTCTGGCTATCGAACGCGTGCACCAGGTCGATCACCCTGCCGGTATAGCGCAGTTTGATGGGGGTGAGGGTTTCCACTTCGCCCATTTCGAGCGCAATCAGCACGTCGTCGGTGGAGGCGAAGGTGCGGCCTTCCCCCTTGGCGCCGGGGCGCGCTTTGGTCAGGTAGTAGCAACCCAACACCATGTCCTGGGTGGGGACCGCGATCGGTCCGCCGTGCGCCGGCGACAGAATGTTGTTGGACGAGAGCATCAGGGTGGACGCTTCGATTTGCGCTTCCGGAGAGAGCGGGATGTGGACGGCCATCTGGTCGCCGTCGAAATCGGCGTTGAAGGCGGTGCAGGTCAGCGGGTGCAGCTTGATGGCCTTACCTTCCACCAGTACGGGCTCGAAGGCCTGGATGCCGAGACGGTGCAAGGTGGGCGCGCGGTTGAGCAGAATGGGATGGTCTTTGATGACCTCTTCGAGGATATCCCAGACCACCGGGTCCTGCTGCTCGACTAGTTCTTTGGCCTGCTTGATGGTGGTGCAATGGCCGCGTTGTTCCAGACGGTGATAAATGAACGGCTTGAAAAGTTCGAGCGCCATCTTCTTGGGAAGACCGCACTGGTGCAGGCGCAACTCGGGGCCGACCACGATGACGGAGCGGCCGGAGTAGTCGACGCGCTTGCCGAGGAGGTTCTGGCGGAAGCGGCCCTGCTTGCCCTTGAGGGTATCGGAGAGCGATTTCAGCGGGCGGTTGTTGGCGCCGCGCAGTACGCGGCCGCGGCGGCCGTTATCGAACAGCGCGTCGACGGCTTCCTGCAGCATGCGCTTTTCGTTGCGCACGATGACGTCGGGCGCGTGCAGTTCGATGAGCTTCTTCAACCGGTTGTTGCGGTTGATCACGCGGCGGTAGAGGTCGTTGAGATCGGAGGTGGCGAAGCGGCCGCCATCGAGCGGCACCAGGGGCCGCAGTTCCGGCGGGATGACGGGGATGACGTCGAGAATCATCCACTCCGGCTTGTTGCCGGACTTGCGGAAGGATTCCACCACGCGCAGGCGCTTGGCGAATTTCAGCTTCTTCTGGACCGACTGCTCGGTCTTCATCTTCTCGCGGATATCTTCGCTGAGATATTCCACGTCGACTTTCTTGAGCAGTTCCTTGATTCCCTCGGCGCCCATCATGGCGATGAATCTGCCAGGGAACTCCTGGTCGAGTTGGCGCTTCTTTTCGTCGGTGACGACCTCGCCCTGGCTGAGGCTTTCCACATCGCCGGGCGATACGATCACATAGGCTTCGAAGTAAAGGACGCGCTCGAGCTCGCGCAGCGTGATGTCGAGCAGGTGGCCGATGCGGCTGGGCAGTCCCTTGAAAAACCAGACGTGCGAGCAGGGGCTGGCCAGTTCGATATGGCCCAGACGTTCGCGGCGGACGCGCGCCAGCGTGACTTCCACGCCGCACTTATCGCAAATGACGCCGCGGTGCTTCATGCGCTTGTACTTACCGCACAAGCATTCCCAGTCCTGCGTGGGGCCGAAAATGCGGGCGCAGAAAAGTCCGTCGCGCTCCGGCTTAAAGGTGCGGTAGTTGATGGTCTCCGGTTTGGTGACCTCTCCGTGGGACCAGCTCCGGATCTTTTCCGGCGACGCCAGAGAAATGCGGATGGAATCGAAATCCGCGATCAAATTCGCTCGATCGTAGGGTGAAGATCTCAAAGTACCCTCCAGTTCGAAAAAAGAAAGACTGTTTAGCCGCCGATGAACGCCGATAAAACGAAGCCAATTCTTATGGGAGTTTATCGGCGTTCATCGGCGGCTCATTATTTTGTTTTAGTCTGCCGCGAGCGCCGTATCGGGCACTTCGCGCGGCTTCTTCATCAATTCCACATCCAGACACAGAGACTGCAATTCGCGAATCAGCACGTTGAAGGACTCGGGCACGCCCGGTTCGATGGCGGCTTCGCCCTTCACAATGGCTTCGTAAATCTTGGCGCGGCCGTAGACGTCGTCGGACTTGGCCGTCAACAGCTCCTGCAGAATGTAGGCGGCGCCGTAGGCTTCCAGCGCCCAGACTTCCATTTCGCCGAAACGCTGGCCGCCGAACTGCGCCTTGCCGCCCAAGGGCTGCTGCGTAATCAGCGAGTACGGACCGATGGAACGGGCGTGAATCTTGTCGTCCACCAGGTGCGAGAGCTTCATCATGTAGATGTAGCCCACGGTTACCGGCTGCTCGAACTGCGTGCCGGTCATGCCGTCGAACAGGGCCGTCTTACCCGAAGTGGGCAGATGGGCGTCGGTGAGAGCTTTCTTGATTTCACGCTCGGTGGCGCCGTCGAACACCGGGGTCGCGAACTGCACGCCCAGCGCCTTGGCGGCCCAGCCGAGGTGGGTTTCCAGAATCTGGCCGACGTTCATACGGGAAGGCACGCCCAAGGGATTGAGCACGATCTCCACCGGGGTTCCGTCGGGCAGATACGGCATATCTTCGTCCGGCAGGATGCGCGCGATGACGCCCTTGTTGCCGTGACGTCCGGCCATCTTATCGCCCACCGAAAGCTTGCGCTTCATGGCGATGTAGACCTTCACCAGCTTGATCACGCCGGGAGGCAGTTCGTCGCCCTTGCGGAGCTTGGCGATCTTTTCGTCGGTGATTTTTTCGAGTACCGCGATCTGGCGCGACGTCATCTCTTCGATTTCGTCGATCTGCTCGTTCAAGCGCGGTTCCTTGTTGGCAAGGCGCATGCGCTTGAGGTCGCGCGATTTCATCTTCTCGATGAGATCGCGCGTCAGGTCGGTATCTTTGGAAAGCAGGCGCTTGTTGGTCTTCTCGTCGTGCAGGTCGGCCATCAGCTTCTTGCCTTCCAGCAGGCCGCCCAAACGCTTGGCGCGCTCGTCGGTCAGGATGCGGATTTCATCCTGCAGGTTGCGCTGCAGGCGTTGGATCTGCGTTTCCTCGATGGATTTCGATCGCTCGTCCTTCTCCTGCCCCTTGCGCGAGAAGATCTTGCAATCGACGATGGTGCCTTCGATGCCCGGCGGGCAGTAGAGCGACGCATCTTTCACGTCGCCGGCCTTTTCGCCGAAGATGGCGCGCAGCAGTTTCTCTTCGGGAGTGAGCTGGGTCTCGCCCTTGGGCGTCACCTTGCCCACCAGAATGTCGCCCGGCCTGACGGTGGCTCCGATGCGGATGATGCCGCTTTCGTCCAGGTTGCGCAGGAAGGAATCCGCGATGTTGGGAATGTCGCGCGTGATTTCTTCCGGGCCCAGCTTGGTGTCGCGGGCTTCGATTTCGAACTCCTCGATGTGGATCGAAGTGTAGTAGTCTTCCTTGACCAGCTTCTCGCTCACCAGGATGGCGTCTTCAAAGTTATATCCGCGCCAGGGCATGAAGGCCACCAGCACGTTGCGGCCGAGAGCCAACTCGCCGAAATCGGTGCAGGGACCGTCGGCCAGTACGGCGGACTTCGGTACCCGCTGGCCCACCCGTACGATGGGTTTCTGGTTGATGCAGGTGTTTTGGTTGGAGCGCTTGAACTTGGTGAGCTGGTAGATGTCCGCGCCCACTTCGCGCGAGAGTTGGCCTTCGTGCGCCGCGCCTTCCACGCGAACGATGATGCGTTCGGAGTCCACCGAATCCACCACGCCGGGACGCTTGCAGAGCACTACGGCGCCGGAATCGCGAGCCGTCACGTACTCCATGCCGGTGCCCACGTAGGGGGCGTCGGCGCGCAGCAGCGGTACGGCCTGGCGTTGCATGTTCGATCCCATGAGGGCGCGGTTGGCGTCGTCGTTTTCGAGGAATGGAATCAGACTGGCGGCCACCGACACGAGCTGTTTGGGGCTGACGTCGATGTATTCGATTTCGTCGCGCGACTTGAGCACGAAGTTGCCGGCCTGGCGGGCGTTGGAAAGATCGGGCACGATGCGGCCCTTCTCGTCCAGCTCCACGTTGGCCTGGGCGACGGTCCACTTGTCCTCTTCCCAGGCGGAAAGATATTCGCAATGGGCTTCGAACTCGGCAGGCTGCTTTTTGCCGGCGATCTTGCGATTGAGGTCGTCGGCATCCTGCCGCCTGACGATGTCGCCGACTTTGTAGTCGGTGTCGCCGGGGTTCGTGATGCGGACTTCGTCGATCACCACGCCCTTCTGCACCTTGCGGTAGGGGCTCTCGATGAAGCCGTACTCGTTGATGCGGGCGAAGCAGGAAAGCGACGAAATCAGTCCGATGTTCGGGCCTTCGGGCGTTTCAATGGGGCAGATGCGGCCGTAGTGCGTGGGGTGGACGTCGCGGACTTCGAAGCCGGCGCGTTCGCGGCTCAGACCGCCTGGTCCCAGGGCCGAGAGACGGCGCTTGTGAGTGATCTCCGATAGCGGGTTGGTCTGATCCATGAACTGCGAGAGCTGGCTCGATCCGAAGAACTCGCGGATGGCGGCCATCACCGGCTTGGCGTTCACCAGGTCGTGCGGCATGGCCGTCGACATTTCCTGGTAGACCGACATCTTTTCTTTGATGGCGCGTTCCATGCGCACCAAGCCGATGCGGAACTGGTTTTCGAGCAGTTCGCCGACGGCGCGCACGCGGCGGTTGCCGAGGTGATCGATATCGTCGACGGCGCCGATGCCTTTGCGCAGCTTTAAAAGGTACTTGATGGTGGCGCGAAAGTCCTCGGAATCGAGGGTGCGCTTGTCGAGGCTGGTGGCGTCGGCCTTGTCGTGCAGCTTGATGTTGAACTTCATGCGGCCCACGCGCGAGAAATCGTACTTGCGCGGGTCGAAGAACATGCCCTGGAACAACTGGGTTGCCGTGTCCAGAGTGGGCGGGTCGCCGGGCCGCAACTTGCGGTAGATTTCGATCAGGCCTTCGTTCTGGGCCTTCACCGGGTCCTTGCGGATGGTGGCCGAAACCACGGTTCCGACGTCGTCGCGCTCGGGGAAGAAGATTTCGAACTCGCCGATGCCCGCATCGAGCAACTTGGCGAGCGCCGTGGTGGTGAGCTCGCTATTGGCATCGATCAGGACTTCGCCGGTGGTCATGTCGACCACGTCGGCTACGATGTGCGCGCCTTCCAGGTCGTTGGCGGCGACTTCCACCTGCGCGATCTTGAATTTCTGGATTTCCTTATAGAGCCCGGGCGTGATCTTCTTGCCCTGCCCGACCACGGGCTCGCCAGCCTTGCCCGTGATGGCGTAAGAAAGCTTCAGGCCGGTGAGACCTTCGTCCACGTTCCACAGCAGTTTCTTGTCTTTGATGCTGATCTTGCTGACGCGGTAGAAGGCGCGCAGAATCTGCTCGTCGGTCTTGTAGCCGAGAGCGCGCAGGAAAACCGAGCCGTAGAATTTGCGTTTGCGGTCGATACGTACGTAAAGGATATTCTTGAGGTCGTATTCGAACTCGACCCAGCTTCCGCGGTAGGGGATGATTTTGCCGAGGAAGTAGCCTTGCGACGGAGTCTTCTCGAAAAAGACGCCCGGTGAACGATGCAATTGCGAGACAATGACGCGCTCGGTGCCGTTGATGATGAAGGTTCCGTTGTCGGTCATCAAAGGAATTTCGCCGAAGAAGACCTCCTGTTCCTTGATGTCGCGGACGCTCTTCTTGCCGGTTTCAGGGTCTTTGGAATACACGGTAAGCCGGATGGTGACCTTCAGGGGCGCGGCATAAGTCATTCCGCGCTCCTGGCACTCCTGCATGTCGTATTTGAGTTGCAGACCCACCGGGTCGCCGCACTTATTGCAGAACGTCACCACGTTCTTATTGAAAGTGCCGCAATGTCCGCAGAGAATGTCGCCCGCGTGGAACGGATCGGTACGAATGGTTGCGCCGCAGTTGCGGCAGGTGGAACGGAGGTGGTGCAGGCCTTTGAGGTTGCCGCACTTGCACTCCCAGTTGCCGATCGAATAATCGACGAATTCGAGATCGCTGACGCCACGGAAATCCGAGATGGGAAAAACCGAGTTAAATACGGTTTGCAGCCCGATGTCTTCGCGCTCATTAGGCAGCAAATCCATCTGCAGGAACCGCTCGTAGGACTTCTTTTGCACCTCGATCAGGTTAGGGATCGGAATCGAAGTCTTAATTTTCGAAAAATCGACTCGCTCGGGGGCAGCGCCGTTATATTGATATTCCATTCTTACACTCCTGACGGCCGAACAGCCAAAGCAAAGAGACCGCGTTTAAGAGTACAAAGCCAACGGCGCCCCGGGAGGAAATGCTTCCCGAAGCGCCGAGTGATTAAAGCGGGGCAGGAATCGAACTGGTTGTGAAATGGTGCGCGCGATGAATGGATCTTTGGGAGTTTGGGCGCACGAATTCCGTATGGAAGTTGCGGGCACGCAAACGCACAGAGGTTCCCTCTCTGCAGTTTTGCCCGAACTGCAATTGAAGTTCCAGAATTCGGGAGTCACAGTCACCAATTGGGATCGAGTCCGCTGATTCGAAGGCCCAACTACTCAGTCTAACAGGGCATGTGCCCTGCGTCAAACGCCAGAAACCGCGCCAAGAGCCAGAATCGAGATGGCGAAGCCGGAAGCACTCTCGACTTCTGCCTTCTCTTCCCTCTGACTGTTGGCTTCGTTTTCCCTTATTTCACTTCGACGGTGGCGCCAGCGTCGACGAATTTTTTCTGGATCGTCGCTGCCTCTTCCTTGCTGATGCCTTCCTTGACGGCCTTGGGAGCGCCATCGACAAGGTCCTTGGCTTCCTTCAAGCCGAGGCTAGTGACTTCACGCACCGCCTTGATAACGTTGATCTTGTTGGCGCCAGCCGCCATCAGGACCACGGTGAACTCGGTCTTTTCCTCAACCACCGGGGCTGCCGCCGCCGGGCCGGCCGCCGACGCTGCCGGAGCTGCCGCCGCCGCCGAAACTCCCAGCTTTTCCTCTAACAGCTTTACCAGGCTGGATGCCTCCAGCAGGGTCAAGCCTTGAATCTGATCCGCAATTGCGTTAATGTCCGCCATCTCTCTAAACTCCTTCGATTAATCGAAAAATCGTTGTTAAGCCTGCGCCGGGGCGTCGGGATTCTCCGCGCCGCCGGAAAACTTGTTCTCTTTCACGCCTTGGTCGATCACCACCGCCAGGGTACGGCCCACGGCATTGATCGTCATTGCCAAGCATTGCGCCGGAGCGTTGATCAGGTACAGCAGCTTGGAGAAAAGCTGTTCCTTGGACGGCATGGTGGCCAGTTCGGTGATCGACTTGACGTCGATGGCCCGCCCTTCCACTACGCCAGCCTTGAATGTAAAAGTCGGGTTCAGCTTGGCGTAAGCGGTGAGTGCCTTGGCCAGAGCCACCGGGTCGTTGGTGGTATACGCCAAAGACGTCATCCCACGCAGACCTTTGAGTACCTGTTCGGAGGGCGTTCCTTCGGAAGCGATCTCCGCCAGATTGTTCTTGACCACGCGATACTTGCCGCCGGCGCCGCGCACGGCCTTCCGCAGTTCGAAGTCCTGCCCCACCTTGAGCTTTTCATAGCCGGTGACGAACAGGTTCCTGGATTTCTCCAGATCCTGGCGCAGAGCCTCGATATCTTTTTTCTTGTCTTCCTTCTTTTTCATGGAAACACCTGTAGGGCGCTAGACGGCCGCCTTCACGCTGAACGGGGTAGTGTCGACGGCCACGCCCGGGCCCATCGTGGAGCACATCGTCGTACTGCGCACATACTTGCCTTTGGCCACCGCCGGTTTGGCTTTGATGACCGCGGTGATCAGGCTGGTTGCGTTTTCGATCAGCTTCTCCGCCGAGAAGCTGATCTTGCCCACGGGTGCGTGAATGATGCCGGTCTTATCGACGCGGAATTCCACTTTACCGGCCTTGATTTCCCTGATCGCCTTGGCGACGTCCACCGTGACGGTGCCGGTTTTGGGATTCGGCATGAGACCGCGGGGACCGAGCACTTTTCCGAGTTTGCCGACCGAGCGCATCATGTCCGGAGTGGCGATCACGGCGTCAAAATCGGTCCAGCTTTCGGATTGGATTTTGTTGACCATGTCTTCGCCGCCCACCAGATCGGCGCCGGCTTCGGTGGCTTCGCGCTGCTTGTCGCCGCTGGCGATTACCAATACCTTTTTGGATTTGCCGAGCCCGTTGGGCATGACCACCGTGCCGCGCACCATTTGATCGGCGTGCTTGGGGTCGACGCCGAGGCGCATGTGCACTTCCACGGTCTCGTCGAACTTGGCAAATTTGACTTTTTTGATGAGCGGAACGGCCTCTGCCAACTGGTATTCCCTCGCCTCGACCTGCTTCCGCGCGGATTGATACTGTTTACCTTGTTTGCGTGCCATGATTCCTCGTGGTGCAAGCGGTTCGTCAAAAAGGCAAACGAACCTCCCACTGAGCATTTTTCTAGGGACAGCATTCAATATACCAAACCCGGGAATCGGTTGTCTACCGCACGGAGGGGCAAAAAGTGGCAAAGAAGGGGCAAAGGCATTTTCGGGCAAGATGGCCCCAAAGGGCTAGCCGTTAACGGTAACGTAATGCCGCCTAGTACCATCAAAGCTAATTGGAGTTGTGTGCGCTATCACCTAGTGGCCTTGCTCGCGATTAGTGCGTGTAGTCTCTTTGCCCAGGACCCTCCAGGCGAGAGCGCCCAACCAGTCCAGGATAAACGGGCCTATGGAGTGCTTCCCAATTACCGCACGGCGGATGGCTCCGTGCCATTCCATCCGCTGACGGCAAAGCAAAAGCTGACGATCGCGGCCAAAGACTCGTTTGACGGAGCGGTTTATCCCACCGCAGCCATCTTTTCGGTGATCTATCAGGCCGAAAATGACAATCCCTCGTTCGGGCAGGGCTTGAAGGGTTACGCCCGGCGGGTGGGCGCCGCGTTTGGCGACCAGATGATCGGCAACATGATGACCGAAGGCTTCGCACCGGCCCTGCTGCACGAAGACCCCCGGTATTTCCGCAAGGGTCAGGGATCCAAGCCCGGGCGCATCTGGTACGCCGCCACCAGGATTTTCGTCACCCCGACCGACAACAACCACATGACGTTCAACTTCGCCGAATGGGGCGGAAACTCCGTGGCCGTGGCTGTTTCAAACTTGTACTACAAGGACGGGCGGACGGTGGGTGACAACATCCCGAAGCTGGCCATCCAGTGCGGCACGGACGCCCTGTCGAACGTATTGAAAGAGTTCTGGCCCGACGTCAAACACTGGCTATCGAAGAAAAAGAACTAGCACTAGCTCCCTACGGACTCCGGCATAGCCCCAACGAGTCAGCAAACTTTCCGTAACCGGCCACAGAATTGCTCCATCCAAAGCTGCAATGAGGCTGTCGCCACCGATTGTGGTTCTGCTTTTTCTCAGCGTGTGCAGTTCGCGCGCCCAGAATTCCCCGGGCGGCGCTACTCCGGACAATTCGGTGATTCCGGTCCAAGCGCCTGAAGATAAACGGATTTTCGGCGTTTTACCAAATAATCGCACCACCGAGGATTCGATTCCCTTTCATCCTCTCACCGGCCCACAGAAGATGACCATTGCATTTAAGGATTCCTTCGACTGGCCGGTTTTTCCCACCAGCGCGGCGTTTGCAACGCTATATCAGCTCGAAAAGCAGAACCCGTCTTTCGGAGAAGGTATGAAAGGATACGCTCAGCGATTTGCTACCGCTTATGGCGACCAGATGATTGGCAACATCATGACGGAAGGGCTGATCCCGTGGGTAACGCACGAAGATCCGCGCTACTTCCGTCGCGGGGAGGGCTCTCTAGGCGGACGTACTTTGTATGCTCTGAAGCAAATTGTGGTCAGCCGCACGGATTCGGGGCATCGCTCGTTCAATTTTTCGGAGTGGGGCGGCAACGCCGTTGGAGTGGCCATTTCCAACGCGTATTATCCGGACACGCGCACGGCGTCCAATAACGTACAACGGCTGATGATCGCTTGCGGCACGGATGCCTTCTCCAACGTGCTCAAGGAATTCTGGCCGGACGTAAAGAAGTGGCTGCACAGGAAGAAGGGTTAGGTCTGGCGACGGCTTAAACGGTCAGGACGATCCCCAGCGCGCTTCCCAGCCGCGCCACCACTCGGTGTTTTCCAGGTTCAGGGCATCCCAGCAGAGGTCGATCGAGTGCGGGTCGCGCCGCAGGACATCTTCGCGGCGCACCTCTTTGGGAAGCGCGATCAGCACCGCGAAGCGGTCGAAGACGCGGCCGCGGTCGCGCTCCGCGACGCGCGTCAGCAGGTGCCAGAGGGTGAGTCCGTCGCTGGGCCGCGTATTGGAGAGGATGCCCGCCAGCGCAGAAGCGTCGCCCTGTTCGAAGGCCTCTAGCGACCGGCGCAGCGCTTCAGACGCATCTTCATAGAAGGGGATGCCGGGGCCCAGCCGTTTGCGTGTGACACAGGCGGCGCCGGCGGGGATGAAGACTTCCCGATCGCCATTTTGAAACGCCACCCAACCGAGCGAGACCCGCAAAAGGCCGTCGCCGGAAGCATCCACGGTGATGGTGTATTCGCAACCCAAGTCGACCGCACGGGCCGAGGGAGTGTCTACCACGAATTGCCGCGGGGGCGCCCAGATGTAGGCGTGCAAGAGGCCGTGCTGCAGCTCGATATGGCGGTTGGTGGCAGCACGCAACTCGGAATCGGGGCCGATCAGGACGGTGCCGAACTGGTCGGCTCGCAAGGTCATCTCGGTATCGGCGCCGGTGCGCGCGGTCTGTCCGGCGCGCAGGGACATACTGACGGCGGCCTGCTGGCTGCCCAGGCTGGCCTGGCCATGGACGCTGTCGACCTGCCAGGCAGTAGCCGGCGGTGGGGGAGTGCGCATTTCGAGGGCGGCCGCAACTACCACGATGGCGGCCGCGGCCACCGCCCACCAGCGCCTCGGCGCGGTGTGGGCCGCGTGCAGCAAGTCCGCGCGGTGACGGTAGCGGAGCGGTGCCAGCGTTCGTTCCAGACGCTCGATTTCCGCGTCGGGCGGCCCGGACCGGTCCCACAGATAATCTTCGTTCATAGTGCTCCCGTGCCTTCCAACAACTGGCGCAACATTTTCATTCCCCGGCAGAGATTGACGCGCACCGAATCGGGCGTCAAGCCGGTCTGGCGGGCGATTTCGGGCCCGGTCATGCCTTCCACCAGCCGCAGGATCAGCGGTTCGCGATAGGCTTCCGGCAGGTGGCGGATCAGGTCCAGAACTTCCAGCGCCTCGAGCGCGGCATCCCGCGCGTGCGGCTCCTGTTGCATGCTTTCCTCCAATGGCACCTGCGGGCGCGTCTGGCGGAAATAATCCATGGCGCGGTTGCGGGCGATCGAGGCCAGCCAACCGCGGAATGCCGCGGCCGTCCGCAGGCAGCGAAGCTGGCGCATGGCCGAGAGGAAGACGTCCTGTACCAGGTCGTCGGCCTCGGCGGGCGGAACGCGCGCCAGCAGGATGCCGTGGACCAGCCGCGCATAGCGCACGTACAGTTCGCCGAAGGCCGCGCGGTCGCCCGTCGAGGCGGCGCGGATCAAGCCGTCGTCTTCGGAAATCTCGGGCGCCGTCATCACTGGCATTATCTTACTGCGAGGAGCTACGAAGGAAAGACGCGGGCGTGGGCCGGAGTGTTAACCAGCGATCGATTCGAGAGTCCGGCCTCGCGCACGGTCGGGGTCTTTCCGCTACAATGACGAAAGGAACATATGGACGACCGCAACGCTCCCGCCTCACGAGGCGACATCCAAGACCTCCAGACGGAAATCCGGACGGAGATGAACGGCTTCCGGACGGAAATCCGGACTGAAACGAACGACCTTCGGACGGAAACGAACGGTCTCCGGACGGAAATGAACGGCCTCCGGACGGAAATCCGGACGGAAATGGACGGCCTGCGGACGGAAATGAACGAGAAAATCGACATGCTCCGCGCCGAGGGCAATCACAACTATCACGATTTGGTCGAGCGGATCGATGACGGGCAAACCAAGCTTCTGGGGGCCTTTTATGGCTTCATCCAGTCCATCAGCGAGCGGTTTAAGGCGGAAGACGACATGGAATCCGCAATGAAGAAGCGCCTCACGCTGGTCGAGGAGCGTTTGACCGACCTCGAACGCAAGGTCAATTTTCCAAACTACCCCCCGCAGTAGTTCAAGGACACCCCAGATTGTTAAATGCCTTGTGCCTTACGCCGCCGCCCCGTGGCACTTCTTGTATTTCTTGCCGCTGCCGCAAGGGCAGGGATCGTTGCGGCCCACCTTGGCGCCGGAGTTTATCGGGTTCGGGCCGGTGGAATCGTCGCCGCCGAAGTGCAGGCCCTCCAACTCCTTGTCCTTCTTGCGCTCGATGTTCCGCGTGAAGTCTTCCATCTGCTTCTTGGCGGCGCGCTTCTTTTCTTCTTCGGCCTCGCGGGCGGCCGCCGCCGCAGCCTCGGCATCGTCCGGCTGGCCGCCTTCCTCTTCGTCTGGGTAGGGCAGGATCGGGCCCGCGCCACTCTGCACCTGCAGGAAGAACAAAAAGCGCACCGACTCGTCCTCCACCCGATCCATCATGGCGGTGAAGAGTTCGTAGGATTCCTTCTTGTATTCGACCAGCGGGTCCTTCTGGCCGTAACCC